>Ga0209233_1000085_pt1 | contig 333078 bp, 295 predicted proteins | sample AraplaCL_Cvi_mCL_FD_184269 | JGI IMG/M metagenome (GOLD analysis project Ga0209233, IMG submission 184269) | Arabidopsis root microbial communities from the University of North Carolina, USA - plate scrape CL_Cvi_mCL (SPAdes) (version 2) | ecosystem: Host-associated > Plants > Roots >... | reverse complement strand
GCCTCCCGTAGGAGTCTGGACCGTGTCTCAGTTCCAGTGTGACTGATCATCCTCTCAGACCAGTTACGGATCGTCGCCTTGGTGAGCCATTACCTCACCAACTAGCTAATCCGACCTAGGCTCATCTAATAGCGTGAGGTCCGAAGATCCCCCACTTTCTCCCGTAGGACGTATGCGGTATTAGCGCCCGTTTCCGGACGTTATCCCCCACTACTAGGCAGATTCCTAGGCATTACTCACCCGTCCGCCGCTCGCCACCAGGTACAAGTACCCGTGCTGCCGCTCGACTTGCATGTGTTAGGCCTGCCGCCAGCGTTCAATCTGAGCCATGATCAAACTCTTCAGTTCAAACATCTTTGGGTTTTGAGAAAACCCTAAACTTGGCTCAGCAATCGTTGGTTACATCTTTGATTTCTCGCGGAGTAACTTGTGATGCTGATAATCTTTTTGACTATCAGTCTGACTCCACAAGCACCCACACGAATTGCTTGATTCAGTTGTTAAAGAGCGGTTGGTTAAGATCTTTCGTCTCAACCGAGGCGCGCATTCTACAGCAGCCTCATTTGCTGTCAAGTGATTTTTTTAAGAAGTTTTCAAAGTTTCCTTTTTAACTTCAACCACTTGCGCTTCCGATCTCTCGTTAGCGGGAGGCGAATTCTACAGCGTTACACGCTGCTGTCAACACCTCTTTTCAACCGCTTTCGACCGAGAGGATCGAATCGTTAATAAGGCGAAAACTCACTGCCTTACCAACTGCTTCTGGCTTCGATGAACTGAAGCGTAACCGCTGCCGAAAACTGCGTAACTCGTTGAATTTCAAGGAGTTTTCCGTTTCGACTGCGCCGGAAGTGGGGCGAATTATAGACCTGTAGAATCTGCCGTCAAGGGTTAATTACGATTTTGTTGCAGAAGATGCTTTTTTCGCGATTAGGCGCGGAATCCGGCGCATGACAGGAGGAACACGCAGCAGCAACAACAGCCCCCCTATAGAAGCGTAGACCGACCACTCCTTCAGATCCGCCCGGACAATCCATAGCATATGCAGCAGCCCCAGCCCCAGGATGAGATAAACCAGGCGATGCAGCTTCTTCCACCGCGCCCCCAAGCGGCGCTGGCTATAACGATTGGACGTCACAGCCAATAACAACAAAAGAAGGAACCCCAGGCTTCCGACAAAGATATAAGGGCGCTTGCGCAACTCAACTCCCAGCTGCGACCAGTCCAACCCCAAGATGAATACCCCATAAGCACTCAGGTGCAGCACTACATAAGCGAAGCACCACAACCCCAACTGTCGACGCACAGCGATCCAGCCCGGCCACCCCGTGAGTTTTTGCAAAGGAGTCATGCCCAAGGTGATCAACAACAGCACCAACGTGCCCAATCCCAGACGATCAACCAGCACCTTGCCCGGGTCCGGTCCCAGGACCGAAGCCCAAGCCTCATACAGCCAATACAGCGGCCAGATAGCCGCAGCGATAAAGACACCGATACGCCAGAACGAATAACGCATCAATAGTTCTTCCGCAGATCCATGCCGCTATATAAAGAAGCGACTTCATCCGAGTAACCGTTGAACATCTGGGTTTCCCGCACATTGGGACTGAACAGACTGCTGGGTAGGCGCCGCTCCCGGGCCTGGGTCCAGCGTGGATGATCAACCGTCGGATTCACATTCGCGTAAAAACCATATTCGTTAGCCGCAATACTTTGCCAGGTAGTCTTGGGCTGCTCGCTGACCAGGCTGATGCGCACAATCGACTTCACACTTTTAAAGCCATATTTCCAAGGCACTACAAGGCGCAACGGCGCACCATTCTGGTTAGGCAGCTCACGCCCGTACATCCCCACCGCAAGAATCGCCAATGGATTCATCGCCTCATCAAGACGCAAGCCCTCGACATAGGGCCAGTCGATCAAGGCAAAACCGGAGCGCTGGCCCGGCATACTCTTGGGATCCTGCAACGTTTCAAAGCGAATGAACTTGGCGTTGCTGGTGGGCTCCACCTGCTTGAGCAAGGCAGAGATTGGAAAACCTATCCAGGGAATCACCATCGACCAGGCCTCGACGCAGCGCAGTCGATAAATACGCTCCTCCAGCGAGTAGGGCTTCATGAAATCTTCCAGGGCGTAGCGGCCTGGCTTAGCCACCTCACCATCCACGACCACACTCCACGGCTGAGTCTTGAGCGCGCCCGCGTTGGCTGCCGGGTCCCCCTTGTCAGTGCCGAATTCGTAGAAGTTGTTGTAGTGGGTCGCATCCTTGAAAGGCGTGATCGCCTCATCCTTGACGGTTACAGCTTGCCACTGAGTGGTGGACAGTTTGTCGGAGAACCACCCGGGAGCCTGGCCTGGCTCTACATCGGCATAACGCGACACGTCCTGTGCTGCTGCCCAGCGCGGCAAGCTGGCAAACGCCATGCACGCAACCGCACCACTGAGCAGGCTGCGTCGAGAGAGATAAAGAGATTCGGGTGTAATCTCCGACTCATTGCAGTCGGACGACTTGGGGAATTTGAATAACATGGCAACTCCGCAGTATTGGAGGACAGATGTACCAATAGACTGCGGAGTATGGGGGAAATTACATCACTCGACGCTTTTGCGACGACGCAAGTGCAACAGGTACTGAATAGGACCCGACGCCGCATAGGCCAGGAACACCAAGAGCAGAATGCGTGGCGGATCGCTGAACACCACCGCAAACACCAGCACCACTGCCAGGATCGCCACGAAAGGTACACGCCCCTTCAGGTCCAGGTCCTTGAAGCTGTTGTACTTGATATTGCTGACCATCAGCATGCCTGCGGCAGCCACCATCAGCGCCACCAGGAACGACATCTTCGACCCCTGGATCCCGTAGTCACTGAAGGCCCAGACAATACCGGCCACCACACCCGCCGCTGCCGGGCTGGCAAGACCGATGAAATAGCGCTTGTCTGCAGTACCGACTTGAGTGTTGAAACGTGCCAGACGCAAGGCCGCGCCTGCCACATAGATGAAGGCGACCATCCAGCCGACCTTGCCCATGTCACCCAGGGCCCAGCCAAAGGCCAACAACGCCGGCGCTACGCCGAATGCAACCATATCGGACAGCGAGTCGTATTCGGCGCCGAAAGCACTCTGTGTGTTGGTCATGCGGGCAACACGTCCATCCAGGCCATCGAGCACCATGGCCACGAAAATGGCGATCGCGGCAAAGGCAAAGTACTTGCTCGCCCCGGCCGCATCTCCGGCGCTCATTGCACTCTGGGCGCTCATGGAGCTAATGATGGAATAGAACCCCGCGAACAGGTTCGCAGTGGTGAACAGATTCGGCAGAAGATAGATACCACGATGCCGGACTTTACGGCCTTCAGCGTCATGCCCTTCTTCGACATGCTCATCGATCGGTAGCAGGCTTTCGGCGTCAGAGGCCTGGTTTGGCTCTTCGGGACGTTCGCTCATGGACATTACCTTGCAACGGTGTGAAAAGTTTCGACAGATACCCAGGGCCGCGATTCGGCCACAAAGGATCCAGCTTTATACCAGAACCTATCCATGCAAACGAAAAAACGCGGCCTAGGCCGCGTTTTCCCTGACAAGACTCGAACTTAGTTCTTGGCTTTGTCGACGATTTTGTTGGCACCGATCCAAGGCATCATCGAGCGCAGTTGCTCGCCGATGATTTCGATACCGTGAGCGGCGTTGTTACGACGCTTGGCGGTCATCGATGGGTAGCCGGTAGCGCCTTCGCTAATGAACATCTTCGCGTATTCGCCGTCCTGGATGCGCTTCAGAGCATTGCGCATGGCCTGACGGGATTCGGCGTTGATGACTTCCGGGCCAGTCACGTACTCGCCGTATTCAGCGTTGTTGGAGATCGAGTAGTTCATGTTGGCGATACCGCCTTCGTACATGAGGTCAACGATCAGCTTCAGTTCGTGCAGGCACTCGAAGTAGGCCATTTCTGGAGCGTAGCCAGCTTCAACCAGGGTTTCGAAACCGGCTTTGACCAGCTCGACGGTACCGCCACACAGAACAGCCTGCTCACCGAACAGGTCGGTTTCAGTCTCGTCCTTGAAGGTGGTTTCGATGATGCCGGTACGGCCGCCGCCCACGCCTGCGGCGTAGGACAGGGCAACGTTCTTGGCGTTGCCGGAAGCGTCCTGGTAGATCGCGATCAGGTCAGGAATACCACCGCCCTTGACGAACTCGGAACGTACGGTGTGGCCTGGAGCCTTCGGCGCGATCATGATCACGTCGAGGTCGGCACGAGGCACAACCTGGTTGTAGTGGATCGCGAAGCCGTGGGAGAAGGCCAGGGTAGCGCCCTTCTTGATGTTCGGCTCGATTTCATTCTTGTACAGCTGGGACTGGAACTCGTCCGGGGTCAGGATCATGACCAGGTCGGCACCGGCAACGGCTGCAGCAACGTCGGTCACCTTCAGGCCGTGGGCTTCAGCCTTGGCAACGGTAGCCGAGCCTTTACGCAGGCCGACAGTCACGTCTACGCCGGAATCCTTCAGGTTGCATGCTTGAGCGTGGCCCTGGGAACCGTAGCCGATGATGGCAACTTTCTTACCCTGGATGATCGACAGGTCGCAGTCTTTATCGTAGAAAACTTTCATGAATTTCCCCTATATCAGGCCGTTCCGGCCATTCGCTAATTTGAGTTAGATGCTCAGTACTTTGTCGCCACGGGCAATCCCGGTGACACCACTGCGTACGGTTTCCAGAATCGATGCGGTGCCGATCGATTGAATGAAGCTGTCGAGCTTGTCGCTGGTACCGGTCAGTTGAACGGTATACACGCTGGCGCTGACATCAACGATCTGCCCACGGTAAATATCGGTGGTGCGCTTGACCTCGGCACGCTGGGCGCCAGTGGCCTTGATCTTGACCAGCATCAGTTCACGCTCGATGTGCGCGCTTTCCGACAGGTCTACCAGCTTCACTACCTCAACCAGCTTGTTCAGGTTCTTGGTGATCTGCTCGATGATCTCGTCATGGCCAACGGTGGTCAGGGTCAGACGCGACAGAGTCGGGTCTTCAGTCGGCGCCACCGTCAGGCTTTCGATGTTGTAGTTGCGTTGCGAGAACAGACCTACAACACGAGACAGAGCACCCGGTTCGTTTTCCAGAAGCAAGGAAATAATGTGCCGCATGATTAAGTACGCTCCGTCTTGCTCAGCCACATATCGCGCATGGAGCCGTCTTTGATCTGCATCGGATAGACGTGCTCGCTGGTGTCGACCTGGATATCGAGGAACACCAGGCGATCCTTCATGGCGAACGCTTCTTCCATCTTCGGCTTCAGATCCTTCAGATCCGTGATACGCATGCCCACGTGACCATAGGCTTCGACCAGCTTGACGAAGTCAGGCAGCGACTCCATATAGGAGTGCGAATGGCGGCTGCCGTAGCTCATGTCCTGCCACTGGCGCACCATCCCCAGCACACCATTGTTCAGGTTGATGATCTTGACCGGCAGATCGTACTGCAGGCAGGTCGACAGCTCCTGGATGTTCATCTGGATACTGCCTTCACCGGTGACGCAGGCGACATCATTATCCGGAAAGCTCAGTTTCACGCCCATGGCCGCGGGGAAACCGAAGCCCATGGTGCCCAGGCCACCGGAGTTGATCCAGCGGTTGGGCTTGTTGAACCGGTAGTACTGCGCCGCAAACATCTGGTGCTGCCCCACGTCGGAGGTCACATAGGCATCGCCCTTGGTGACTTCGCACAGGGTTTCGATCACGGTCTGTGGCTTGATGATGCTGCCGTCGCCCTTGTCGTAAGGGAACAGGCCGCGATCACCGCGCCACTCATCGATCTGCTTCCACCAACTGGCGACCGTTTCCTTGTTCGGGGTATCGCCGATTTCCTTGAGTGCCGCGACCATTTCGGTCAGGACGCTCTCCACTGGACCGACGATAGGCACATCGGCCTTGATGGTCTTGGAAATGGAAGCCGGGTCGATATCGACATGGATGATCTTGGCATTCGGGCAGAACTTCGGTGCACCGTTGATCACCCGGTCATCGAAGCGCGCGCCTACGGCCAGGATCACGTCGGCATGGTGCATGGTCAGGTTGGCGGTGTAGCTGCCATGCATGCCGAGCATGCCCACGAACTGCCGGTCGGTGCCCGGATAGGCGCCCAGGCCCATCAAGGTATTGGTCACTGGCAGATTGAGCATCTTGGCCAGTTCGGTCAGCGGTGCGGAACCGCCGCCGAGAATCACGCCGCCGCCTGCATAAAGCACAGGGCGCTTGGCCGCCAGGAGCATTTCTGCCGCCTTGCGGATTTGCCCGGAGTGACCGCGAACAGCTGGGCTGTAGGAGCGCAGCTTGGCTTTCTTGGGGAAAACGTATTCGAACTTTTCAGCCGGGTTGGTCATGTCCTTGGGGATATCGACCACCACCGGACCAGGACGACCGGATTGCGCCAGGTAGAAGGCTTTCTTCATGACTTCCGGGATTTCCGAAGCGTGCTTGATCATGAAGCTGTGCTTCACGATCGGCCGGGAGATACCGATCATGTCAGTTTCCTGGAACGCGTCGGTGCCTACCATGGTGCTGGGCACCTGGCCGGAAATGATCACCATGGGAATCGAGTCCATATAGGCGGTGGCAATGCCGGTAATGGCATTGGTCGCGCCCGGGCCGGAGGTCACCAATACCACGCCGGCTTTGCCGGTGGCACGGGCATAGCCGTCAGCCATATGGGTTGCCGCTTGTTCGTGACGAACCAGGATGTGGGTCACTTCCGGTTCTTTGAACAGGGCATCGTAAACATGAAGGAGAGCACCACCTGGGTACCCGTAGATATATTTGACGCCTTCGTCACGCAAAAAGCGGACGAGCATCTCACCGCCAGATAAAAGCTCCACGTTGTTCACCTCTAAAACGCCAGAATACCGCCCTCAAAAGGGAGCGGGTCTTAATAGGTTTACTTCTCAGCAGAGCATGAGCGACGGTGGTCGCCGACTACGTCAGCACTGACTGAGCAAGTATTGGGAGCGCCCCAAAGTGTTGCGGGGTTTTCCCACCCAGCGCGAGGTAACGCGTTGCGGGTGTAGCACTTCGGCGCGGATGTGCGCCTCATGATCTGCTGAGTGGGTCTGCTTCTGGCAGTCCCTCTACAGCGGACTTTGGATTCTTCTGTTTCGTCCTCTTCAAGTCAAGTCGTCTATGTGGTTAATTCGAACTAAGCGCATGAGAACGCAAGAAAAAACCCAAAAACGACTGCTGTCTGCGCTTCAATTGCGCAATCTTCGGCAAGCAACTCAGAAATGCGAACCCGGACTTTGGGCGAAACCCTATTGCCAGAGAGCTGAGAGGAACGCCATGCACAGCAACAACAGCAATGCACGGACAGACATGCCCCCCCTCCGAGGTTGTCACCACGAGAGAACGAGACTGAAGTGGGCAGCATGGAGGGAGGCGACTGCCAGGCATACCTGGCAGTCGTGATTCAGCGAGTAGCAACGATGAGCTGATCAAACTCTTTGAGCAGAACTCGCAACTGCAGATCGCGCCCCTGCATCGGCCGGGTGGAAAACACCATCTCAGCCATCTCCTGGATACCGGAGGCATTGGGCAGCGGCAGATCCTGCTCCAGGATCACCTTCATGCGCGGCAGGAAGATCCACTGCAGCCACTGCTCGAAATCCAGCGTATCCACGGCAAAAGGCTGAGTACTGGACAGAGCCTCGGCACTGGGTGCCACCTCGTCCCACAGCCCCTGCACACGCAACTCGCGCTCGATCAGCAGCAACTGCTCGGCGATCTTGGGAAAACGTACATCCATCACAGCGAGACTCGGGCTTTCTGCCGTGCCTGGGCGGCACCGGCTGCATCACCCTGCTTCTCACGTGCCTGGGCGATCAATTCCCACAAACTTGCCTGAAGATCAGGACGCCCATTGGCAAAACTCAGACCACGACGGGCAAACTGTTCGGCTTGCGGAGCATCGCCCTGGGCCATGCGCACTTGCGCCAGACGGTAGAGCACCTGCGGCTCGCGCGGCGCGACACGCTGTGCGCGCTCAAGACTGGAGGAAGCACCGTTCAGATCGCCACTGGATTGCTGTTGCTGAGCCGTGGTCAGCAGCGCCAGCACTGGCCCGTCCAACTGCTCATCGGCCGACAAACCACCGGCCCGGGCCGACGGAATCCCGCTCGGAGTCGAAGGCATGTTGTAAGTGCCCTGATTGATCGGCGCCGACTGATAAGCGCCACCCTCCACCGGCCCCGGGGTAATAGGCCCGGACGTCACAGGCCCCGGAGTGATCGGCGAGCTGCTGATCGGCGCCGATGCCGTAGCGCCACCGCCCGGAACCATCACCACGACGCCGGAATCTTCCGGAATCGCCTGGGCCTGAGCCTGCGCCGGGCGCTTGATGGTCGTCTGGCGAAAACCTCCGGAGGCGGAAATCCGCTCGCTGTTGGACACGGCAGTGCCGGAATCCACGACGGGAATAGAACCGCGCTGCACACTGGCGCAACCGTTGAGCAACGCCAGAGCTGTAATAGCTGGAACCCACCACTTGTTCACGTCAAACCCTCATCGCTTAGTTCATCCAGCCCTTGACCCAATCCATCACCGAGTCGCCGCCTGCGGGGGTTTCTCCCCCACAGGAAGCACCGGGAGGCGGTTCGCTGCCGCGAATATACGGCATCTGCACAGCCCCCGGACAGTTGGCATCGGAGCCCTGCCCGGTACGCGAATCGACCCAGGCCTGAACCACGTTGTCCGGCTGCGGCATATCCAGCGGCAGCGGGTCGGCCTTGCGCATGAAACTGGTCCACACCTGCAAGGCGCCGGTAGCACCGGTAAACGGCGTCTTGCCGTTATCGTCGCGACCCAGCCAGACCACGGCTAGCAGGTCCTGGCTGAAACCGGCGAACCAGCTGTCACGGGAATCGTTACTGGTACCGGTCTTGCCCGCCAACGCTAGAGTCTTGGGCAACACGTTGTACACCGAGCTGCCGGTGCCCTCGCGCATCACCCGCTGCATCGCGCTTTGAATCAGATAGATCGAACCGGCATCAAAACGCTGCTGAATCTGGAACGGATAGCGCTTGAGCGGCTCGCCCTCCGCTGTCAACACGCTGCGAATCCCGCGCATCGGCGTATTGAAACCGCCATTGGCCAGCGTCTGGTACATGGTCGCCACTTCCATCGGGCTCATGCCCCCAGCCCCCAGCAGCATCGATGGGAAGGCCGGGAACTCGCGGGTCACCCCCAGGCGCCCAAGGGTCTTCAGGACATTGGGCACACCCACTTCCAGGCCGAGCCGCGCAGTAGACAGGTTGTAGGAGTGAGCCAGGCCCTGGTACAGGAACACCGTCCCGTGGGAGCGCCGGTCATAGTTCTGCGGCTTCCACACCTGGCCGTCTGCGCCTTTTACCGAGAACGCCTCATCCGACAGCCAACTGGTCAGGGTGTACTGGCTGGGCTTTTCCAGGGCGGTCAGGTAGACCGCCGGCTTGATCAGCGAGCCCACCGGGCGCACCGCATCCAAGGCCCGGTTGAAACCGGCAAAGCTGGCTTGACGACTGCCGATCATGGCCTGGACCTCACCGGTTTCCGGGTTGGTCACCACCATCGCCGCCTCGACGTCTTCCGAGCCCTTGCGCCCGGCCAGGCGCTTGAAGGTGTCGTTGACCGAGGCTTCGGCCTTCATCTGCAGGATCGGATCGAAACTGGTGAAGATCCGCAGGCCTTCTTCAGTCAAGTCTTCATCACGATAGTCTTCGCGCAACTGACGTTTGACCAGGTCGAGGAAACCGGGGAAGGAACTGTCCGCCAGGCTGCCGCGCTTGGTGACGCCCAGCGGCATCTTCTTGGCCGCCTCCACCTGTTCCGGGGTAGCCACGCCCTGCTGCGCCAGCAGATCGAGCACCAGGTTACGCCGTTCCAGGGCACGTTCCGGGTAGCGCCGCGGGTTGTAATAGGAAGGCCCTTTGACCATCCCGACCAACAGCGCCACCTGGTGCAACTTGAGTTCGGACAGGGGTTGGCTGAAGAAGAACTGGCTGGCCAGACCGAAACCGTGCACAGCACGCTGACCGTCCTGGCCGACGAAGACCTCGTTGAGGTAGGCCTCGAGAATCTCGCGCTTGTCGTAATGCAACTCCAGCAACAACGCCATCATCGCTTCATTGAGCTTGCGCGACAGGCTGCGCTCGTTGGTCAGGAAGAAGTTTTTCACCAACTGCTGGGTCAGGGTACTGCCGCCCTGGCGCATCTGGCCGGCCGAGGTGTTGACCCAGATCGCACGGGCAATCGACTTGGGCGACACCCCGTGGTGTGAATAGAAGTCGCGGTCTTCCACCGCCACCAGAGTTTCCAGCAGATACGGCGGAACCTGATCGATCTTGATCAGGATCCGGTCTTCGAGGTTCTTCGGGTACAGGCCGCCGATCAGCAATGGCTCCAGGCGCACCACCGCGAGCTTGGCCCCCTTGCTGCCGGACAGTTCCGCCACGTAATCGCCGGAGAAGCGCACGCGCACTGGCTGAGCTTGCTCCAGCCCTTCATAGAACTGGAAGCCGCGGGTGTTCAGGTCCACGGTATTGCCATTGACCGAGGCTGCGCCCGGGCCGTTGGCGACACTTTCACGGCGATAGCCCAGAGCGTCGAGCTCCGTGAGGAAATCGTCCTTGCTGAGCTTTTGTCCGACGAACAGCTCAAGCGGGCGGGCGTAGACCTTGGCCGGAATGGTCCAGCGCTTGCCGGAGAATTTTTCCTGGACCACGGCATCGAGGTAAACCGCAAAGCCGGCGAGCACCACCAGACCGACCAGGCTGAGCTTGAGGGCCCAGCCCAGCCAGGGGCGCAGGCCACCAGACGGCGTTTTTTTAGCAGAACGAGGGGATCGGGTACGAGTCATGGCGGCGGATTATACGCACTTTATTCATCGTCAACATGCGCCACCCGAGGTTTGCCTTAGTGCGCTCAACGGCCATAATGACGCCCTCGATTTTCCCGACTCTGAAGGATCGCCTGTGAGCCAGTCACTGATCGCTGCCCTGCAAAACCCAGCCTTGTTTCCTCATCCCGTAGAAGGGTTTCAGGTCATCGAAACCCACATTTCCTGGGTTCTGCTCACCGGCCCCTTTGCCTATAAAGTGAAGAAGCCGGTCAATTTCGGCTTCCTCGACTTCACCAGCCTGGACGCCCGCGAGCACTTCTGCGGCGAAGAGCTGCGCCTGAACCAGCGCCTGACCGACGACCTGTACCTGGAAGTCCTGCCGATCACCGGTAGCGCCGAAGCCCCGGTACTGGGCGGCGATGGTCCGGCTATCGAGTACGTACTGAAAATGCGTCAGTTCCCGCAAAGCCAGTTGCTCAGCACCTTGCAGGCCAACAGTGAGCTGACCACGGCGCACATCGATGAGATGGCCAGGCAGATCGCCCACTTCCACCTCAACGCGCCCAAGGTTCCAGCTGAGCATGAAGCCGGCACCCCGGAGAGCGTGATGGCTCCGGTGCGTCAGAACTTCGAGCAAATCCGCCCGTTCCTCAGCGACAAGGCCGACCTGCAACAACTTGAAGCCCTGGAGGCCTGGGCCGAAACCAGCTTCGAACGCCTCAAGCCTCTGCTGGCCCAACGCAAGAGCGAAGGTTTCATCCGTGAATGCCATGGCGATATCCACCTGGGCAACGCCACCCTGATCGACGGCAAGGTGGTGATTTTCGACTGCATCGAATTCAACGAACCGTTTCGTTTCACCGACGTCTACGCCGATACCGGCTTCCTTGCCATGGACCTGGAAGACCGCGGTCTGAAGAGCCTGGCGCGACGCTTCATCAGCCAGTACCTGGAGCTGACCGGCGACTACCAGGGCCTGGAGCTGCTCAATTTCTACAAGGCCTACCGTGCACTGGTACGCGCCAAGGTCAGCCTGTTCAGCATGCCTGCCGATGCCACGCCGGTGCAGCGCGCTACCACCCTGCGCCAGTACCGCAACTACGCCAATCTGGCGGAAAGCTACAGCACCATTCCATCGCGTTTCCTGGCCATCACCTCAGGCATTTCGGCGGTTGGCAAGAGCCGCGTGGCCATGCGCCTGGTAGAGGCACTGGGCGCCGTTCGCCTGCGCTCCGACGTAGAGCGCAAGCGCCTGTTCGGCGAGCAACAGGTGCCCAACGACCCACACGCTGGCATCTACAGCAGCGAAGCCAGCAGCGCCACTTACGCGCGCCTGCATGAAATCGCCGAAACCATCCTGCGTGCCGGCTACCCGGTAGTGATCGACGCGACCTACCTCAAACGTGCCCAGCGCGATGCCGCGGCCAAAGTGGCCGAGGCCACTGGAACGCCCTGCCTGATCATCGACTGCAACGCTCCTGAGGCGGTGGTTGCCAGCTGGCTGGCCCAGCGTCAGGCCGATCAGAACGATCCATCCGACGCCACTCTGGAAGTGATTGCCAACCAGCAAGCCACTCGCGAAGCGCTGACCGACGAAGAGCTGCTGCGCAGCAAGCGCATAGAAACCAACGAAAGTGGCAGCCTGGACGCCCTGGTTGCCAACATTCGCCAACGCCTCCCAGGCCTGTAAACGGTCATTTCAGCCGTGAAGTGGCAAAGACTTCACGGCTGAAAAATAGTGGCACTATACTGGCGTCATAAATCCAACACTGGTGACGTCGCCATGAGCCAACCAAAACTTCTCGACACCCCGCTTTACGCCCTGCTGCATAAAGACGACATCGTCGGCTTCAACCGCGAACGCCCGAAAGATCAACCCATCGATATGCGCGGCGGTGATTTCCGCGGCCTCGACCTGCGGGAACTGAACGCACAAGGCATCGATTTCACTGACGCCTACTTTCGTTCCTCGGATCTGCGTGGGCTGGACTTGAGAAACGCGTCCATGGAAGGCGCCAGCCTCGCCCATGCACAGATTTCCGGCGCCTATTTTCCGGTGGAACTGAGCGCCGACGAGATTCTCATGTCGGTCAATTTCGGCACGCGCCTGCGTTACCGCACTCGCTGACCCTCAGCCCGTCCTTGTCCGGCGCTCTGTCCAGCGCCGGCCCTGCTCCACTCTCTCGCCTGCGCCCCTCCCTTCGATCTTCACTGCTGCGCCCTTAGAAGCATTTGCGTCAAACCCGACCAAAGAACAGCGTGTTTTCTACTGAGCGCTACACTCCTCTGAGGCTGCCCACTCACCATTCGGCCATCGCCAGGAGGCTTAATGAATGATGAACTGCAACACTTGAAGAACCTTGGCAAGACATCGGCACAATGGCTGCATGCAGTGGGCATCCATAGCGCTTCCGACTTGCGCCGCCTGGGCGCGGTAGACGCCTACCGGGCCGTGCGGACCCGTGGTTTTCGTGCATCGAAAGTCTTGCTCTATGCCATTGAGGGCGCCCTGATGGACATGCACTGGAACGATCTTCCCGCCGAACGCAAAGAGGCGTTGAACAAGCAACTGGACGCCATTTCCTCTCGTCACAAAAACTGACTGGCAGAGCCGAATGTATCTAATGGGGGAGCAGCCGGCTTACGCCGACGCCTTGATCAACAGACTGCAAAGCATTCCGCCGCAATTGCTGGACGGGCTTGCGCCCAGCGGCCCGACGTTGGAGCTTGGCCCCATCGCTCAGCTGTCCAGCGTATTGCCCGGCGATCAGTTGTTCCTGCTGGCAAGTGGCGTGATCCAGGCCAGTGTCGAAGAGCGGCCCCTGTTCTACCTGCATGAAGGCGACCTGGTGGGACTGCGGCGCGGTATCGAACACCCGCAGTGGCAACTGCACTGCGATACGCCGCTGCAACTGATTCCCTATCTGAGGACTGAAGTGTTTCGCCATATCCAGGCCGACGTACAACGCTCGGAACTGCTCGTACAGTACCTGATCGGCCAGACCGCCCTGCTGTCCGATGCCATTGCCCGCCTCAAGCCACCAGAATTGCGCAGCAGCAACGGCTTCAAGCGCGTGGAGGCGGGCGAAAGGCTGATCACCCAGGGGGATGAGGCAGATCATGTGTTTGTCATACTCGAAGGCCATGCACAGGCCTTCGTCGACGGGCACAAGGTCGGCGACGTCCCCAAGGACGAGATTTTCGGCGCCATGGCGGTGTTCACCGGAGAAAAGCGCAGCGCCAGCGTGATCGCCAGCGAACCCAGCACAATCATGCTGATTCCCAAGGATCAGTTTCTCAGCCTGACCCAGAGCAATCCGCGCATTGCCCACAGCCTGATCGAAAGCATGGCGCGCCGCATCGACCTGCTGAACAAGGAAGTGACCCGGCTCATGACGTTGAACACCCCGAACTGACCCCGGATTCCAGGCAGATCCAAACGAACGTTTGGCAAAATGTGCAGAAATCTGAAAAGCCGTGTTGACTTCGAAATGAGAATCGTTATGATTATCACAACTGGTCGCGAGATCAGTCGATAACCTGGAAGACCAGTGGTTCGGACTCTCAGATTATCTCCTCATCAGGCTAATCACGGTTATTTGACCCGGCTCTTGCCGGGTCTTTTTTTGCCCGCAGAAAAGCCCTCCGATCAGGGCCTCAGTTGCGCACAATAGTCCTTGGCGGGCTGGGGCGGCGTATACCAGACGTAGTCGGCCGATGCCGCGGCAACCGGATGCCCCTGCTCCGCCAGAATCAACACCACCACCTCCTGGGTTCGGTCCAGATCGGCAATATGCAGGGGCACGCCAAGATCCCTGCGACCGTGAAACGCCCCGGCCAGCAACAGGGCCGGAGCCGGAGCCGCCAGCAGTTGCTCAGCCATGCGCCGATCCCGTTGCTGCTGCACTGCCCTCATTGCCGGCACCTGGCTCTCGGGCAGCAAGCCACAGTGCGACTCGCGAATTTGCCCGGCCAATGCCTCGATCACCGACGGTGCGTTGCTCCGTGTGCCGGTCAGGACGGGCGCCCGTGCATAAATGTCACGCACCTCCTGACGATCCAGATTGGCAGCGAGCAAGGGGTAGGGCTGACGCAGGGCAAAACCCACCAGCGGCCCGTAGAGGCTCCAGTCCCAGCCTGATTGCCAGGCCAACCTGCCAGGCAGGTCATCAGGCAAACGCCCCCCATCAATGGAGCGCTTTACCCCATCGACTTCTGGCTGCTGATCCGGGTTGAGCATTTCCAGCAACAGGCTGCCCTGCGGCCGCTCCCGGGCCATGGAACGCAAGAGCCAGAGTTGCAAGGCATGATGATCGGGATTGTCATGCTGCTCGCCAATGATCACTCGGGGAGCCCGTGCCAGGCGACCTACCAGTTCGACAGGGGTCAGCGCCTGGGCACTGCGCAGATCAATGATACTGCCGGGCGCCGAAGCCACCGGCGGCGGCAGGATCCTCGGCATGCTGTGACAAGCGGCCAGCAGCAGGGCCAGCAACAACGGCAATATGCGCATCAGGTCTCTCCGGGCTTCGCCTCAACGGGCGATGATCAACGGGTGCCTGCGCTCGGGATGCTCCTGCACCAGAACTTCCAGGCCGAACACCGCCTTCAGGGGCTCAGGCCGCAGTACCGCGGTCGGTGTTCCCAATGAATGCGGTCGGCCGCCTTCAAGCAACAAGACCCGGTCACAATAACGCGCAGCCAGATTCAGGTCATGCAGGATGACCAGCACCGCCGCGCCGCGGTCGGCGAAGGCTCGAATGGCCTGCAAGGTGACGTGCTGGTGCAAGGGGTCGAGTGCAGAAGTCGGCTCATCCAGCAGCAGGTTGTGCCCTGGCTGGCCCGGCCACAGTTGCGCCAGGACCCGTGCCAGGTGCACCCGCTGGCGCTCGCCGCCGGACAGCGCGAGATAGCTGCGCCCCGACAGGTGCGCCACATCGGCCGCATTCAAAGCAGCGTTGACGATTTCCTCATCACGCACACGCCCGGTCTGATGGGGCAAACGCCCCAGCGCCACCACCTCCTCCACACGAAAGGCGAAATCCAGGCTCGAAGCCTGGGGCAGCACGGCCAGGCGCTGCGCACGCTCGGCGCCCGACCAATGAGCCAGTTCCTGATCATCCAGCAGCACCTGCCCCTGATGAGCCGCCAGTTCGCCACTCAAGCCCCCCAAGAGGCTGCTTTTACCTGCGCCATTAGGGCCGAGGACTCCCAGCACCTCGCCCGGCAGCAACTGCAGGTCGATGCCAGCCAGGACGTCTTTGCCGCCGCGCCGCACATGCAGGTTCTCGACTCGCAGCATCAGGCACGCCCTCGCAACAACAGGTACAGAAAGAATGGCGCACCGATAAAGGCCGTGACGATACCGATGGGCAACTCGGCAGGCGCCAGCGCCAGACGCGCCACCAGGTCGGCCAGCAGCAGGAGGCTGGCTCCGGCCAGGATCGAGGCCGGGAGCAAGGTCCGGTGGTCCGGACCCGACAACAGGCGCACCAGATGCGGCACCACCAGGCCGACAAAACCGATCATTCCCGCCGCCGCCACGGCAGCGCCCACACCCAGGGCGGTGCAGAACACCAGCTCGCGCTTGAGACCTTCGACATCGATACCCAGGTGCTTGGCCTCGGATTCGCCCAACAGCAGTGCATTCAACGCCTTGGCCCGGCGCGGCAACCACAGCGCAACCGCGGCGGTCACCAGCAGCAAGGGCCACAAGCGCTGGTAACTGGCACCATTCAGGCTGCCCAGGTTCCAGAAAGTCAGAGTGCGCAACGTGGCATCGTCCGCCAGATAGGTGAACAACCCCACCGCCGAACTGGCCAGCGCCGTCAGGGCAATCCCCGCCAGCAGCATGGTTGCCACATGGGTCTGCCCGTTGCGCCGCCCCAGGCGATACACCAGCGCCGTCACCCCCAGGCCGCCAAGGAAGGCACACAGGGAGAGCAAATAAGGGCCAACAGCCTCTGGCAGGCCGCCGAACATCGAGCCGCCAACAATGGCGATGGCCGCACCCAATGCTGCACCACTGGAAACCCCCACCAACCCCGGGTCCGCCAGGGGGTTGCGAAACAGCCCCTGCATGGCGACCCCGGACAGCGCCAGAACTCCGCCCACCGCAAGACCGAGCAGAGTCCGAGGCAAGCGAATCTGTCCCAGGATCAGTTCCGCCTGCTCCAGCCCCTGCCCGTCGATCGGCAATCCAAGCAGGCGCAAGGCGGCACGCAAGGTATCAAACAAGGGCAGGCTGACAGGCCCCAGGGCCAGGGACAGCCAGATCGCCACAAGGCACAGCACACCCAGCCCGATAAATAGTGTTCGAGGCTTGACCTGACGACTCATTGGGCCGGCTTGGCCTGGGGATAAAAGGCGCTGGACAGGCGTTTCAGGCTATCAGGCAAGCGAGGGCCCAGGCCTCCCACCAGCAAGGTCGGGTCCAGTTCCACCACCCGCCCGGCCTTGGCCGCCGGTGTGGATGCCAGCACCGGGTTCTCCTTGAACAGTGCGGCACGAGCGGCATCGCCGGTCAGGCTGCGGTCGGAGAACACCAGCACATCCGGATTCAAGCCCGCCAGGGATTCGACCGAGAACGGCTTATAGCCGGTATGAGTCGCCAGGTTGCGCCCGCCGGCCTGTTGCAATAGCCAATTCGCGGCGGTGTCCTTGCCGGCGATCAGGGGTTTGCCGCCGGCATGCCCGAGCAACAACAGCACCCCGGGCGCAGCGTGCTGCGCTTGAGCCTGGGTGACCCAGGCCTGCTGCTGCCCAAGTTGTTGCTGATAGCCCTGGAACAGTTGCCCGGCCTGCTCTTCTCGGCCCAGCAACAGGCCCAGGTGCTGCAGGGTAGCTTGCAAAGTCGGCAAGTCGGCCTGGGCGGAAAACAGTTCGACCTTGACCCCGGCACTGCGGATCTGCGAAAGCACTGGCGGCGGCCCCATCTCCTCGGTACCCACCAGAATCTGCGGCCGCAGGCTGAGAACGCCTTCGGCCGACAACTGACGCTGATAGCCGATGCTCGGCAGCGCCTTGAGCGACTCCGGGTGCTGGCTGGTGGTATCGACGCCCACCAGCTTGGACTCGGCCCCCAAAGCCGTTATCCACTCGGACAAGGCCCCACCGGCACTGACCCACCGCTGTGGCAACTCATCAGCGGTGGCCCACTGGCTCACCAGCAATCCGGCACAGAACGCAATGGCGCAGGCACTCAGGCGCATAAGTACATTTCCTTCATCAAAGTGGGGCCCGCGCAGCTGCTGTCCATGTGACATGCCGGACAAGCCGGGCATCGAAAGGAACAAACGTCCCGTAACAGGCGGGGCGGCCATTTGATAATTGTTTTCATTTAGCCGTCAAGCGCCGACATGTTTCATCCTGCAGCCGGAAAGAAACTGTGACAGCCTGGACGCAGAGCCTTCGGACCAAGAGGATAGCCATGAAATTTCTTTGCGCCGGCAGCGATCTGCCCGAAGCCGGCAGCCGGGGCTTCCAGCTCGCGGGGCTGAAGCTGTTCGCCGTGCGGCGCGAGCAGCGGGCCTATGTCTATGCCAATCGCTGCCCGCACCGGGGGGTGGCGCTGGAGTGGCAGGCTGACCAGTTCCTCGACCCCAGCGCCAGCCTGATCCAGTGCGCCACCCATGGCGCCCTGTTTCTGATCGAGAGCGGAGAGTGCGTGGCCGGACCTTGCGCCGGCCAGTTCCTGGAGAGCATCGGCTGCCGTGAAGACAGCCAGGGGATCTGGGTGGACCTCTAATCCCCGAGCAACACTTCAAGACGCCGGTCGATGCACACCTGCTCGGCCGTCAGGCGCACACCGTAGGCCAGCACCTCAACCCCCGCCGCGCGGGCTTCGCGCAAGGCGGCGGCGTAACCCGGATCGATCTCCTGCGCCGGACGCACCGCGTCGATGCCCGAAAGGTTGACGCAATACAGCTGAACCGCCCGCACGCCCTCCCGGGCCAGGCTCGCCAGTTCCCGCAGATGCTTGGCGCCGCGCTGGGTCACCGCATCGGGAAACGCCGCCACCGGCGTACCATCGAACCCCAGGGTGACGCTTTTGACCTCGACATACGCCGGACCGTCCGGGTAATCCAAGCGAAAATCGATACGGCTGTTCTCTTGCCCGTAAGGCACCTCGCGCTTGAGCCCGATGAAGCCGTTCAACTCGCTGATAAGCCCCGCCCGCAAGGCTTCCTCCACCAGCCCGTTGGCCCGCCCGGTGTTGACGCAGGCCAGGCGGCCTTGAGGGGTTTCGCTGATTTCCCAGGTGCCCGGCAACTTGCGCTTGGGGTCATTGGAGCGGCTGAACCACACCTGCCCGCCCTCGACCATGCAATTGAGCATCGAGCCGGTATTGGGGCAATGGATGGTCAACAGCTCGCCGGTGGTGGTTTCGATGTCCGCCAGGAAGCGCTTGTAACGACGCAGCAGACGCCCCTCTTCCAGGGGAGGATCGAAGCGCATCAGGCGTGCCAGCTCTGCAGGCCACGGGCGATACGCTCAACCGCCTCCTGCAGGCGTTCCAGACTCTGGGTATAGGCAAAGCGTACATGATGGCCAGCCTGATGCCGGCCGAAGTCCAGGCCAGGGGTAAAGGCCAGGTGCTCGGTTTCCAGGAAGTGCCGGCAAAAGGCGAAGGCATCACCGCCGAAGGCGCTGATGTCCGCGTACAAGTAGAACGCACCTTCAGGTTCCACGGCGATGCCGAAGCCCAACTCACGCAAGGCCGGCAACAGGAAATCCCGGCGGCGCCCGAACTCGGCGCGACGCTCCTCGAGGATCTTCAGGGTCTGGGGCTCGAAGCAAGCCAGCGCCGCATACTGGGCCATGCTCGGCGCACTGATATAGAGGTTCTGTGCCAGCTTTTCCAGTTCACCCACGGCTGCCGGCGGAGCTACCAGCCAGCCCAGGCGCCAGCCGGTCATGCCGAAATATTTGGAGAAACTATTGAGGACAAAAGCGCTGTCATCCACTTCCAGAACGCTGGCGGCATCGGTGCCATAGGTCAGGCCGTGGTAGATCTCGTCCACCACCAGATGCCCGTTGCGAGCCTTGATCGCGGTGGACAACCCCGCCAACTCGTCCCGGCTCAGGACCGTACCGGTGGGGTTCGCCGGCGAGGCCACCAGGGCGCCCACACTGTCCTGATCCCAATAACGCTCCACCAGGTCCGGCGTCAGTTGGTAACGCACATCCGGCCCCACAGGAACCAACTGCGCAGCGCCTTCCACCAGACGCAGAAAATGCCGGTTGCATGGATAACCCGGGTCCGCCAGCAGCCAGTGCTTGCCCGGGTCCACCAACAGGCTGCTGGTCAACAACAGGGCACCGGAACCACCGGGGGTGATCATGATCCGCTCGGGATCGATGTCCAGGCCGTAACGCTGCTGATAAAAGCCGGAAATCGCCCCTCGCAGCTCGGGAATTCCGCGGGCTGCGGTGTAGCGCGTCTTGCCGGCGCTCAGCGCGGCCTGCCCGGCCTTGATGATCGGCTCGGCGGTGGTGAAGTCCGGTTCGCCGATTTCCAGGTGAATCACATCATGCCCGGCGGCTTGCAGCTCATTGGCGCGGGCCAGCAAGGCCATGACATGGAAAGGTTCGATAGCGCGACTACGCGCACTGTAGGGCTGAGCCATTAGCCTTCCTTCATTGATTCGAGGGGGGAGCAAAGGACCGATTCTACCCATCTGACCAAGCCCGGGAGAACCCAGGCGGATCCGAGCGGTCTGTTGCTTGCGCCAACTGGCGCCAACACAACCCGCAGACTTGACTAAAATCAATGATTGAACGAACCGATCAGCAAGCCATGTCAGGCTTTTCCCATATCCATGGACGAAGCAGGACATAGGCTCGACAACCGGGAGTAGCGCGCTCTGGTTTGATCTGGTAAGTTCGCCCGCTTGCAGCCGCAGGGCCGGCAAGTGTCGGAGATGGAGCAATCCTGCGCAATGGATTACAAGAGTAGAGGCGGTCCATTCATGCCCACCCAAGCAAAGCAACAGATTCAATCGATCAGCGGTTTTGAACCTTATGTTGAAACTGCGGGCGAAGAGTACATGGGCAAGCCCATGCGCGAGCACTTCACCAAGATCCTGAACAAGTGGAAACAGGACTTGATGCAGGAAGTCGACCGCACTGTTGATCACATGAAAGACGAAGCGGCCAACTTCCCCGACCCGGCTGACCGTGCCAGCCAGGAAGAAGAGTTCAGCCTCGAACTGCGGGCCCGTGATCGCGAGCGCAAGTTGATCAAGAAGATCGACAAGACCCTGCAACTGATCGAAGACGAAGAATACGGCTGGTGCGAATCCTGCGGCGTCGAGATCGGCATCCGCCGGCTGGAAGCCCGCCCAACCGCCGACATGTGCGTCGACTGCAAGACACTGGCGGAAATCAAGGAAAAACAGGTCGGCAAATAATCGCCGGCTGGAACCTGAAACGGAGCGTACCCACGCTCCGTTTTCGTTTCCGCCGCCCTGTAGGAGCGAGCTCGCTCGCGAAAGCGATCCCCCGGAACATCGTCACCCTTCATGACTGCCTCCACACCCTCCTCGTACATAGGGCGCTTCGCCCCCACTCCCAGCGGCTATCTGCATTTCGGCTCTCTGGTTGCCGCGCTGGCCTCCTATCTTGATGCCCGCGCCGTCGGTGGCCGCTGGCTGCTGCGCATGGAGGACCTTGACCCGCCTCGGGAAGAGCCCGGTGCCCAGGCGGCCATTCTCAAGGCTCTGGAAAGCTACGGTTTCGAATGGGATGGGCAGATGATCCGCCAGAGCGATCGTCACGACGCCTATGCCGAAGTCCTCAATCGCCTGTTCCAGCAGGGCCTGGCCTATGCCTGCACCTGTTCGCGCAAACAGCTGGAGCCCTACCACGGCATTTACCCGGGACTGTGCCGCAACCTCGGCCACGCCCAGGACGACGCCGCGATCCGCCTGCGGGTCCCCGAACTGGAGTATCGCTTCCTCGACCGGGTCCAGGGCGAATACCGCCAGCACCTGGGCCGGGAAGTCGGGGACTTCGTGATCCGCCGCCGCGACGGCCTCTACGCTTACCAACTGGCCGTGGTGCTCGACGATGCCTGGCAAGGCATCACTGATATCGTGCGCGGCGCCGATCTGCTGGATTCCACACCGCGCCAGCTGTACCTGCAGGAACTGCTGGGCCTTTCCCAGCCCCGCTACTTGCATGTACCGCTGATCACCCAGCCGGACGGGCACAAACTGGGCAAGTCCTACCGCTCGCCCCCGCTGACCGCGGATCAGGCACCACCCCTGCTGCTGCGCGCCCTGCGGGCACTGGGCCAGAAGCCACCGGCCGACCTCGATGGCGCCAGCGTCGCGCAGATAATGGCCTGGGGCATGGCCCACTGGGATGCCGCCCTGATTCCACGCACACTGAGCGTGCCGGAAGCGCAATTAAGCTGACGCCACTTGCAGCTTGGCGCCCATCCGTTACCATCGCCGCACGTTTTCGGGCACGCACACAATAAAGAGAGGCCGAGATGTACATCTATCGCTTGGTCCTGCTCCTGGTAGTGGGGATCTATCTGTTCTCCCCCGCCATCATGGATTGGTGGATCGATGCTACTGGCGCCTGGTATCGCCCGTATCTGCTCTGGCTGATTCTGATCGTCGTGACCTTCATCCTGCAGAGCCAAAAAGATGCCGATGAGCTTTAGCCTGACCCAGATGATCCTGATCAGCGCCGCTTACCTGGCGGTACTGTTCGGCGTTGCCTGGATCAGTGAGCGCGGGATGATCCCCCGTTCGATCATTCGCCACCCGCTGACCTACACCCTGTCACTCGGGGTCTATGCCAGTGCCTGGGCCTTCTACGGCACGGTCGGCCTGGCCTACCAGTATGGCTATGGTTTCCTGTCCAGCTACCTGGGGGTTTCCGGGGCCTTCCTGCTGGCACCGGTGCTGCTCTACCCGATCCTGAAAATCACCCGCACCTACCAACTTTCATCCCTGGCCGACCTGTTCGCCTTCCGTTTTCGCAGTACCTGGGCCGGTGCGCTGACCACGATCTTCATGCTGATCGGCGTGTTGCCATTGCTGGCGCTGCAGATCCAGGCCGTGGCCGACTCCATTGGCATTCTCACCCACGAGCCGGTGCAGCATCGGGTGGCGCTGAGCTTTTGCGCGCTGATCACCTTGTTCACGATCTTCTTCGGCTCGCGGCATATCGCCACCCGGGAAAAACATGAAGGCCTGGTGTTCGCCATTGCCTTCGAATCGGTGATCAAGCTGATCGCCATTGGCGGTGTCGGCCTGTACGCGCTGTACGGGGTATTCGACGGCCCGCAGCAACTGGAACTCTGGCTGCTGCAGAACCAGACCGCGCTTGCCGCCCTGCATACGCCCCTGCAGGAAGGCCCGTGGCGCACCCTGCTACTGGTGTTCTTCGCCTCGGCGATCGTCATGCCGCACATGTACCACATGACCTTTACCGAGAACCTCAACCCTCGCGCCCTGGTCAGCGCCAGTTGGGGGCTGCCGCTGTTCCTGCTGCTGATGAGCCTGGCAGTGCCGCTGATTCTCTGGGCCGGCCTCAAGCTCGGCGCTACCACCAACCCGGAATACTTCACCCTGGGCATCGGCATCGCCGCCAACAGCCCGGCCCTGGCTCTGCTGGCCTATGTCGGCGGGCTGTCGGCCGCCAGCGGCCTGATCATCGTCACCACCCTGGCGCTCTCGGGGATGGCCCTGAACCACCTGGTGCTGCCGCTCTACCAGCCGCCGGCGGAAGGCAACATCTACCGCTGGCTGAAGTGGACCCGCCGCGCCCTGATCGTCGCCATTATCATGGCCGGCTATGCCTTCTACCTGCTGTTGGGCGCTGAGCAGGACCTGGCCAACCTGGGGATCGTGGCCTTCGTCGCCACCTTGCAATTTCTTCCGGGCGTGCTGTCGGTACTGTACTGGCCGACCGCCAACCGCCGGGGCTTCATCGCCGGCCTGCTGGCGGGGATCCTGGTGTGGCTGGTGACCATGCTGCTGCCGTTGATCGGCAACCTGCAGGGTTTCTACATCCCGCTGCTGAACATGATCTACGTCCTGGACGACACCAGTTGGCATATGGCGGCCATCGCCTCGCTGGCGGCCAACGTCCTGATGTTCACCCTGATCTCGCTGTTCACCAATGCCAGCACCGAGGAGGCCAGCGCCGCCGAAGCCTGTGCCGTGGACAACGTGCGCCGTCCGCAGCGCCGGGAACTGCACGCCGCCTCGCCCCAGGAGTTCGCCACCCAACTGGCCAAGCCGCTGGGGGCCAAGGCAGCGCAGAAGGAAGTGGAGCAGGCCCTGCGTGATCTGTATCTGCCCTTTGACGAGCGCCGACCTTACGCCCTGCGGCGCCTGCGCGACCGCATCGAAGCCAACCTGTCCGGGTTGATGGGCCCCAGCGTCGCCCAGGACATGGTGGAAACCTTCCTGCCCTACAAGGCCGGTGGAGAAAACTATGTCACCGAGGACATCCACTTCATCGAAAGCCGGCTGGAGGACTATCACTCGCGCCTCACCGGCCTGGCCGCCGAGCTCGATGCCCTGCGCCGCTATCACCGGCAAACCCTGCAAGAGCTGCCGATGGGGGTCTGCTCCCTGGCCAAGGACCAGGAGATCCTCATGTGGAACAAGGCGATGGAGGAGCTCACCGGCATACCGGCCCAGCACGTGGTGGGCTCGCGCCTGAGCACCATTACCAACCCGTGGAAGGACCTGCTGCAGGGTTTTATCAACCTGCCGGACGAACACTTGCACAAACAGCACTTGGCCCTCGATGGCCAGACCCGCTGGCTGAACCTGCACAAGGCCGCCATCGATGAGCCTCTGGCCCCGGGCAACAGCGGCCTGGTGCTGCTGGTGGAAGACCTGACCGAAACCCAGACCCTGGAAGATAAGCTGGTGCACTCCGAGCGCCTGGCCAGCATCGGGCGCCTGGCGGCCGGGGTGGCCCATGAGATCGGCAACCCGATTACCGGCATCGCCTGCCTGGCGCAGAACCTGCGCGAAGAACGGGAAGAGGACGGCGAACTGACGGAAATCAGCGAGCAGATCCTCGAACAGACCAAGCGCATCTCGCGCATCGTCCAGTCGCTGATGAGCTTCGCCCACGCCGGCAGCCATCAGCACAACGACGAGGCCGTGTGCCTGGCCGAAGTGGCCCAGGACGCCATCGGCCTGCTGGCGTTGAACCGGCGCAATTTCGAGGTGCAGTTCTTCAACCTGTGCGATCCCGACCACTGGGTCGACGGTGATCCCCAGCGCCTTGCCCAGGTACTGATCAACCTCCTTTCCAACGCCCGCGACGCCTCCCCTCCTGGCAGCGCGGTACGTGTCAAGAGCGAGGCTTTCGAGCACACGGTCGACCTGATCGTGGAGGACGAAGGCAGCGGCATTCCGAAGAACATCATGGACCGATTGTTCGAACCGTTTTTCACCACCAAGGACCCTGGGGAAGGCACCGGTCTGGGCCTTGCACTGGTCTATTCCATCGTTGAAGAGCATTATGGACAAATCACCATCGACAGCCCGGCCGATCCTCAAAGCCAACGCGGCACCCGTATCCGGGTGACTTTACCGCGTCATGTCGAAGCGACGTCCGCTGTGAACTGAGACCGTCGAGAGAATTGAATCAATGCCGCATATTCTGATCGTCGAAGACGAAACCATTATCCGCTCCGCCCTGCGCCGCCTGCTGGAACGCAACCAGTACCAGGTCAGCGAAGCCGGCTCAGTGCAGGAGGCACAGGAACGCTTCAGCATTCCCACTTTCGATCTGATCGTCAGTGACTTGCGCCTGCCAGGCGCCCCGGGCACCGAATTGATCAAGCTCGGCCAGGGCACTCCGGTGCTGATCATGACCAGCTACGCCAGCCTGCGCTCAGCCGTGGACTCGATGAAAATGGGCGCGGTGGACTACATCGCCAAGCCGTTCGATCACGATGAAATGCTCCAGGCCGTGGCGCGTATCCTGCGGGATCGGCAAAGCGCCGAAAATGCCTCGCCAGACCGTCCGGCCGCCAAGGCTGGCGCGACCACGGAGCGGGCCGGTACGGCTAACAACAATGGTGAAATCGGCATCATCGGCTCCTGCGCGCCCATGCAGGATCTGTACAGCAAGATCCGCAAAGTGGCGCCAACTGATTCCAATGTGCTGATCCAGGGTGAATCCGGTACCGGCAAGGAATTGGTAGCCCGGGCCCTGCACAACCTGTCCAAGCGTGCCAAGGCACCGATGATTTCGGTGAACTGCGCAGCCATTCCGGAAACCCTGATCGAGTCCGAACTGTTCGGCCACGAGAAAGGTGCGTTCACCGGAGCCAGCGCCGGGCGCGCTGGCCTGGTAGAAGCTGCGGACGGCGGCACCCTGTTCCTCGACGAGATTGGCGAGCTGCCGCTGGAGGCCCAGGCGCGATTGCTGCGAGTGCTGCAGGAAGGCGAAATCCGCCGTGTCGGCTCGGTACAGTCCCAGAAAGTCGATGTGCGCCTGATTGCAGCCACTCACCGCGACCTGAAAAGCCTGTCGAAAATAGGCCAGTTCCGTGAAGACCTGTACTACCGCCTGCACGTGATTGCCCTGAAACTGCCGGCTCTGCGTGAGCGCGGTGCAGACGTCAATGAAATTGCCAACGCCTTTCTGGCCCGCCAGAGCGCGCGCGTCGGCCGCACGGACCTGAAGTTCGCCGCCGATGCAGAACAGGCCATTCGCCATTACTCCTGGCCGGGGAACGTGCGTGAACTGGAGAACGCTGTCGAGCGGGCGGTCATTCTATGCGAAAGCCCGGAAATCTCGGCCGACCTGCTGGGCATCGACATCGAACTGAGCGACCTGGAAGACGACGACTTCGTCGGTCTGCCCCCACAAGCGGGTAACACCAGCCATGAGCCGACCGAAGACCTGTCCCTGGAGGACTACTTCCAGCACTTCGTCCTCGAACACCAGGACCACATGACCGAGACCGAGCTGGCACGCAAACTGGGTGTCAGCCGCAAATGCCTGTGGGAGCGTCGTCAGCGCCTGGGCATCCCACGGCGCAAGAGTGGGGTCGCCAGCGAAAGCTGAACCACGGCTGATGAAAACGCGGGTAACACTCGCTTTTGTGAAAAAAACTGTTACCTGCTCCATCGCACGTAACAGGAACCGGGGCTAAAGGTAACGAAGCCCCGGTTTTTTTTGCCCTGAAAAACACCCAACAGCACGCCTAACCCCTTGTTTTACTGGGGATCGCAAAAGTTGGCACGGCACCTGCTATATGTTTGGTACAAGAACAATAACAAGCAATGCACAAGACAATAAAAATAAGACGAATCGACTCACGCATAATAAAAACAACACGGCGGAGGCGCAGCTAACTGATTCTTTTGGAGAGGCGTTGTATTTGGGGCTTGCCCCACAACCAGGCCGAGAACAACAAAAACTGCCCTAAGGCAGAGCCTGAACTGGTTGGATCGAAAGGTCATTGCAACTCAGCGATCAAAGCAATCCGTTTGCTCTTGGCTCCCGATTGGGAGGGTCATCCTGGGTAAACCAGATGACAAGGGCGTTTAACAAAAACAAGAAGCCCGAAACCAATAATAAAAATAGAGCACGCAACTATTCTGGGGGAGCTTCGGCTCCCCTTGTGGTTTCCGGAATTCGTGTTTTTACTCCCCCGCCCCCATCCAACCTCGCCAAACCGCAGCTCAGCGCCAGCCTGTACAAGTCGCGGCAGCTTCCTACACCATCCTTCGACTAAATGCTAGAATCCCCGCCCATCATGCGGCCACTCTTCGTTTTGGCCGAATATTCCTTCAAACAGTGCATCCCATGCTGAAGAAGCTGTTCCAGTCATTCCGTTCTCCCTTGCGTCGTACGCAACATAAACGCAGCACGCCTGAAGTGCTCAATAGCAGCCAGCATTCGCTGCAACGTGCCCAGTTCAGCCGGTATGCGGTGAATATCGTCGAACGCCTGCAGAACGCCGGCTACCAGGCCTACCTGGTGGGTGGCTGCGTGCGCGACATGCTGCTCAATATCACCCCCAAGGACTTCGACGTCGCCACCAGCGCCACGCCGGAACAGGTCAAGGCCGAGTTCCGTAACGCGCGCATCATTGGCCGGCGTTTCAAGCTGGTGCACATCCACTTCGGCCGCGAAATCATCGAAGTTGCGACTTTCCGCGCCAATCACCCGCAAAACGAAGACGACGAGGACAGTAACCAGTCATCGCGCAACGAAAGCGGGCGGATCCTGCGGGACAACGTCTATGGCACCCTGGAAGAGGACGCGCAACGTCGCGACTTCACCATCAATGCCCTGTACTACGATCCGGTCAGCGAACGCATTCTCGATTACGCCAATGGTGTACACGACATTCGCAACAACCTGATCCGCCTGATCGGCGATCCTCGCCAGCGTTATCAGGAAGACCCGGTACGTATGCTTCGGGCAGTACGCTTTGCAGCGAAACTGAACTTCGGCATCGAGAAACACACCGCCGCGCCCATTCGCGAACTGGCACCGATGCTGCGGGAAATCCCCTCGGCACGCCTGTTCGAGGAAGTGCTCAAGCTGTTCCTTTCCGGCTACGCAGCGGACACCTTCGAAATGCTGGTGGACCTGCAACTGTTCGACCCGCTGTTCCCGGCCAGCGCCGAAGCCCTGGAATACAACCCGACCTACACCCACACGCTGATCAGCGAAGCCTTGATCAACACCGACCTGCGGATCAAGCAGAACAAACCCGTGACCCCGGCCTTCCTGTTCGCCGCCCTGCTCTGGCCAGCCCTGCCGGCCCGGGTACTGCGCCTGCAGGAGCGTGGCATGCCGCCGATTCCGGCCATGCAGGAAGCCGCCCACGAGCTGATCGCCGAACAGTGCCAGCGCATCGCTATTCCCAAGCGTTTCACCATGCCGATCCGCGAAATCTGGGATATGCAGGAACGCCTGCCACGGCGCAGCGGCAAGCGCGCCGACCAGTTGCTGGACAATCCGCGCTTCCGCGCCGGCTACGACTTCCTGCTGCTGCGCGAAAGCGCCGGCGAGCAGACCGATGGCCTGGGGGAATGGTGGACCGACTATCAGGACGCCAATGACGCCGAACGCCGCGACATGATCCGCGACCTCAGCGGCAAGGAAGACGCCAGTGGCGCGCCACGCAAGCGCCGGCGCAGCAGCGGTGCCAAGCGCAAACGCAGCGGCGGCGCATCGGGCGAGTAATAGATGGAACGCATCTATATCGGCATGGGCAGCAACCTGGCAGCCCCTGAAGCACAACTGCGCAATGCCATCGAGGCCCTCGCGCAGTTGCCCGAAAGCCGCCTGCACGGCGTATCGGCTTTCTACCAGAGCGACTCATTGCTCCCCGGCCAGCCACGCTACACCAACGCCGTGGCGGCGCTGGACAGCGCGCTGGCGCCGCTAGGGCTGCTGGACGCCTTGCAGGCCATCGAAAACCAGCAAGGTCGCGAGCGAAATGAGCGCTGGGGCCCTCGCACCCTGGATCTGGACATCCTGCTGTTCGGCGATCGACTGATCGATGAAACCCGCCTCAAAGTCCCCCATTACCACATGCAGGCGCGCCCCTTCGTGCTCTACCCCTTGGCGGAACTGGCCCCTGCCGACCTGCAACTGGCTGACGGCCGCACCCTGCGCGAACTGCTCGCTGCCTGCCCATTTGTCGGCCTGGAACGCCTGGCCTGACCGCTGAAACGCATCAGTAACGACGGTAACACTGGCAGCGTAACAATGCGGTAACACATCTAATTGACTTCCCGAGTTCTCCTCACGACTATAGGCGTCCCGTTGCCGCCATCACGGCGCTAAAGGGCGCAATTCAAGTGAGGCCGGTTCGCGGCGAGCCCGGGAAACGCTAGGCAGGGGCAGTTGTGCAACGGCGGTGGCACCCGCTGGCATGGCACCTCTTCTGGGCACAGAATAATGGGCCCGACGTCACAGGCGCGACTCCCGCAAGCCCGTTCAAATCGCTTGGAACCAGGCTGTATAAGCACGACAAAAGACCGTGCGCCTGAATAACGAAGAATCACGCGCGTTACTCGCAGTAGTTTCCAAAGCGCCTGAAATGAGGACCCCTTTCATGCCAGACATCACTCTGACCACCCTGCAAAGCCTCAAGCAGAAAGGTGAGAAAATCACCATGCTGACCTGCTACGACGCGACCTTCGCCCACACCTGCTGCGAGGCGGGCGTCGAAGTCCTGCTGGTAGGCGACTCCCTGGGCATGGTGCTGCAAGGACACGACAGCACACTGCCCGTCAGCACCGCTGACATGGCCTATCACGTCGCGGCGGTCAAACGCGGCAACAACGGGGCACTGATCCTGGCCGACCTGCCATTCATGTCCTACGCCACCACAGAACAGGCCCTGAGCAGCTCGGCGCAGCTGATGCAGGCCGGCGCTCACATGCTCAAGATCGAAGGCGCAGCCTGGCTGGCCGAGCCGGTGCGCCTGCTGAACGAGCGTGGGGTGCCGGTCTGCGTGCACATGGGGCTGACGCCACAGACCGTGAACGTTCTGGGCGGCTACAAGGTCCAGGGCCGCAATGAAAGCCAGGCGCGGCAGATGCGTGCCGATGCCATCGCCCTGGAGCAGGCCGGCGCGGCAATGCTGTTGCTGGAGTGCGTGCCCAGTGAGCTGGCGGCAGAAATCACCCAGGCGGTGAAGATCCCGGTAATAGGTATCGGTGCCGGCAGTGCTACCGATGGCCAGGTTCTGGTGCTCCACGACATGCTGGGGCTGTCCCTCAGCGGTCGCTCGCCGAAGTTCGTGAAGAACTTCATGGCTGGCAAGGACAGCATCCAGGCGGCCTTGAGCGCCTATGTCGAAGAAGTCAAAGCCGTCACCTTCCCTGGCGCCGAACACGGGTTCTCTGCATGAATACAGTCAAAACCGTGCGCGAATTGCGCGCCGCGGTCGCCCGCGCGCGCAGTGAGGGCAAGCGGATCGGCTTCGTGCCCACCATGGGCAACCTGCACAGTGGCCACGCCGCCCTGGTGGCCAAAGCCGCCCAGCGGGTGGACTTCGTAGTCGCCAGCATCTTCGTCAATCCCCTGCAGTTCGGGGCCGGCGAAGACCTGGACAAGTACCCACGCACCCTCGCCGCCGACCAGGAAAAATTGCTGCAAGCCGGTTGCCACCTGCTGTTTGCCCCCAGCGTCGAAGAAATGTACCCCGATGGCATGGCCGGGCAGACCCGGGTCAGTGTTCCACAGCTGTCCGAAGGCCTGTGCGGCGCCAGCCGCCCCGGACATTTCGAAGGCGTGGCTACAGTGGTCACCAAGCTGTTCAACATGGTCCAGCCCGATCTCGCGGTGTTTGGCCAGAAGGACTACCAGCAATTGGCAGTGATTCGAGCCCTGGTGCATGACCTGAACATGCCAATCCAGATCATCGGCGAGCCAACGGTACGTGCCGCCGACGGCCTCGCCCTGTCGTCGCGCAACGGCTACCTGAGCGAAGAACAGCGCGCCATCGCACCGGCGCTTTACCGCAGCCTGAGCCAGATTGCCCAAGCCATCAGGAACGGCGAACGCGACTATCCCAAGCTTGTGGCCGAACAACAGCAGCAGCTTGAAGCCGCCGGCCTGCGCCGTGACTACCTGGAAATCCGCCAGGCACAGAACCTGCGTCCGGCCACCGCGCAAGACCGTGAACTGGTGATTCTTGTGGCAGCCTATCTGGGCGCGACACGGTTGATCGACAACCTGCACCTGGACCTCGACACACCGGCATGAACGCCCGATTGCCCGAACTCCAACCTTCGGGCAAACTGCCGCCGGCTGGGGCCTGCAGCCCATAACTGCGGGCCCCCTTCGAGGATCCGCCCCAGGGAACACCCCATGTACACGACATGTTCAAGGCCAAGGCCGGTGATCGAGCGCCCCTCTGCGCCTACGCTCCCTGCAGTGAAGCCGAGCGGCTCGACTTCAGGCCGCACATGCTGCACATGGCCCCAGGCAATGAGCAGAGCCTTACCAGCCCTGCGATTGCGGATCAGGCCGCCTCACGCTTCCCCCTATTTCTACCCATTGAAAGCCCAAATCCAGACCAGGCAGGCCCGCTGAGTACAAAATAGTACTGGCCACCAGTCGGACAAAGCCAAGACAGAACAGCACGCTGGAGTTACTGTTATCCCCTCCAGTGATTAAACGTATCAGCACAGGGCCGGCCCAACGGGTCCTTGAGACCGCGCAGGACGTTCCGGGCTTTTCAGTGTCCAAAAGGCAGTTCAAGCAAAAGGAAAACCGCAGCGATGGCGTACTACCGCACTCCTCATGACGTTACCGCTCTGCCCGCCTGGCAAGCGTTGAAAGACCACCGCCAAGCCATGCAGGATTTCAGCATGCGCGAAGCGTTCAATGCCGATCCGCAGCGCTTCAGCCAATTCACCCTGAGCAGCTGCGGGCTGTTTCTCGACTATTCGAAGAACCTGATCACCAGCGAAACCCGCGATCTGCTGGTGAACCTGGCCAAGGAAGTCGGCCTCTCAGACGCCATCAAGTCCATGATCACCGGCGAATTGGTCAACGCTTCCGAAGGCCGCCCGGCCTTGCACACCGCACTGCGCCGCCCGGTGGGCGACAAGCTGTCGGTGAACGGTGTCAACGTGATGCCCGAAGTGCACAAGGTACTGAACCAGATCACCGAACTGGTGGGTCGCATCCACGACGGCCTGTGGCGCGGCTACACCGAGAAGCCCATCACCGACGTGGTGAACATCGGCATCGGCGGCTCCTTCCTCGGCCCGGAGCTGGTCTCCGAAGCGCTGTTGTCCTACGCCCAGAAAGGCGTGCGCTGCCATTACCTGGCGAACATCGATGGCAGCGAGTTCCATGAGCTTTCTGCAAAAATCCGTGCAGAAACCACGCTATTCATCGTTTCCTCCAAGTCTTTCAACACCCTCGAAACCCTGAAGAACGCCCAGGCAGCACGGGCCTGGTACCTGGCCCAGGGCGGCTCGGAGGCCGAACTGCACCGCCACTTCATCGCCGTGTCGAGCAACAATGCGGCGGCAGTGGCCTTCGGCATTCGCGAAGAGAACATCTTCCCGATGTGGGACTGGGTCGGCGGGCGCTACTCGCTGTGGTCCGCCATCGGCCTGCCGATTGCCCTGGCCATCGGCATGTCCAACTTCAAGGAGCTGCTGTCCGGTGCCTACACCATGGACCAGCACTTCCAGAGTGCCCCGTTCGAACAGAACATGCCGGTGCTGCTGGCGCTGCTGGGCGTGTGGTACGGCAATTTCTGGGGCGCGCAAAGCCACGCGATCCTGCCGTACGACCACTACCTGCGCAATATCACCAAGCACTTGCAGCAACTGGACATGGAATCCAACGGCAAGAGCGTGCGCCAGGACGGCACGCCGGTGGCCACCGATACCGGCCCGGTGATCTGGGGCGGCGTGGGTTGCAACGGCCAGCACGCCTATCACCAGTTGCTGCACCAGGGCACCCAGCTGATCCCGGCCGACTTCATCGTGCCGATCGTCAGCTTCAACCCGGTGGCCGACCACCATCAATGGCTGTACGCCAACTGCCTGTCCCAGAGCCAGGCACTGATGCTGGGCAAGACCCGCGCCGAAGCCGAGAGCGAACTGCGCGAGAAAGGCCTGAGCGAAGCCGAAATCGCGAAACTGGCACCGCACAAGGTGATTCCCGGCAACCGTCCGAGCAACACCCTGGTGGTGGAGCGCATCAGTCCGCGGCGCCTTGGCGCACTGGTGGCGCTGTATGAACACAAGGTCTTCGTGCAAAGCGTGGTCTGGGGCATCAACGCCTTCGACCAATGGGGCGTGGAGCTGGGCAAGGAGCTGGGCAAAGGCGTCTACAACCGCCTGGTCGGCAGCGACGAAACCCTGGCCGACGACGCCTCGACCCAAGGCCTGATCAACTACTTCCGTGGCCGTCACCGCGGCTGATACGACCCTGTCACCCCAGGAGCCGGCCACACCGGCTCCTGTCCGGGCCCCCCGGTCCTTCCCCACTTGAACCTTCCCGACACTTGTGCGCACCCTTATGACTTGTCGCAAAACAAGAATAAGGAACCGTCATGTTCGATATCAGCACTTTTCCCAAAGCCGATGCCGTCCGCCGGGCGGCACAAATGAGTCAGGACGACTACCACCACCTCTACCGCCAGTCCATTGAGCAACCGGACCAGTTCTGGGCCGAGCAGGCCAGGCGCTTCCTGCACTGGAGCAGCCCCTGGGACAGCGTCCACAGCCACGACATGCGCACCGGCGAGGCCAGCTGGTTTCGCGGTGGCCAACTCAACGTCAGCTACAACTGCATCGACCGTCATCTGGAAAAACGCAGCCATCAGGCGGCGATCATCTGGGAAGGTGACAACCCGGCAGACTCCCAGCGCATCACCTACCAGGAACTCCACGACCGGGTCTGCCGTCTGGCCAACGTGCTGAAAAGCCGTGGCGTGAAGAAGGGCGACCGGGTCTGCATCTACATGCCGATGATTCCCGAAGTGGCCTACGCCATGCTCGCCTGCACCCGGATCGGCGCGGTGCACTCGGTGGTGTTCGGCGGTTTTTCCCCGGAGGCCCTGCGCGACCGCATTCTCAACGCCGACTGCCGCACCGTGATCACCGCCGATGAAGGCGTGCGCGGCGGCAAACTGATTCCGCTGAAGAGTAACGTCGACAAGGCCCTGCTCAGTTGCCCGGATGTCAGCAGCGTGCTGGTGGTCGAACGCACCCGCAACCCGGTGAACTGGGTGCCAGATCGCGACATTTCCTATGAACAGGCCGTGGCCGGCGCCAGCAACCAATGCGCCCCCGAGCCGATGGACGCCGAAGACCCGCTGTTCATCCTCTACACCTCGGGCAGCACCGGCAAACCCAAGGGCGTGCTGCACACCACCGGCGGCTACCTGCTACAGGCGGCCATGACCTTCAAGTACGTGCTGGACTACCGCGACGGTGAGGTCTTCTGGTGCACCGCCGACGTCGGCTGGGTCACCGGCCACAGCTACATCCTCTTCGGCCCCTTGGCCAACGGCGCGACCACGCTGATCTTCGAAGGTGTGCCCAACTACCCCAGCACCTCGCGTTTCTGGGAGGTGGTGGACAAACACCAGGTGAACATCTTCTACACCGCGCCCACCGCTCTGCGTGCCCTGATGCGCGAAGGCAGCGCCCCGCTACAGAACACCTCCCGCGCCAGCCTGCGCTTGCTCGGCAGCGTCGGCGAGCCGATCAACCCGGAAGCCTGGGAGTGGTATTTCAATGTCGTGGGCGAACAACGCTGCCCGATTGTCGACACCTGGTGGCAGACCGAAACCGGCGGCATCATGCTCAGCCCCTTGGTCAGTGCCCAGCAGATCAAGCCCGGATGCGCCTCGACCCCGATGTTCGGCGTACAACCGGTGCTGCTGGACGACCAGGGCAAGGAAATCCATGGGGCAGGCAGCGGCATCCTGGCAATCAAGGCCAGTTGGCCGGCGCAGATCCGTAGCGTCTATGGCGATCCCAAGCGCATGGTCGAAACCTATTTCGCTCCCTACCCCGGCTATTACTTCACCGGTGATGGTGCCCGGCGCGACGAGGATGGCAGCTACTGGATCACCGGGCGCATCGACGATGTGATCAACGTTTCCGGGCACCGCATCGGCACCGCCGAAGTGGAAAGCGCCCTGGTGCTGCACGACAGCATCGCCGAAGCGGCAGTGGTCGGTTACCCCCATGATCTCAAGGGCCAGGGCATCTACGCCTTTGTCACACCGATGCAGGGCGTCGAGCCCGACGAGGCACTGAAGAAGGAACTGCTGGCCCTGGTCAGCCGCGAGATCGGCAGTTTCGCCAAGCCGGAGCTGATCCAGTGGGCTCCGGCCCTGCCGAAAACTCGCTCGGGCAAGATCATGCGGCGTATCCTGCGCAAGATCGCCTGCAACGAACTGGATACCCTGGGTGACACTTCGACCCTGGCGGACCCCAGCGTGGTGGACGGCCTGATCGACAAACGCCTGAACGTTTGAAACCGGCGCGGCATCCGCCGCGCCTCTTTTTTAAATTGCCACACCGAGCTGTCATGGAATTCATTCGCAGCCGTATCGAAAGCCAGGTCATGAGCCTGTCCGGCCTGTCCCTGGGCCAACTCGACCTGGAACATCCCAAAGGTGACCCCGGCCTGTTCGGGCCGGGGTCCGTCAGTTGGCAGGTGCACGCCGATTTCAGCAGCATGCTGATCGGCGGCATCAGCGCCCTGTTGATGCAGGCCCTGCATCCTTTGGCCTTGGCCGGCGTCTGGGATCACTCGAACTTTCGCCAGGACATGATCGGCCGCCTGCGCCGCACCGGGCAGTTCATCTCCGGCACCACCTTCGGCTCCCGCCAGGACGCCGAATGGCTGATCGACAAGGTACGCAGCATTCACTTGCACATCGTCGGCACCGCCCCCGATGGCCGCCCCTATGCCGCCAGCGACCCCGATCTACTGACCTGGGTTCACGTGGCTGAGGTCAGCAGTTTTCTTGCCGCGCACTTGCGTTACCTCAACCCTCATCTTTCCGGCGCTGACCAGGATCGCTACTACGACGAGATCGCCCTGATCGCCGAACGCCTGGGAGCCCGGGACGTGCCGCGCTCGCGGCGCGCCGTGGCCGACTACCTGCAGGCCATGCGCCCCCAACTGCTCTGCGACCAGCGCAGCCGGGAAGTCCTGCGCCTGCTGCTGGCTGCCCCGGCCCCCAGCCGCCTGGCCAAACCCTTCGGTTCGTTGATGATGCAGGCCGGCATCGACCTGCTGCCGGACTGGGCCAGCGCCATGCTCGAGGTCAATCAGAACCTGCTGCAACGCCAACTGATTCGTGCCAGCGTCAAGCGCAGCACGCCGATGCTGCGCTGGGCGGTACGGGACAGTTCCGTGCACCGGGCGAAACGACGCATGGGCCTTTAAAAACCGACCGTTCAAGCACAACCCGACCGGCCGGTTCGCGATTGGCCGGCTCCCGGGGTTGTGTGCAACCATGATTTCGCTCATTTCCAGTGCCTGTGCCGCCCGGCCAACATCCGCACCACGCCACAGGTCCCCGTCACCGAACACAAGGACCCGATCATGCAAGACGTCGTAATCGTTGCCGCCACCCGTACCGCCGTGGGCAGTTTCCAGGGATCCCTGGCGAACATTCCCGCCGTTGACCTGGGCGCCGCGGTCATCCGCCAATTGCTGGCCCAGACCGGCATCGACCCGGCCCAGGTCGACGAAGTGATCATGGGCCAGGTGCTCACCGCCGGCGCCGGGCAGAACCCCGCCCGCCAGGCCGCGATCAAGGCCGGCCTGCCCCACGCCGTGCCCGCCATGACCCTGAACAAGGTCTGCGGCTCCGGCCTCAAGGCCCTGCACCTGGGCGCCCAGGCCATCCGCTGCGGCGATGCCGAGGTGATCATCGCCGGCGGCCAGGAAAACATGAGCCTGTCCAACTACGTGCTGCCCGGCGCCCGCACCGGCCTGCGCATGGGCCACAGCCAGATGGTCGATTCCATGATCAGCGACGGCCTGTGGGACGCCTTCAACGACTACCACATGGGCATCACCGCCGAGAACCTGGTGGAGAAATACGGCATCAGCCGTGAAGCCCAGGACGCCTTCGCCGCAGCTTCCCAACACAAAGCCGCGGCGGCCATCGAGGCCGGGCGCTTTGTCGACGAGATCACCCCGATCCAGATTCCCCAGCGCAAGGGCGACCCCCTGACCTTCGCCACCGACGAACAGCCGCGCCCCGGCACCACCGCCGAGGCCCTGGCCAAGCTCAAGCCGGCGTTCAAGAAAGACGGCAGCGTCACCGCCGGCAACGCCTCGGCGCTGAACGACGGCGCCGCCGCGGTGATGCTGATGAGCGCGAGCAAGGCCCGGGCCCTGGGCCTGCCGGTGCTGGCAAAAATTGCCGCCTACGCCAACGCTGGCGTCGACCCGGCGATCATGGGCATCGGCCCGGTCTCGGCCACCCGCCGCTGCCTGGACAAGGCCGGCTGGACCCTGGACCAGCTGGACCTGATCGAAGCCAACGAAGCCTTCGCCGCGCAGTCGCTGTCGGTGGCCAAGGAGCTGGAATGGGACGCCAGCAAGGTCAACGTCAACGGTGGTGCGATTGCCATCGGCCACCCGATTGGTGCGTCGGGCTGCCGGGTGCTGGTGACCCTGCTGCATGAAATGATCAAGCGTGATGCCAAGAAGGGCCTGGCCACCCTGTGCATCGGCGGCGGCCAGGGCGTGGCCCTGGCGATCGAGCGCTAACCTCCCGAAACCGCCCCCCTGTAGGAGCTGGCTTGCCAGCGAAGGCGCCCCTGAGAGCGCTTTCGCCAGCAAGCTGGCTCATACGGGCAAGGCGTGTGCATGATCGTCTTTGCCGGCAAGCTGGCTCCTACAACGGGCGGGACGCTGGTAAACTGCCGCGCCTCACTCCTCAGCTCCAAGGCGCTCCGCATGTCCTCCTTGAATCAGGCGCTGCGCGCCGCTCTCGATCACCGCCAGGACCTGCTCGCCGAGCTGCATCAGCAAGGCACCGACTGCTATCGCCTGTTCCACGGCAGCCAGGAAGGTGCCGGCGGCCTGACCATCGACCGCTATGGCCCGCAATTGCTGGTACAGAGCTTTCACCAGACGCTGGAACGCGACGCCCTGCTGCAACTGCACGACAGCATCAATCAGCATCTGAACCTGTCGACCCTGCTGGTCTACAACGACCGCTCCCGGGGCAACTCGCGGATCAATCGCGAAGACTCGGTGTACCGCGCCGAAGAGGCCGCCCTGGCGGATCTGGTTGGCCACGAATGGGGCCTGAATTACCGGGTGCGTGGACGCCACGCCGGGCAGGACCCGCTATTGTTTCTCGACCTGCGCAACGCCCGTGGCTGGGTCAAGCAGCACAGCGCGGGTAAAAGCGTGCTCAACCTCTTCGCCTACACCTGTGGCGTCGGCCTCAGCGCCGCAGCTGGCGACGCGCGCGAGGTGTGCAACCTGGACTTCGCCGAGGGCAACCTGGCCGTCGGACGGGAGAACGGCCAGCTCAACCCGCAATTGCCACAGATGCAGTTCGTGCAGTCGGACTATTTCCCGGCCATCCGCCAACTGGCAGGGCTGCCCATCAGCCAGCGCCGCGGGCAGAAACTGCCCAGCTATCCGCGCCTTGAGCAGCGCCAGTACGACCTGGTACTGCTGGACCCGCCAGCCTGGGCCAAAAGCGCCTTCGGTACGGTCGACCTGCTGCGTGATTACCAGAGCCTGCTCAAGCCGGCACTGCTGGCCACCGCCGAAGACGGCGTGCTGATCTGCTGCAACAACCTGGCCAAGGTCTCGATGCCGGACTGGCGTGAACAAGTATTGCGCTGCGCCGAGAAGGCCGGGCGTCCAGTGCGCGACTGCCAGGTCCTGGCGCCCGCCGCCGACTTCCCCTCCCACGACGGACAACCCCCACTTAAAACCTTGATCCTGCAACTTTGACCAAGCGCAGGAAATCTGAACAATCCTGAAGACTGGAGTGGTTTCGGAACCGTAAACGCGTGCCATACTCCAAGGCACTTCCGATTCAGATAGATGAAGCCTCGCATGACCAAAGGATTGATTCGCGCTCTCTGCGCCTTGTTGACCGCTCTCGCCCTTTACAGTCTGCTGGGCTTTCTGATTCTGCCGGGCATTGCCTTGCGGGTGGCCAACCAGCAATTGGCCAACTACGCCACCACCCCAGCCCATATCCAGCGCATCGAGCTCAACCCCTTCAGCCTGGAGCTGACCCTCTGGGGCCTGAGCATCGGTGAACCGGGCAAGGAGCAGATCGCCTTCGATCGCCTCTACGCCAATCTGCAATTGGACAGCCTCTGGAAACGCGCGCTGCACCTGGCGGATGTCGAGCTGGACCAGCCCAAGACCGAAATCCTCTTCGACAAGGAAGGCAAGCTCAACCTCCTGGCCCTGTTCAAGCTGCCGGCCAGCGAACCGACCCCAAGCGACCCTAACGCCAAACCCTTCCCGGTGCGCATCGAACGCATCAAGCTGGCCGGCGGCTACCTGCATTTCCAGGACCTGCGCCCCAGCGAACCCATCGAATTTCTCTACAACAAACTCGATTTTGAGCTGAAGAACCTCAGTACCCTTCCGGACGACAGCGCCGACATGACGCTGGTGGCCACCGGCCCCGAGGGCGGGCAGATCGACTGGAGCGGCAACTTCAGCGTGACGCCGCTGACCTCCGAAGGCACCTTGAAAGTCACCGACGGCAAGATGAAAGCCTGGTGGCCCTATGTGCGCGATGCGGTGCCGCTGGTGCTGGAAGACGGCGTGGTCAACCTCAGTACCCACTACAAATTCAGCCTGGCCAAGGAAACCGAACTGCTGCTGGACAACACTTCCATCAGCGTCGCGCCCTTTGCCATCAAGGCCCCGGACGGTCGCCCACTGGCGCGCCTGGAACGCCTGGACGTCAGCGAAACCACAGTCGACCTGGCCAAGCAGCACGTGGTTGTCGGCAAGGTCCGTAGCCAAAAGCTCGAAACCTGGGCCGCCCTTGAAGCCGATGGCCAGTTGGACTGGCAGAAGCTCTTCGCCAGTCAGCCGGCCAAACCGGCGCCAAAACCCGAGCCGGCCGCTGCCGACGCCCCCAAGGAACCGGCAGTACCGAGCAAACCCTGGCAGGTGCTGCTCAAGGACGTGCAACTGCGCAACTACCAGGTGCACCTGGCCGATCGCAAGGCCAAGCCCGCCGTAGCCCTGGAGCTGGGGCCGCTGAACCTGGACCTGCAGAACTTCGACAGCCTCAACCAGTCCCCCTTCACCCTCAAGCTCGATACCGGCCTGGGCAAACAAGGCAAGGTCAACGCCACCGGCGAGGTCAACCTCAACCCCGTCAGCGCCAAACTCAAGGTGCAGACCCGGGACATCGACCTGCGCGTCGCCCAGTCCTATATCAGCCCGTTCATCCGCCTGGAACTGCGCAGCGGCATGCTCGGCAGTGACCTGGCAGTGGACCTGAAAAAAGTCGAACCCCTGACTTTCAGCGTCACCGGCCGGGCCAATGTGGACCAGTTGCACACCCTGGATACCCTCAAGACCCGCGACTTTGTGAAATGGAAACAAGTGGTGGTCGAAGGCCTGAACTATCAGCACGGTGACAGCCTGACCATCAGCCGGGTCAACCTGATGCAGCCCTATGCACGCTTCATCATCAACGATGACCGCACCACCAATATCGACGACCTGCTGATTCCACAACCACCCAGCAGTGGTGGCAAATCCTCGACTAAGGCCGAGCCCAGCTCAAGCAAGCCCCTGGGCATCCACATCGGTGAAATCGCCATCAACGACGGTTCGGCGAACTTCGCCGACCTGAGCCTGACGCCGAACTTCGCTACCGCCATCCAGCAGCTCAACGGCCATGTCGGCACCATCGACAGCCGCCAGGCCAAGCCGGCGGACGTGGACGTCAAGGGCAAGGTCGACCGCTATGCGCCGGTGACCATCAAGGGCAGCGTCAACCCGTTCGATCCGATGGCCGCGCTGGATATCGCCACCAGCTTCAAGCGAGTGGAACTGACCACCCTGACCCCCTACTCCGGGAAATTCGCCGGTTTCCGCATCCGCAAGGGTCGGCTCAACCTCGACCTGCACTACATGATCACCAAGGGCCAGCTCAAGGCCGAGAACAAACTGGTGGTCGAGCAGTTGCAACTGGGGGAAAAGGTCGACAGCCCGGACGCCGTGGATCTGCCGATCCGCCTGGCGGTGGCCTTGCTGAAAGATACGGACGGCAAGATCTCCATCGAGCTGCCTATCTCCGGTGATTTGAACAACCCGCAGTTCAGCGTGATGCCGATTGTCTGGCAGACCCTGCGCAATCTGGTGCTGCGCGCCGCCCAGGCACCCTTCAAGTTCATTGGCGGGCTGGTCAGCGGGGGTGGCTCGGAAGACCTGAGCAACGTGTCCTTCGCTCCAGGCTCCAGCGACCTGAGCAAGGAATCCGAGTCGGCCCTGACCACCCTGGCCAAGGCGCTCAAAGAGCGTCCGACCCTGCGCCTGGAAATCGAAGGTACCAGCGCCCAGAGCAGCGACGGGCCACTGATCGCCGAACAGCGGCTGGAGCGCGAATACCAGTACAACTACTACAAGATCCTCCAGCGCCGCGGTGACAAGGTCCCCGCCCAGGCGTCCCTGCTGCAGGTTCCCGAGGGCGAAAAGGCCCCTCTGCTCGAAGGCATCTACCGCACCCGCTTGAAACAGCAGCCTCCGGCGGAATGGACCCAGCTCAGCCGCGACGAACGCAGCGCCAAGCTGCGTGAAGGTCTGATCAAGTTCTGGAGCAGCAGCGACGTGCTGTTGCGACAACTGGGTCAGGAGCGCGCTAGCAGCATCAAGGACTTCCTGGTGGACAAGGGCCAACTGGCCGACGACCGGGTCTACTTCATCGATGCCAACCTGGGCCAGGCCGAAAGCGATGGCCGGGTCGTCACCCCGCTGCACCTGGACAGCGAATAACCCTCTCGCGCCGGGCTCCCACAACCCGGCCAGTCGCCTACCCAACACCCACAATAGAACAGGCCCCGACACTGAGTGCCGGGGCCTGTAATGATCACGTCCTTGTGATCTTCCGCATGAGCCCTTTTGAGAAGCGGCAGACGTATCACTCAGCTCGTCTACCGCACCCTCTCCCTGTCCAAGCGAGAAGCTTGAGTGTTACTCGGCTTTCAGGCCGTCAGCAGAAACGGCCTTGACGCCTTTGATTTTCTTGGTGATGGCCACGGCGGTAGCTTTCTGAGCTTCGGTTACCGCAACAGTGGACGACAGCGAAACAACGCCCTTGTTGGTTTCAACCTTGATGTCGGTGCCAGGAATGCCTTTCTCAGTTACCAGATCGCTTTTCACTTTGGTGGTGATCCAGGTATCGGAGGTGGCCTCTTTGGCCTTGGTCACTTCACCGGCAGCCACCACCATGGGCGACTGGGTGTTTTGAGTGGTCTGCGCAAATGCTGCGTTAGCCATGGTCAGGGTCAGAGCGGTAGCAGTTGCGGCAGCGATAGCGAACTTCTTCATACGAGTAACTCCTGTTCTTTAAGAAAGCCTGCGCCGTGTCCTGGCAACAGGGTTATGAGGGATATTGCAGGTGCTGTGCCAAGTCTGAGAACCTATAAATATCTATAAAAATCAATGAGTTATAAAATCATAAATAATTCGGCATCATGCAAAATGCATGACTGCCCGCCAATCTGCATGCAAGTTGCAGCTTTTTCAGCGCGGCTTAGTCAATCGTGAAAAGCCTCCTCAAGCCCCCTCCGCACCACAGCCTTTGGGCGCATAGTCGGCCTCCACAGTGGTAGTGCATGTCCATCCTGAAGTCGCCGAACGGGTCAGGGTCAGGGTCTTGTTCAGCACCGGCCCCGGCGCATTGAGCAGGGTGCAGCCAATGCTGCCTTCACCGGTGGCCGCCGTCCCGCCGGCACTCATCTGGCAGTTGGCGGTCTGGGCCGTGCCACCGGCCAGGGCCAGGGTCGGATCGGTCCCCTGGTTGAGCAGATCCTCGACGTTGACCTTCAGGGCCGACGCCTCGGCCAGGGCGGCAATCACCTTGGCCCGCGCCTGGTACTTGGCATACATCGGCATCGCCACGGTGGCGAGGATGCCGATGATGGCTACCACCACCAGCAATTCGATCAGGGTAAAACCGGATTGATGTTTCATGGGTTGCCTCCTGGCATGAACGAATGTTGCATGAGCACAAAGGCCTGAAGCACAGCCTGTGCCAGGGGATGAGCCACGGATTACGTGGCCTGCAGCCGCGATAGCCCATGGCCTTGAGCGCAAGGAGTCGCACAAACTGACAAATTTCGTCAGCCCCTGCCCCTCTCCGGCAGGGCCTCGCCAGCTAGGCTTGGACAGGTGCACGGCGGCCCGACAGTCGGCTCGCGCCCTCACCCAGGAACGTCCGGGGGCCGGGTGATCTATCACCCGTTCGAACACCGCAGGGCGCTTGCGCCTCCCTATCCACCCTTGCACCAAGGATCGAACCATGGCGGTAAAAGCACCCGCGACCAGTGTCTATCTCTGGCACGGCACCGACAGCCAGGGCCGTCCTCTCACCGGAGAGCTCAGCGCCGCGACCCCGGCCCTGATCAGGGCACAACTGCGCAGACAAGGCATCACCCCAACCCGAGTCCGACGCAAACCCAAGGGCTGGCTGCGCCTGCATCAGCGAGTAGGGGCACGGGACATTGCCCTGCTCACCCGGCAGTTGGCCACGCTGATGCAGGCCGGGGTGCCGCTGCTGCAATCCTTCGACATCATTGCCGAAAGTTTCGAGCATCCGCAGATGCGCCAACTGCTGGCCAGCCTCAAGCGCGACATCGAGGCCGGCTCCAGCCTGGCCACGGCATTGCGCAGACAGCCGCGCCACTTCGACCCGCTGTACTGCAACCTGGTGGACGCCGGCGAGCAGGCCGGCGCCCTGGATACCCTGCTGGAAAGAGTCGCTACCTATAAGGAAAAGAGCGAGAACCTGAAGGCGCGGCTGAAGAAAGCCATGGTCTACCCTTTGGCGGTGATCGGCGTGGCGGTCGTGGTCAGCAGCATCCTGCTGCTCAAGGTGGTCCCCCAGTTCCAGAGCTTGTTCGCCGGTTTCAATGCCGAGCTGCCACTGCTCACCCAGTGGGTCATCGCTCTGTCACATTTCATCCAGCAGCAGGGGCCGCTGCTGCTGGCCGCCGGCGTGCTGGGCGGGCTCGCAGCGCGCCTGGCCTATCGGCGCTCCCCACGCTTGCGTGACCGCCTGGCTGTCGGCCTTTTGCACATGCCCCTGGCCGGGCCACTGCTGCATAAATCCGCGGTGGCCCGCTACGCACGGACCCTGGCCACCACCTTCGCCGCCGGCGTTCCCTTGGTGCAGGCCCTGGATTCAGTGGCCGGAGCCAGCGGCAACCCTGTCTTCAGGCAAGCGGTGCAACGGATCCGCCAGCAGGTCGCCGCAGGCATGCAATTGAACTTTGCCATGCGCGCCAGCGGCGTCTTTCCGACCATGGCGATCCAGATGACCGCCATCGGCGAAGAGTCCGGAACCCTGGATCATCTGCTGGAAAAAGTCGCGCTCCATTACGAGGTCGAGGTGGACAACCTGGTGGACAGCCTGACCAGCCTCATGGAGCCGTTGATCATGGTGGTCCTGGGGGGTATCGTCGGCGCCCTGGTGGTTGCCATGTACCTGCCTATCTTCCAACTCGGTACAGCGATCTGAACATGCCCCTGACTGACGCCCTCACTCTCTACCCCATGGCCTTCGTGGCTGCGGCCCTGGTATTGGGCCTGATCGTCGGCAGTTTTCTCAACGTGCTGGTGTGGCGTCTGCCGAAAATGCTCGAACGCGACTGGCGAGCCCAGGCCCGCGACGTGCTGGGGCTGGAGCCCGAACCTGTGGCTGCGCCCTACAACCTGATGCTGCCGCACTCCCAGTGCCCGCACTGTGCGCAGCCAATCCGCCCCTGGGAAAACATTCCGCTGCTCAGTTACCTGTGGCTGCGCGGCCGCTGCGCCCACTGCAATAGCGCCATCAGCCCGCGCTACCCATTGACCGAACTGGCCTGCGGGCTGATCTCGGGTTTTATCGCCTGGCACTTCGGCTTTGGCTGGGCGGCCGGGCTGATGCTGATTCTCAGTTGGGGGCTGCTGGCAATGAGCCTGATCGACGCCGATCACCAACTGCTGCCGGATGTGCTGGTGCTGCCACTGTTGTGGCTGGGGCTGATCGCCAATAGCTTCGGCCTGCTGATCAGTCTGGAGGATGCGCTGTGGGGGGCGGTGATGGGCTACTTGTTCCTGTGGTCGGTGTTCTGGCTGTTCAAGCTACTGACCGGCAAGGAAGGCATGGGCCACGGTGATTTCAAGCTACTGGCCCTGCTCGGGGCATGGGGCGGCTGGCAGATCCTGCCGCTGACCCTGCTGCTGTCATCCCTGTTGGGGGCGATTCTCGGCACGATCCTGTTGCGCCTGCGCCGGGAAAAGACCTCGACGCCAATCCCCTTTGGACCCTTTCTGGCCATTGCCGGCTGGATTGCCTTGCTCTGGGGTGGTCAAATAACCGACTTCTATCTGCAGTTTGTCGGTTTCCAATGACTCGCTCCGTAAACACACCCTGGACCCTCGGCCTGACCGGCGGCATCGGCAGCGGCAAAAGTGCCGCCGCCCAGCACTTCATCGACCTGGGGGTGCATGTGATCGATGCCGATCACGCCGCACGCTGGGTGGTGGAGCCCGGCCGCCCGGCCCTGGAGCAGATTGCCCGGCACTTTGGCCAAGGCGTGCTGCAGGCCGACGGCCAACTGGATCGCGCGGCTCTGCGCAAGCTGATCTTCGAAGTGCCCGAACAGCGTCGCTGGCTGGAGGCCCTGCTGCACCCGCTGATCGCCGAGGAAATTGTCAGCCACCTGGCCCGCGCCGAATCGCCCTACGCAATCCTGGTGTCGCCGCTGCTGATCGAATCCGGCCAGTCGCGGATGACCCAGCGGATTCTGGTGATCGACGTGCCCCAGCAACTGCAGATCGAACGTACCCTGCAGCGCGACCAGATCAGCGAACAGCAGGTCCAGGCGATTCTCCAGGCCCAGGCCAGCCGTGAGGAACGCCTGCGCCATGCCGATGACGTGCTGGTCAACGACCGCGACCACGCCTGGTTGCGCAGCGAGGTCGAGCGCCTGCATCACTTTTACCTAACTTTGCGTGGAGGCCAGTCATGAGCCAACCCCTGACCGTCGAATGCCCAACCTGCGGCGCCCCTGTGGAATGGACCGCGGCCAACATCAACCGGCCCTTCTGTTCCGATCGCTGCAAGCTGATCGACCTGGGCGCCTGGGCTGCCGAGGAGCACAAGATTCCGGTGAGCCCGGATGCCGAGGACGACCTGTTCTCCGAAGAACTGCCCCCTCGCGCTCACTGAGTGCTCACCCCGGTGCCGGTCAGGGTCGCATGAAGCTGTAGTCCTGATCGTCGTCGAGGTTCTCCGCTAGAAACTGCAGCTCATCTGCCAGGTCCTCGATGCTGCGCACACTCTTGCTTTGCTGCACCACCGCACTGAGCAAGGCGCGCAGGCTCAACCCCGGTTCAAAACCTTCCTGCTGAGCATTGTGCAGACTGTCGCGCACTTGCTGCCGAGCCCACTGGTAGACACTCATGACCGCACTCCTGAGATTTTTGCCGAGCATGCAGCCCGGCCAAACACCGTGGATTGATATGGATCAAGGGCGCGGATCCTCGTCTTTCCAGGGCGCCGACAGGTAGCGGGTGCGGTTGAAGGTTTCCAGCCATTCCGGGCAGAACACCACCAGGGCGCTGATCACCATGCCGTTGATGAAGGCTTCCGGGAAGATGATCAGCCACAGGTAGCCGACAAAATCCTCCAGCCATTCGGGCATGGCAAAGCGCTCGTCGAACCACAGCAGGCCCAGGCCGCAGAGCAGGCATAGCAACGCCGAGAGTGCCGCGGCAAAGAACCCCGAGCAGAAGATATAGACGAAGGGATTGCGCGGCTGGGCCCGTTCCACCAGCCAGGCGCAGGCCTCGGTGACCGCCACCGGCAGCAGGATCAGCAAGGCTCCATTGACCCCCAGCGCCGCCAGGTCCTGCCGGCCCAGGGCCAGCAGGCCCAACTGTGCAATCAAGCCGCCGACTATTGCCAGCGGCCAATCCAGCAGCAGGGTTACGGCAGTCATACCAATGAAGTGGTAGGAGACCCCGGTGTCGAAATCCCGGCGCACCAGCCACAGCAGAAACAAGGCGAACACCGTGCCAAACAGCAAGTGCTGGCGCCGGCTGTCGGTAAACAGCTCGACCCAGGGTGCCCGCAGTACCGCCCAGATCAGTACTGGCACATACAGCAGCCAGCCGCCAATCAGGCTTTGCGGCGACAGCAGCGCCGCGCTGATCATGGCTGGGCTCGCTCCAGCGCCGCAGCCAATTGCTCGGCCGTGGCGAACACCTGCCGGGCGACCAGTTGCCCATCCTGCAGTTGCAGCCACAACACCTGATCCTCCGCGGCGGGATAGCGTGGTGCCACGCGCCCATCGCGGTCGAGCATCACTCGGTAGGGGTAATCCCTCATGGCCGGCACCGCAAACAGTTTGGCGATCACTGCCGGCATGCGCTGGATATCAGCGACAAACACCCCGTGGCGCTCCTGCAGGTAGCCCTTGGGTTTGTCCTTGAGCGCCGCATTCACCACTTTGGCGGCGTCCATGCTGCGAGCCACCAACAGGATCCGCGCCTGGGAATCGAGGCTGTAGGGCTGGTCGAATTGATCCAGCAGGGTCCAGGGCGCCAGACGCTCTCCTATTTCCAGGGCCTGGGCCCACAACGGCAACAGGGCCAGCAACAGCATTGACCAGCGCTTCACTGCGCACTCCTTATCGAATGGTTGGACGGCAAACAGTCTACACCGCCCCTGGGCAGGCTCCAGTGCGGTGGCCGGCAACGCCCGCGGAGGTTTTTGCACGTCCGTGGTTTTTAAGGTCATATTTGAGCGCTAAGCTTGGGGGTATGGATGACTCAGATTTTTTGCGCCTGCTTACCATCCAGGCCGAACAAGCCAACGCGTTCCTGTCCAATGCCCGCAAATGGGAGCGTGAGCGTTGGGTCTGCCAGCGCCTGCTGCAAGGCCTGAACATTCCCTACCGCAACGACGAGTTCACCGCCGCCGGGCAAGAGCCCCCCGATGTGCTGTTTCGCGAGGCTAGCTTCGAAGTGTTCTTCGTCCTCGACGAAGGCCGCAGGCTCAACGATGAATGGCGCGACGAACTGCAGCGCCGGCGCAGCGCGTTCTCCCTGAGCCAGCTGGTGCGCCGCGAAGCCAAGCCCAAGCGCATCCCGGCCAGCGAACTGTTGCTGCGCCTGGCGCCGACCTTGCGCAAGAAGGCCCACAACTATCAGGAGCGCGGAATGAACCTGGGCGAGCTGGACATCATTGCCTTCGCCGCCCTGAAACGCGAAGTCCTGGACCTCAACAGCCACTTCCCGCCCCCCACCGAATACCTGCGCCAGGGCTGGCGCTCGCTGTCCCTGGTGGGGCCGACGTTCGCCCGCGTGCTGTTCGCCCACCCGGATGCGCCGGAGTTCCTGCGCAGCAACCTGGGCCGCAGCATCCTCTTCGACGTCGGCATCAGTTTGTAACGCCGGTCAATGCGCCCTGTGCAGCCATGGCGCAATCCGCTCGGCAATGGTAAAAAAGCACACTTGCCTGCCAACACCGGGTCCGTGCCCGCGAGCCCTCACGCGGCAGCGGCTATGCTCCGTTCATGCCGGATAACACCGCGCTGTAACATTCCTCAACGTTGCGACGTCTATCTGACGAGGTCTTTTATGAGCAGCCGCCTGAACCCCGACGACCAACGCCATGTCGAAGAATACCTGCAACTGCCCCAGCATCGAGTCGAGCGCCGGCCCTTCCGGCCGTGGATGCTCCTCGTGGTGGTGATTGCGGTGACTGTCGCCCTGGGCCTGTTGAGCCGTTTCATCAGTTACCTGACGCTATGAGCTGCTTCGCGCTCGCTCGGTTGACTGCACCGATTTCTTTTAGCCTTGCGAGATATCCCCATGACTCATCGTATTGTCATCGTTGGCGGCGGCGCCGGCGGCCTGGAGTTGGCGACCCGCCTGGGTAAGACTCTGGGCAAGCGCGGCACCGCCAGTGTGATGCTGGTGGACGCCAACCTGACCCACATCTGGAAACCGCTGCTCCACGAAGTGGCTGCCGGTTCGCTGAACTCCTCCGAGGACGAACTCAACTACGTTGCCCAAGCAAAATGGAACCACTTCGAGTTCCAGCTGGGCCGCATGAGCGGGCTCGATCGGCAGCGCAAGAAGATCCAACTGGCCGCCACCTACGACGAACAAGGCGTGGAGCTGTTGCCGGCCCGGGAGCTGGGCTACGACACCCTGGTGATCGCCGTGGGCAGTACCACCAACGACTTTGGCACCCAGGGCGCGGCCCAGCATTGCCTGTTCCTCGACACCCGCAAGCAGGCCGAGCGTTTCCATCAGCAACTGCTCAACCACTACTTGCGAGCCCATGCCGGGCAGACCGATGCCGTGGAGCAGATCAGCGTGGCCATCGTCGGCGCCGGCGCCACTGGCGTGGAACTGGCGGCAGAATTGCACAACGCGGCCCACGAACTGGCAGCCTACGGGCTGGACCGGATTCTCCCGGAAAACATGCACATCACCCTGATCGAAGCCGGGCCACGGGTACTGCCTGCCCTGCCCGAGCGCATCAGCGGCCCGGTGCACAAGACCCTGGAGAAACTCGGGGTCAAGGTCCTGACCAACGCCTCGGTCAGCGAAGTGACGGCCGACAGCCTGATCACCGCCGACGGCCAGACCATTCCCGCCAGCCTCAAGGTCTGGGCCGCGGGCGTTCGCGCGCCAGGCTTCCTCAAGGACATCGACGGCCTGGAGACCAACCGCATCAACCAACTGCAGGTACTACCGACCCTGCAGACCACTCGCGACGAGAACATCTTCGCCTTCGGCGACTGCGCCGCCTGCCCGCAACCAGGCAGCGACCGTAATGTGCCGCCACGGGCCCAAGCCGCGCACCAGCAAGCCTCGTTGCTGGCCAAGTCGCTGAAGCTGCGCATCGAAGGCAAGGACCTGCCAACCTACAAGTACACCGACTACGGCTCACTGATCTCGCTGTCGCGCTTCTCGGCGGTGGGCAACTTGATGGGCAACCTCACTGGCAGCGTGATGCTCGAAGGCTGGCTGGCGCGGATGTTCTACATCTCGCTGTATCGCATGCACCAGATGGCGCTGTACGGAGTCTTCCGCACCGCGATGCTGATGCTCGGCAGCCGGATCGGCCGCGGTACCGATCCACGCCTGAAGCTGCACTAAGCCCCTGAAAAGCCACCCCCCGCTACGCAACGTAGCGGGGGGTGCTGGCGTGCGGTTACAGGCATTCATCGAGAAAATTCACGACGGTGCCCATGCAGGCGACCCGCTCCTCGACGTGGGGCATGTGGCTGGAGTGTTCGAACAACGCCAGGCGAATGCCGGGAATCTTCTCCAGGTAGGGTCTGACCACAACTGGCGTGGCTTCATCGTAGCGGCCACAGATCAACAGCGTCGGCACCTCAATGCGCCCCAGGCGCTCGACGATGCTCCAGTCCCGCAGGTTGTCCATCAGTGGAAAACCTCCCCCCCGCTCCGCGCCATCGGCACCACGGCCCTGGGCAAACATCCGCGCCACCTCTTCAGGCCACGGGCGCAGCCGACATACATGCCGTTCAAAATACAACTGCCAGGCCTGCACATATTCGGCGCCTCGAGGGGAGCCCGGCTGCTCATGCCAGGCCAGCACCTGCAACGCCTCCTCAGGCAGGGCTGCGCGCAGTTTCAGGGTCTCGGCTTCCCAGGTACGCATGTCGGCTGGCGCATTGGCCAGGATCAGCGCACGCAAGCCGGCCGGCGCGCGCACCGCGTGCTCGCTGGCCAGCGCAGCTCCCCAGGAGTGTCCCAGCAAGGCGTAGTCCTGGCTGATGCGCAGGTGGTCCAGGAGGTTGTCCAGCTGCTCCAGGTAGAGTTCAAGGCTCCAGAACGACGGCGGCTTGCCATCCAGACGAGTGGAGAGGCCACTTCCCAGGTGATCGAATTGAACGATCGCCCGACCACTGGCGGCCACATCCCTGAAGGCGTCCAGGGTGTCATGGGTGCAGCCCGGACCGCCGTGCAGAATCACCAGGGGCGTAAGTCCGCTGTGCAGATCCCCGGTAACCCGATACCACGTCTGATGGACGCCGAAGGAGGCATAGCCTTGCAGTGGTGGTTTGCTTGCATTCATTGCGCATCGCTCCCTGATGACAATCAGCCTGTGTCGTTCAATCTTCCGTTCCGCGCTCCAACGCCTCCAGTGCGGCAGAGCCTGTGCTACTCGCCTCAGTTACCCAGCAGGCGATAGTGAACCGCGCGAACCACCGCCTGAACCCGATTCCTGGCGCCCAGCTTGTGCATCGCCGAGGTCAGGTGCAGGTTGATCGTGGCCTGCGAACGCTGCAGGCGCTCGGCAATCTCGCCGGAAGTCATGCCCTCTGCAGCCCATTTCAGGCACTCGCGTTCACGCCGGGTCAGATCAACCGGATAACTGCGAACGCATTTGCTGAGCTGTGGATATAGATGCTCCTGCAACGCATGAGCAAGCAGGGTGAAGTGGCCCTGAACCTGTTGCAAGTCCTGTAATGCCACCGTGGCATTGCCGGAGCGCAAACCGGTGAGGCTGGCGAAACCGCCCCTGGGTAAATGGATGGGCACGGTCATGCCATGGGCCATTTGATGATGGTGCAGGTAACTGGATACCGGTGCGTGCTGCTGCCCCAGGGCCTGGCGCAGGACGGTTTCCGCCTCGGGCTTGTAGGACCAGATAAAGGGCGATGAGCTGTCCAGAGCAACCTGCTGGACCGGGTCGATATGGTAGTAACCCTGATCGCACCAGAGCTCCAGCCAGTCCTTGGGGGTATTGCAGACCATGGCACTGGGGATGATCAGCTCGCCTGCCTGATCGAAAGGCACTGGGCTGTAGTCATAAACCAGGGCATCGAAACCCAGTTCCGAGGCCAGTGTCATGGTTCCCGTCATTCGCTCATGCAGCGAGTTTCCGAACAAAAGATGGGTATCAAATTCCGCGAGCCTGCTCTGCATCCTTGCCGCTTCCTTACTGTTGATCCTTAACAGCGAAGGGCCAGAATGCCACGCCCGGCAGCAACGGGCCAGGCAAAACCTATAAGAAATACCAGGTTTGCGGCACAGCCAACGCCTGGCCCAGCGTCATCGGCGCCCATGGCCAGGGCCCGCAAAACAGCGCTGACAACCAGCTCAAGGTCGGTACCGCACATGCCTGCCCCCGCCCTATCTGCTGCAATGCCGTGTCATGGCCCACCCCGTGTGGCGCCATGCCTCGCTCATAGCAGACAAGGACCCAGGCCATGCAGATGCCCCAGACGCTTGAGTTGCACAACGGTGACAAAGCCCCTGCCATCTTCTCCCCCGGAGAATACGTTCGACGCCTGGGCGCCCTGCGGGCTTACATGGCGCAACAGGACATTGACGCCGCGCTGTTCACCTCGTACCACAACATCAACTACTACGCCGGCTTCCTGTATTGCTCCTTTGGCCGCCAGTACGCCCTGGTGGTGACCCAGGAACACAGCGTGCTGATCAGCGCCAATATCGACGGCGGCCAACCGGGGCGGCGGGCGACCTGCGATGCCCAGGTGATCTACACCGACTGGCAGCGGGGCAATTTCTTCGTCGCGGTCAAGCAGGCCCTGCCCCGCGCTTCGCGCCTGGGGCTGGAGTTCGATCATCTGACCCTGCCCAATCACCGGGCCTTTGCCGAGCTCTATCCCCAGGCACAGTTACTGGACATTGCCGCGCCCTGCATGAACCTGCGCATGCTCAAGTCCGCCGAAGAGCAAGCGCTGATCCGCCAGGGTGCGCGGATTGCAGACATCGGCGGGGCCGCCGCCATCGAAGCCCTGCACGATCAGGTACCGGAATACGAAGTGGCCGGACACGCCACCCAGGCCATGGTACGGGCGATTGCCGAGGCGTTTCCGGAGGCCGAACTGATGGATACCTGGACCTGGTTTCAGTCCGGGCTCAATACCGATGGCGCACACAACCCACTGACCTCAAGACGGGTCAGCCCAGGAGAAGTGCTGAGCCTCAACTGCTTCCCGATGATCGCCGGCTACTACACCGCCCTGGAGCGCACGCTGTTCCTCGGCCATTGCCCCGACGCCTGCCTGCGGTTGTGGGAGATCAACGTCCAGGTGCATGAAGCTGGGCTGCAACTGGTCAAGCCCGGCGCACGCTGCAGCGATATCGCCCGACAACTGAACGCCCTCTACCTGGAACACGACCTGCTGCAATACCGCACCTTCGGCTATGGTCATTCGTTCGGCATTCTCAACCACTACTATGGGCGCGAGACCGGGCTGGAGTTTCGTGAGGATGTGGAGACCATTCTTGAGCCCGGCATGGTGGTGTCCATCGAACCGATGATCAGGCTGCCCGAAGGCCTGCCCGGTGCCGGCGGTTATCGGGAACACGACATCCTGATCGTCGACGAGCACGGTGCGTGCAATATCACCGGGCTGCCGTACGGGCCGCGGTACAACATCATTGGCAGTTGACTCGACCGTCTGGCAAACGCCCTCCCCCACAGAGAAGGCTCGCCGCTTCAGCCATGACTTGAGCCATCAACCAATACTGTGACGGAGAACATTCAGCACAAGCGCCATCGAGACATCAAGGACCGTAGGCACCCTGCCCAGGCTTGATGCCGGCGGCCTGCGAACTTTTCCACGGGCATACGAAAAAGGGCACCTCAATGAGGTGCCCTTTTTCGTGAATATGGTCGGGGTAAGGGGATTCGAACTCCTGACATCCTGCTCCCAAAGCAGGCGCGCTACCGGACTGCGCTATACCCCGGTAAAAAAAAGGCACCTACGAGAGGCGCCTTCTTCGAACAGCGCTTTTGGCCTCTGTTCTTAAGATTCGATTCCAGCGCTAACTGGTTTCAAAAATGGTGGGTCGTGTGGGATTCGAACCTACGACCAATTGGTTAAAAGCCAACTGCTCTACCAACTGAGCTAACGACCCAAAAATGGTCGGGGTAAGGGGATTCGAACTCCTGACATCCTGCTCCCAAAGCAGGCGCGCTACCGGACTGCGCTATACCCCGATTTGAAATTGGCTCCGTGACCAGGACTCGAACCTGGGACCCAATGATTAACAGTCATTTGCTCTACCGACTGAGCTATCACGGAACAACATATTTCAAGTTACAACTTCTTGCTTCATCCTCTTCGACTTGTTCGTATCGCTACGTTCATGTCTCTGAGGCGCGCTATTTTACAATCTTAAAAAACCCTGTCAACCCCTTAAATTGCTTTTAAGACAATGATTTGCGACTTCATTGCCGGTTTCTTCTTCATCAGAAAAAACCTCGGGGGTGACTGACTGCGGGGCGCACTTTACAAGCCTTTTCCTTACAGTTCAACGCCCTAGTGAAAAAAAAGGCCTCGCAATGCGAGGCCTCCTCTATAAACCCACCGATCAGTGATCAGGCGAAGACGATTTCGTCGTCCTGCACCGAGGCGGTAACCGTGGCTCCCGGCAGGAAACCGCCGGAGAGGATCAACTGCGCCAACGGGTTCTCGATCCAGCGCTGGATGGCCCGTTTCAGCGGCCGTGCGCCATACACCGGGTCGTAACCCACAGCGATCAGCTTGTCCAAGGCCTCGTCGCTCAGTTCCAGGCTCAGCTCGCGCTCCGCCAGGCGACTGCGCAGGCGACCCAACTGGATCTGCGTGATGCCGGCGATCTGATCCCGTGCCAGAGGCTCGAAGATCACCACTTCGTCGACCCGGTTGATGAACTCCGGCCGGAAGTGGGTGGACACCGCGTCCATTACCGCCGCACGTTGGGCCTCGCGATCCCCTACCAGCTCCTGGATCTGCGCCGAGCCCAGGTTGGAGGTCATGACGATCACCGTATTGCGAAAATCCACGGTACGCCCGTGGCTGTCCGTCAGACGGCCATCTTCCAGAACCTGCAGCAGGATGTTGAACACATCCGGGTGCGCCTTCTCGACTTCGTCCAGAAGAATCACCGAGTACGGCTTGCGACGCACGGCTTCGGTCAGGTAACCGCCCTCTTCATAACCGACATAGCCTGGTGGCGCACCGATCAGGCGAGCCACGGAGTGTTTCTCCATGAACTCGGACATGTCGATCCGCACCATGGCCTCCTCGGTATCGAAGAGGAATTCCGCCAGGGCCTTGCACAGCTCGGTCTTACCCACGCCGGTCGGGCCGAGGAACATGAACGAACCGCTGGGCCGGTTCGGGTCGGACAACCCGGCTCGGGAACGGCGCACAGCGTTGGCCACCGCCACCACGGCTTCGTTCTGGCCAATCACCCGCTCGTGCAGCAGGCTTTCCATCTTCAGCAGCTTGTCGCGCTCGCCTTCAAGCATTTTCGACACTGGAATGCCGGTCCACTTGGACACCACTTCGGCAATCTCTTCCTCGGTGACCTTGCTGCGCAGCAACTGGTTCTCGCTGTGGCCGTGCTGGTCGACCATCTGCAGGCTGCGCTCCAGGTCCGGGATCACCCCGTACTGCAGCTCGGCCATGCGATTGAGATCGCCTTTACGACGCGCCGCTTCCAGTTCCTGGCGCGACTGCTCGATCTTCTGCTGGATCTGCGCAGAACCCTGCACTTCGGCTTTCTCCGAGGTCCAGACTTCTTCCAGGTCAGCGTATTCACGCTCCAGGCGGACAATCTCTTCCTGGAGTTTTTCCAGGCGCTTGATCGCGGCCTCGTCGTCTTCTTTCTTCAGGGCCTGGGATTCAACCTTGAGCTGAATCAGGCGCCGCTCCAGACGGTCCAGCACTTCCGGCTTGGAGTCGATCTCCATGCGGATGCGGCTGGCGGCCTCGTCGATCAGGTCGATGGCCTTGTCCGGCAACTGCCGATCGGTGATGTAGCGATGGCTGAGCTTGGCCGCGGCAATGATCGCGCCGTCGGTGATCGCCACCTTATGGTGCACCTCATAGCGCTCTTTCAGGCCGCGCAGGATAGCAATGGTGTCTTCCTCGCTCGGCTCATCCACCAACACTTTCTGGAAGCGCCGCTCGAGGGCCGCGTCCTTCTCTATATATTGGCGGTACTCGTTGAGCGTGGTGGCGCCCACGCAGTGCAGCTCGCCACGGGCCAGGGCGGGCTTGAGCATATTGCCCGCATCCATCGAGCCTTCGCCTTTACCAGCGCCGACCATGGTGTGCAGCTCGTCGATGAACAGGATGATCTGCCCTTCCTGCTTCGACAGTTCATTCAGCAGGGATTTGAGGCGCTCTTCGAACTCGCCACGGTATTTGGCACCGGCGATCAAGGCGCCCATGTCCAGGGACAGCAAGCGCTTGCCTTTGAGGCCATCGGGCACTTCGCCGTTGATGATCCGCTGGGCCAGGCCTTCGGCGATGGCGGTCTTACCCACGCCTGGTTCACCAATCAGCACCGGGTTGTTCTTGGTCCGGCGTTGCAGCACCTGGATGGTCCGGCGAATTTCGTCGTCACGGCCGATTACCGGATCAAGCTTGCCGTCTTCGGCGCGCTTGGTCAGGTCGACGGTGTACTTGTCCAGGGCCTGGCGCGACTCTTCGACGTTGGCGTCATTCACCGCCTCGCCGCCGCGCAGGTTGTTGATGGCGTTCTCCAGGGCTTTCTTGCTCACGCCCTGGCCCAGCAACAATTTGCCGAGTTTGCTGTTCTCATCCATGGCGGCCAGCAACACCAGCTCGCTGGAGATGAACTGGTCGCCTTTCTGCTGCGCCAGGCGGTCGGCCTGGTTGAGCAGGCGCGCCAGATCCTGGGACATGTTGACGTCGCCAGTGGGGTTCTGGATTTTCGGCAGTTGGTCGAGCTCTTTGCTCAGCTCCTTGCGCAGGCTGTTGACGTCGAAGCCCACCTGCATCAGCAGAGGCTTGATCGAGCCGCCCTGCTGTTCCAGCAGCGCCTGCATCAGGTGCGCCGGTTCAATGGCCGGATGATCGAGGCCAACCGCCAGAGATTGAGAATCGGATAAGGCCAGCTGCAATTTGCTGGTTAATCGGTCTATACGCATTAGTCACCTTCCTTTTGAGCAGGCCGGAGCGATGGACACACCTAAATAGAGAAACCTGCCAGATGTATCTCTAGATGCGGTCGATTCTGGGAGATTCAAGCGCCAGCAGCTTGACACAAGTCAGATTAGTCTAGCGCTCAAGCCAGATAAGGGAGGCAAAACGCCCGGTGCGAGGGCTGCACCGGTAGGAAAAGAAGCGGGGATCGCTGACGGTGCAGTAGCCGCCACCGTACACGGCAGTCACACCACAGGCAGCCAGGCGCAGGCGCGCCAGCTGATAGATATCGGCCATGAAGCGCCCGGCATTGGCGCTCGGCACAAAAGCCTGCTCGGCCGCCGGCAATTGGGTAACGAAGGCTTCACGCACCTCGGGCCCTACTTCAAAGCGCTGCGGGCCAATGGCCGGCCCCAGCCACACCAGCACCTCGGCGCAGGGCGTATCCAGGCTGTCGAGGGTGGCTTCCAGCACGCCCGCCGCCAGCCCGCGCCAGCCGGCATGGGCCGCGGCAACTCGGGTTCCGGCACGGTTGCAGAACAGTGCCGGCAGGCAGTCGGCCGTCATCACCGCACAGGCAACGCCCGGGGTAGCGGACCAACTGGCGTCCGCGGTCGCGACCATGGAAGGGTCGGCGTGGGCCACGGCCACCCCGTGCACCTGTTGCAGCCAGGCCGGGGCGATGCCGAAGTGTTCGCTCAGGCGACGGCGATTCTCGGCCACTGCTTGCGGCTGATCGTCGACATGGTCGCCCAGGTTGAGGCTGTCGAACGGCGTCAGGCTGACGCCGCCAGCGCGGGTGGTAGTACAGGCTTTGACTCCGGCCGGCGCGGGCCAGTCGGGAATCAGCCAGTCATTCATCCGATGAACGCCTCACGGTCCTGCTTGAGCAGCGACAACAGCCAGACGAAATCGTCCGGCAGCGGCGATTCCCAACTCATGCGGATACCGGTGGTCGGATGATCCAACTCCAGGAAGCGCGCATGCAGGGCCTGGCGCGGGAAGTTCTTCAGCGAGTCGACCATGGTCTGGCTCGCCGCCGGCGGAATGCGGAAGCGACCGCCGTAGGCTGGATCACCCACAAGCGGGAAGTTGATGTGGGCCATGTGCACGCGGATCTGGTGGGTACGACCGGTTTCCAGCTTGACCCGCACATGGGTGTGGGAACGGAAACGCTCCAGAACCCGGTAGTGGCTGACGGCCTGCTTGCCGCCTTCCATCACCGCCATGCGCTGGCGCTGCTGGCCATGACGACCGATGGGAGCGTTGATCTTGCCACCGGCGGTTACCACGCCGATCACGATGCATTCATAGATGCGGCTGACACTGCGGCTTTGCAGCTGGGCCACCAGTTGAGTCTGCGCCTGGATGGTCTTGGCCACCACCATCAAACCGGTAGTGTCCTTGTCCAGGCGGTGGACGATACCGGCCCGCGGCACATTGATAATGTCCGGGATATGATGCAGCAGGGCATTGAGCAGGGTGCCATCGGCATGGCCGGCAGCCGGGTGCACCACCAGGCCCGCAGGCTTGTTGATCACCAGGATGTCGTCATCTTCATAGACGATATCCAACTCGATATCCTGGGCAATCCACTCGCCCTGGGCCTCCTGCTCGGCAGTCAGCTCAAGAATGGAGCCGCCGTGCACGATGTCTCGCGGGCGGATGACCGCTCCGTCCACAGTCAGGCGGCCGTCCTTGATCCAGGCGGAAAGGCGCGAGCGCGAATGCTCAGCGAATAGTTGGGCGGCGACTTGATCGAGGCGTTGACCGCCCAGTTCGGACGGCACCTCTGCGCGAAGTTCAATTTTATCGGACATGCTCGGACTGGGCGTCGGCACAGCCTTTGGTTTCGGCTGCGCGCTTGTGGTTAAATACGGCGTCTTTTGCCCCGAGGCTTTCAACGGGGCGCTCATCATAACAGGACGGCCCCGCCCAAGACAGCGGCCGTCATAGGGACGCAAGCCGCCATGCAAGTGAAACACCTGCTGCTGATCGCCATCCTCGCACTGACCGCTGCTTGCTCATCGAAGGAAGTCGTTGACGAAAACCTGAGCGAAGTCGAGTTGTACCAGCAGGCGCAGACCGACCTGGACAACCACAGCTATACCGGCGCCACCGCCAAGCTCAAGGCCCTGGAATCGCGCTATCCCTTTGGTCGCTACGCCGATCAGGCGCAGCTCGAGCTGATCTACGCCAACTACAAGAATGCCGAGCCCGAGGCCGCCAAGTCCGCCGCCGAGCGCTTCATTCGCCTGCATCCCCAGCACCCGAACGTGGACTACGCCTACTACCTCAAGGGCCTGACCTCGTTCGACCAGGACGTCGGCCTGCTGGCACGCTTCCTTCCACTGGACATGACCAAGCGTGACCCGGGTGCCGCCCGCGACTCCTACAACGAGTTCGCCCAGCTCACCAGCCGCTTCCCCAACAGCCGCTACGCGCCAGACGCCAAGCAGCGCATGATCTACCTGCGCAACCTGCTGGCAGCCTACGAAATCCACGTAGCCGACTACTACCTGACCCGTCAGGCCTATGTCGCCGCCGCCAACCGTGGCCGCTACGTAGTGGAGAACTTCCAGGAAACCCCATCGGTCGGTGACGGCCTGGCGGTGATGACCGAGGCCTACCAGCGCCTGCACCTGGACGAACTGGCTGCCACCAGCCTGGAAACCCTGAAGCTCAACTACCCGAATCACCCAAGCCTGGTGGACGGTCAGTTCGTGCCACGTGTGGCTGAAGCCGACAACCGTTCGTGGCTGAGCAAGGCCACCCTGGGCCTGATCGAGTCCCGTCCACCGCTGCCGCCGGGAGAAACCCGCGCCAACCAGGACGTGATGAAGCAATACCAGGACGCCAAGGATGCCATTCCGTCCGAGCTCAAGCCTAAAGACGCCAATGGCGATGCGGTCGAGGAAGAAAAGCACGAGGCCGCTGGCAACAACAGCGACCGCTCCTGGTTCAGCTACATGACCTTCGGCGTGTTCGACTGATCACCCCGCGGGCATAAAAAAGGGAGACTTGAAGTCTCCCTTTTTTATGCCCGCGCATTCATGGGCCTGTGCGCCCGACGGGCGCTTGGCTAAACTGCGTCCTCCCCCTTCACAAAGCTGGTTGCCATGGTTCGTCTACTGTTCTGGATCGCTCTGATTGCCGCCGCGGTATGGTTCTGGCGCAAGTTCAAGCGTCCTATCGCTGCCCCTCGCTCCCCCTATGAACCGGCCACTACGCCCATGGTGCGCTGCGCCCATTGTGGCGTGCACCTGCCCCAGGATCGGGCCCTGAGCCAGTCGCAACAGTGGTACTGCAGCCAGGTACACCTGCAACAAGGGCCGGGCAAGCAGGACCGCTGAGCCCCCAGGCCCACCGCCGATCCCCGAGGCAAGGAACTCGGGGGTGAAAAATGGCGTCTGACACGGACTATTCCAGGCCTTGGTCAGCGCATGAACCGGCTCGTCGCCCCCTTCCTCCCTCGCCTCTCCCAGGCTTCGAACCTTAACTCAGGAACGGGAAGGCCCAAGTGCCAACCCCGGCTCAACAATTGGCGACAAAATAGCCTGTTGGCGCCTACTCGCCGTTTCGCTCTCAGGCAGAGCGTTGTAGCCCCCCATCCACGGGCACCCGAACGCCCCGACGACAAACACGTTCAGGACGCCCGGCAGGATGACCAGCTGCCCATCGCCTGCGCCGTGACTCCGTCGGGCCTAGACTTGAGTTCACGCCTATCGGGCGAGCACTGTTGCCCGCTCCTCTCTCACGGATGAAGATTGCAGCTGCCATGAACCCACGGCAATCGGTGCTGGTGGTCGATGAAGCCACGGAAACCCGCGCCCTTGTGGAGATCACTCTGGGCCGGATGCGCTTGCACACCCAAAGTGCGCGCACCCTGCAGGAAGCCCGTGGCCGCCTGGCCCGGGAGCGCTTTGACCTGTGCCTGACCGACCTGCAGCTACCGGACGGCAGCGGGCTGGAGCTGCTGCGGCACATCCGCCAGTCCCACCCCAACCTTCCTGTGGCGCTGCTAAGCAACGGCGCCTGTGCACAGGCCAGCGCCGGCGCCCTGCAGGCCGGAGCCTGCCAGTTGCTGCACAAGCCTCTGGACCTCAAGCAACTGCGTGCTTGGGTGGGTGCCAGCCTGAAACAGGCCACGGACTGCGCAACGGACGACCCAGCCCGGCAATTGCTGGGAGACTCGGCGCCCATGAATGCCCTGCGTCGCCACATCGACAAGCTGGCCCACAGCCTGGCGGCGGTCTATATCAGTGGTGAATCCGGCAGTGGCAAGGAACGGGTCGCCCGCCTGCTCCACCAGCTTGGCCCCAGGGCCCGATACCCGTTCGTCCCGGTCAACTGCGGGGCGATTCCTTCCGAATTGATGGAGAGTGAACTCTTCGGCCATTGCAAAGGCAGCTTCAGTGGCGCCGTCAGCGATCAGCCCGGGTTATTTCTGGCCGCCCACGGCGGCACCCTGTTTCTTGATGAGGTCGCCGACCTGCCCCTGGCCATGCAAGTAAAACTGCTACGGGCTCTGCAGGGAAAGACCGTGCGCCCTGTAGGCAGCCAGCAGGAAAAAACCGTCGACGTGCGGATTCTCTGTGCTACCCACAAGGACCTGAAAAACGAGGTAGAGGCCGGACGCTTTCGCCAGGACCTCTACTACCGCCTGAACGTCATCGAGTTGCGAGTCCCCGCGTTGCGCGAGCGCCGTGGCGACATCCCCGCACTGGCAGGGTACGTCCTGCAGCGCCTGGCCAGGGACAGCGGCCAGCCTGCCGTCCAGCTACGCCCCGAAGCCCTGCAAGCCCTTGAGCGCTATGACTTTCCGGGCAACGTGCGAGAGCTGGAAAACCTGCTGGAGCGGGCGCAGACCCTATGCGAAGGACGCTGGATAGAAACAGACGACCTGCAGTTGCCCAGCGCCGACAGCTCGGACGCCCGATCATCGGCGGCGGCCACCCAGCTAGACCTGGCGCTGCACCTGCAACAGGTGGAGCGCCAGCTGCTGCTCCAGGCCCTGGAAGAAACCCGCTGGAACCGCACGGCGGCGGCTCGGCGGCTGAGCCTGTCGTTTCGTTCGATGCGTTACCGCATGAAGAAGCTCGGGCTGGACTAGATCCGACCTTCAGGCGCATAAGGCGCCGGGTCGATGATCGGCGGGTTCCCCAGCAGCAGGTCGCAGAACAGCTGGCAGGAGGCCGGCGCCAACACCAGGCCATTGCGGTAGTGCCCGCAGTTGAGCCACAGGCCAGCAAAGCCCGGAACCGGCCCGATGTAGGGAATGCCTTCCGGAGAACCCGGGCGCAGCCCGGCCCAGTGCCCGACCACCTCGGCCTCGGCCAGGGCGGGAATCAGCTCGACCGCGGAGGCCTTGAGGCTCTCCAGGGCCGAAACGGTCGGGGTCTTGTCGAAGCCTTCATGCTCCAGGGTGCTGCCCACCAGAATGTGGCCATCGCGCCGCGGGATGGCATAGCGTCCCTTGGCCAGGACCATGCAGGACAGAAAGTCGGCAGCACACCTGTAGAGGATCATCTGCCCCTTCACCGGCTCCACCGGCAGTTCCAGGCCCAGGCTGCCTAGCAGTTCGCCACTCCAGGCCCCGGCGCAGAGCACCACCTGATCAGCGCGAACCTCGCCCAGCGAGCTATCGACCCCCACCACTTGCTGGCCTTCGCGGATAAAACCACTGACGGTGCATTGCTCATCGATTTGCACATTAGGCAACGCCTGTAACGCCGCCTTCAGGGATTTGACCAGGCGCGGGTTGCGCACGTTGGCCACATCGGCCATGTAGATCGCCTGTTGATAACCATTGCCCAGCACCGGCACCGCGTCATGCACCGCCGAGATATCCACAGCACTCAGCGGCCGGCCTTCACGCTTGGCCCACTCCAGGGCCTGGGCTTCATCCTCCAGGTCCAGCCAGTAGAGGCCGGTGACATGCACCTGCGGGTCGACACCGGTGGCACTGAACAGTTGCTGGGCCAGTTGTGGGTAGAAATCCTGCGACCAGTGCGCCAGGGCAGTGACCGCCGGACTGTAGCGCCAGGGGTAAAGCGGCGAGACGATCCCACCACCGGCCCAGGACGATTCGCGCCCCAGGCCCGAACGTTCCAGAAGCCGTACCTGCTGGCCCTGGGACGCCAGATTGAAAGCGGTGAGCAGGCCGATGACCCCGCCGCCCACCACCAGCACTTGCTGTTGCTTAGCCATAGTCCGATCCAATCATGAGAAAGACAGTGGGCGCCGCGGCCCGAAACAGGTGCTCAGCGCCCCCAGCAATCCTTGGCGGTCAGCCCTTCGGCCTGGCCGCTGATGCGGGTCGCGCCGGTCTGGTCGATGCTGAAACTGCCGCACTTGTCCGCCGCCATCAGCCCATCGTCCTTCGGGGTCGCGGTCAGGGAGAAGCCGGTGTCGGTCAGGGTTGCGGCAATGCTGTAGTACTCATTGCCGGCGCTCAGGTCCGGGGCATTGCTGTAGACCCCGGCCTTGGAGAAATGCCGTTCAAGCTGCTGCGCCTGCTCGGTAAGCAGTACCGCGATTTCGCTGCGGTGCGGTTTTTTCACGTATTCGGTGATGCTGGGAAGGCTCAAGGTAAGGACCAGACCGATGATCGCAATCACGATCATGATTTCGATCAGGGTAAAACCTTGGTTGGATCTGCGCATGGTCAAGAATCTCGCTTACTGGATTTGTCGCCACAGGATGCGCCGGCTGCCACCACCGGGCCTTTCCACCAGGGTGCTGATGCCCCCCCTGGAGTCACTGATGATCTTGCGGGCGCCATTGCTGGCAACTCCGCCGAGGCTGGGCACGGTGCCGACGTAGCGCACGCCGCTGGAGGGCTGGTCCTGGTCATCCACGACCCCGTCGCCATTGGTGTCGAGCACCGCAGCGTCGAGCATCTTACCGCTGAACGCCTCCAGCTCGATCAATTTCCCACTGCCGGCACTCGAACAAGGGTCGTCGGGCTCCAGTTGCAGGGTGCTGAACACCACCCTGCCGGCCATCAGGGTCGCCTCGTTGAGCACCCGCTCGCCGGCTGCCAGGCCACCTTGTACCAGGGGCAGGTACCAGCCGCGCTGCGCCGGATAACGCACCTCGTTGAGGGTGCTGCGCAGGAAACTGCCGGCCGCCGCGCTGAACCCGGCCTCAAGGTGCTGCACCTGCAACTGACTTTCGCTTATGCCCCCAGGACCGCCCTCGGCGTCCCACACGCCATAGAATCCCTGGCGCGCCCGGCTTTGCTTGTCCCGGGTCTCGTTGAGCTTGCCCGTACCGAACAGCACCAATTGGCCACCACGGGGATGATCGAGCAGGCGCGGCGGTGCGCTGATCGGCTGGCTGGCGCCACCGGCGGTGCGGAACAAGGGCTGCCCGGCAAATGCCAGATGCCAGCTGGCGCTATCGTTGCCGGACAGCTCGAATTTCCACAGTCGCCCCTTGAGGTCGCCCGCATAGGCCGCCTGCACCTCATTGCGTGCATTGACCTTGAGGGTGACGGACGACAGGCCATTGTCAGGCTGGTCGTCAATGGCGATCTCGCGAATCAGCGAGCCATCATTCAGGTCCACCACATACAGCGCTGCCACCCCGGAATGGCTGCCGTAGCCATTGCCGATGAAAGCCGCCCAGCGACCATCGGCCAAGCGCGCTACCTGTGGGCGGGCATAGGCATACCCCAGGTCATTGAAAGGATGATTGCGGTCCGGCTCGGGAGGAGCGCCGATTTCCCACAAGGCGCCAGGCGTATTGCCGTGCACGGCGTCGAACAGACGCACCGCAAAGAAACTCTTGCCGCCCGCCCCGACGCCTCCCAGGGCCAGGGTTTGCCAGGCACCGCCCCGCTGCCCATCGAACACCGCCAGGGGGCCATCCACCAGATAGCGATGGCGCTCGCCCCGCCGATAACCGGGATCGGCGATCTGCGCCAGGGCGCCCAACGCGCTGGAGGGCATGTAGCCATAGAGGCGCTCACCCCTGGCCGGGTCCAGCACATTGAACAACCCGTCATTGCTGTTCACCAACAAGCGCGTCGCCATGGCCGTGGCTTTCTGTGCCAGGTAGCGGCTGTAGTCGCCCCCGGCAGCCCCATCGACAGCACTGCGCTGCCCGGCAGTGGCCAGCACCAGCGGCGAATTGACGATATCTCCCAACTGATAGCGGCGCTCCCTGAGCCCGCTCACGGAGCGGCCCTGGCTCCAGCCCAGCAACTCGGCGCCGCTGACACCCGCAGGCAACGACTGCTCAAGTTCGCCACGCTGAGCGGTGGACAAGTTGCCGTAGGCCAGGCTCACCGGACGTCGGCTGGCAGTGTTCCAGGTCTCATGGATTGCCTCCGCGCCGGCACCCTCCACGCCGCTATCGCTGCTCCACAACGGCGAATCGACAGCCACTCGGCCCTGATTGTCGATGCCATAGGCGCGGATCGTGCCATGCCAATCGAGCGGGTCGTACTGGCTCTGATAATAACGACCACTGGCGGCATCCAGTACACCACTGCCAGCAGTCACGGCACTGGCTACGCCTTCGCCCAGAACGCCTGCGAGCACGCGCTCAAGGTTGCTGCGGGCCTGGAAATACTCACCCCGACCGTAGTCCGCAGCGCCCATCAGCAGAGGATTGTGTGCCTGGAAACCCACCGTGAAGGTATTCAGGTACTGACGGGGGAAATCCACCGCCGCCCAGCTTTTCCCGGCCTCATCCACTCCTGGGCCACGCAAGTCGATATCGAAGGCGAACTTGGCCAGGTCATCGAGGTACAGGGTCTGCCCATCACGCTCGCTACCGTCGTTGCCGATCCCGTCCCAGTTGGGCAGGCGCCCCGCCCCCAGCGGATCGTTGAGCGGGAACTGAGTATCGTGATCCGCTGCCCCGGCACTGATCACCACCCCGTAGTTCTTCTGGCAACGGTATTGAATGGGACTGCTGTAGAGCGCCGGTGAAAGGTTGTAGTACGGCACCATGCCGCGCAGGTAGCGGGTGATCTCGTAGTAGGTTTCCGCCAACGGCGTATGACCGCCGGCCTTGAGGCCATTGATTGTCGCCAGCAGGGCCTGGTAATTGGCCTCGGCCTGGGCCGGGCTCACAGCGCCTTCAATGGCCGACAGGTCGCTGATGGGACGGGCAATGTAACCCCCAGGGCCCGGATCACCCGGGGCCGGCGGATTGAAGGTGGCCAACCCCAGGCGTAGCCAGCGATACCGGGTCACCAGGGCCGTGGCCAGCCGCCGCGCCACATTCATTCGGTAGTCGTTGGGAATGGAGCCGTCAGTGAAGTCTCGCTCCAGTCCCTTGGCCTGCGCCAGTAGCCAGGACAGGTAGTCTGCGGAGTACAGCGTATTTCCAGCCCCAACCGGGTCCGGCAGCTTCAGGCAGCGCACCCCACGCTCGGGATCATGGAAGCTGTGAAAGCCTGCCCGGCACCCCGACTCGCCAAGGCTGGACAAGGCAATCGCCTGGCCTGCAAGTCGCTCACCCCGAGCACACTCGCCCCCCACTCCGGCACAGCGCCAGACCGCAGCACGGGCGAGCAGCGGATCGAACTCCCGGGCATGGACAATGCTGTTCATGCCCAGGGAGTCATCCAGCACCAGCATCACGTTCGGCGCCACCGCCGCGGCACCAAGAAGCGGGGTGCTGGCAGGGTTGAACGCCATGGCTAGAGGTACCGGCAACAGACTCAGTAGCAGCGCGCCCAGGCTTCGCCAGCCGGGCCGACGCATGCCCCGATCAATACTTGGCATAGATGCTCTCCAGCACACTGCGCGATTGCCCGGCCAGACCGACAGCGGTCACGCGATACAAGGTGGCCGGAGTATTGCTCGGCACATTCACCGCATCCTGTGAAACACCGAGGTTCTGCACCCCGTAGAAGCCAGAGCCGCTAGCGATCCACAGCACCGCCGAAGCTGCATTGACTCCAGGAGCCTTGACCTGCGCTGATTCGGCGGGAGGCGCGCACTGAGCAGGGCTGGCACATACCGGCAAGCGGAAATCATCCTGTTGCACCGCACTCTCCCCCACCCGCAGCGCGGCTTCGGCGGCCTGAAATGCGCGGTTGTGCAGAGTCAGGCTGGCAGCCATCTTTTCCTGCAGGGTGGCGTTCTGCAGCGACGAGAGCCCGATCAGGGTCAGCAGCAACAGGAACACCAGGCTGACCAGCAACGCCACGCCCCGCTGCCCGAGAGGCACCTGACCTGGCAAGCGCGTCATCAGAGCAACCTGTTGCGCAGGGCCGCGACCACGCTGTAGGTCTGCGGGCGCACGCGGTCATGGGGGTCGGCCAGGGTCAGGCGCAAGCGCACACTGCGGATCCGGTCCGGGTCCAGCGGGTTGCGACTGTAGCTGGAGGCGGCAATGTCGGTGGTCGAACGGGCCATGCCGAAACTCACATCAAAGGCTTCGACGTTGTCCAGCAGCACCGCTTGCTGCTTGCCAAGGCCGCTGCCCAGCAGCAACTGGCGATTCTTCAGGCTGTAGAACAGCCGGCGCAGGGCGAACACCTGCTCAGCGCCGGCCCCTCGATGAGCGCCTGAATAGGCTACGGCACTACGCTGGCAGTCGCTGACCACGCTCCAGGTCGGTGTTCCGCCATCGTCCCCGACATCGGCGGTGATCAGGGTCAGTTTCTGCTCGGCGTTGTCCCATTGGATCGGCGTCGCCGCATAGTGCGAGAACTCCCGTGCCGTGCTGGCATCACTGATGGTCCGCAGGCAACCGAACAGCCCCACCATACGGATTTCCTGAAGCATCTTGCTCAGGACAAAGCGTGCATCCTCCTGCAGGTAGGCGGCAGCGCTCTGACTCTGGTAGGTGTTCTTCGCCGCAATGAATACCTGGGCCACCCCCAGTACCAGCACCAGGCTCAAGGCCAGTGCCAGCATCATCTCCACCAGGCCGAAGCCACTATCGGCCCGGTTCACGGCAGGCCTCCCGGTTGCGCTGCAACCCGGCTACTGAGCTCCAGGCTACGCAGGCTGCCCTCCCGGCCCTCGGCACGGGAATCGTCCCAGGTGATGCGAATGGTGTAGACATGCTGCTTGACGCTGATGCTGCCCTTGCCGCTGGGGCCGGCGAAGCTCGCGATATTGGCGGCAAAGTCGTACAGGTCCTGATCCCGCACATTGTCCGGGTTGCCCTCGGCCGGCATCGCCACGCTGTAGTCGGCGGCGGCGTTGGCTCGGATCCGGTCGAGCATGTCATAGGCGATAAAGCTGGCCTGGGTGGTCATCCGCGCGCTGTCGGTGTACTGCAGCGCCTTGATCTGCACCGCCGCCGCACCCAGCAGGCCCACCGCCAGTATCAACAGCGCCACCAGCACCTCGATCAGGGTCATGCCATCCTGTGCATCCCGCACGTTCATCCGCAGTTCTCCGCTGCTATCACCCGCCCATTGAGACAGACACTGAGCACCCGCCGCTGCTGGTCCAGTCCATAGACAATGTGCAGCGCATCCCTGGCCGCCAAGCCGCCGAGGCGATTGAAATCGATGCTGTGCTCATCTGAGGTTAGCGTCAGGGTGGCCCCTGGACTGAGGGCTGGAACAACCCGCAATACATTGCCTCCGGGGTCCTGCCCCGCATACACCACCAATTCGCCGTTCCAGGGAGCGTCCTTGGCAGCCGGGCGAATCCCGACCCTCTGGCGGCGATTGATCGCTTCCAACCGTGCGTAAGCCAGGGCCTGGCGCAGTTGATTGATCTCGGTGTCGGCACGCACTCGCTGCACGGTGGTGCGATAGGCAGGCACCACCAGGCCCAGAAGAAGGGCCGCGATCGCCAGGGCGATGAGCAATTCCAGCAAGGTGAAACCCTTTGTATGCAAATTCATGGCCGGCCTTGGAAGTGTCATCGGCTATAACAGGCAAGCGCCCGGACCCTCCATAGACCGGCGCGTTGGCCATTTGCTCAATGAACACGCACGGATTGCGTGAAACCGTCGTCCCCAGGGAGGGAGACCCCATGCATGAGAAAGGCTTCAGCCTGATTGAACTGCTGACCGCACTGGCTCTGCTGGGCCTGCTGCTGCCGCTTTCCGGTAGCGCCATGAGTGAGCTGCTGCGATCCAATCGCCAGCAGGACGCCGCGCAGATGCTCGCCAGTGGCCTGCGCAACGCCCGGGCGGCAGCGATCCTGCACCAGCGCACGGTCCTGATCCATGGGTTGGAGGACGACTGGAGCCGGGGCTGGAGGATCATCCTGGATATCAGCGGCAAGGGCGCCCAGGACGCGCGCAACCCGCAACTGGTCGAGCGCCAAGGCAGTGGGCAGGTATTGATCGTGGGCAATCGCCCGGTGCAGCACTTCGTGCGCTTCAGTGCCCTGGGCCACCCGCTGCTGCCCAGTGGCGCCTTTCAGGCAGGAACACTCCATGTCTGCCAGGCAGGCCGGGAGTACAGCCGCCATCAGGTGGTGCTGTCGCGTAGCGGGAGGGTCAGCCTGCGCAGCGAAAACGCCGAGCAGGCCTTGTGCGCAGGTGTCGGTTGATCAGAGCAGCGAGCGAACCCGCAGCTCTTTGGGCATGGAGAAGGTGATGTTTTCTTCGCGGCCGGCCAGTTCATCGGCGCCGGTGGCACCCCAGGCCTGCAGTTGCTGGATTACGCCACGCACCAGCACTTCCGGGGCCGAGGCACCGGCGGTAATGCCGATGCGTTCCACACCATCGAACCAGCTGCGCTGCAGGTCTTCGGCACCGTCGATCAGGTAGGCCGGGGTGGCCATGCGCTCGGCCAGCTCGCGCAAACGGTTGGAGTTGGAGCTGTTGGGGCTGCCGACCACCAGCACCACGTCGCATTCGTCAGCCAGTTGCTTGACCGCGTCCTGACGGTTCTGCGTGGCGTAGCAGATATCGTCCTTACGTGGCCCGCCGATGGCCGGAAAGCGCGTGCGCAAGGCATCGATCACCCGGCTGGTGTCATCCATGGACAAGGTGGTCTGGGTGACGAATGCCAGGCGCTCGGGGTTGCGCACCTGCAGCTCGGCCACATCCTTTTCGTCTTCCACCAGGTAGATGGCGCCACCATTGCTGGCGTCGTACTGGCCCATGGTGCCTTCGACCTCGGGGTGGCCGGCATGGCCGATCAAGATGCATTCACGGCCGTCGCGGCTGTAGCGCGCCACTTCGATATGCACCTTGGTCACCAGCGGGCAGGTGGCGTCGAACACTTTGAGGCCACGGCCTGCAGCCTCGCTGCGCACGGCCTGGGAAACACCGTGGGCGCTGAAGATGACGATGACATCATCCGGCACCTGGTCCAGCTCTTCGACGAAGATCGCTCCACGATTGCGCAGGTCTTCGACGACAAATTTGTTGTGCACCACTTCATGCCGGACGTAGATCGGCGGCCCGAAGACTTCCAGGGCGCGATTGACGATTTCGATCGCCCGGTCCACGCCGGCGCAGAAGCCACGGGGGTTGGCGAGTTTGATTTGCATGCTGTGCCTCGTGTCTTGCGCGCAAGAAGTTAGATCGTTGTAGACAGCGGATCGCCGGCAGCCGGCTCCTGGATAATAGAAGACGGCATGCCGGCGATGCTTTTAAAGCGCTTTGACGTCGATGATTTCAACGTCGAAGGTCAAGGTCTTGCCGGCCAGCGGGTGGTTGAAATCGATGGTCACCTGCGCGTCATCGAAAGTTTTGACCACACCTGGCAACTCGGTGTTCGCCGCATCGTTGAAGATCACCAGCAAGCCTTCCGAAAGCTCCATGTCCTGGAACTGCGAACGCGGGATGACCTGCACGTTCTGCGGATTGGGCTGGCCGAAGGCGTTTTCCGGTTCGATGGTCAGGTTGCGCTTGTCGCCGGCCTTGAAGCCGAACAGCGCCGCTTCGAACCCTGGCAGCAGGTTGCCATCGCCGACCTTGAAGGTCGCCGGGGCCTTGTCGAACGTGCTGTCTACGGTGTCGCCGTTCTCCAGGCGCAATGCGAAATGCAAAGTGACTTCCGTGTTCTGACCGATGCGTTGTTCAGTCAATACCTGTTCAGTCATGAACGGCTTCTCCGGTTTTCTTGCTCTTGAACATATCCAGGGCCAGCATCACCGCGCCAACGGTAATAGCACTGTCGGCGAAGTTGAATGCCGGGAAGTACCAGCGGTTCTGCCAGTGCACCAGGATGAAATCGATCACATGGCCCAGGGCGATGCGGTCGTACAGGTTACCCAGGGCCCCGCCCAGCACCAGCGCCAGAGCGATGGCCAGCCAGGTTTCATTGCGCCCCAGACGCTTGAGCCAGACCACCAGCACCGCACTGACCGCAATCGCGATCAGGGCGAACAGCCAGCGCTGCCAGCCGGAGCCGTCGGCGAGGAAGCTGAAGGCGGCGCCGGTGTTGTAGGCCAGGGTCCAGCTGAAGTAATCCGGGATCACCACGATCTGCTGGTACATGCTCAGCGAACTTTCGAAGTGCAGCTTGCTGACCTGGTCGATGACCAGGACCAGCACGCTCAACCACAGCCAGCCCAGACGGCCGAAACGGCCTGCGGCGTTAGGCATAGTGACGGACCTCGCCTTCTCCGCTGATGTTATCTACGCAACGACCGCAGATTTCCGGGTGCTCAGGGTGCACGCCGACATCTTCACGGCAGTGCCAGCAACGGGCGCACTTGGGGAAGGCCGACTTGACGACTTTGAGCTTGAGGCCCGGTACGTCGGTGGCCACGGCGTCCGCTGGCGCCTGGGCAAACGGGGCCAGGCTGGCGGTCGAGGTGATCAGCACGAAACGCAGTTCGTTGCTCAGCTTGGCCAGGTCAGCGGCCAGGTTATCCTCGGCAAACAGGGTGACTTCGGCTTGCAGGTTGCCACCGACGGCCTTGGCCGCGCGCTGAACTTCCAGTTCCTTGTTCACCGCAACCTTGACGGCCATCACGCCTTCCCAGTACTCGCGGCCCAGTTCGAAGTCAGCGGGCAATTCGGTCAGGCCTTCGTACCAGGTGTTGAGCATCACGGATTCGTTACGCTCGCCCGGCAGGTATTCCCACAGCTCATCGGCGGTGAAGGCCAGGATCGGCGCGATCCAGCGCACCAGCGCTTCGGAGATGTGGTACAGCGCGGTCTGCGCCGAGCGGCGCGCCTTGCTGTTGGCGCCGGTGGTGTACTGGCGGTCCTTGATGATGTCGAGGTAGAAGCCGCCCAACTCCTGCACGCAGAAGTTGTGCACCTTGGAGTAGACGTTCCAGAAGCGGTATTCACCGTAGTGCAGCTCCAGCTCGCGCTGCAGCAACAAGGTACGGTCCACGGCCCAACGGTCCAGGGCCAGCATGTCTTCGGCCGGCAGCAGGTCGGTGGCCGGGTTGAAGCCGCTCAGGTTGGAAAGCAGGAAACGCGCAGTATTGCGGATCCGCCGGTAGGCGTCGGCGCTACGCTGCAGAATCTGGTCGGAAACCGCCATCTCGCCGGAGTAGTCGGTGGCCGAGACCCACAGGCGCATGATGTCGGCACCCAGGGTGTCGTTGACTTTCTGCGGCGCGATCACGTTGCCCAGGGACTTGGACATCTTGCGGCCGTTCTCGTCCACGGTGAAGCCGTGGGTCAAGAGTTCGCGGTACGGCGCGTGGTTGTCGATGGCGCAACCGGTGAGCAGGGACGAGTGGAACCAGCCACGGTGCTGGTCGGAGCCCTCCAGGTACAGGTCGGCCCGCGGACCGCTTTCGTGGCCCACGGGGTGCGAACCGCGCAGCACGTGCCAGTGAGTGGTACCGGAGTCGAACCAGACGTCCAAGGTGTCGCTGATCTTGTCGTACTGGGCGGCTTCGTCGCCCAGCAGCTCGGCGGCGTCCATCTTGAACCAGGCCTCGATGCCTTCCTGCTCGACGCGCTGGGCCACTTCTTCCATCAGCTCGACAGTGCGTGGGTGCAGGTCGCCGCTTTCCTTGTGCAGGAAGAACGGGATCGGCACACCCCAGTTGCGCTGGCGGGAGATGCACCAGTCCGGGCGGTTGGCGATCATCGAGTGCAGGCGTGCCTGGCCCCAGGCCGGTACGAACTGGGTGTCTTCGATGGCTTGCAGGGCGCGTTGGCGCAGGGTGTCGCCGGCTTCCGGCTGCTTGTCCATGCCGACGAACCATTGCGCGGTGGCGCGATAGATCAGCGGGGTCTTGTGGCGCCAGCAGTGCATGTAGCTGTGGCTGATGGTTTCGGTGTGCAACAGCGCACCGACTTCGCTCAGCTTGTCGACGATGGCCGGGTTGGCCTTCCAGATGAACTGGCCGCCGAAGAACTCCAGCGATGTCGTGTAGACACCGTTGCTCTGCACCGGGTTGAGGATGTCGTCGTTGACCATGCCATAACGCTTGCAGGTCACGAAGTCGTCTTCACCATAGGCAGGGGCCGAGTGAACCACGCCAGTGCCAGCACCCAGCTCCACGTACTCGGCCAGGTACACCGGCGACAGACGATCATAGAACGGATGACGGAAGTTGATCAGTTCCAGGGCCGAACCTGGCGCGGTGGCAATCACCGAGCCTTCCAGGTTGTAGCGGGCAAGGCAGGATTCCACCAGCTCTTCGGCCAGCACCAGCAGGCGTTCGCCGGTGTCGACCAGGGCGTAGTTGAACTCAGGGTGTACGTTCAGCGCCTGGTTGGCCGGGATGGTCCAGGGGGTAGTGGTCCAGATCACGATGGCAGCAGGCTTGGCCAGCTTGGCCAGGCCGAAGGCACCGGCCAGCTTGGCTTCGTCGGCGACCGGGAAGGCCACGTCGATGGTCGCGGACTTCTTGTCCTGATACTCGACTTCTGCTTCAGCCAGGGCCGAGCCACAGTCGAAGCACCAGTTCACCGGCTTCAGGCCCTTGAACACGAAGCCGCCCTTGACCATTTCCGCCAGGGCACGGATCTCGCCGGCCTCGTTGGCGAAGTTCATGGTCTTGTAGGGGTTGGCCCAGTCGCCCAGCACACCCAGGCGGATGAACTCGGCCTTCTGCCCTTCGATCTGCTCGGAAGCGTAGGCGCGGCACAGCTCGCGGGTCTGGTCCGAGGACAGGTTCTTGCCGTGGGTCACTTCGACCTTGTGCTCGATCGGCAGACCGTGGCAGTCCCAGCCAGGAACGTAAGGCGCGTCGAAACCCGCCAGGGTTTTCGAGCGGATGATCATGTCCTTGAGAATCTTGTTGACCGCATGACCGATGTGAATCGAGCCGTTGGCATAGGGAGGACCGTCGTGCAGTACGAACTTGGGACGATCCTTGCCAATCTCGCGCAACTTTCCGTACAGGCCAATGCTGTCCCAACGCTGCAGAATCTGTGGTTCGCGCTGAGGCAGGCCGGCCTTCATTGGGAAGGCGGTGTCCGGAAGGTTTAACGTGGCTTTATAGTCGGTCATTTAAGGCTCTTCATTAGCGATTGGCGCTATGGATACGTGCCACTTGGGCACGGGCGGCGGCAACATCCGCATTGATCGCCGTCTTCAACGCCTCCAGGGAGGCGAAACGCTGCTCTTCACGCAGCTTGTGGTGGAAAACCACCGTCAAACGCCGGTCATACAGATCGCCGGCAAAATCTAAAAGATGTACTTCCAGGTGGGCCTTGCCATCACCTGCAACCGTGGGCCGCACGCCGATATTGGCGACGCCGGGCCAGGTCTTGCCATCGAGCTCGACACTCACCAGGTACACCCCGGAAAGCGGCACGCGACGGCGCTTCAACTGCACATTGGCAGTGGGCGTACCCAACTGGCGCGCCAGTTTCTGGCCGTGCAGCACCCGCCCGGCAATCCGGTACGGGCGACCCAGCAGGCGCTCGGCCAGATCGAAATCGGCGGCGGCCAGGGCATTGCGGACCTGGGTACTGCTCACCCGCAGGCCGTCGAGCTCGACGGTCTGCGCCGCCTCGACGGTAAAGCCGTGGGTGGCTCCGGCCTGCTGCAGGAAGTCAAAATCACCGACCCGGTCGCAACCGAAGCGGAAGTCATCCCCCACTTCCAGGTGCTGTACACCCAGGCCATCCACCAGGATTCGCTCGACGAACTCGCTGGCGCTGAGTTTGCTCAGGCGCTGGTTGAAGGCCAGGCACAGCACCCGATCGACACCGGCGTCAGCCAGCAACTGCAGCTTGTCCCGCAGGCGGGCCAGGCGCGCTGGAGCCGTCTCGGGGGCAAAGAATTCCCGCGGCTGGGGCTCGAAAATCACCACGCAGCTGGGCACGCCCAACTCGAGCGCACGTTCGCGCAGCCGGCCCAGGATAGCCTGGTGACCACGGTGAACACCGTCAAAGTTGCCAATAGTGGCGACGCAGCCCCGATGCTGGGGGCGCAGATTGTGGAGGCCTCGAACCAGCTGCATAACGCGCTTCTTGCTCATAAAGTGGTCGATTATAACCACACCCGGCGGCCGACGACAGGCAGCACCGCACCCAATGTGGTTGATCAGACAAAACCGATGCCTGCCCTGCCCTGGCGACTAAACAGCCGTCAGTTCAAGGCCTTGCGATTGAAGTCGCGCAAACGGAAGCCCAGCAGCGCCAGCATGCCGAAATAGGCCACCACCCCAGCCACCACCAGCACGCCCAGGCGCAGGAACCGCTGGAGCATGTGGCCTTGATCCCAGGCCGGCATGAAATGCATCAGGCCCAGCAGCACCGCGGACATGACCGCTACCGCCAACAGCAACTTGAAGATGAACCGCCCCCACCCCGGCAGCGGCTGGAACATCTGCTGCTTGCGCAACTGGTAGAACAGCAACCCGGCGTTGATACAGGCCCCGGCGCTGATGGCCAGGGCCAGACCCGCGTGTTTCAGGGGGCCGATAAAGGCCAGGTTGAGCAGTTGGGTGACAATCAGCGTAAAGATGGCGATTTTCACCGGTGTACGAATGTTCTGCTGCGCATAGAAGCCCGGCGCCAGCACCTTGATCACGATGATCCCCAGCAAACCCACGGCATAAGCCACCAGCGCACGCTGGGTCATGGACGCATCGAAGGCACTGAACTCCCCGTATTGGAACAGTGACACGGTCAGCGGCTCGGCGAGGATCCCCAGGGCCAGGGAGCACGGCAGCACCAGGATGAAACACAGGCGCAGGCCCCAATCGAGAATCCGCGAATACTCGTGGCGGTCCTTGCTGGCGTAGGTCTTGGCCAGGGTCGGCAGAAGAATGGTGCCCAGCGCCACCCCCAGCACACCGGACGGCAGCTCCATCAGGCGGTCGGCGTAATACATCCACGACACCGAACCGGCCACCAGGAAAGAGGCGAAGATGGTGTTGATGATCAACGAAATCTGGCTCACCGAAACCCCGAGAATCGCCGGCAGCATCTGCTTCATCACTCGCCAGACCCCGGTATCCCGCAGGTTCAGGCGTGGCAGCACCAGCATGCCGATCTTCTTCAGGTGCGGCAGTTGATACAGCAACTGCGCCAGGCCACCAGCCAGCACCGCCCAGCCCAGAGCCATCACTGGCGGATCGAAATACGGCGTCAGAAACACCGCAAAAATGATCATGCTGACGTTGAGCAGGGTCGGCACGAAGGCCGGCACCGAGAAACGATTCCAGGTATTGAGGATTGCCCCGGCCAGTGACGACAGCGAGATCAGCAATATATAAGGAAAGGTCACCCGCAACAGGTCAGAGGTCAGGGCGAACTTTTCCGGAGAGTCGACGAACCCCGGTGCCGTGGCCCAGATCACCCAGGGCGCGGCGATGATACCCAAAGCCGTCACCAGCGCCAGGACCAGGGTCAGCAGGCCCGAGACATAGGCAATGAAGGTACGGGTCGCCTCTTCCCCCTGCTGGCTCTTGTACTCCGCCAGGATCGGCACGAACGCCTGGGAGAACGCTCCTTCGGCAAAGATGCGCCGCAGCAGGTTGGGCAGCTTGAAGGCAATGAAGAAGGCATCGGTGGCCATCCCGGCACCGAAAGTGCGCGCGATGATGGTGTCACGCACAAACCCCAGTACCCGGGAAAGCATCGTGATAGAGCTGACGGCGGCCAACGACTTGAGCAGGTTCATGAAAAGGTTTTGCGCCTTGTAGATAAACAGCAGGCGAAAAGACACCCACTTATGCGATACTCCGCGCCGCAACAGCACAGAGCCAAAGCTCGCGAGTTTACAGGTCAAGCGCCGGAAATAAATATCCCGCCTCTTCAGATCGACCACTCAGCGGAACGCATCACCTGCCCTTGACAAGACTTCAACTCATCGGCATGATTCGCGGCCTATTTTGTTTGCTATTTCCCAAAAAGTCTTTCGAGGAGCTCGACGGTGGCCAACTCACCTTCCGCCAAAAAACGTGCAAAACAGGCTGAGAAGCGTCGCAGCCACAACGCCAGCCTGCGTTCCATGGTTCGTACCTACATCAAGAATGTAGTTAAAGCCATCGACGCAAAAGACGCTGAAAAAGCGCAAGCCGCTTACGTTCTGGCTGTGCCAGTTATCGACCGTATGGCCGATAAAGGCATCATCCACAAGAACAAAGCTGCTCGTCATAAGAGCCGCCTGAATGGCCACGTCAAGGCTCTGAACGTTGCCGCTGCTGCCTAAGCGACACGCTCATTAAAAAACCGACCTCAGGGTCGGTTTTTTATTGCCTGCGATTTGGCGAACACCCCCCAAAAAAATGTGGGAGCGAGCCTGCTCGCGATGGCGGCACAGCAGTCAACAATGATGTTGAATGTTACAGCCTCATCGCGAGCAGGCTCGCTCCCACAGGGTACTGCGCTAGATTACTGGGCGTGCGCCCACGGCAAGATCGGAATCGCGGTCACGGCATTCTGCGGACTGCCTTCGATCAGGCGATCGCTGTAGACCAGGTACACCAGGGTATTGCGCTTCTTGTCGAGAAAACGCACCACCTGCATGGTCTTGAACACCAACGATGTGCGCTCCTTGAACACCTCTTCACCATCCTTGAGCTCACCCTTGAAGCTGATCGGCCCGACCTGACGACAAGCGATGGACGCTTCCGACCGATCCTCGGCCAGCCCCAGACCACCCTTCACGCCACCTGTCTTGGCTCGCGACAGGTAGCAGGTCACGCCATCGACCTTCGGATCATCGAAAGCCTCGACGACGATACGATCATTCGGCCCAACGAACTTGAACACGGTCGATACCTGACCGATTTCTTCAGCCGAAGCCAGCAGCGGCATCGCCAGCAGCAATCCCAACAATCCTTTTGCCATGCGCATTCGCGTTTTCCTTAAACCAGAATCAGGTTATCGCGGTGAACCAGCTCCGGTTCCGCCATATAACCCAGCAAACCGATAATCGCCTCAGACGATTGACCGATGATTTTTTGCGCCTCAAGCGCACTGTAGTTGGCCAAGCCACGGGCAATCTCACGACCGTCCGGCGCCACGCACACCACCATTTCACCGCGACGGAAGCTACCCTGAACCAGCTTGACGCCAACCGGCAGCAGACTTTTATTACCCCGAGACAACGCCGTGACCGCACCCTCATCCAGCACCAGCGTGCCGCGAGTCTGCAAGTGCCCCGCCAGCCACTGCTTGCGCGCCGCCAGCAGGCCTCGCTCAGGCGACAGCAAGGTGCCGATGCGCTCGCCCGCCTTCAGACGATCCAGCACACGCTCAAGACGCCCACCCACGATGATCGTGTGAGCCCCCGAACGCGCCGCCAGGCGCGCCGCACGCAACTTGGTCTGCATACCGCCACGACCCAACGCACCACCAGTGCCACCCGCGACCGCATCCAGCGCCGGATCATCGGCGCGCGCTTCGTAAATCAGCTTGGCGTCAGGGTTGTTGCGCGGATCGGCGTCGAACATGCCGTCACGATCAGTGAGGATCACCAACAGGTCAGCCTCGACCAGGTTGGCCACCAGCGCCGCCAGCGTATCGTTGTCGCCGAAACGGATTTCGTCGGTGACCACTGTATCGTTCTCGTTGATCACCGGGATGACCTTGAGATCGACCAGTGCACGCAAGGTGCTGCGGGCATTGAGGTAACGCTTGCGGTCAGACAGGTCATCGTGAGTCAGGAGAATCTGCGCCGTGTGCCGGCCATGCTCGGCAAAGCTCGACTCCCAGGCCTGCACCAACCCCATCTGACCGATGGCGGCAGCCGCCTGCAACTCGTGCATCGCACTGGGTCGTGCGGTCCAGCCAAGGCGACTCATGCCTGCCGCTACCGCCCCCGAGGACACCAGCACCAGCTCGACACCCGCCTCATGCAGCGCGACCATCTGCTCAACCCAGACGCTCATCGCTGCGCGATCCAGACCCTTGCCGTCAGCCGTCAGCAAAGCGCTGCCGATCTTCACGACCCAACGCTGCGCACCTGTCACCTTGCTCCGCATCATCTTCAACCTTAGCTTGAGGACAGCGCGACCCAGCGCTGCCCGTAACGTTATTCGTGACTACCGATTTCCAGATACCAAAACGCCGCTCGATAGAGCGGCGCTTAAGTTTACTGCAACGAATCAGTCGCGCACGTAAATGATTTCCGGACCATCCTCATCATCCACATCTTCTTCGTCCCAGTCATCGTCACCGATGTCATGGACCGACTTCACGCCGCTGCGGCGCAGGGCACGCTGATCATCCAGCGCCTGCAACTGGGCACGAGCTTCGTCTTCGATGCGCTGATCGAGATCGGCCAACTCTTCCTTGTAGGCCGGGTCGTTAGCCAGACGATCGGCACGATCCTCCAGGTAACGCATGATGTCGCGCGTCAGGCGCTCGGTGCCTTCTTTGGCAATGGCCGAGATCACGTAGACCGGACCGGTCCACTCCAGACGATCAACGATCTCCTTGACCCGCGCTTCGTGCTCTTCTTCAAGGATCTGGTCGCACTTGTTCAGCACCAGCCAGCGATCACGCTCAGCCAGCGAAGGACTGAACTTGGTCAGCTCGCTGACAATGACTTCAGCCGCGTCCGGAGCACTGGTGTCATCCAGCGGCGCCATGTCGACGAGGTGCAGCAACAAGCGAGTACGCGACAAGTGCTTGAGAAAGCGAATCCCCAGACCCGCGCCATCGGATGCACCTTCGATCAGACCCGGAATATCGGCAATGACGAAGCTTTTCCAGCGATCGACACTGACCACACCGAGGTTTGGCACCAGCGTGGTGAACGGATAATCGGCAACTTTCGGCTTGGCCGCCGAGACCGAACGGATAAAGGTACTTTTGCCGGCGTTCGGCAAGCCCAGCAGGCCCACATCAGCCAACACCTTCATTTCCAGCTTGAGGTCACGCTGCTCGCCCGGCTTGCCCGGCGTAGTCTGGCGCGGCGCACGATTGGTACTGGATTTGAAACGGGTGTTACCCAGACCGTGCCAGCCGCCATGAGCCACCAGCAGACGCTGACCCGCCTTGGTCAGGTCGCCAATGACTTCTTGCGTAGCAGAGTCAATGACCGTGGTGCCAACCGGAACCCGCAGGACCAGCTCTTCACCTTTTTTACCGGTGCAATCAGTGCTGCCGCCGTTGGCGCCACGCTCGGCATCGAAGTGCCGGGTATAACGGTAGTCGACCAGGGTGTTGAGGTTTTCGTCGGCGATCATGTAGACCGAGCCGCCGTCACCACCGTCACCGCCGTTAGGACCGCCGTTTTCGATGAATTTTTCCCGACGGAAACTCATGCAGCCATTGCCGCCGTCACCAGCCTTTACTCGAATCGATACTTCATCAACAAACTTCATAACAAAACGCCTCTCGCCATACGGACGAGCCGAAAAACACTAAGACATAAGACTCTTGCAAAAATGAGCGCAGCGACCTCAATCAACGACCGCACAATCCAGCGCCGGCAGCCCATACAAACAGTTTTGCAAGAGACTCACCCCACAAACGAAAAAGCCCCGTCGCAAGACAGGGCTTTTCCAGCGATCGCGCAATTAAGCCGCGACAACGCTCACGTAACGGCGGTTGAACGCGCCTTTTACTTCAAACTTGATCACGCCTTCGATTTTCGCGAAGAGGGTGTGATCTTTACCCATGCCAACACCGTAACCGGCGTGGAATTGGGTGCCGCGCTGACGCACGATGATGTTGCCCGGAATGATTTTCTGGCCGCCATACATCTTCACGCCAAGGCGTTTGGCTTCTGAGTCGCGACCGTTACGGGTACTACCACCAGCTTTTTTGTGTGCCATGAGTTCAATTCTCCTAGTGAGGAATTAGGCTGAAATTAAGCCTGAATACCGGTGATTTTGATCTCGGTGAACCACTGGCGGTGGCCCATACGCTTCATGTGGTGCTTACGGCGACGGAACTTGATGATGCGGACTTTATCGTGACGACCTTGGGAGATCACTTCAGCCTTGACGGTTGCGCCAGCAACAACAGGTGCGCCGATGTTCACGTCGTCGCCATTGGCGACCAACAGAACGCGGTCAAAAGTCACGGATTCGCCAGTAGCGACTTCCAGTTTTTCGATCTTCAGGTATTCACCTTCAGCGACCTTATATTGCTTACCGCCGGTAACGATTACTGCGTACATGGTATTTCTCCGATAATCCTGCTCACCCAGCTCTTTATAAGAAGAGGTATTGGCTGGCATGGCTGCATGGGGCTGGAACGGCCCAAGTGCAATTGCGTAAGGCAGGTGCTGCCCAGGAAGTTCAGGGTGCGCGATTGTACGCAAGGCTCAATGGCCTTGCAAGTGCCGCTCAGACCGCGGCGGACAACGCTACCGGCCTCGTCGCCGAGGGCCTGCCCCCTGAAACCAGAGTTTAATGACAGCACGCGACCATACCCCAGTGTTTTACCCTGACAAATTACAGCCCGTCGAGGCTTTTGCCGTGCGGGACCGCGCCTTGACACCCGCGGACGTGGGTCCTAGCATGCCGCGCAACCCTTCTGGAGCACCTGTCGCTGATGCAACCCCAAGCTTTCTACCGCGCGGTGGCGGACGATTTTAGCGCCGTCGACGGCATCATCAAGAAACAGCTGACCTCCCGAGTTCCGCTGGTTTCCAAAATCGGCGATTACATCACCTCGGCCGGAGGCAAGCGCCTGCGTCCTTTATTGGTGCTGCTGTGCGGCAAGGCCCTGGGCCGCGAAGGCGACGACCTGCGCCTGCTGGCCGCCACCATCGAATTCCTGCACACCGCCACTCTGCTGCATGACGACGTGGTCGACATGTCCGGCATGCGCCGTGGCCGCTCAACCGCCAACGCCATGTGGGGCAACGCTCCCAGCGTACTGGTGGGCGACTTCCTGTACTCGCGCTCGTTCGAAATGATGGTCGAGCTGGGCTCTATGCCGGTCATGCGCATCCTGTCCCAGGCCACGCGGATCATCGCCGAAGGCGAAGTCCTGCAGCTGTCCAAGGTGCGTGACGCCAGCACCACCGAAGAAACCTACATGGAAGTCATCCGCGGCAAGACCGCGATGCTCTTCGAGGCCTCGACCCACAGCGCCGCCGCGCTGGCCGGCGCCACCGAGGAACAGGCCGAGGCCCTGCGCACCTTTGGCGACCATCTGGGCGTGGCCTTCCAACTGGTGGACGACCTGCTGGACTACCGCGGCGATGCCGAGACCCTGGGCAAGAACGTCGGTGACGATCTGGCAGAAGGCAAGCCGACGCTGCCGCTGATCTACACCATGCGTGAAGGCACCCCGGAGCAGGCAGCCCTGGTTCGCCAGGCGATCCAGAAAGGCGGCATCGAAGATCTGGAAAGCATCCGTGCCGCCGTCGAGGCCTCGGGCTCCCTGGACTACACCGCACAACTGGCCCGCGATTACGTCGCGCGCGCCATCACCTGCCTGCAAGCCCTGCCACCGAGCGAGTACCGCGATGCCCTGGTGGAACTGAGCGAATTCGCCGTCGCCCGCACCCACTAAACAGCCCCGGCTCCTGCCCATCACAGGAGCCGGCTCGTTGCCCTGCCCCCCTTCATCCCCTCTCGCCCACAAAACCCTATACAATGTGCGCTTTTTAGCCATCCTGACTTTGAGGAGCTTAAGTGAGCACTTTGCCACCCTGCCCAAAATGCAATTCCGAATACACCTACGAGGACGGCACCCAGCTGATCTGCCCTGAGTGCGCCCACGAGTGGTCCGCCAGCGGTGAAGCCGAAGCCGTATCCGATGAAGCCGTGAAGAAAGATTCGGTGGGCAACGTGCTGCAAGACGGCGACACCATTACCGTGATCAAGGACCTCAAGGTCAAGGGCACCTCGCTGGTGGTCAAGGTCGGCACCAAGGTCAAGAACATCCGCCTGTGCGATGGCGACCACGACATCGACTGCAAGATCGACGGTATCGGCCCGATGAAACTCAAGTCCGAGTTCGTCCGCAAGGTCTGAATCCACCCCCTCTCGCGCCCGCCGCGAGAGGGTTTTCCCCTACGCCCCTCCCCGCCCGGTCAACCCGCAACCTTGCTAGCAGAAAGCCAGTCGATTTGATCGAAAACAATTTCTGCACAGAAAAAAGCAGAAACCGCCAATAGGCACTTGCTATTCATTGAATAAGAATTATTCTCATTGAACCCCATTCAAGGAGATGACGACCATGACTTATTTGATTGATGCCTGGCTGGACCGCCCACACCCTTACCTGCGAATCCTGCATCGGGAAACCGGGGAAGTCTGTGCGGTACTGGAAGAAGAAGCCCTGAACGAGCTGCAGGACCAGGGGGATCTGGACCTGAACGGCCTGAGCTCCAGCGAACCGCTGGTACTCAAGGAATTGGTGCGCAACCTGTTTTTGTTCTGCTACGCCAGAGCCTTGCGGCCGACCGGCACCGATGGTCAAAGCCTGAGCGCAAAAATCCGTCTATGAAACCTAAGCCGATCAAGGGGCAAGCTTGCCGGCGATGAGCAGACCGCGAGTGCGCAGCCTTCATCGCCAGCAAGCTGGCTCCTACAGGGGTTACAGAACGTCCAGCAGCTCGACGTCGAACACCAGGACGCTGTGCGGCGGGATGCTGCCCACGCCTTGTGCGCCGTAAGCCAGTTCGCTCGGCACGTACAGACGCCATTTGCTACCGGCGTTCATCAGTTGCAGCGCTTCGGTCCAGCCAGCGATCACGCCGCCAACCGGGAATTCGGCAGGCTGGCCGCGCTCGTAGGAGCTGTCGAACACAGTGCCGTCGATCAGGGTGCCGTGGTAGTGAGTGCGAACGCTGTCTTCACGGGATGGCTTGGCGCCTTCGCCCTGGGTCAGCACTTCGAACTGCAGGCCGGAAGCCAGGGTGGTGATGCCTTCACGCTTGGCGTTTTCCGCCAGGAATGCCAGGCCCGCACCGGCAGCCGCTTCGGCCTTGGCAGCGGCTTCAGCCTGCATGATTTCGCGGATGACTTTGAAGCTGGCAGACATTTCTTCCTGACCCACACGGCTAGGCTTACCGGCGAAAGCGTCGGTCAGACCGGCCAGGATTGCGTCCAGGCTCACACCCGGTGGCGGGTTGTCACGCAGTTGGTCGCCCAGCTGGCGGCCAATGCCGTAGCTGACGCGGGTTTCGTCGGTGGACAGATTTACTTCGGACATGACACTGCTCCGCTGTGCGGACGGCTCGGGAAAGGCCATGGAAACACAGCACCCTCCGGAGCGCCCGGAACCAAAAGGGCGAGCAGACTAGCACAGAAGTCCGGCGACAATCAGCGCAACCCCGGCGCTACCAGCCGGAGTGCAGGGTGATCGGCACCTTGAGGCTTTCCTCGGCGCTGGCGGACAACCCGCACATCTCGTCATGCACCGAGGTGTGGATCAGGTTGAATGGCAGCTTGGGAAACGACTGCAGCACTTCACGGGCATGCTCCACCGAACGCAGATGAAACATCTGCCCATGAGCATCGCTCAACGGGTATGCGGCCCCGTGCATGCGCGCCTCAAGCAGGTAGATTCCGCCTTCCAGCGAAATCAGGTTCAACTCATCGACTTTTCCAGCAATAGCGTAGGCATTCATTTCCTGCAGGTTCATGAGCGCACCTCGTGCAATTGAAAGCCATGACCCCTACAGGGATATGCCCCGCCCGGAAAAAGCACAAGCCACAAACAACGCCGCCCATCCGTTTCACAACGGCCGGGCGGCAGGTGTCCGCTGGGCTGGGGCGGTCAGTGCTTGGTCAGCTTGTCCAGGTACCCCATGGCAAACGCCGAGATCACGAAGGTCATGTGGATCACCACGTACCACAACAGGTACTCGGTGGGGGTGTTCTTGGCGTCCATGAACACCCGCAGCAGGTGGATCGAGGAGATCGCGACGATGGACGCCGCCACTTTCATCTTCAGCGACGAAGAATCCATCTTGCCCAGCCAGCTGAGCTTTTCCTTGTCCTCATCGATGTCCAGCTGCGACACGAAATTTTCGTAGCCGGAAATCATCACCATCACCAGCAGGCCACCCACCAGCGCCATGTCGATCAGCGACAGCAGCACCAGGATCAGGTCGGACTCGGCCATGGAGAACACATTGGGGATAACGTGGAAGACTTCCTGGAAAAACTTCAATGCCAGTGCCAGCAGGCCCAGGGACAGTCCGAAGTAGATCGGCGCCAGCAGCCAGCGTGAGGCATACATTGCATTTTCGATAAAACGTTCCATTGAATCTCGTACCCGGTGTAAAAACGGCGGCGAGTATATCAGCGCGCCAAAAGCCCATAAACCACAGACAATCCCCTGCCCCACGGGTTTTTCCAAGCGTTTTTTCTGCTAGTGTCGAAGCCATTGCTACCGCCCACCGACACTGGACAGGAAGACTGGAAAATGGATTTGCGATTGCCTTTGGCCAGCTTCGGCCTTGGTCTGGCGCTGCTGATCAGCGGCGGCTGTTCACCCAGCGACGAAAAGAAGCAGGCCAGCCTCGAAGAGAGAACCGCACAGTTTGAAAAGTCCCTGGACGCCATCCAGGATCCCAAGCTCAAGGACGCCATCGCCGACCTCGGCGGCTCACTGCTGCTGCTCGAGCGTGCGCAGATCAAGCTCGACAGCAAGCCGATCGAAACCGAATACGGTGACGACAGCCTGGCCCTGCTCAAGCACTACCCCACGGCCCAGGCGCTGGTGGACACCTACATCAATGGCCTGTTCGTGCTACGCAAGCCCTCAAGCTCGGACTACCTGATCGACCTGCAGCCGGTGTTCCCGTTCAGCTTCAACATGCCTGCTCAGTTCCCCTTTCCCCATGGCCTGGAGTGGCAGTCCGTTACCCTGAGCAACAAGAAAGTCATCCCCTTTCAACCTGAGTGGTCGGAAACCGACCCCGGAATTCAGCTCAGCCCGTCCAGTTCCAACCTGACCAACCCGGATGACCTGACCGTGACCTATCCCTTCATCGAGGGCCTGGAAGTGGACAACAAGAACCAGCCCCAGCCGATCTCGCTGCAGGGCAAGCTGGAAGTGATAGCTCCCAGCCGTACCCTGACCTTCGAACTGACCCGGGCCGACATCGGCAAGCCACGCCAGGACGGCAACATCAGCCTGACCTTGCTGGCGCTGGATAAGAATGTCGCCGAAATCGAGCTGAGCAATAACGCCCCGCTGCCTGAGGAAGCCGACGACGCCTCCCTCAACCCTTTGCTGGCGCAGGCTCGGGACAGCAGCGGGCAAATCCTCTCCCGGTCGGGCTCGATCAATGAGAGCGCCCAGCAGGTTGCCTTTTACCGCCAGCAACTGGCCGAGATGCAAAAGCAGAAGAGCTGGAGCGAGGCCTTCGAGAAGCAACTGGAGGATGAGCAGAAAGCCTTCGAGCAGCAGCACACCCAGCATTACGCCAAGGTGTATTTCAACGGCCAGATCGACAAGCTGGAGGTCGCCGTACTCGACTTCGCTCAGGCCAGCGTGACCCGCAAGGACCTCGACCTGGCGGTACACCGCTTCGATCGGCTCACCACCGACAAGAACATCCAGCCTCTGCCGATGCCGGTGGTGGTCTACGACGATCAGGCCGCCAGCTACCTCAAGGGCGCGGAGCTTGATGAGGACTCATTGAAAAAGTCCGTGACCATCAGCCAGTCAGTGGAAGATGCCAGTGCGGCACGCATTGAGTTCAGCCATCCGCGGACCTTCAACGACGAACTGCTGGGTTCTGAGTTCAATGCCGGCGACACCCCGCTGACCTTCTTCACTCAGAACGACAAGGGCCAGCGTGGCGAGCCGATCGAACTGCCGGACGAGGCCTTTGAAATCGACCCCATGCGTGGCGTCATCACCTATGACCTGAACCTGTTCCCGGAAACCCCGGCCTATGCCGTCGGCTCGATCCCGCTGTTTCTCGCCAATATCGAGAAAAAGACCCTCAGTGCCCAGCAACTGCCCAAGGGCCTGGAGCTCAAGGGCAATACCCTGATAGTCGACCAGAAGCTCTTTCCCGCGGATGCCTGGCGCTTCTACGCCAAGGACGACAGTGGCCAGTACCTGAAGGAAATCCTAACCGTCAGCCACGGAGCCCCGAACAACGGGCCCGCGCTGTTCGACGTGCATTACTTCTACGGCCAGCCCAGCCAACTGGAAAGCTACCAGCGCAGCGAACTCAATGCCGTCGAATACGGCTTCGAGGTCAAGCTCGACAAAGCCGAGCCGACACCACCCTAGCCATCAGTGTTCGGGGCGGAACTGGAAATCCCCGGCGTGACGCCCCCGCTCACCGTTGATCTGCCGCAGTTGGGCCTGCAGATGCAGGCACCATATCTGTGGGTCGTCGGCCAGTTGATAACCGTGGGTGGTCAGGCTTTCGACGATCGAATCGAGGATCGATTCGGCCACTACAGGTCCGCAGAACGGCCCCTGGGACTTGATCGCCGAAGGTTGTTCACCGGCCATTCCGGCGGCGAAGAGAAGGGTCCACATACCGTTGTCACCCGCCAAAGGGCGAACAATGCATTCGATACGAGTGACCAGGCCAAGGCATTGGCGAGTGAGGCAAAGGTTGCGCGACATGGCGGCGACCCTCGGTAGATCCACTATTCAGCCTTCAACGTAAGGCTGTTTCGATCCAGCGACGACTGTCGTTCTCCTTGCCCTGAGAATAGAAGAAAAGCCTGATAAACAAAGTTGACCGATCCAACAGGCGCCGAATGGTCTATTTTGAAAAATTGGCGCCAGCGGCCTGGCGCCGATGGCGAGGGAGCACACCCTCGCCATCGAACAGCATCACGCCGGCTTGGTATCGGCCAAGGCCTCCTGGGCCTGTTCCTTCTCGGCCTCCTTCAGGTCGTCTTCGCTGATCATCTCGGCAATCACCCGCAGCCGCTCCACCACACGCGCATTGACGCTGCCCTCGGGGAACTGCCCTTCGGCATCCGGCTCGCCAGCCGGCTCGCCCACCAGAAGGCTCAGGGCCTCATCGGCCTGGCGCACCGCATACACATGGAACTGCCCGGCTCGCACCGCCTGCAAGACCTTTTCGTCGAGCATCAGCGTGGCGACGTTGGCCTGGGGAATGATCGCCCCCTGCTCCCCGGTCAGGCCACGGGCCTCGCACAAACGGAAGAAACCTTCGATCTTCTCGTTGACCCCGCCGACCGCCTGCACCTCACCGAACTGGTTGATCGAGCCGGTAATGGCGAAGCACTGCTTGAGCGGGGTTTTGGAGAGCGCCGAAATCAGCGTGCAGGCCTCGCCCAGCGAAGCACTGTCACCGTCCACATAGCCATAGGACTGCTCCAGGGCGATGCTCGCGGAAATCGCCAGGGGGAACTCCTGGGCGTAACGGCTGCCCAGGTAACCCGTGAGGATCATTACCCCCTTGGAGTGGATCGGCTGGCCGAGGTTGACCTCGCGCTCGATGTCGACGATACCGCTGCCGCCGGGGTAGACCGTGGCCGAGATCCGCGCCGGCACGCCAAAGGCCGAGTCCCCGACCTCCAGCACCGTCAGGCCGTTGCACTTGCCTACCGCGGCACCATCGGTGTCGATGAGGATGATGCCCGCCAGCATGTCGTCGAGAATCCGCGCCGACACCCGCCCGGTACGCGTGGCCTTGGCCTTCAGCGCGCGCTCGATATGCCCGGCGTCGGTCATTTCATCCGAGGCCAGGTGCCGGATGAAATCAGCTTCGCTGACCAGTTGGAACAGATCACCGATACGCGCCGACAAGCGCCCCTGATGCTCCGCCAGGCGTGCACTGTAGGTGGCCAGCCGCGCCACGGCGTCGGCGGTCAGTGGCGCCATGCCCTCTTCCGAGGTGCGGGTTTTCAGCAACTGGGCGAACTGCTCCAGGCTTTCGTCCACCATCGGGATGTCTTCGTCAAAATCCACCAGTACCCGGAACATCTCCTGGAAGTCCGGATCCAGGTCCTGCAGCGTGTAATACAACTGGCGGGCCCCAATGATGATGACCTTGACCTGTAACGGAATCACCTGCGGCGTCAGGGTCACCGTGGCCAGGCGGCCCATCTCGCCCAGCGGCGACTCCATCTTCAGCTTGCGCGATTGCAGGGCGCGCTTGAGCGCGTCCCAGACAAAGGGTTCGCTGAGCATCTTCTCGGCTTCCAGAATCAGGAAACCGCCATTGGCCCGGTGCAAGGCGCCAGGGCGCAACTGCCGGTAGGTGGTGTAGAGCGCCCCCTGGTCGGTGCTGTACTCGATGCGCCCGAATAGGTTGTCGTAGGTCGGATGGGGCTCGAATACCACCGGGGCACCACCGCTGGCCGGGTGACCGACCACCAGGCTCGGGCAGTACTGTTCCTCCAGCAGCTTGCGCGCCACGGCGTCGGTCTTGCTGTCGTCCACCAGTTGTTCGACCACGGTCTTCAACAGATAGACCTGCATGGCCTGCAGGTAGCCGCAGACCGCGGCGTTTTCCGCGTACTTCTCGGACAGCGGCGCGAGCAAGGGCTGCAGGGCCAGGGTGATGGTTTCCTCATTGAGCTGGCGCAGCTGGTTGCTCGACTCGCGCTTCCATTGCGGCAGGCTCGCCAGTTCTTCGTTGAGGCGTTCCTCCAGGGCAGAAATGTCCTCGTGGAAGCGTTCGCGATCGGCCTCGGGCAACTGGGCGAACTCAGCCTCGTCCAGGGCCTTGCCTTCGAACATCGGGGTAAAGGCGATGTTGCTGCTGTCGCGGTACAGCGCCACGTCCTTTTCCAGGGCCAGGCGCTCGATCACATCCAGGGCGCGGTCATAGCGCTGGTTGAAGGCGCGGTCGATGGCGCTCTTCTTCTGCTGGTACGAAGGGTGCTCGAAGACCGCCGGAAAGGTGGCCAGCAGGTTATCGATCAGGCCGTTGATGTCGCTGATGAAACTGCCCGCGGCACCCGCTGGCAGCTCCAGTGCCCGGGGCTCCCGGGGCTCATCGAAGTTGTTGACGTAGACCCAGTCCGACGGGGTCTGCAGGCGCTTGCCTTCGGCCTTCAGATAGCGTTTGACGAAAGAGAAGCGGCCGGTGCCCGGCTCGCCCATGACAAAGACGTTGTAACCGGGGCGCGGCATGGCCACGCCAAACTGCAAGGCTTCGACCGCACGCTCCTGGCCTAGCACACCGCGGAAGGGCTCCAGATCATTGGTGGTGGAGAAGCTGAACTGTTCAGCAGAGAAAGGACGGGTCAGCGCTTCAGGCGCAAGACGCAGGCTGGCAGCAACAGGATCAGGCATCGGGCTTCCTTACATCAGGCGGGGCAGATGGCGGCATTCTGGCGCCGGGTGTGCCCGGCTGGCAAGGCGCGCCTCAGGGGAAAGCATAGACAAGCCGCAGGCCACGACCGACACCAAGTAAAACCAGCTGTTTCAGGTATTGTTTTGTAAAAAAATACGGAACCTGAGGAACCTGCCTAAACTCCAAACTGCGCGGCTGGATAGATAACCGGCCCACTGGCGCCCACACGGGCCAGTCTCCCTGTCCATTGGTATGCACACAAAGAGAACAACGCTATGAAACGGATTCTTCTCGGTACTCTTTTCACCGCTGTATCCCTCAACGCCATGGCCCAGGCGCCAGGCGGCCCGGATTGCGGCTGGGGCAACATGCTGTTCGAAGGCCAGCGCGGCACTCCGGCGCACTTCCTCGCATCCACCACTAACGGCACCTCAGGCAACGCCACTTTCGGCATGACCTCCGGTACCAACGGCTGCTCGACCAATGCCGCGCTAACCTACGGCGGCAAGTCCTGGTTCGCCATGAACGGCATGATGAACGAGCTCTCCGAAGACATGGCCAAGGGTCAAGGCGAAGCCCTGACCACCTACGCCGTAGTACTCGGTGTAGCCCCTGAGGATCGCGCGCACTTTGCCGCGGTCACCCACGAACACTTCCAACAGATCTTCAGCAAGGCTGACGTGACCGCGGAAGATGTGCACACCAATACCCTGGCCGTGTTGAAAAACGACGCGCGCCTGGCCAAGTACGCAACCCCAGCTTAAGCTCGCCCTACCCGCTCCTCGCGAGGAGCGGGTTTTATTTTCCGGACCTTGCCCACCTTGGGTCTTTGTATTTCCGACTTAAGTTGCCCAACATGCTCAAACGCCTTGCCTACCTGGCGCTCTGTGTCTGCGCCCCGTTGTATGCCGCGCCTCACATCGACCCTCAACGTTTGCAGCAACTGGCCAATGACCCCTTCTGGATATCCATAGGCCATTACGAAGCTGCCAAGCTCGGCGGCTGGCGCAGTTATGTCAGCGACCCGAAATTCTTCCTCGCTGCCGACGGTGCCCACCATCCCGACGCTGAGCTGGCCGCGACCCTGAAGGCCCTCTACGCCCCCGCCGATACGGGTGACCAGCATGCCCAGTGCGTCTACCCGTCCCGCACCCGCTGGCTCAAGACGCAACTGGGCCTGAACGACTTGCCCGCGGTGGAATGCGCCGAATTCAAGCAATGGTTCAAGGATGTCTCGCCTCACAGCACGGTGATGATCTTTCCCGCGGCCTACCTGAACAGCCCCTCGTCGATGTTCGGCCACACCCTGCTGCGCATCGATCAGGCGGACGTACAGAGCAACAACACCGCGCTGCTCAGCTACGCAATCAACTTCGGGGCCTATATCGAGGGCTCGGACAACAGCATTCTCTACGCCTGGAAAGGCCTGATGGGCGGCTACCCGGGGCTGTTCGCTCTGGTGCCCTACCAGGAGAAGCTCTCGGAATACCGCAGCCTGGAAAACCGCGACCTGTGGGAATACCGCCTGAACCTGACCCAGGCCGAAACCGAACGCATGGTGGAGCATGTCTGGGAACTCAAGCAGATCAAGTTCGACTACTTCTTCTTCGATGAAAACTGCTCCTACCGGTTGCTGGAACTGCTGCAAGTGGCGCGCCCCAGCCTGCGCCTGACCGAACAGTTCCCGCTGACGGCTATCCCTACCGATACGGTCAAGGCGGTCAAGGACGCCGGGCTGGTGGAACGCATCGACTACCGCCCGTCCCGGGAGCGGGAGCTGCTGAGCCGCGCCCAGCCCCTGGACCCGGAAGAACAGCAATGGGTGCTCAAGGTCAGCGCTGACCAGAAGCAATTGCAGGCCCCCGAGCTGAAGGCTCTGCCACGGGATCGCCAGGCCTTGATCGTGGATGCCGCCTACCGTCTTGAACGCTACCGGGCCAACGGCCTGGAGCGAGATGCGCAGCGCTCGCAACGCAGCTTCGAACTGCTGCGGGCAATCAACCAGAACCCGGCGCCAGAGCTGCAGATCCAACGCCCCGGCCTGCCGGAAGACGGCCACCAGTCGCGCACCTGGCAGCTGGGAGTCGGCACCCGGGACGACAAGGCCTTCGCCGAGTACGGCCTGCGCATGGCCTATCACGACCTCAACGACAACGCCGAAGGCTTCCCCCTGGGGGCGCAGATCGAGATCCTGCAGATGAAGCTGCGCCAATACGAGGGCAACCACTGGCAGTTGCAACAGTTGGACCTGGCGACCATCCGTTCCCTGACCCCACGCAACGAGCTTTTGCAACCCTGGTCCTGGCAGGTCACCGGCGGCCTGGAGCGAGTGCCGGGCAAACACGATGACGAGACCCTGGTCAGCCACGTCAACGGCGGGGCCGGCGGCACCTGGCAGTTGGGCGAGGACACCCTGGGCTTTGTCCTGGGCACCGTGCGGGTCGAGCACAACGCCGACTTCGCCGGCTTCATCGCCCCGGCAGCGGGCTTCAACTCCGGGCTGCTGTGGAAGAACCCGCTGGGCAACCTCAGCCTTGAGGCCAAGGGCGACTACTTCACCAATGGCGAGGTACGCCGCAGCCTGAGCCTCAACCAGCAGTGGGAGCTGTCGCGCAACCTGGGCCTGCGCCTGAGCGCACAGCGGGAGTTCAGCCAACTGGCGACTCCGGTCAACGAGGTCATGCTCGAACTCAAGTGGTATCACTATTAAGAGCAGCCGCAAGCTTCAAGCTGTTAGCGACAAGGTTTTCACGCCTCGCCGACAATCGCCCTTCTAGACTTCACTCAAGTGAAGCCGGGGAGTTTGTGGATGTGGCGTTATGCTTGGGCGGTGCTGGCACTGGCCCTGATCGGTGGTTGTGAGTCGAACCACGAGTATTTGCTCAAGCAAGGCTATCCGCCGGCCTTTGTCGACGGGTTCGACGCGGGCTGCATCAGTGGACGCCAGGCGGCAGGTTCCATGAGCGGAGAGTTCCGCAAGGACGTGCCGCGCTACCTCAAGGACCCGCAATACGCCGAAGGCTGGGACGACGGTTTCCGCCAATGCCAGGCGATGCTGGAGAATCAGGACCGCAACGACTATAGAACGCGGCATTGGGATGAGCGGGAACGGGCCTGGCAACAGGAAAAGGATCGCGACGCTGCCCGGGCCTATCGCTCGCAATAGGTCGCTTTCAGGCAACTGCCCGGCTTAAAAGCCTGCGACCATGGTCCAGCCCTGCACTCTAGGAGCACATCATGAGCCGCGCTTTCGTCAATGAAGATCAGGCCGCAGCCCAAGCCGAGCAACCGGTGGAGCGCCAGATCAGCGACCAACCCAACTACGTCACGCCCCAGGGCTTTGCCGAACTGCAGGCCAAAGTCGCCCTGCTGCACAGCCAGCACAGTGAGCAGCATGATCGGGGGGATGCCGCGGACCAGCAGCGAATGGCCGAGCTTGAGCGCGACCTGCGTTATTTCACCCAGCGCCTGCACAGCGCCCAAGTGGTGACGACGGCCACTTCAACCGACAAGGTGCAGATCGGCAGCCGCGTGACCTTTGCCGATGAACAGGATCGCCAGCAAAGTGTGCAATTGGTGGGGGAGGATCAAGCGGATGCGGCCAAGGGGCTGATCAACTGGGCCTCGCCCCTGGGTCGTGCCCTGCTGGGAGCACAACCGGGGGACGAAGTCCTGTGGCAAAGGCCGGCGGGCAATCAGTTGATCGAAATCATCCGCATCGAACCGGCCTGAAACGGTTCAGACCACGCCCTGGGCCAGCATGGCATCGGCCACTTTGACGAAGCCGGCGATGTTCGCGCCCTTCACGTAGTTGATCCGGCCATTCTCTTCGCCATAGTGCACGCAAGCGTGGTGGATCGACTGCATGATGTTGTGCAGCTTGCTGTCCACTTCACCGGCGGTCCACAGCAGGCGCATGGCGTTCTGCGACATTTCCAGGCCACTGACCGCCACGCCACCGGCGTTGGACGCCTTGCCCGGGGCGAAGAGGATGCCCGCGTCGATAAAGATATCCACAGCCTCCAGAGTGGTCGGCATGTTGGCACCTTCGGCGACACAGGTGCAGCCGTTACGCAGCAGGGTGCGGGCCGCCTCGGCGTCCAGTTCATTCTGTGTGGCGCAGGGCAAGGCGATATCGCACGGCAGGTCCCAGGGAGTCTTGCCGGCACGGAACTCCAGGGCGAACTGGCTGGCCAGCTCGCTGATACGCCCACGCTGCACGTTCTTGAGCTCCAGTACCGCCAGCCACTGCTCTTCGCTCAAGCCCGACTCGCAATACAGGGTGCCTTCGGAGTCGGACAGGGAAATCACCTTGCCCCCCAGGTCCATGACCTTGCGCGCCGCATACTGGGCCACGTTGCCGGAGCCGGAGATCGCCACGCGCTTGCCTTCGACCCGATCACCGCGGCGCTTGAGCATTTCCTCGGCGAAGTACACGCAGCCAAAGCCCGTGGCCTCGGGGCGGATCAGGCTGCCGCCGTAGCTGATGCCCTTGCCGGTCAGCACCGACGTGAACTGGTTGCTCAAGCGTTTGTACTGGCCAAAGAGGAAACCGATTTCCCGGGCACCCACGCCGATGTCACCGGCCGGGACGTCAACGTCGGCACCGATATGCCGGTACAGCTCGCTCATGAAGGCCTGGCAGAAGCGCATCACCTCGGCGTCGCTCTTGCCCTTGGGGTTGAAGTCCGAACCGCCCTTGCCGCCGCCCATGGGCAGGGAGGTCAGGGAGTTCTTGAAGGTCTGCTCGAAGGCGAGGAATTTCAGCACGCCCATGTTGACCGAGGGATGAAAGCGCAGGCCGCCCTTGTACGGGCCGATGGCGCTGTTCATCTGGATGCGGAAGCCGCGGTTGACCCGGACCTTGCCCTGATCGTCGACCCACGACACGCGAAACACCACCGCGCGCTCCGGCTCGCAGATCCGCTCGAGAATACCGGAGCTCAGGTAGTGCGGATTGGCTTCGAGAAACGGCCAGAGGCTGCGCAGGACCTCTTCCACCGCCTGATGGAATTCAGGCTGGTCCGGGTCGCGTTTTTTCAGGCGGGCAAGGAAGTCTTCGACGGATTCGATCATGGGAAGTCTCGGCAAATTTATTGTCGTTAAGAAGAGATTTGCCCGGGACTTTATCAATTCAATCCGCACCGCGACAGCGCAAAATGTCGCAGATATGAATTTAAATGGTGCAATAAATATAAATAGCCCGGTTCTACAGGTGTTTTACGCACCGAATTGGTGACAAAAATCGACTGCTTTGCACTCACTTTGAACGTTGAGCCACGCCCCCCAATCAACCACCCAGATTTCTGCCAGGCATAAAAAAACGGAGCCCGAAGGCCCCGTTTTCTCAAGCAGCTAAGCGATCAGGCCAGCTTCTTGTGCCGTACCCGGTGCGGTTGCGCCGCGGCTTCGCCCAGGCGTTTCTTGCGATCGGCTTCGTACTCGGTGTAGTTGCCTTCGAAGAACACCGCTTGGGAGTCGTCTTCGTACGCCAGGATGTGAGTGGCCACCCGGTCCAGGAACCACCGGTCGTGGGAGATCACAATGGCGGCGCCCGGGAAGTCCAGCAGGGCTTCTTCCAGGGAACGCAGGGTTTCAACGTCGAGGTCGTTGGAAGGTTCGTCGAGCAGCAGGACGTTGCCACCCTCCTTCAGGGTCAGGGCCAGGTGCAGGCGACCGCGCTCACCACCGGACAGGTCCTTGACGAACTTCTGCTGGTCGCCGCCCTTGAAGTTGAAACGACCGACGTAGGTACGCGACGGGATCTCGTAGTTGCCGATGCGGATCTGGTCGGAGCCGTCGGAGATCTGCTGGAACACGGTCTTGCTGCCGTCCAGGTCCTCACGGCTCTGATCCACGCAGGCAAGCTGCACGGTTTCACCGATCTCGATGCTGCCCGAATCCGGGGTTTCCTTGCCCATGAGCATGCGGAACAGGGTCGATTTACCGGCACCGTTACCGCCGATCACACCGACAATGGCGCCCTTGGGCATGGAGAACGACAGGTTGTCGATCAGCACGCGATCGCCGTAGCCCTTGGTGACGTTCTTGAATTCGATGACCTTGTCACCCAGGCGCGGACCGGCCGGGATGTAGATCTCGTTGGTTTCGCTGCGCTTCTGGAATTCTTGGGACTGCATTTCCTCGAAACGTTGCAGACGAGCCTTGGATTTGGACTGGCGGGCCTTGGCACCTTTGCGCACCCACTCCAGCTCTTCCTTCATGGCCTTTTCATGGGCCGACTGCTGCTTGGATTCCTGGGCCAGTCGCTCGGACTTGGCTTCCAGCCAACCGGAGTAGTTGCCCTCGTAAGGAATACCCGCGCCGCGGTCGAGTTCCAGAATCCAGCCGGCCACGTTGTCCAGGAAGTAACGGTCGTGCGTGATCGCAACCACGGTGCCCGGGAAGTCATGGAGGAAGTGCTCCAGCCAGGCGACGGAGTCGGCGTCCAGGTGGTTGGTGGGTTCGTCGAGCAGCAGCATGTCAGGGGCCGACAGCAGCAGGCGGCACAGGGCCACGCGACGCTTCTCGCCACCGGACAGGTGCTCGACCTTGGCGTCCCAGGCCGGCAGGCGCAAGGCGTCGGCGGCCACTTCCAGCTGGCGCTCCAGGTTGTGGCCATCGCTGGCCTGCAGGATGGCTTCCAGCTTGGCCTGCTCGGCGGCCAGCTTGTCGAAGTCGGCATCCGGCTCGGCATAGGCGGCGTAGACCTCGTCCAGGCGAGCCTGGGCGTCCTTGATCACGCTGACCGCTTCCTCGACCACTTCACGCACGGTTTTGGCCGGGTCCAGCTGGGGTTCCTGGGGCAGGTAACCGATGTTCAGGTCCGGCATCGGGCGGGCTTCGCCCTCGAACTCGGTGTCGACGCCGGCCATGATCTTCAGCAGCGTGGACTTGCCCGAACCGTTGAGACCCAGCACGCCGATCTTGGCGCCCGGGAAAAAGGACAGGGAGATGTTTTTCAGGATTTCCCGCTTCGGCGGAACAACCTTGCCCAGCCGATGCATGGTGAAGACGTATTGAGCCATGGTGAACCTAGCGTCAGTGACAGATGAATAGAACGGGCCGGGCCCGGGCCAGGCCATGCGCTGCGCCGGCATTGACCATGATCAATACCGACGGGCGGAAAAAGCCTGATTGTCTGGAGCTGGAACGCTCCCGCGTAACCGGCAAAACTACCTCAATGCACGATCCAGGTCCAGCCAGGCGGGACTGGCACTTTGCCACAACTCAAGGCATGCTAGCCGCCCTTCGGGCGTCCGGCTTATAGTGCACGTCGCGCCAGCCCAGCCAAACCGCAGGATCACAGCTTGTTCAACGTCACTTCGCCAAAGCCCGCGCGCGCCGCTGCCCCCGGGCCGGCCTATCCTATGCGTGGCACACTCAAAGGCGCACTGGCGACGCTGGTGCTGTTGCTGCTGGCCCTGTTGTTCTGGCAGTTGCTCGATCAACTGCAACAGACCCGCCAGGACCAGCGTCAGCATGCCATCGACTACAGCGCCGACCTGGCCGACCACCTGAGCCTGAACCTGGCGCTCAACGCCCAGATCGCCCTCAATCTGCTGCCCATCATCGAGGCGCCGCAAGACAGCCAGCAGCAACAGCAACTGCTTCAGAAACTCCAGCGCTCACTGCCGGACGTTCGCAGCTTTGCCCTGCTGGACAGCAAGGGGCAGATCCTCAGCGACAGCGCCACCGACAGCCAGGACGCCCTGTGGCTCGCCGAACTGGTCCAGCGCAGCCGTGCCCAACGCTACTACTACAGCAACCCCGCCGATGGCTCGGTGGTGCATGTCCTGCTGCACCAGGCCAGCGGCGGGAGCCGCGGCTACTGGGTCCTGCGCCTGGCTCCGAGTTTTCTGCAGACCCTGGTGCGGCAAAGCGAAGAAGGCTTCAAGCCGACCTGGGTGATCGAGAACCGCCTCAGCCACCAGGTGATCAAGCGCGATGAGCGCAGCACTCCGACCCCAGGCATGCTGGATCCCGACGAAATGGCCAGCAGCGTGCTGCTGGTGCCCCTGAGCAACAGCGACTGGCAACTGCGCGGCCTGTTCGACCAGCGGGCCGTGCTTGAGGCGCTGCTGCCGGCCTTCATTGGCAAGTGCCTGCTGGGCCTGGCCTTCTCCCTGCTGCCGGTGATCGCCTTGCTGAACATGCGTCGGCGCCAGCGCCAACTGCACGAAGGCCGGCGGCGCTATCAGGACATTTTCGAAGGCACCGGCGTGGCCTTGTGCGTCATGGATATCTCCGGGCTTCCAGGGTTGCTCGACAAGCACAACCTACGCAACAGCGACCAACTCAAGCGCTGGCAGGCCAGCGACCCTGGCCACCGCCAGCAACTGCTCAGTGAATTGCGCATCACCGAGGTCAACCAGGTAGCCCTGCGCCTGCTCAACGTCGAGTCCAGCGAGCAGGCCTGGCAACTGCTGATCGAAGGCAGCCCGAAGAACGGCAACGCCATCGGCAGCCAGTTGCTCGAAGCCGTGATCAACCAGCAGAAACAGCTGGAACTGGAGATCAAGCTCAGCGACGCCCAGGGCAACGACCAGCATCTGTGGCTGGTCCTGCGCCTGCCCGAGGCCATCGCGGACTACAGCGCGGTGATCCTCAGCATCAGCGACATCACCAGCCGCAAGCTGATCGAACTTTCACTGCTCGAGCGCGAAGGGTTCTGGTCGGACGTGGTCCGCACCGTGCCCGATCACCTGTACGTACAGGATGTGATCAGCCAGCGGATGATCTTCAGCAACCACCATCTGGGCCAGACCCTGGGCTACAACAAGACCGAGCTGCACCAGATGGGCGAATACTTCTGGGAAATCCTCCTGCACCCGGAAGACGCCGACCTGTACCACCGCCTGCGCCAGGAGCAGCGGCACTCGGCCTATGCCCAGCTGCTGCAATGCCAGTTGCGCTTCCGCCACCGCAGCGGCCAGTGGCGGCGCTTCGAGATCCGCGAGCAGGCCCTGGCCCGGGACCGCTACGACCAGGTGACGCGGATTATCGGCGTGGCCAAGGACATCACCGACCAGATCGAGGCCAGCGAGTCGCTGCGAGACAGCGAGCAGCGCTACCGGATGCTCGCCGAAAGCATCAGCGACGTGATCTTCTCTACCGATAGCCAGCTTTCGCTGAACTACGTCAGCCCCTCGGTGCATGCGGTGCTCGGCTACGACGTGGAGTGGATCTTCCAGAACGGCTGGCAGTCGACCATCGCCAACCCGCAGCAGTTGAGCGGCATCTATGCCCTCATGGACCGGGTCAGCAAGGCCCTGGACAAACCCGAGCAACTGGCGCAATTGCGCAGCCAGGTGCAGACCCAGCTGTTCCTGTTCGACTGCCTGCGGGCCGATGGCCGCAAGATCCCTATCGAACTGCGCCTGGTACTGGTGTGGGACGAGCACGGCGCCTTCGAGGGCGTGCTCGGGGTCGGCCGCGACATCAGCCAGCAGCGCCGAGCGGAAAAGGACCTGCGCATGGCGGCCACGGTATTCGAGCACTCGACCTCGGCGATCCTGATCACCGACCCCGCCGGCTATATCGTCCAGGCCAACGAGGCATTCAGCCGGGTCAGTGGCTACGCGGTGTCCCAGGTGCTCGACCAGTTGCCGAACATGCTCACCGTGGACGACCAGCAGGAAGCCCACCTGCGCTATGTACTCAAGCAACTGAACCAGCACAGCACCTGGGAAGGCGAAGTCTGGCTCAAGCGCCGCAATGGCGAGCACTACCCGGCGTGGGTCGGGATCACCGCAGTGCTCGACGATGAAGGCGACCTGGCCAGCTACGTGTGCTTCTTCAGCGACATCAGCGAACGCAAGGCCAGTGAACAGCGCATCCACCGCCTGGCCTACTACGACGCCCTGACCCACCTGCCCAACCGCACGCTGTTCCAGGACCGCCTGCACACCGCCCTGCAATCGGCAGAACGACAGAAGTCCTGGGTGGTGCTGATGTTCCTCGACCTGGACCGCTTCAAGCCGATCAACGACTCCCTGGGCCATGCCGCCGGCGATCGCATGCTCAAGGAAATGGCCACGCGCCTACTGGGCTGCGTCGATGACGACGACACCGTGGCACGCATGGGCGGCGACGAATTCACCCTGCTCCTGCAGCCGCGCTCAAGCCGGGAGATGGCCCTGAACCGGGCGATCCATGTGGCCGAGCAGATTCTCGCCAGCCTGGTCAAACCCTTCGTCCTCGAAGGCCGCGAGTTCTTTGTTACCGCCAGTATCGGCATCGCCCTGAGCCCCCAGGACGGCAACGAGCTGAGCCAGTTGATGAAGAACGCCGACACCGCGATGTACCACGCCAAGGAACGCGGCAAGAACAACTTCCAGTTCTACCAGGCGGACATGAACGCCAGCGCCCTGGAGCGCCTGGAACTGGAAAGCGACCTGCGCCACGCCCTGGAGCAGGAAGAATTCGTGCTTTATTACCAACCGCAGTTCAGCGGCGACGGCAAGCGCCTGACCGGCGCCGAGGCGCTGCTGCGCTGGCGCCACCCGCGTCGCGGCCTGGTACCGCCGGGTGACTTCATTCCGGTGCTCGAAGAACTGGGGCTGGTGGTGGATGTGGGCGACTGGGTGATCAGCGAAGCCTGCCGCCAGCTCAAGTCCTGGCACCAGGCCAAGGTGCGGGTGCCGAAAGTGTCGGTGAACATCTCCGCCCGGCAGTTCTCCGACGGCCAGCTGGGCATGCGCATCGCCACCATCCTCAAGGACACCGGCCTGCCACCGGCGTGCCTGGAGCTGGAACTGACCGAAAGTATCCTGATGCGCGAAGTCAGCGAGGCCATGCAGATTCTCGATGGCCTGAAGAACCTCGGCCTGAGCATCGCGGTGGACGACTTCGGCACCGGCTACTCATCGCTGAACTACCTCAAGCAGTTCCCCATCGACGTACTGAAGATCGACCGCACCTTCGTCGACGGCCTGCCGTCCGGCGAGCAGGATGCGCAGATCGCCCGTGCCATCATCGCCATGGCGCACAGCCTGAACCTGGCGGTGATCGCCGAAGGCGTGGAAACCCACGAACAGCTGGAGTTCCTGCGCGAACATGGCTGCGACGAGGTCCAGGGCTACCTGTTCGGCCGGCCGATGCCGGCCAACCGCTTCGAGGCGCAGTTCAGCAACGACGCCCTGTTCATGTTCGACTAACATCCCCTGCTTGCGTAATTGCCGGCTTGTCGACGAAGGCGGTCTCAGGGACCTCTTCGCTGGCAAGCCAGCTCCTGCACAAGCCCGTACCCAAGTGAAGGCCACTTGTCTGCGACATGATGTCCTTTCATATGCCATCTAAAACCCATTGGGTTAGAATGCCTCCCTTTTCTGCCCCCGATCCTTGAGGACCGCCATGTTCAGCCGTGATTTGACTATTGCCAAGTACGACGCCGATCTCTTTGCCGCCATGGAGCAAGAAGCTCAGCGCCAGGAAGAGCACATTGAGCTGATCGCTTCGGAAAACTACACCAGCCCAGCGGTGATGGAAGCTCAAGGCTCGGTACTGACCAACAAGTACGCCGAAGGTTACCCGGGCAAGCGTTACTACGGCGGCTGCGAATACGTCGACGTGGTTGAACAGCTGGCCATCGACCGCGCCAAGGAGCTGTTCGGCGCCGACTACGCCAACGTCCAGCCACACGCCGGCTCCCAGGCCAACGCCGCGGTCTACCTGGCCCTGCTGCAAGGTGGCGACACCATCCTGGGCATGAGCTTGGCCCACGGCGGTCACCTGACCCACGGTGCTGCCGTCTCCTCCTCCGGCAAGCTGTACAACGCTGTTCAATACGGCATCGACGCCAACGGCCTGATCGACTACGACGAAGTCGAGCGCCTGGCCCTTGAGCACAAGCCGAAAATGATCGTGGCCGGTTTCTCTGCCTACTCGCAGATCCTCGACTTCCCGCGCTTTCGCGAAATCGCCGACAAGGTCGGTGCCTACCTGTTCGTCGACATGGCCCACGTGGCCGGTCTGGTCGCCGCTGGCGTCTACCCGAACCCGGTGCCATTCGCTGACGTCGTGACCACCACCACCCACAAGACCCTGCGCGGTCCACGTGGCGGCCTGATTCTGGCTCGCGCCAACGCCGACATCGAGAAGAAGCTGAACTCCGCCGTATTCCCTGGCGCCCAGGGCGGCCCACTGGAGCACGTGATCGCCGCCAAGGCCATCTGCTTCAAGGAAGCACTGCAGCCTGAGTTCAAGGCTTACCAGGAACAAGTGGTGAAGAACGCCCAGGCCATGGCCGAAGTGTTCATCGAGCGCGGTTTCGACGTGGTGTCCGGCGGTACCAAGAACCACCTGTTCCTGCTGTCGCTGATCAAGCAGGACATCTCCGGCAAGGACGCTGACGCCGCTCTGGGCAAAGCCTTCATCACCGTGAACAAGAACTCCGTGCCAAACGACCCACGCTCCCCGTTCGTCACCTCCGGCCTGCGCTTCGGTACTCCGGCCGTGACCACTCGTGGCTTCAAGGAAGCCGAGTGCAAGGAACTGGCCGGCTGGATCTGCGACATTCTGGCGGACCTTTCCAACGAAGCGGTGATCGACGCCGTGCGTGAGAAGGTCAAGGCCATCTGCAAGAAGCTGCCGGTATACGGCGCTTAATCAGCCCGCAGACCGCAACAGAAAAAGCCCGGCCCAGTGCCGGGCTTTTTTGTGCCCGCAGGGCCGTGGAGACAGGCGGTGAACAAAGCCTGCGAGGTCTTGCGAACGCAAGATACCCGGGCGGCGGGTCCGGCCGATCGCAGCCTGGGCAACGGCTACTGTGGCCTGGGGATGAAAACCACTGGTCAGACCGGTAAAGCCAATCTTCACCCTCCCCCTTGTAAACCCATAAAACCCGAGCGTAGACTGCGCCTGCACTGGACATACCGGTAAGACCACAATAATTAAGTCCTCCATCCGCTGCGCATCCCCCGCGCACGACAGACAGGACACCGACCAGGATTCCCCCCATGCTCAGATGGTGCTCGCGTTCGATTTTCCTCCAGGTTGTCCTCGGACTGATGCTCGGCATCGTGTGCGGACTCACCCTCCCCGAATACTCCTCCCAGCTCAAACCCCTAGGCGATGGTTTCATCAAGCTGATCAAGATGCTGATCGGGCTGATCGTGTTCTGCGTGGTCGTCAGCGGCATCTCCGGTGCCGGCGACCTGAAGAAGGTCGGCCGCATCGGCCTCAAGTCGGTGATCTACTTCGAGATCCTGACCACCGTGGCCCTGGTGATCGGCCTGGTCATGGCCTTCAGCACCGGCATCGGCAGCGGCGCCAACATCCATCTGGAGCAACTGTCCACCGCGGACATGGGCGACATCGCCCAGCGTGGCCAGCACATGCACACCACCACTCAGTTCCTCATGGACCTGATTCCCACCTCGGTGATCGGTGCCTTCGCCGAGAACAACATCCTCCAGGTACTGCTGTTCTCGGTGCTGTTCGGCAGCGCCCTTAACCTGGTGGGTGAAGCCGCCTCGGGCATCTCCCGGCTGATCAACGAACTGAGCCATGTGATCTTCCGCATCATGGGCATGATCGTGCGCCTGGCGCCCATCGGCGTGTTCGGTGCCATCGCCTTCACCACCAGCAAGTACGGCCTGGATTCACTGCAGCACCTGGGCAGCCTGGTGGGGCTGTTCTACCTGACCTGCTTTGCCTTCGTCGCGGTGATCCTGGGCCTGGTGATGCGTTTGTCGGGCCTGCGCATGCTGCCCTTTCTCAAGTACCTGCGCGAAGAGTTGCTGATCGTACTCGGCACCGCTTCCTCCGACGCCGTGCTGCCGCAGATCATGCGCAAGCTGGAACACCTGGGGATCGGCAGTTCCACCGTAGGCCTGGTGATTCCCACCGGCTACTCGTTCAACCTCGACGGCTTCTCCATCTACCTGACCCTGGCCATCGTCTTCATTGCCAACGCCACCGGCACTCCGCTGTCCATGTCGGACCTTTTGACCATTCTTCTGGTGTCGCTGATCACCTCCAAGGGCGCCCACGGGATCCCCGGCTCGGCGCTGGTGATCCTGGCGGCAACCCTGACTGCAATCCCGGCGATTCCGGTGGTGGGCCTGGTGCTGGTGCTGGCGGTGGACTGGTTCATGGGCATTGGCCGCGCCTTGACCAACCTGATCGGCAACTGCGTGGCCACCGTCGCCATCGCCCGCTGGGAAAAGGACATCGACGTGCAGCGGGCCAACAAGGTGCTCAGCGGCCAGCAGGGCTATACCTTCCAGGCGCGAAAAACGGTGACTGGTGCACATCAGCAGGAATTCTGACCCGACCTTGTGCCTGTCATCGGCAGGCACAACACTCGGCGCGGCAACAGCGCGCTATTAATCGTTCATGGAGTCAACAGTGATCAGCTCGTCAACAGTGGTGAATTCAGTGGTAGAAAAGCTCCGGGCCGCCCTGGCCCGCGGCCAGTGGCGCTCCGGCGACATGCTGCCAGGGCAACGCGAATTGGCCGAGCAACTGGGCATCAGCCGCCCTAGCCTGCGCGAAGCGGTGATCGTCCTGGAGACCCTGGGCCTGGTGCGCTCCATGCCCGGCAAAGGCGTGGTGGTGCTGGACACGCCCCTGGACGAAGCGCAGAACAGCGACAGTGCAGTGGCCGGGGCCAGCCTCGAAGACGTGCTGCAACTGCGCTACACCCTGGAGCCCTTCATCGTCGGCCTGGTGGCGCAATCCATCAGCAGCAAGGAAGTCGGCCAGTTGCGCCTGACCCTGATGGACATGCGCGAAGCCCTTGAAGCCGGCGACAGCGAAGCCGGGGTCAACGCCTACATCGCCTTCCACGAGGAACTCTTCACCCTGACCAGCAACCCGATCTTCCAGAACGTGGTGCAACAGACCAGCAATGCCCTCAAGCAAAGCGCACAGATCCTGCGCAATTCACCGGAACACCTGGCCGAACGCCTGGAAGAAAATGAGGCGGTAGTGCGGGCCATCCGCAACAAGAACAGCGCCCTGGCCAGCGCCGAGATGCGCCGGCACATCCTCCAGGAAGGCCAGCGCATGGGCATCGAACTGAATATCCCGGACGATCACCTGGGCAACAGCGCCCAGTAATCCCCCCGAGTCAGCAACCGGACTGGAGACAGGCCATGGTCAGCTACGCCCTGAAAAACAATCCCTTCACCCGGGTGGCCAGCCTGCCAAGGCGCCCTCGGGGCGAAAGGAAGCTGCTGGTGGATGATGTCTACCCGCAGATCTTCGACGCCATCCTCGAACAGCGCATCGCTCCCGGCAGCCGCTTCACCGAAGACAGCCTGGGGCAGGCCTTCGGCGTCAGCCGCAGCATAGTGCGCCAGGTCCTGGCGCGGCTGTCCCATCAGCAAGTGGTGATCCTGCGGCCCAATTACCGGCCCCAGGTGGCGGCGCCGGACCTGGAACAGACCCGGCAGATCCTGCATGCCCGGCGCCTGACGGAAATCACCCTGGTGCGCCTGGCCTGCCAGCAGCCCCGGCGCCAGTTGCAACCCTTGCGCGAGTTGATCGCCCAGGAGCGCGAGGCTATTGCCCGTGACCAGCGCGGGCCGGCTATCCGCCTGTCCGGGGAATTCCATCTGCAACTGGCGGAAATCGCCGGCAACGGGCCTCTGGCACAGTTCCTCGGCAGCCTGGTGCCCCTGACCTCACTGGCCATCGCCCAGTTCGAGGGCCAGGCCCGCAACTACTGCTCCTGGCAGGAACACTCGAAGATCATCGATGCACTACAGGAGGCCGATGCCGAAAAGGCCGAAACCCTGATGAACCAGCACCTGGCGCACCTGAAGCAGCGCCTGCTGGGCGACCTGTAGCCGCCATCAGCCCGCCAGCATCCGCTCGAACCCCTGCCGGATCTTCTCTTCCGGCAGATCGTCGGCAATGAACACCATCACGCTCTCGCGCACTTCGCCTTCGGCCCATTCGCTGTCCCAATCGAAGCCATAGAGCTTGAGCACGCCCTGGAACACCATGCGCCGGGGCTCGTCGATAACGCTCAGCACACCTTTGTAGCGCAGCAGTTGCTTGCCGTGGTCTTCCAGCAGCTCATTCATGAATTCGCTCAGGCGATCCAGGTCCAGGGCTTGCTCGGTGCGCAGTACCAGGCTGGAAATACGGTCCACTGACGGCGCCTTGCTCACTGGCCGCAGGCTGAGACCGCCCCCCAGGTCGGCATTGAGATTGAACCCCCGCACATCCAGCAGCTCGGCCAGGTCGATCTGGCCGTGTTCCACCAGGCGGATCGGTGCCCGGCGGTTGATCCGGGTCAGGCGCTGGCCGAGGGCTTCGAAAGTCGCCTCGTCCACCAGGTCACGCTTGCTCACCAGCAGCCGGTCGGCAAAACCGATCTGCGCCTGGGCAATGGTCTGGGTCAGGTGGAACTCGGCGTGCTTGGCGTCCACCAGGGTGATGATGCCGTCGAGGATATAGCGTTCGCGCAGTTCCTCATCGATGAAGAAGGTCTGTGCCACCGGCGCCGGATCGGCCAGCCCGGTGCACTCGATCACCAGCCGGTCAAAGGCGATCTCGCCGCTGTCCAGACGCTCCAGCAACAGGTACAGGGCCTTGGTCAGGTCGGTGTGGATGGTGCAGCAGACACAACCGTTGGACAGGGTCATGACCTGTACCGGCTGCTCGCCCAGCAACTGGGTGTCGATGCCGGCGTCGCTGAATTCGTTCTCGATCACGGCGATTTTCAGGCCGTGCTCGGCCTTGAGCAGGTGGCGCAACAAAGTGGTCTTGCCGGCGCCGAGAAAACCGCTGAGCACGGTCACGGGAATAGGGTTGTGCAAAACAGGATCTCCCATGCATAAAAACGTAGAAGCCGGCTTGTCGGCGATGGCGTCCGAAGAACCGCTATCGCCGGCAAACCGGCTCCTACAGGGGTGTGGCTCAAACGCTGTGTTTCAACAGCACTTCGGACCGCCCTTGCCGCCGTATCGCGCCTCCTGGCGTTCCCGGAAGAACGCCTCGTACGACATCACCGGCTTGTCCGGGTGCTTGGTTTGCATATGCTCGACGTAGTTGTCGTAGTCGGGCATGCCGACCATCAGGCGCGCGGCCTGACCGAGGTATTTACCGAGGCGACTCAGGTCATTGAACATCGTTGCAATCCTCGAGTTACGCGTCCGGCACGGCCTGATAGGGCGATTCTTTATCCGTACGCTCCTTGCTGCCCCAGGCGGCGATGCCGACCTTGAGCGCGTAGAACAGGATGCTGAACACCACCAGCAGGAACAGGGCTGTCAGGGTCGCGTTGGTGTAGGCGTTGAAGATCACGTGCTGCATCTGCGTGATGTCCTTGGCCGGAGCGATGATCTGGCCGTTGGCCATTGCATCGCTGTATTTCTTCGCCAGCGACAGGAAGCCGATCGCCGGGTTGGCGTCGAACAGCTTGATGAAGCCTGCGGTGGTGGTGCAGATCAGCAGCCACACAGCCGGCAGCAGGGTGACCCAGATGTAGCGCTGGCGCTTCATCTTGATCAGCACCACGGTACCCAGCATCAGGGCGATACCGGCCAGCATCTGGTTGGAGATGCCGAACAGCGGCCACAGGGTGTTGATGCCGCCCAGAGGATCGATCACGCCCTGGTACAGCAGGTAGCCCCAGAGCGCCACGCAGCCTGCGGTGGCAATCAGGTTGGCGGTCCACGACTCGGTGCGTTTCAGCGCCGGAACGAAGGAGCCCAGCAGGTCCTGGAGCATGAAGCGCCCGGCACGGGTACCGGCGTCCACCGCGGTGAGGATGAACAGCGCTTCGAACAGGATCGCGAAGTGGTACCAGAAGGCCATGGTGTTCTCACCCGGCAATACATGGTGGAGGATCTGCGCGATCCCCACTGCCAGGGTCGGCGCGCCGCCGGCACGGGCCAGGATGGTGTTTTCACCGATGTCCTTGGCCACCGCCTGCAGTTGGTCCGGGCTGATCGCAAAACCCCAGCTGCTGACAGTCTGGGCTACCGCCACCACGTCGCCGCCGACGATGGCCGCCGGACTGTTCATGGCGAAGTACACGCCCGGCTCGATTACCGAGGCCGCGACCATGGCCATGATCGCCACGAAGGACTCCATGAGCATGCCGCCGTAGCCGATGTAACGGGCGTTGGCTTCGTTATCCAGCAGCTTGGGCGTGGTGCCCGAGGAGATCAGCGCATGGAAGCCGGAGACCGCCCCACAGGCGATGGTGATGAACAGGAAGGGGAACAGGCCGCCTTTCCACACCGGGCCGGTGCCGTCGGTGAACTGGGTCAGGGCCGGCATCTTCAGCTCGGGCATGGTGATCAGGATGCCGATCGCCAGAGCGATGATGGTGCCGATCTTGAGGAAGGTCGACAGGTAGTCCCGCGGTGCCAGGATCAGCCACACCGGCAGTACTGCCGCGACGAAACCGTAGCCGATCAGCATCCAGGTGATCTGCACGCCGGTGAAGGTGAACATCTTGCCCCACACCGGATCCGCCGCCACCTGGCCACCCAGCCAGATGGAGCCGAGCAACAGCAGTACGCCGATCAGCGAGATCTCACCGATGCGGCCCGGGCGGATGTAGCGCATGTACACGCCCATGAACACCGCGATCGGGATGGTCGCCATCACCGTGAAGATGCCCCATGGGCTTTCGGCCAGGGCCTTGACCACGATCAGCGCCAGCACCGCGAGGATGATGATCATGATCAGGAAGCAACCGAACAGCGCGATGGTCCCCGGGATACGGCCCATCTCCTCACGGACCATGTCGCCCAGGGAACGGCCGTTACGCCGGGTGGACAGGAACAGCACCATGAAGTCCTGCACCGCGCCGGCCAGGACCACCCCGGCAATCAGCCACAGGGTGCCGGGCAGGTAGCCCATCTGCGCCGCCAGCACCGGGCCCACCAGGGGACCTGCGCCGGCAATGGCCGCGAAATGGTGGCCGAAGAGGATGTGCTTGTTGGTCGGCACGTAGTCCAGACCATCATTGTTGACCACGGCGGGCGTGGCCCGACCCGGGTCCAGCTGCATCACGTTGTTGGCAATGAACAGACTGTAATACCGGTACGCCACCAGATAGATGGCCACGGCGGCGACCACAATCCACAAGGCGTTGATCGCCTCGCCGCGACGCAATGCAACTACGCCAAGGGCGCAAGCTCCTACGATTGCCAGCAGCAGCCAAGGAACATGGCGCAACAGGCTATTATTATTTTTCATTTTTTTATTCCAGCCAGGAGGATAGAAAAACCGCGTTTCGAGTGTAGCGCTACTGCTCTTAAAGACCACCCCCCACGTTGGTCTAGAGCCTTCTTTTAACTTATGAGGGCGGTTTTTCTTGCTCCCGATCTGCCTGAGCGGCGCCCGCCAGGAAAAAACCGGAACCCTGGGCGCTTGCCCACAGTCGCACGCTTGAGCCCTGGTGCAGGAACCGCCATGTCAACGCCCCCCGAACAACCGCCATTGCCACCGCCACTCCTGTATTTACTGTGCCTGACCCTGGCGCTGTTTCTCAGCGGCTGGCTGCCCTTGCCGCTGCCGGTCAACAACGGCGTGCGCAGCCTGGCAGTGATCCTGATCGTCTTCGGGCAGGGCCTGTCGTTCTGGGCCATGTGGCGTTTCCGGCAACAGCGCACCACCTCCAGCAACTTCGACCAGCCCGACCAGTTGCTCCGCGATGGCCCCTTCGCCATCTCACGCAACCCGATCAACCTGGGCGACACCCTGGGCTACTGCGCCATTGCCCTGCTGCTGGGCAACCTATGGCCGTGGCTATTGCTGCCGGGGCTGCTGTACCTGATGAACCGCACGGTGATCCGCCCGGACGAACGACAGCTGCTGGAGCTCTTTGGCCAGCCCTACCGTGACTACTGTCGCAAGGTCCGGCGCTGGTTGTAGTGACAGGCGCGAACCGGGGTCTATAGTTCAGGGCACCATGCAGAGGGCCAGCCCATGACCGAGCAACACGACGACCGCCGACGCTTCAAACGCATCGCCTTCGATGCCCGGACCGAACTCAGCCAAGGCACCCACCGCTGGCCGGTACGGCTGCTGGATCTTTCACTCAAGGGCCTGCTGATCGAGCGCCCCGATCCCTGGCTGGGCGACCCGACGCGCCCCTTCGAGGCCGACATTCACCTGAGCCCCGACGCCGATGTGCGCATGGACGTACAACTGGCCCATGACAATAAGGGCCAACTGGGCTTCGTTTGCCTGCACATCGGCCTGGACTCCATCGAGCACCTCAGGCGCCTGATCGAATTGAACCTGGGAGATCCCGAAGAGCTTGAGCGCGAGCTCAGGGCCTTGATCGATATCTGATGCCCCTTCAGGGAAACAGCGCGGGCTCGGGAAACTCGCTTTCCGTGTCCCAGTAACCCGCCTGCTGGCGCGTGGCGACAGTCCACTGGCCGTCGACATAACGGAAGGTGCGGTAGGTGGTGATGAACTCTTCGTTCTCCATCGATGAAGCGGACGACACCTGCTGGATGCTTTCCGTACCGCCACCAACGGACGGTACGATCTGCCAGGCCGCCTTGCCGGTCTGGGCAAACACCAGCGGCTGCTTCTCTGCGCCCTCCCCCTGGCACAGCACCGGGTCCAACTGACTCTGCTCCGGCATCAGCATTTGGGTGGCCGGGCCGCTGTAGCTGCCCATGGGAGCGGTCTGGTCGATGGTCAGGAAAAACGCGGGGGACGGCAGGCCGTTCAGCGGCGCCTTTTCCACGGTGGCCATCGGGTAGCCCAGGGACTTCTGCGCCAAAACCTCGCCGCTATCGGACACCAGGCGCGCCTGGGCCACCAACGGCGCGCTCGGCTGATCCCCCTCCGGCTCGGCAAAGCTGTCGGCGTCCAGGCCATTGCCCCAGCTATCGGCATGCAACTGGGGGGTAATGCGCACATCCTCCAGCACCTCCAGCACCGAACCGTCACCCACCAGCACCTGCTGGGCAATCCGATAGCCTTCCGGTAACTCGGCCGGCTGCGCCAGGGCCAGGCTGCAATAGCCCAGCAACCCCCAACTCAACACCCGCCCCTTGAATCCGCTCATGCCCATATCACCTGCTTCCTTTCAAAAAAGACCAGCATGCTTACTCGAAAAGTGCATCCAGCGCCTGTTCCAGGCGGGTCACGGCAATGATCTTCAAGCCAGGCGGCGCCTCTTTCGGCGCGTTGCCCTTGGGCACGATAGCCCGCTTGAAGCCGTGCTTGGCGGCCTCCTTCAAGCGCTCCTGACCGCTGGGCACCGGGCGCACCTCACCCGACAGGCCGACTTCGCCAAACACCAGCAGGTCATGGGGCAACGGACGGTTGCGCAGGCTCGACATCACGGCGGCCATCAACGCCAGGTCGGAGGCGGTTTCCAGCACCTTGACCCCGCCCACCACGTTGAGGAACACATCCTGATCGTGGGTGGGGATACCGCCATGGCGATGCAGCACCGCCAGCAGCATGGCCAGGCGGTTCTGGTCCAGGCCCAGGGTCACCCGGCGCGGGTTGGCCAGGTGGCTGTCATCCACCAGCGCCTGGACCTCCACCAGCATCGGCCGGGTGCCTTCCCAGGTGGCCATCACCACGCTGCCCGGAACCTCCTCCTGGGCACGAGTGAGGAAAATCGCCGAAGGATTGGAGACTTCCTTCAAGCCGCGGTCAGTCATGCCGAATACACCCAGCTCATTCACCGCACCGAAACGGTTCTTCACCGCCCGCAGCAAGCGCAGGCGCCCGTCGGATTCGCCTTCGAAATACAGCACGGTGTCCACCATGTGCTCCAGCACCCGCGGCCCCGCCAGGGCGCCTTCCTTGGTCACGTGGCCGACGAGGAAGATCGCCGTGCCGCTCTGCTTGGCGTAGCGCACCAGCAAGGCCGCGCTCTCGCGCACCTGGGACACGCCGCCCGGGGCCGACTGCAGTTGTTCGGTGAAAATCGTCTGGATCGAGTCGATCACCATGACCTTGGGTTTTTCCACCCGGGCCGTGGCAATGATGGTTTCGATGCAGGTCTCGGTCATCACCCGCAGTTGGTCCTGGGGTAGGCCCAGGCGCCGGGCGCGCATCGCCACCTGCTGCTGGGATTCCTCACCGGTGACGTACAGCGCCGGCATGCGCGTGGCGATATTGCACAGGGTCTGCAGCAGGATGGTCGACTTGCCGATCCCCGGATCACCACCGATCAGCACCACCGAACCGTCCACCAGGCCGCCGCCCAGCACCCGGTCGAGTTCACCGGAAGCGGTGGAGAAACGCGGGATTTCCTCGACGCTGACTTCCGCCAGGGTCTTGATCTGCGCCTGCTGCCCGGCCCAGCCGGTGCGCCCGGCAGGTGCCGCCGCGCCGCCGCTTTCGATCATGGTCTCGGTCAGGGTGTTCCAGGCCCCGCACTCACCGCACTGCCCGGCCCATTTGGGAAAGGTGGAGCCGCACTCGGTGCAGCCGTACATGCGCTTGGCCTTGGCCATCTGAACCCCCGGCAAAAACCGCGATGATAGCTCAGCTGGCGCGGATCAGCGCGGTGCGGCGGTACGTATCTGCCCGCTGGCCAGGCGCGTGGCGCTATTGCCCAGGGGGTCCTCGGCATTCAGATCGGCGCCCTTGGCGGCCAGGGCATCAAGCAATTCGACCCGCTTGAACAACCCGGCGTACATGGCCGCAGTCTGCCCGGCGCCATTGCGCTGGTCGGGGCTGCAATCGGCGGCCAGCAGGCGCCGGGCGATCTGCACCTCGCCCTTGAATATCGCCCCCATCAAGGCCGTGTTGCCACGCTTGTCCTGGGCGCAGGCGTTGGCTCCAGCGGCCAGCAGGCGCTCCACCGCCGGGCCCTGGCCGTGATAGGCCGCGAGGATCAGCGCGGTGTAGCCCTTTTCATCCTGGGTATCGAGGGAATAGCCGGCCGCGATAAAGGTATCGAGCATTTCCACATCGCCACGGCGGGCGGCATCGAAATAGTAACTTTCCAGCTGGACCTTGACCGCCACCGGGTCTGCGGCGACCGCTGCTTCGGCCGTGGGCTGCGCGTAGGCGGCAAACGTCCAGGCCACTGACAGCAGCGCAATAAAAAGACGCATGGCGCGACTCCTCTGTCGAAAAAAGACGTCACGCCCGGGCGGGCGTGACGGGTAAGGCTCGCTCGATCAGTCGCTCAACTTGGCCGCCAGGGCCTTGACTCGGGCCAGGTCGCCCTTGGCCACCTTGGTCACCCCGGTGCCGTATTCAGGGTCGGCCTTGTAAAGGAACGACAGCATGATGTGCTTGCTCTCATCATCGGTGGTGGCCAGGGAGCCGCCGAAGCTGTCGATCAGGTCCTGGCGTTCCTTCTTGCTTAAGGAGCGGTACAGGTCACCGGCCTGCTTGAAGTTCTGCTCGCGCTGGATCTTCGCCTGCTGGGTGCTGCCCGCCAGCGCCATCTGGCTGTAGCGCGCGGTCTGCGGCTCTTCGCGCGGCATCAGGCGGCTTGGCTGGTAGTTGACCCCGGTACTGCTGTGGCCCAGGTTCATCGCGCCGTCCTGGTTGCCGTTGTTCACCGGGTTCTTCGGCGCGTTGATCGGCAGTTGCAGGGCATTGGCGCCGATGCGGTACATCTGGGTATCGGCATAGGAGAACACCCGGCCTTGCAGCAGGCGGTCTTCCGACGGTTCGATGCCTGGCACCAGATTGGCCGGTGCCATGGCCACTTGCTCGGTTTCCTGGAAGACGTTGGCCGGATTGCGGTTCAACACCATCTGCCCGACTTTGCGCTCGGGCACACCGGGCCAGATCTTGGTAGCGTCCAGGGGGTCGAAATCAAACTTGGCCAGGTCTTCGGGTTTCAATACCTGGACATACAAGTCCCACTTGGGAAAGTCCCCTTTATTAATGTGGGTTACCAAGTCATTAGTCATGTGGCTGTAATCGCGACCCTGTACCTCCACCACTTGTTTCGGGTCGAGATTCTTCAGACCCTGCAGGCTCTTCCAGTGGAACTTCACGTAGTGCACTTCGCCCTTGGCGTTGATCAACTTGTAGGCATGCACACCATTACCGTCCATTTCCCGGTAACTGGCCGGAGTGCCGGAGTTGGAATACAGCTCGGTCAGAGTACGAGTGGCTTCTGGAACATGGGAGAAGAAGTCGAAACGCCGCGAGTCATCGTCGAGATTGGTGCGCGGGTCGGGTTTGAACGCATGCACCATGTCCGGGAACTTGATGGCATCACGAATGAAGAAGGTCGGGAAGTTGTTGCCCACCAGGTCCCAGTTACCGTCCGCGGTATAGAACTTGGTGGCGAAGCCCCGTGGATCGCGCAAGGTTTCCGGGGAGTGGTTGCCATGCACCACCGCCGAGAAACGCACGAATACCGGGGTCACTTCGCCGGCGGCAAACACCTTGGCACGGGTCAGGTCCGTGAGGCTGTCGGTTACCGTGAAGGTACCGTGGGCACCCGTGCCACGGGCATGCACCACACGCTCTGGAATGCGCTCGCGGTCGAACCGCTGAAGTTTCTGAATCAACTGCACGTCTTGCAACAGCACCGGGCCGGTGGCGCCCGCCGTCTGCGAATTCTGGTTGTCGCCCACTGCCGCGCCGTTGTCGCGGGTCAGCGTGGCAGCCTGTACGGAAAGGGAGAGCATACTGGCGGCAAGCACGCCCAGTATGCGTCGCTGGGAAAGACTCCCAAGGCCAAGAGAAGCGGTCATGTTGTATTCCTCTAGTTATATAAGGCGCATCTCGATGCGCCTGCTAGAGGCTAGTGACTAAATATTTGAAAGATAAATAGAAAGGCCGTAACCGCTCGATTGACAGAATGTACTGGTTATATCCTGGGGCGCGGGGTATATCGCGCGCGATTTGATGGCACTATGAATAAACTATTTGCCTCTTTATCGGTCGATAACCCCGCAAGCTGTAAAAAGTTGTTTCGGCAAAATGCTTTTTGCTGAATTACACTGCCGTAACCAACCTCATCTGTAGCAAGGAATAACCTATGGGCGTGCTAAGTGAATTCAAGGCCTTCGCGGTCAAAGGTAATGTGGTCGATATGGCCGTCGGTATTATCATCGGCGCCGCGTTCGGCAAGATCGTCTCGTCCTTTGTTGGCGACGTGGTCATGCCGCCAATCGGCCTGCTGATCGGTGGGGTGAACTTCGGGGATCTGGCGGTCACACTCAAGGCGGCTGCGGGCGATACGCCGGCAGTGGTCTTGGCGTACGGCAAGTTCATCCAGAGCATCATCGACTTCGTGATCATTGCCTTCGCCATCTTCATGGGGGTCAAGGTGATCAACCGTCTCAAGCGCGAAGAGGCCGTGGCCCCGACGCTGCCGCCGGTGCCGACCAAGGAAGAAGAGCTGCTGGGGGAGATCCGCGATCTGCTCAAGGCTCAGAACAACAAGCCCTGAGGCTGATGCCGCAATACGACAACGGCGCCCTGATGGCGCCGTTTTCATTACCAGTAGTTTTCCACCGCCACCTGCCCCGGCCGCCGGGTCAGGCTCAGGCTCATGCCCCGCTGCTTGAGCAGGGCGCGGGTGTCATCGATCATCTGCGGGTTGCCGCAGAGCATCACCCGGGAGTGCTCGGGGCTCAGCTCCACGCCGGCGGCACGCTCCAGCTCACCGTTCTCGATCAACTGGGTGATGCGCCCGTTGAGGCTGCCCGGATGCTGCTCGCGGGTCACAGTGCTGATGAATTGCAGCTTGTGGGCCACTTCCGCCAGGTACTCACGTTGCGGCAGCTCGGCCAGTAGCTGCTGATAGGCCAGCTCCTTGGCCTCGCGCACGCTGTAGACCAGGATGATGCGTTCGAATTTTTCCCACACCTCGAAGTCCTGGAGGATCGACAGGAACGGCGCAATCCCGGTGCCGGTGGATAGCAACCAGAGGTCGCGACCATCGACGAAACGGTCCAGGGTCAGGTAGCCAAAGGCCTGGCGATCCACCAGCAGGCTGTCCCCCACTTCCAGGCGGCTCAGCTCGCTGGTGAACTCGCCACCGGGCACCACGATGGAAAAGAACTCGAGAAACTCATCGAACGGCGACGACACCATGGAATAGGCGCGCCACACCGTACTGCCGTCGGCCTTGGTCACCCCGAGGCGAGCGAACTGCCCGGCACGAAAGCGAAAACCCGCATCCCGGGTGGTGCGCAGGGTGAACAGGCTGGAGGTCAGGGGCTGGACCTCAAGCAAGGTCTGGCGGGTGTACTTTTCTTCACTGGCAGTCATGACAGGCTCCACAAAACCGATGCACTAGTGTCCCGCAAAGCGCCGTGCAGAAACACCGGCGGTTTGTAGTGGCATAGAGCGCGGGCAATCAGCGACAAAAAAACGTACCATTTAGCCCCGCTTCGAACAGCCCGCACCGCCGCTGTCCGAGGGTTCCCGTGCGCTCGACAGCCCCACCGCCGGGACATTCACCGATTACCTAGAGTCCGCCCCATGCCCCTGCTTGCAAGCCCCTTCGCCCAGCTCGACCTGATCCGCCAGCCCGAACAGCAGAACGAGCCACTGCAAGCCTTCGACGCGGCGGACGAATACCTGCTCAATCACCTGGCCGAACAGCAACCGGCCAGCGACACCCGGGTGCTGGTGCTCAACGACAGCTTCGGCGCCTTGGCCGCGAGCCTGCTGGGCAAGGTCCAGGTCAGCAGCAGTGGCGACTCCTACCTGGGCGCCCTGGCCCTGGAAAAGAACCTGGTGCGCAACGGCCTGCCCTTCGACGCCGTGCGCGTGGTGCCGGCCAGCGAGCCCCTGGCCGGCCCCTTCGACCGGGTACTGATCCGCGTCCCCAAGACCCTGGCCCTGCTGGAAGAGCAACTGATCCGCCTGCAAGGGCAACTGGCCCCCGGCGCCCAGGTGGTGGCGGCGGCGATGGTCAAGCACCTGCCCCGCGCCGCCGGTGATTTGCTGGAGCGCTACATCGGCCCGGTCCAGGCCTCGCTGGCGGTGAAAAAGGCCCGGCTGCTGATTGCCACGCCGCAAGACAAGCAGCCCGTCGTGTCGCCCTACCCGACCCGCTATCGCCTGGAGCAGCCGGCCATCGAGCTGCTCAACCACGCCAACGTGTTCTGCCGCGAAGGCCTGGACATCGGCACCCGCGCCTTCCTCCCGCACCTGCCGCAGAACCTCGGCAGCGCCCGGGTCGCGGACCTGGGCTGCGGCAACGGCGTACTGGCCATTGCCAGCGCCCTGGACAACCCCCAGGCCCATTACACCCTGGTGGACGAATCCTTCATGGCGGTGCAATCGGCCCGGGAGAACTGGCAGGCCGTGCTGGGCGAGCGCGAAGCCCAAATGCGAGCCGGCGACGGCCTCGCGGGCCAGGCAGCGCAATCCCTGGAGGTGGTGCTGTGCAACCCGCCGTTCCACCAGCAGCAGGTGGTGGGCGACTTCCTCGCCTGGCGCATGTTCCAGCAGGCCCGGGAGGCCCTGGTGGTAGGGGGCGCGCTGTACATCGTCGGCAACCGCCACCTGGGCTACCACAGCAAGCTGGCGCGGCTGTTCCGCGGCGTCGAGCAAGTGGCGGCAACCCCCAAGTTCGTCATCCTCAAGGCCCGCAAGTAAGGGCTCGCCAGAACACAGCGGCCTTTTCGACAGGCAAAAAAAACCCTCCACCAAGGGAGGGTTGAAACCGAGCCGCAAGGCAACGGGATGGGATGATCAGTGGGTGGTCAGGCCTGCGGCATTCATGAACATGCGCATCAGGCTGGCGACCACGAACAGGGCCAGGACACTGCCGCCCCAGATCATTACCAGCCAACCCAGGCGCTGCCACAGCGGCTTCTTTTCCGCCTGTTCGATTTCCTGCAAAGAGTGTTTACCGCTCATGACCTCAACTCCTGCCTAACCCGGATTCCCGTAGGAGCTGGCGTGCCAGCGAAAGCGACCGCAAGCTCGGCGCAAGGCGCGAAGGCCTCTTCGCCGGCAAGCCGGCTCCTACCTAGTGATAACCGTCTTCGTGGGTGACCTTGCCGCGGAACACGTAGTAGCTCCAGAAGGTATAACCCAGGATGAACGGGATGATGAACAAGGTGCCCACCAGCATGAAGCCCTGGCTCTGCGGCGGCGCGGCGGCGTCCCAGATGGAGATCGACGGTGGCACTATGTTCGGCCACAGGCTGATGCCCAGGCCGCTGTAGCCGAGGAAGATCAGCACCAGGGTCAGCAGGAACGGCGTGTAGTGGGCGTTGCGGGCCACGGCGCGCAGCAGGCCGTACATGGTCACCAGCACCAGGATCGGCACCGGCAGGAACCAGAACAGGTTCGGCAGGGTGAACCAGCGCGCGGCAATCTCGGCGTGGGCCAGGGGCGTCCAGATGCTGACAACGCCGATCACCGCCAGCACCACGTAGGCCAGGGGCCGCGCCAGGTCATGCATCTGCAGTTGCAGCTTGCCTTCGGTCTTCATGATCAGCCAGGTGCAACCGAGCAAGGCATAGGCCACCACCAGCGCCAGGCCGCAGAACAGGGTGAAGGGGGTCAGCCAGTCCAGGGAACCGCCGGCGAACTGGCGGTTGACCACCGGCAGGCCATCGATGAATGCCCCCAGGGCCACGCCCTGAAAGAAGGTTGCCGCCACCGAGCCGCCGATGAAGGCCTTGTCCCAGATGTGGCGCTTGTCTTCCTTGGCCTTGAAGCGGAACTCGAAGGCCACGCCGCGGAAGATCAGGCCCACCAGCATCAGGATCAGCGGCAGGTAGAGTGCCGAGAGCACCACCGAGTAGGCCAGCGGGAAGGCGCCGAACAACGCCGCGCCCCCCAGTACCAGCCAGGTTTCGTTGCCGTCCCAGACCGGTGCGACGGTGTTCATCATTACGTCACGGTCGCGGTCGTCCTTGACGAACGGGAAGAGAATCCCAATCCCCAGGTCGAAGCCGTCCATGACCACGTACATCATGATGCCGAAGATGATAATCACGGCCCAGAGCAGCGGAAGATCAATACCCATGACTCAGTTCCCCTTGTTCAGGCGGGTGCCGTGGTCGGCGTCGTGGTCATCGTCGGCTGCGGACAGCGGACGGGCCGGGGTGCGTTTCTGGCCGGGGCCGCCGTGGCTGGTTTCGGCACCTTCGTTGGTAACCGGACCTTTGCGCACCAGGCGCATCATGTAGCCGATACCCACGCCGAACAGCGAGAAGTACACCACCACGAACAGCGCCAGGGTGATGCTCATCTGCACAAAGCTGTGGCCGGAAGAGGCATCCGCCGTGCGCATCAGGCCATAGACCACCCACGGCTGGCGGCCGATCTCGGTGGTGAACCAGCCGGCCAGGATCGCGATCAGCCCGGAGGGGCCCATCCACAACGCCAGGTACAGGAACGGGCGCGAGGTATAGAGGGTGTCGCGCTTGCGCAGCCAGAGGCTCCACAGGCCGGTGAAGATCATCAGCATGCCCAGGCCGACCATGATCCGGAACGACCAGAAGACGATGGTCGAGTTGGGCCGGTCCTCGGGCGGGAACTCCTTGAGCGCCGGCACCTGCTTGTCCAGCGAGTGGGTGAGGATCAGGCTGCCCAGGTAAGGGATTTCCACCGCGAAGCGGGTTTTCTCGGCCTTCATGTCCGGCCAGCCGAAAAGGATCAGCGGGGTCGGCTCGTTGCCGACGTTTTCCCAGTGGCCTTCGATGGCGGCGATTTTCGCCGGCTGGTGCTTGAGGGTGTTGAGGCCATGGAAGTCGCCGATCACCGCCTGCACCGGCGCCACGATCAGGGCCATCCACATGGCCATCGACAGCATGCGACGAATGGCCGGGTTGTCGCGCCCGCGCAGCAAGTGCCAGGCTGCGGACGAACCGACGAAGAACGCCGTGGCGACGAACGCCGCTACAGCCATGTGCGCCAGGCGATAGGGGAATGACGGGTTGAAGATCACCGCCAGCCAATCCACCGGGATCACCTGGCCATTGACGATTTCATAGCCTTGCGGGGTCTGCATCCAGCTGTTGGACGAGAGGATCCAGAACGTCGAGATCAGGGTGCCGATGGCCACCATCACCGTGGAGAAGAAGTGCAGCTTGCGCCCGACCTTGTTCCAGCCGAACAGCATCACCCCGAGGAAACCGGCTTCCAGGAAGAAGGCCGTGAGCACTTCATAGGTGAGCAAGGGGCCGGTGACGGACCCGGCAAAGTCCGAGAAGCGGCTCCAGTTGGTGCCGAACTGGTAGGCCATCACCAGGCCGGAGACCACGCCCATGCCGAAGTTGACGGCAAAGATCTTCGACCAGAAATGGTAGAGATCGCGGTAGGTGTCGTCGCGGGTCTTCAGCCAGAGGCCTTCGAGCACCGCCAGGTAGCTCGCCAGGCCGATGGTGATCGCCGGGAACAGGATGTGGAACGAGATGGTGAACGCGAACTGAATTCGGGCGAGATCAAGAGCCTCTAAACCGAACATAAGCTTTCCTCTATCAGGTAATACCGGCTGCCGGCCAGAGGCCTGCACCCACTGCCCCCACGGATATGGAGTGCGGCGAATTCGGATTCGTTCTTTTTTAAACCATCGCTACGCAGGGAGTCTGGCACTTGGGCCACCACATCAGCCTTTGCAAAAAGGTTTTGATCTGGATCAAGCAACGTTGAAAGAGTAGTCCTAATTTCGCCATGCAACTCTGTGGTTATTTGCCGCGTGACAGCTTGCCTCACCCTCTCAAGCTCGGGGTTTTCCCGGCGTTTTCCCACACAAAACGCCTGTAGCCACTGCTGAGCTGCAAAAAGGCCCGCAGGGCCTTGGCTGGTGATTTCCCGTCGAGCCTACGGCGCATTCAAGATCCTGGCGCCTCCTTCGGAGCCGTTCGCAGCCTGCGGCAGCGGCTACAGGGTTCGCGACCAGGTGTTCGAGCGAAAAACAAGATAGATGCGCGGCTAACGAATTTTCCCCGGGCCGCAACTATTGGTTACACCTTGGTGATAATCTCGTGGCACTCCCGCTCAGATCTACCGCCCGATGCCCAGCCAAGCCCCTCTGCTGCTCCGTCACCATCGTCCGTTCATCGCGTTCTGGCTGGCCCGGATCTTTACCGCCAGTGGCTTCCAGATGCTCACCGTGGCCATTGGCTGGAACCTCTACCAACTGACCGGCAATGTGCTGGACCTGGGCCTGGTGGGGCTGGTGGAATTCGCCCCGCGGGTGCTGTTCATGCTGCACACCGGGCATGTGGCCGACCGCTACGACCGGCGCCGGGTGGCGGCCATCTGCCAGTCGCTGCAGGCCCTGATCGCCCTGGCCCTGGCCGTCGGCAGCCTGACCGACAGCGTCACCCGGGAAATGATCTTCATCCTGGCCTTCCTGCTCGGCGGCGCCCGCTCCTTCGAAATGCCCACCACCCAGGCCCTGCTGCCAAGCATCGTGCCCGCGGCGCTGTTTCCCCGGGCGGTGGCCGCCGCGCAATCGGCGCAGCAGTCGGCGACCATCGTCGCCCCGGCCCTGGGCGGGCTGCTGTACGCCTTCGGCAGCGTCTGGGTCTACGGCCCCACCGTGGTCCTGTACCTGATCGCCTGCGTGCTGATGCTCAACCTGCCGGCCCGGCAGACCCCGTTGAACAAGGGCAAGGCCACCCTCGATTCGCTGCTGGCGGGCATCCGCTTCATCCGTAGCCGCCCGGACATCCTCGGCGCCATCTCCCTGGACCTGTTCGCGGTATTGCTGGGTGGCGCCACCGCGCTGCTGCCGGTGTTCGCCAAGGACATCCTGCTCACCGGCCCCTGGGGCCTGGGGCTGCTGCGTTCGGCGCCAGCGGTGGGGGCCTTGCTGATGTCCCTGTGGCTGGCGCGTTTTAGCGTCGAGCGCAAGGTCGGGCGGGTGATGTTCACCGCGGTCGGGGTGTTTGGCGTGGCCACCATCGCCTTCGGCCTCTCGACCTCGTTCTGGTTTTCCCTGGCGGTGCTGGTGGTGCTGGGGGCGGCGGACATGATCAGCATGGTGATCCGCGCCTCCTTCGTGCAACTGGAAACCCCGGACGACATGCGCGGCCGGGTCAGCGCGGTGAACGGCCTGTTCATCGGCGCTTCGAATCAGCTGGGGGAGTTCGAATCCGGGCTGACCGCCCACTGGTTCGGCACGGTGCCGGCGGTGGTGCTGGGCGGGGTCGGCACGCTGGTCGTGACCGGGGTCTGGATCAAGCTGTTCCCGACCCTGGCCCAGCGCGATCGGATGATCGAACGGGTCGAGCAACCGAAGGCCTGAAGCCGCGCCGGGCAGGCGCGGCCAGGTTCAAGCCTCAGTGGCTGGGCTGAGCCTCAGCACAGGATCGCCATTTCGCCGCCTCCAGCAGGTCGCAACCATCCTGGGTCAGTACATAGAGCACGTCGATGATGTGGGGGATGTCCTTCACATCGCCGTGGCTGAAGTTCAGGCAGCAGAGGGTTTCCAGCAGATTGGCAGCCGTGCGCATGCGTTGCTCGGCGGCTTCGTGCAGCGCCTCAGGGGAGGCGTTGGCGTTGATAAAAAATACACCTGGCCGGCTTATGTTGGATTTAAGCGGTACATAGTGGGCAGCAGTTTTCGGGGTATTCATCATTAGATCCTTCTTTATGAATGACCGCCCCAATCGTGACCAAACGATGGGTGGCGGACTGTGCACAGGTTGGTCAACCGGGAAGAAGGCACCCGGCACACCCGAAGGTGTCCCGCGCACAGCCCACCATTAAGCGTGCGGACACGAAAAAGTGCCTGCAAACCAGGGTGGCGCGTGCGCCTTCTAATTTCGGGTGACCAAACCCGGCCGCTGAATTGGCAGCGACGGCGCGAACTATAGGGGTGATGGGACGGGCGGTGCAACAAGCGGCTGGTTAGCCTTTGTTACCCGTTCACAAGCCCCGTGCCCGACTCCTTGCCGAACCGAGCTGCGACAGAGAAACGCCCCGTAGGGGGCCTCGTAACAGGTTGTTGATCATTCTCTGCAATACAAAACCGCTACGAAGCGTGTAAGGTATCGCCTTACACTCGCTCCCCATGATCAAGTCCTTTCAGCACAAAGGCCTGCGCGCCTTCTATGAAACCGGATCGACTCGTGGAATACGGGCTGAGCATGCACGCCGGCTGGCCCGCCAGCTGTCGTTCATGGATCACGCCAGCGAACCGGCAGACCTCAACCTGCCGGGTTGGCGGCTGCACCCACTCAAGGGCGACCTGCACGGCTATTGGTCTTTGGTGGTGTCCGGCAACTGGCGAGTGATATTTCGTTTCGTAGGTTCGGATATCGAACTGGTCGATTATCTGGACTACCACTGAACAGGAGGCAGGATCATGCCCATCCACAACCCGCCCCACCCCGGTGACACCCTGCGCCTGGATGTCTTGCCTGAGCTGGGCATCAGCGTGACGGAGCTGGCCCGGCATATCGGCTATGCCCGCCCGCACCTGTCCAAGGTGTTGAACGGCCATGCGCCAATCCGCGCGGAACTGGCGGTCAAGCTAGAACGCGCCGGAATCGGCAAGGCCAAGGTCTGGCTGGCGGTACAGGCCGATTACGACATCTGGCACACCGAGCAGGAACTGCAACCGGTGATCGAGCCCATCGTGGCCCATATTGGCTGAGCCCTAAACCAGCAGCTCTGCTGCCACCTTGGCGCGCTTGCCGCGCCCGCACAGCGCTTCCACCAGGGCCAGGGCAAACGCCAGGGCCGCGGCGGAGCCCTGGGCGGTGATGCAGTTACCGTCCACCACCACCGGCTGGTCGACAAAGGTGCAGCCCAGCAGATGATGGCTGGCGCTGGGCAGGCAGGTCATGCGCCGCTGGCGCAGCACGCCATACGCCTGCAAGGCCAGGGCCGGGGCTTCGGCGATGCCGGCGAACAGGCGCCCCGCTGCGGCCTGATCCTTGAGCAGTTGCTGCAGCGGTTGATGGGCCGCCAGGTGCTGCGCGCCCACCGCGCCGCCGGGCAATACGATCAGGTCGAAGCGCTGGGCCAGCACATCCACCAGCATGGCGTCGGCGGTCAATCGGGTGCCCCGGGCGCAGGTGAGCATGCGCCGGCCTTCGACGCTGGCGGCCAGCACTTCGACTTCGGCACGGCGCAGTACGTCGATCAGGGTCACGCTTTGCAGGTCGTCGATGCCTTCGGCAAGGGTGACCAGGGCTCTGAAGGTCATGGGGATGACTCCGCGTGGAGGTCTTTAGAGCTTAGTCAGCTTTGCCGGCTGCCGTTCAGGGCGCCGTCACTTGATGTAGATCTGCGCGCCCAGGCTGTTGCCCGGGGCGTTGAGCGAGGTGTTGCGAAAGCTGAAGGTGCCCTCCTGCTTGCCCGCCAGGTCGAAGACATAGACATAGCCGACGGTAGTCCCCGAGTTGCCGCAGGGCACATAGCTGGAGCCGTCCTCGCACACCGGCGAGCGGGTGCCATCGACCTCGAAGCCGTCCAGGGTCACATGGGGCTCGCGGCCGTAGCCGATCTCCAGCACGTAGACCTTGATGTTCGGGCCGTTGTGATCGCACTGGGTCCGTTCACGGCCGTCGGAGACATCCTCCAGGCCGCAGGAAGGTGACAGCACCTTGAGAATCTCCACCCGGCTCAGCGGCGGGGCCGAGCGCGCCATGGCCGGGGCCGCCAGCCAGCAGGCTGTCGCGCCGAGCAATGCCAGGGCTGTCATTTTCACTGTGCTGCGCATAAATCCCCCCTAAAACCAGGGCGCAGTATGCGCTACTTGCCAGCGCGGCAAAACATCGCCGACGATCGCAGCCATTGGCCCACGCTGCTGGTATGATGCGCGGCTTTTTCCGACCCAGAGCAAATCCGCAGGCACCTTATAAAGTCTGTGCTTTGCTGTTGGAGTCGATACATTCACGGCGCCCGGCGGCGCCACGGGGAGCAGACATGCTGGAAAGGCTGTTTCAACTCAAGGCACACAACACCAACGTGCGCACCGAGATTCTTGCGGGCGTGACCACCTTCCTGGCCATGGCCTACATCCTTTTCGTCAACCCGAGCATTCTCGGCGAGACGGGCATGGACAAGGGCGCGATCTTCGTTGCCACCTGCCTGGCGGCGGCCATCGGCTCCACCGTCATGGGCCTGATCGCCAACTACCCGATCGCCCTGGCACCGGGCATGGGCCTGAACGCCTTCTTCACCTACACCGTGGTCCTGCACATGGGCCACACCTGGCAGGTGGCCCTGGGTGCGGTATTCATCTCGGCGGTGCTGTTCTTCCTGCTGTCGATCTTCCGCATCCGCGAATGGATCATCAACAGCATCCCCCTGCCCCTGCGCTCGGCCATTGCCGCCGGTATCGGCCTGTTCCTGGCGCTGATCGCCCTGCATAACGCCCAGATCGTCGTGGGCAACGAGTCGACCCTGGTGGGCCTGGGCGATCTCAGCAAACCGGCCCCGATCCTCGCGGCCCTGGGCTTTGCCCTGATCGTGGCCCTGGAAGCCCTGAAAGTGCGCGGCGCGGTGCTGATCGGCATCCTCGCAGTGACCATCGTCTCCATTCTCATGGGCGTCACCCCGTTCGGCGGCGTGACCTCGATGCCACCGTCCCTGGCCCCGACCTTCCTGCAACTGGACATCAAGGGCGCCCTGGATATCGGCCTGATCAGCGTGATCTTCGCCTTCCTGTTCGTCGACCTGTTCGACAACTCCGGCACCCTGATCGGCGTCGCCAAGCGCGCCGGCCTGATGGGCAAGGACGGCCACATGCCGAAAATGGGCCGGGCGCTGATCGCCGACAGCACCGCCGCCATGGCCGGTTCCTTGCTGGGTACCTCGACCACCACCAGCTACATCGAATCCGCGGCGGGCGTGAGCGCCGGCGGCCGCACCGGCCTGACCGCCATCGTGGTGGCGATCATGTTCCTGCTGGCGCTGTTCTTCTCGCCACTGGCAGCCAGCGTGCCCGCCTTCGCCACCGCACCGGCCCTGCTGTTCGTCGCCGTGCTGATGACCTCGGGCCTGGCGGAAATCGACTGGGAAGACATCACCGTCGCCGCTCCCGTGGTCGTCACCGCCCTGGCCATGCCGTTCACCTATTCCATCGCCAACGGCATCGCCTTCGGCTTCATCGCCTGGACCGTGATCAAACTGCTGTCGGGCCGTGCCCGTGAGCTGAACGCGCCCCTGGTGATCCTGTCGATCCTGTTCGTGATCAAGCTCGGTTACCCCGCATGACTTTTGACGCCGCAAGCTACACCACCCAGTTGAATGACAAGGTCGCGCGCTTGCGCGACCTGCTGGCCCCCTTCGATGCGCCCGAGCCTCAGGTCTTCGACTCGCCCCTGCAGAACTTCCGCCTGCGAGCAGAGTTCCGCCTGTGGCGCGAGGCCGGGGAGCGGCACTACGCGATGTTCTCCCAGGACGACAAGCGCACACCGATCCTCATCGAGGAGTTCCCCATCGCCAGCCAGCGCATCAACCAGTTGATGCCCCGGCTCAAGGCCGCCTGGCAAGCCAGCGCGCCGCTGAGCCACAAGCTGTTCCAGGTGGAGTTCCTCACCACCCTGGCCGGGGACGCGATGATCACCCTGTGCTACCACCGCCCGCTGGACGAGCACTGGCACAAGGCCGCGAGCCAGTTGGCCGCCGACCTCAACGTCAGCGTGATCGGCCGCTCCAAGGGCAAGCGCGAAGTCATCGGCCAGGACTACGTGGTGGAAAAGCTCGAAGTCGGCGGGCGTACCTTCAGCTACCGCCAGCCCGAAGGCGCCTTCACCCAGCCCAACGGCACGGTGAACCAGAAGATGCTCAACTGGGCCTTTGAAGCCCTGGGAGAGCGCCAGGACGACCTGCTGGAGCTGTACTGCGGCAACGGCAACTTCACCCTGCCCCTGGCCACCCGGGTGCGCAAGGTGCTGGCCACCGAGATCAGCAAGACCTCGGTGAATGCGGCCTTGAGCAACCTCAGCGAAAACGCTGTGGATAACGTCACCCTGGTGCGCTTGTCGGCCGAAGAGCTGACCGAAGCCCTGAACGAAGTTCGGCCGTTCCGCCGCCTGCAGGGCGTGGACCTCAAGAGCTACGAATTCGGCAGCGTATTCGTCGACCCGCCCCGGGCCGGCATGGACCCGGACACCTGCGAACTGACCCGGCGCTTCGACAACATCCTGTACATCTCCTGCAACCCGCAGACCCTGGCGGCCAACATCGCCCAGCTGCACGACACCCACCGCATCACCCGCTGCGCGCTGTTCGACCAGTTCCCCTGGACCCACCACATGGAATCCGGGGTCCTGCTGACCCGCCGCTGATTGGCCCCGCTCCCCAACGGCCGTCCTCGAGACGGCCGTTGTCATTCCGCAGCCCTCCCCCTCCGTAGGAGCCGGCTTGCCGGCGAACAGGCCCCTGAGCCTTGTGCCAACCCAGCCGGCGCCTTCGCTGGCAAGCCAGCTCCTACAGGGCCAAACCAGACGTAACGCCCCCCTCCGTAGGAGCCGGCTTGCCGGCGAAGAGGCCCCTGAGCCTTGTGCCAACCCGGCCGGCGCCTTCGCTGGCAAGCCAGCTCCTACAGGGCCAAACCAGACGTAACGCCCCCCCTCCGTAGGAGCCGGCTTGCCGGCGAACAGGCCCTTGAGCCTTGTGCCAACCCGGCCGGCGCCTTCGCTGGCAAGCCAGCTCCTACAGGGCCAAACCAGACGTAACGCCCCCCTCCGTAGGAGCCGGCTTGCCGGCGAACAGGCCCTTGAGCCTTGTGCCAACCCGGCCGGCGCCTTCGCTGGCAAGCCAGCTCCTACAGGGCCAAACCAGACGTAACGCCCCCCTCCGTAGGAGCCGGCTTGCCGGCGAAGAGGCCCCTGAGCCTTGTGCCAATGCGGCCGGCGCCTTCGCTGGCAAGCCAGCTCCTACAGGGGTAGGTGCGGGCGCAGTGGTGTCAGCCCGTGGGGCGGAAGTAACCGGCCAGTTGCTGCAGGTCCTGTTCGTTGAGCAGGCCGGCGTAGTACTTGAGCTGGATCCGCGCCAACAGGTAGGCATGCCGGGCATCCGCCAGGTCGCGGCGGGCGGTGAACAGTTGTTGCTCGGCGTCCAGTACATCCAGGTTGACCCGCTCGCCGCCGTGCACGCTTTTCTGGGTCGCGGTCACCAGGGCCTCGGCGGAGCTGACGGCCATTTCATAGGCCCGGACCTTGGCCGCGGCGCTGGTGTTGAGGTTGAACTGCTTGCGCAGTTCGTTGAGGGTGGTGGCGGTCTTGGCATCCAGTTCGAACTGGGCCTGGGACAGCTGGCTGGCCGCCTGGCGGGTCGAGGCCGATACCGAGCCACCGGCAAACAGCGGCAGGCTGACCTGGATGCCCACGGTATTGGTGTCGTACTTCTGGTTGTAGGCGCTTTCCGAATCGGAACGGGTTTGACGGCTGCTGGCATACAAACTCACCTTGGGCAGGTGCCCGGCGCGCTTGCGCTCCACTTCGTACTCCGCCACTCGCAGCGCCTGCTGCTGGGACGCCAGGTCCGGGTTGTTGGCCATGGCCAGGTCACGCCAGCTGTCGAAGCGGTTGGGCAGCAGCGGCTGGATCTGGAACTGCCGGGTCAGCGGATCCAGTTCGTCGATCTGCAACGGTTCGCCGACTATGGCTTGCAGCTCGCGCAGGGCGGCATCCTGCTGGTCCTGGGCCTCGATCTCCTGCGCCAGGGCCAGGCTCAGCCGGGCCTGGGTCTCCAGCACATCGGTGCGGGTGCCCTCGCCGCCCTTGAGCAGGCGTTCGTTGAGCTGCAAGCGTTCGGCGTAGGCACGCTTCTGCGCCCGGCTCAGTTCGATGCGCTCCTGGGCCAGCAGCGCCTGGCTGTAGGCACTGAGCAGGCGCACCGCCAGTTCCTGGCTCTTGCCGCGAAAGCGTTCGTCGGAAAACAGCGCCTGGGCCGAGCCCTGGCGGTAGCGCGCATAGGCTTCGTAGTCCAGCAGCGGTTGCTGCAGGGTCAGGGTCGAGGCGTAGCTGCGGTAGTCCCGGTCATGGGTGACATCACCGCGAACCGTCTCCTGGGTCACTTCGGACTGGTTGCGCGAATTGTTGTAGCTCCAGGAAAGATTCGGCAGCAGCCCGGCACGGCCAATGGCCCGGCTCTCTTCCCCGGCATCGCGCTCCTTGATCGCGGCCTGGAAGGTCGGGTCATTGCGCAAGGCCAGGTCATAGGCGTCGAGCAACCCCAGGGCCTGGACCGACGGGCTGCTCAACAGGCACAGCAGGGGCAGGTACCACCAGGCTCGAATCATTCTTCCACCAACGCCATGTGAGTCCGATCCAGCAGGGGCTTGAACAGGTAGTTGAGCATCGAGCGTTCGCCGGTACGGACAAAGGCTTCCACCGGCATCCCCGGGCGGATCTGCAAGCCCTGCAACTGCTGCATGCCCTGGGCGCTGACCGTGGCCCGCAGGGTGTAGTAAGGCTCCTCGGTGCGCTCATCCACCTGCCGGTCGGCGGACACCAGGGTCACCTCCCCCGGCACCCTGGGCGTGGTGCTCTGGTTGAAGGCCGAGAACATCAGCTCCACGGGCAGCCCCGGGTGCACCTTGTCCACCAGTTGCACCGGCACCCGTGCCTCCACCAGCAACGGCTCGTCCTGGGGCACGATGTCCATCAGCGGCTGGCCCGGCTTGATCACCCCGCCCTCGGTGTACACCTCCAGCCCCACCACCACCCCGGCGGCCGGGGCGCGCACCTGGCTGTTGGCCAGTTCGAACTGGGCGGAGGCCAGGCGATTGCGCAGGTCCTCGGTACGCACCCGGGTATCGGCCAGCTGGCTGCGCAGGTCTTTCTGGAAATCCTCGGTGGTCTGGCGGATGCGCAGGCGCAGTTCGAGGATCTGCCGCTGCAACTGGCCGATGCGGCCGAAGTCCTCGGCGATCGAGCCGTCGATCTGCGCGTACAGGCGCTCGCTGTCCAGCAGCCGGTTGCGCGGGATGTAGCCGTCCCGGGCCAGTTCCCGCAGGCCCTGCAACTGTTCATTCAAGGCGCGGCGCTGCGCCAGCTTGCTGGCCTGGGAATCCCGGGTGCCGCGCAACTGCGCCTCGGAACCGGCGATGGTTTCGGCAATCCCCTGCTGCTCCATGCTCAGGGCCTGGCGCCGGCTGCTGAACAGCTGCCGTTGCAGCGCCAGGCTGGCGGCCACGTCCGGCTCGCTGGCCAGGGCCTGAAGTTGCGGGTCGAAGACGATATCGCTGGCGCCGTCGCGCTCGGCATTGAGCCGTGCTTCGCTGGCCAGCGAGCCCAGGTACTGGCTGCGCAGGGACTGCATCTGGGTGCGCAGCGGCGTCTCGTTGAGGCGCAGCAGCACCTGCCCGGCGCTGACCCGGTCGCCTTCCTTGACCTCGATCCGTTCGACGATGCCGCCGCTCTGGTGCTGCACAGTCTTGCGATGGCCCGAGACCATGACCTTGCCCGACACCGCCACGCCCTTGTCCAGCGGCGCCAAGGCGGCCCAGCCGACAAACCCGGCAAAACCTCCCAGCACCAGGAGCCAGCCGAGCCGTGAGTACTTCCTGTCGTCCAGGGACAACACATTGCTGGCGGCCGGCCCCGCGACCGGCGCAGCAGGACCTGTGGATAAATTCGCCTTCATGCTTTTTTCCCTTCGCCGCCGGCCACGCCCAGGCGGTAGTTCATGTTCAAGCTGGTCACCGGGCTGCTCGCCGGATTGCTCATCGGTACAGCCGGCGGCGGCGCGGCCTTGGCCTTCTGGTTCGCCTCCAGCACCCGCGCCGTAGGGCCGTAGGCCTGCAACTGGCCGTCGCGCAGGATCATCAACTGGTCGGTCAGGGTCAGCACGTTGGGCTTGTGGGTGATCAGCACCAGGGTCCGCTGCCGCTGCTTGAGCTGGCTGATGGCTTGCAGCAGCGCCTGCTCACCGGCCTCATCGAGGTTGGAATTGGGCTCGTCGAGCACGATCAGCGCCGGCAGGCCATACAGGGCCCGGGCCAGGCCAATGCGCTGGCGCTGGCCGCCGGACAACCCGGCACCGCCCTCGCCCAAGCGCGTGTCATAGCCCTGGGGCAATTGCAGGATCAGTTCGTGCACCCCGGCCATTTGTGCGGCCTGCAGGACCTGATCCGAGTCCAGCTGGGCAAAACGCGCGATGTTCTCGGCGATGCTGCCGGCGAACAGCTGGATGTCCTGGGGCAGGTAACCGATATGCGGCCCCAGTTGCTGCCTGTCCCACTGAGCGAGATCTGCGCCATCCAGGCGCACCTTTCCCGCCAGGGGCGTCCAGGCACCGACCAGCAGCCGGGCCAGGGTCGACTTGCCACAGCCGGAAGGGCCGATCACCCCCAGCACCTGGCCAGCCTCCAGGGTGAAGCCAAGGTTGCTCAAGGCCGGGCGACGGCTGCCCGGGGCACAGGCGCTCAACTGTTCGACGCTCAACCGGCCCTTGGGCGTCGGCAGGCTCATGCGTGCCGGGCGCGGCGGGTTGGCCTGCAACAACTCGGACAAACGCTCGTAGGCCAGGCGCGCCGAGCTCCATTGCTTCCATACCGCGATCAACTGGTCGATGGGGCTGAGCACGCGGCCCATTAGGATCGAGCCGGCGATCATCATCCCCGGGGTGATCTGGCCCTGCACCGCCAGCCAGGCGCCCAGGCCCAGCACCAGGGACTGCAGGGCCATGCGCACGCCCTTGGACCAGGCGCTGAGGGTGGCGGTCTTTTCGCTGGCCAGGTTCTGCTGGGCCAGAAAGCCCTGGTGGCCGATGAACCAGCGCTCGCGCAGGGCGCCGAGCATGCCCATGGCTTCGATCGCGTCGGCATTGCGCAGGTTGGCGGTGGCCTGCTGGCTGGTGATGATCGACAACTGGCTGGCCTGGGCCAGGGGTGCCTGGCAGATATGCTGGTTGATCCAGGCCAGCGCCACCAGCAGCACCGCGCCGGCCAGGGCCAGCAGGCCGAGCCAGGGGTGAAAGAGAAAGATCACCAGCAGGTAGACCGGAAACCAGGGCGCATCGAAGAACGCGAACAAGGCATTGCCGGTGGCGAACTGGCGCAGCGCGGTCAGGTCGTTCAAGGCCTGGCCGGCGGCCTGGGGGCTGCCCTTGAGCTGGGCTTCGAAAGCGGCGTCATACACCCGCTGGTTCAGGCGCATGTCCATCTGGGTACCGAGGTGGATCACCACCTGGCTACGCACCCACTCCAACGCCCCCATCAGGCCGAACAGGCCGAGGATCATCAGCGTCAGCATCAGCAGGGTCATCTGATTGCCCGAGGCCAGCACCCGGTCGTAGACCTGCAGCATGTAAAGGGCCGGGGCCAGCATCAGCAGGTTGATCACCGCCGAGAACAGGCCGATGTTGAAAAAGCCGCCCTTGTAGGCCGTCAAGGCCGCCAGCGTCTCGGAAGCGGCAAGTGGATTCGGCCTGCTCATCAAGGTGTCCTGTGGAGAGTTTAGGGTTACAGGGCCTTCCGCTCGGGCAGAGCGGAACGACAAGAGGCGCGCCCGGTGCGTTGACAGCCACCACGGGGCTCCCCAGAATTTGCCACCGCCGCCGCCCTGGCCTTCGAAAACTCGGGCGACGGAGGTGAGTCAAACCAGCGAATGGAGGAGCGATCCTGCATTCGCTTTTTTATGCCTCAGGCCTGCACTCAGGCGGCCAGCGCCCAGTCCTGGGCCACGTCCTGCACACCCACCAGGCCAACATCGGCAGCGGCTGCGGCAGCCGGGTTGACGTGAGCAACGCCAGCAGCGGCCAGGTCGTCGAAGGTGGAGTTCACCGACAGGCTTGGGTCGATCGCCTTGAGCAGGGCATCGATCTCGCCGGCCAGCGCCGAGCTGTCGCCACTCATCAGGCCGTAGACCACCTTGTGCACTTCGCCTGCACGGCCTTCTTCCTTCAGGCTGTTGAGGCCCAGGTTGGTGAAACTGACTTCCTGGCTGACCAGGTTGTAGTTGCTGCCCGAACCACCGGCGAGGGTGTCGCCCAGGGAGATAGTGTCCACCGAGCCCCACAGGGTGTGGCTCGGGTTGCTGAACAGGGTGTAGTGCAGGTTGCCGTCGGCGACGAAGGCCGCGTCACTGGCGGTGCTCTTGATGGCGTACTGGGTGCCGTCGAACGGGCCCGGGTTGAAGCCACCGGTGTTGGTGCCGTCGACCACTTCGCCTGGGCGATGGTTGACGTCGCCGAAGTAGGCCGACCAGTCAGTCAGGTATTGCGCAACAGTATTACCGCCGTAGGTAGCGCTGTAAGAGATCGAAATGCTCATGCAAAACTCCAATACATTAGGGGGGTCATGTCCGCAGCACGCCACTGCCTGCTGCGGTTTTGCCCATCAACGGGCAAAAGCGGTCAGAACTGATATTCCACGGTGCCCTGCAAGGTCCGGCCACGGCCGAGGGTGAAGGCCAGGACATCGCCGAGGGGCACCAGGTAGGCGCGGTCGGTGACGTTTTCCATGGCCAGGCGCAGGGTCAGTTCTTCAGTGGCCCGGTAGCTGCCATACAGGTCGTAGACGGTGTAGGGCTTCCAGTCGGCCGGGTAGACGCCGGTCTGGCTCACCGTGCCGGTGGCGGAGCCGGCGAACGAATAGCCGGCGCTGTAGCGGGCCCGGGCGCCGATATCCAGCTTGCGCTCGAAAAAGCGCGCGCCCAGGGTCAGGGTGCCGCGGTCCATGGGCATGTGTTCGGCCGAACCGAGGATCGCCGCATTGCAGCGGCTGGCATTGTTGGCCGCATCATCGGGGCGCATGCCGGTGACGATCGCGCCACGCCCGCTGCCATTCTTCACCGGCTGGGTCACGCCACCCAGCCAGGCGACTTTGGTGCAGAAATCGTTGTCGCCGATCATGTGGGTGTAGTTCAGCTGGCCGTAGGCGCGGCCGGCGTCATAGTCCAGCTGGTACTCCACGCCCTTGAAGCGGGTGCTGCTGAGGTCGTTGACATAGGCACTGTTGCCGATGCCGGGCGAGCCGTAGCCGGGGGGCTGCACGCCCATGGCCATATAGATGAAGTCATCGACCCGGGTATCGAAGTACGCCACCTTGACCCCCAGGCGGTCATCGTTGAACCAGAGGTTCTCCTTGAAGACGTTGACCCCCGCTTCCCAGGTGGTGGAGCGCTCCGGCTTGAGGAAGGGGTTGGGGAAGGTGCTCTCCGAGCCGCCGCCGTGGGGCCGGCCGGTGATCATGGTTTCGGTCACCGCCGGTGGCCGCCAGCCCTTGCCATAGCTGGCGAACAACTGCAGCCATTCGACGCCCGGCTTGACCGACAGGCCGAAGGTCGGCGAGAAGCGCCCTTGCTCGTTGTCGATGTCATAGGCCACCGGCACCGAAACCTGCTGGGGCGTCTTGCCGATCACGAAGGTGCGGGTGTTGATTCCGGTTTCGCCCCGCAGGCGGTAGCGGTCGTAGCGCAAACCGGCGTTGAGGTTCAGCCAGCCGTCGTAGTCGAAATCCAGGCGGGTGAACAGGCTGCCCAGGGCGCGATCGCCCTCGGGGGTCATGCTGGCTGCGGGCGAAGCGCTGACCGCCGATCCTTTGGGCACCGGCTGGCTGGAGTCGGGGCGGACCTTGTCATAGAAGAACTCCAGGCCGTAGTTGGCCTTCAGCGTGGCCAGCTCGCCGAGCGCGAAGGTCGAGGTGTTCTGCGCCTGAGCGCCATAGGTGTCGGTCTGGTAGGTGATCGAGTAGCCGGGGCTGCTGCGCCGGGTCAAGGTGCTCTGGTCGTTGCTGTTGTCGACGTAGTAGAGCTTGGCCTTGAAGTCGATCAGCGGGTTGTCCGGGGTGTAGCTGTAGTCGAGGCCGAAGTTCTGCGAGCGCACATCGCTGCTGCCGAGCTTTTCCCAGAGCTGTTGCTTGTTCTCGACGTTCATCATGTTGGCGTCGTCGTAGGACACCTGGGTGGTCAGGTAGCTCAGTTGCAGGCGCTGGTCCTGAGGCAGGTTGAGCCCCAGCTTGGCCAGGCGCGAACGCATCACGGAAGCGGAATAGGCCACCTTGGAATTCTTCACCCGGTCATTGATCGACGGGTCCATCCAGCTGCCAGTGCGCAGCTCGCCAATACCGCCCTTGGTCCCCGGGTTGTAGTCCCCCAGGTGCCGTTCACTGGCGGCCAGCAGCATGTCCCAGACCTCGGTGCCGATGGCAAAAGCGGTGCTGCCGATGAAATGGGTGCCATTGCTGCGGCCACCCAGGCCGCTGGTCACGCGGATCCGGCCACCGATTTCCTGGCCAGGCTTGAGCAGGTCACGGGCTTCGAGGGTGCGAAAATTGGCGACCCCGCCAATCACCCCGGCGCCGCCCATGGTCGAAGTGGCGCCCTTCTCCACCACCACCTCGGAGAGCAGCTCGGGGTCGACGTAGAGGGTGCCATTGCGCTGCTGGTGGCCGCTCTGCTGGTAGTTCTGGCGCATGCCGTCCACCGACATGTTGACCCGGCCATAGTCCTGGAGGCCGCGGATGTTCACGGACAGGCCCGGGTCCTGCTGGCTGACTGCCGAATACACACCGGAGGTTTCCTCCAGCATGTCGGCCGCGTGCCGGGGCGGGTTGCGATCGAGCTGCTCGCGGCCGACCACGCTCACCGAACGCGGCGCGTTATACACCCAGTCGCTCTGGCGGCCTTCGAGGTTGCCGGAGATGGTGGTGGGCGCCAGGGCCAGGGCGCCGTCACGGCCGGTTTCCACCCGGTTCAGGGTCACTTGGCGCTCGCCGGTGAAGCGGTACTGCACCGGCGCATTGCCCAGCAGCCGCGCCAGGCCCTCCTCGGCGCTGTAGCGGCCCTTGAGCGGCGAGCTGTGCAAGCCATGCAGGCGCAGGCTGTCGAACAGCACCTGCACCCCGGCCTGCTCGGCAAACACCAGCACCGCACTGCCGAGGGCCTGGGCGGGGATATCGAAATCCATCTCGCGTTGCTGCTGGGCGCTCTGTGGGGCGGCACCCACAGGCTCTGCCGCGTGCAGCAAACCGCCTCCTGCCAACAGCCCTGCGACGCCCAAGTGAATGGCCAGGGCCAAACGACTTGCTGCGTGAATTCCAGTGCGACTGCCTACCCTCATGTCCCTTGTTCCTGCGCTGGCTATTTTTGTTTATGCGAATGCATCTCAATTAGCTAGACGTGCCAGGCAGGAAAACTCAGTAAGGTTTTTTTGAATTATTTTGCACAAGGGTGGAAAAAGGCCCGCAGGCCTCAGTAGATCAGGCTGACGCCGGCCAGGTCGAAGCGCTGCACCTGCAATTCCCGGGTCAGGGTAACCAGGGCTGCATCGAGCATGTCCAGGCGGAAGACACCGCTGACCTGACGCTGGGCCAGGGCACTGTTGGTCAGCACCACACGCCCGGGCCGATAGCGATTGAGGCGCTCCACCACCAGGCCCAAGGGCTGGCGGTCGAACACCAGGACGCCGCGCCGCCAGCTGGTGGCCCGTTGCAGGTCGAGCCCATCGAGCGCCACCACTCCCGACTGCGGGTCATAGCGCACGCTCTGCCCCTCTTGCAGCACCCGCTCGGAGGCCCCGCGTTGCGCCGGGGCATCCAGGCTCACCGCGACACTGTGCTGCAACACGCCGACCCAGGCTTGTTGAGCGCTCTCGCGCCCGACCACGAAACGGGTGCCCAGGGCGCGTGTCTGGCCGCCGGCACTCTGTACGATAAAAGGTCTTTTTTCCTCGCCGGCCATGGGCGCCACGTCAAACACCGCGGAGCCGGCCAGCAATTGAACCTGGCGCTTGTCGCCGCTGTAGTCCAGGCGAATGGCGCTGCCCGAATCCAGCTCCACCTGGCTGCCATCGGCCAGTTGCACGGTGCGCACCTCGCCCTTGCCGGTGAGGTAGTCAGCCTGCAGGTACAGCAGCGCCTGCGGTCCTTGCAACCAGCCCAGGGCCACCGCCAGTACCAGCATCGCCGCACTGGCGGCCCGCACCAGCCGGCGTCGACGGCGCGGGCGCGGTATTGTCGCCGCAGGCCGCTCCACCTGGCGCCGTGGTGGGGCAGTGGCCGCCAGTTCGGGGTCCAGGCGCAACTCGCCCAGGGCCTCCCAGGTCTGCCGGGCAAACACCAGAGCCTGGGGATGACGCGGGTCGGCGGCCTGCCATTGGGCAAGCTGCGCCTGCTCGGTGGCGCTCAGGCCTCCCGCGTGCAAACGCACCGCCCAGTCGGCGGCGGCCTCGGTGATACTGCGCTCTTGCGGACCCTGGCTATTCACGTGTGAATCTCGATTTCTCGTTATATATAAGCAGTGACGTCTGACCCCGACTTTTACCGTAACTCACTCGTCGACCGGCCGACCGTCGGTAGCCTGCAAACGCTGCATCACATAGGCCAGCGCCCGGGACAGGTGCTTTTGCACCGAGCTGTCGGAAATATTCAGGTGCCGGGCCACCTCGGCGTGGGTCATGCCTTCGATACGGTTGAGGCGAAAGATTTCCTGGGTCCGCGGGGGCAGTTCCATGATCGCCTGTTTCAGTGCCTTGCGCTGTTGCTGCGCCATCGCCTGAGCCTCCAGCCCGGCCGCCTCATCCTCGATGTCGGCCAGCACTTCATGGGGCACGGTCTCGGTCTTGCGTCGCGCCTCCTGACGTACATGGTCGATCAGCAGATTGTTCGCCGTGCGGTAGAGATAGCCCTGGGAGTTGTCGATACGCTCGCCGCGCGTGTGCTCGGCCAGCCGCAGGAAACTCTCCTGCACCAGATCAGCGGCCAACTGCGGGTCCCGTATCTTGCGCGCCAGGTAGCCACGCAAGGCAGCGGCATGCTTGAGAAACAGTCCCTTGAGATCCACGTCCGACAAACCGACTCCCTGGAACATGAAGGAAATTGCCGGGCATCTTACGGTCAGTCGAGAATGATTTTCAATTGATATAAACACTCATTGGCGGCCGCCTTGCACCTGCGAGCCCCGCGTTGCCGTTCGATTACCGAACACTTAATCCGCCCGCCCCCTGTTGCGCATCTACCGCCAATTGACCAAATTAACCAGTTAGTACAATTTACCTTTCAACGCCTCGTACGCTCTCCCGAGGCCGACAATAACAACGGAGATTTACCCCATGCGTCCTATCGTTCTGGTGCTCAACGGCCCGAACCTGAACCTGCTCGGCACCCGCGAGCCGGCCACTTACGGCCACGAAACCCTGGCTGACATTTCTGCCCTGTGCGGCCGCGCCGCCGAGGAGTTCGGCCTCGCCGTGGAGTTTCGCCAGACCAACCACGAAGGCGAGTTGCTCGACTGGATCCACGGGGCGCGTGGTCGCTGCGCCGGCATCCTGATCAACCCGGCCGCCTGGACCCACACCTCGGTGGCAATCCGTGACGCCCTGGTGGCCAGCGAGCTGCCGGTGATCGAAGTGCACCTGTCCAACGTCCACGCGCGCGAACCGTTTCGCCATCACTCCTTCGTTTCCGCCATCGCCCAGGCGGTGATGTGCGGCTTTGGCAGCCATGGCTATCGCCTGGCGCTGGAACACTTCAGCCAGCGGTTCAAGGAGCAAGGCGCATGAGCCGGCAAGCCAGCGTTCTGGCCGGGCTGATTGGCGCCGGCATCCAGGCCTCCCGCACCCCGGCGCTGCACGAACAAGAGGGCGATGCCCAGCATTTGCGCTACCTGTACCGGTTGATCGACCTGGATCAACTGGGCCTGGACAGCAGCGCCCTGCCTGAACTGTTGCGCGCCGCCGAGCAGATGAGCTTCACCGGCCTGAACATCACCTTTCCCTGCAAGCAGAGCATCCTACCGCTGCTCGACGAACTGTCCCCGGAAGCCCGGGGCATCGGTGCGGTGAACACCGTGGTGCTCAAGGATGGCAAACGAGTCGGCCACAACACCGACTGCCTGGGTTTTGCCGAAGGCTTTCGCCGCGGCCTGCCGGACGTGGCAAGGCGCCAGGTGGTGCAGATGGGCGCCGGCGGTGCCGGGGCCGCAGTGGCTCACGCCCTGCTGAGTGAAGGCGTGGAACAACTGAACATTTTTGACGTGGAGCCGCAGCGGGCCCAGAGCCTGGCGGACAACCTCAACCAGCATTTCGGCAGCGCCCGAGCCCGGGCAGGCGGTGATCTGTCGAGTGCCCTGCACAGCGCCGACGGGCTGGTGAACACCACGCCCATGGGCATGGCCAAGCTGCCGGGCATGCCGGTGCCGGTGGAACTGCTGCGAGCGCAGCTGTGGGTTGCAGAGATCGTCTACTTTCCCCTGGAAACCGAACTGCTGCGCAACGCCCGGGCCCTGGGTTGCAGGACCCTGGATGGCGGCACCATGGCGGTGTTCCAGGCGGTCAAGGCGTTCGAGCTGTTCAGCGGCCAACGCGCGGACCCGCAGCGCATGCTGGCGCACTTTCACAGCATGAACGGCTGAAATGCGCTTGTAGCCGCTGCCGCCAGGCTGCGGCAGCGGCTACAGCCTGCTTAGTCGGATTTAAGCTGCAGGCGCGAGAGCAGGCCGATCAGCAGCACATTGAAGAGAATCATCAGCAGGCTGCCGAGGATGCCCACCAGGCTGATGACCGACGACGGCAACCAGTCGAACATGCTGAACCCGGTGAGGGACAGCAGGCGCTCGCCGAACCAGAACGTGTCGACCACGATCATCAGGATCAGGATTATTTTCAGGGTTGGAACGGGGTTGCCCATGGTGCCTTCCTTGTCGTGGTGCAGGTTGCAGAAGCCTTGGTGGCGATGGCGATCTTACGGGCGCTTTCGCTGGCAAGCCAGCGCCTGCCAAGCCAGCGCCTACAAAGAGTGGGATCAGGCCTGCAGGTAGCGCAGCACCGACTCGCAGATCATCTCCCGGTGGCGTTGCTTGATGCCTTCATCCGGCAGGTCGATCTGGAAGATCTCGCCAAAGGTGTGGCGGTTCGAGACCCGGTAGAAACAGAACGAGCTGATCAGCAAATGCACGTCCAGCGGGTCCAGGCCGCCGCGGAACACGCCTTCGCGCGCGCCGCGCTCGAGGATCTCGCCCAGGGCATGGAGAATGGTGTTGTTCATGGCCTTGATCACGCCGGACTGCTTCACGTACTCGGCCTTGTGGATGTTCTCGATGCTGACGATACGCACGAAATCGACGTTGCGGTCGTGGTGATCGAAGGTGAACTCCACCAGCCGGCGAATCGCTTCCTGGGGCGCCAGCTCTGCCAGGTGCAGGCGGCTCTCGGTGCTGCGGATATCGCCGTAGAGCTTCTCCAGCACCTCGACGTACAGCTGCTCCTTGCTGCCGAAGTAGTAATAGATCATGCGCTTGGAGGTATGGATGCGTTCGGCGATCGCATCCACTCGCGCGCCGGACAATCCCTGCTGGACGAACTCGACAATGGCTTCTTGAAGGATGTTCTCGCGGGTCTTTTCCGGGTTGTTCTTGCGACTCTTGCGCGGTTCGAGAGCAGGCTCATCGGGCGCAATCGAGCGTTCACTGGTCATTGTCATTCTGGGCTCACGGCCATCACTGCACACGCGGGCGATTATGGGCCGCGTCACCCTGCGAAAGAAAGCGCGACGGCGGCCGTTACCGCCGTCGTTAACAATCTTCTACAACTTGGCCTGGCGCACGGCACCGCTGCGTGATTTGGCCATGGCCGCCAGGCGCACCGCGACGTTGGCCGCCCCGTAGCCGGCATAGCCGTTCTTGCGCTGGATGATCTCGAAGAAGAAGCGCCCTTCGAAGGGCTCGGTGTAGACGTGAAACAGCTCGCCGCCCTGGGCATCGCGGTCGTAGAGGACGTTGTAGTAGGCCAGTTCGCTGAGAAATTCGTCGTCGAAATCAAAGCGTGCCGCCAGGTCGTCGTAGTAGTTGAGCGGGATGTCCAGCAGCGGCACGCCCGCCTCCTTGGCCCGGCTGACTTCGGCAAAGATGTCGTCGCAATCGAAAGCGATGTGGTGCACCCCGGAACCGCGATAGCTGGACAGGGCATGGGAGATCGCCGTGTTGCGGTTTTCCGAGATGTTCAGCGGCAGGCGGATCGAGCTGCAACGGCTGCGCAGGGCGCGGCTTTTCACCAGGCCGTAGGGGTCGGGCAGCACCACTTCGTCGTCGGCCTCGAAGTCCAGCAGGCTCTTGTAGAACAGCACCCAGCTGTCCAGGCTGTCCGCCGGCAGCGCCATGGCCATGTGGTCGATGCGCTTGAGGCCGCCCTTGGCCACCACGCCGCTGTGCATATTGAAGTCGGTGTCGTACAGGTGCTGGCCGCCCTGCTGCTGATCCACCAGGTAGATCAGGCTGCCATCGGGCTCGCGCACCGCCGCCAGTTCCAGCTCATTGGGGCCCACCAGGCCGCGATAGGGTTGGCCCTTGTAGGCCACCGCCCGCTCCAGGGCCTTGGCGCTGTCCTTGACCCGGATTGCCGTGGCACACACCGAAGGGCCGTGGGCCTCGAAGAAACTGTGGGCGAAGGAATAGGGCTCGGAGTTGAGGATCAGGTTGATATCCCCTTGGCGCATCAGGCTGACGCTCTTGGAGCGATGCTGCCCGGCCCTGGCGAACCCCAGGCGCTCCAGCCAGCCGCCGAGCTTGGCGCCCAGGGCCTCGTCCACGGCGAACTCGAGAAACTCGGTGCCGCCATAGGCCTGCACCGCAGGCGGCGCGAACAGGGTGTCGATGTTCGCCACCGGCTGGTCTTCCTGCAGCAGGCGCTCGCGGGTCTTCTCTTCCAGGTACAGCAGCGAGCGCAAGCCATCGGCGGCGTTGGCCCGCGGCGGCGCGGCGCGAAAGCCGTCGTTGAAGATCTCCAGGGACAGCGGCCCGGTGTAGCCGCTCTTGATGATCGGCGCCAGAAAGCCCGGCAGGTCGAATTCGCCCTGGCCGGGGAAGCAGCGGAAATGCCGGCTCCACTCCAGCACATCCATGGCCAGGATCGGCGCGTCGGCCATCTGCACGAAGAAGATCTTGTCTCCCGGAATCTCGGCAATCGCCGCCGGGTCGCCCTTGAGCGACAGGGTATGGAAGCTGTCCAGCAACACCCCGAGGCTTGGGTGATCGGCGCTGCGCACGATGTCCCAGACCTGTTGATAAGTATTCACGTGACGGCCCCAGGCCAGGGCTTCGTAGCCGATGCGCAGGCCCCGGGCACCGGCCCGCTCGGCCAGCAGGTGCAGGTCGTCGATGAGGATCTGCCGGTCCCCCAGGCTGTCCGCCGAGGCGTTGCTGCACACCAGCACCAGGTCGGTGCCCAATTCCTGCATCAGGTCGAACTTGCGCTCGGCGCGCTCCAGGTTGCGCGGCAGGCGGTCGCGACGACAGCCCTCGAAATCCCGGAATGGCTGGAACAGGGTGATGGCAATGCCCAGGTCGGCGCACATCTGCTTGATTTCCCGAGGGCTGCCGTCGTAGTAGAGCAGGTCGTTCTCGAAGATCTCCACGCCGTCGAACCCGGCGGCGGCGATGGCTTCGAGTTTTTCCGGCAGGGTACCGCTCAGGGACACGGTGGCAATGGAACGCTGCATGATTCGACTCCCGGGTAAGGACGGCCAGTCGGGCACAGGGGGACCGCGGCTTTTTATTGGATGTTGCGGATTATTCCACAGGCCTTGTTAAAGTGTACGAACCAGTTAGTTTTGTGTTCGATTATCGAACAAAATACAAATTGGCGAATTGACGATTTTTCAGCCACTGCGCACCATCGACAGCACATTGAGCCGGCGCCAAACCCCCGGCTTCAATCACCCAGACCCAGAACACACCATAAAAATTTCAAAAATCGGGTACACCCTCATGCTTGCACTCAACGCCCTTCACTGCTGCACATCCCTTTGGCTGATACCGCCAACGGCCTCAACCGGCACCCTGGAATACGCCGCGCTACAGCCCTGAGCTGCAGCCGACCCGATGGCGTTCGCCTGCCCGGCATCTGCCGCAGCGACGCGCCGCCCCAGCCGATCAACCCGCAGGTTCCCGGGCTGCCATGCCCCCCGCCGACGGTTGGTCACGCGCCCTTGAGTTCCGACGAGCCCCGGCTCGCTAGTCACTGAACGGATGGCCCACATGACTCCTTCCCAAAGCTCTCGCATCGCCCCGAGCCTCAGCGTTGCCGGCGGCATCGGCGACAAGATCCGCGGCGCCATGGCGGTCGGCAAGACCCGCTGGGGCATGCTCGCCCTGGTGTTCTTCGCCACCACCCTGAACTACATAGATCGCGCCGCACTGGGCGTGATGCAGCCGATCCTGGCCAAGGAAATGAACTGGACGGCGATGGACTACGCCAACATCAACTTCTGGTTCCAGGTCGGCTACGCCGTGGGCTTCGTGCTCCAGGGCCGCCTGATCGACCGGGTTGGGGTGAAGCGGGTGTTCTTCTTTGCCGTGCTGTTGTGGAGCCTGGCCACCGGCGCCCACGGCCTGGCCACCTCGGCGGCGGGCTTCATGGTCTGCCGGTTCATTCTCGGGCTCACCGAAGCCGCCAACTACCCGGCCTGCGTGAAGACCACGCGGCTGTGGTTCCCGGCCGGCGAACGGGCCGTGGCCACCGGGATCTTCAACGCCGGGACCAACGTCGGCGCAATGTTCACGCCCATGCTGCTGCCGCTGATCCTCCACGCCTGGGGCTGGCAGGCCGCGTTCCTGTGCATGGCCGCGCTGGGTGGCATCTGGCTGCTGTTCTGGGGCCTGAAGTACTTCAACCCTGAAGATCATCCAAGCGTCAAAGCCTCCGAACTGGCCTACATCCAGCAGCAGGTGGAGCCGGAAGAAACCCGCGTGCCCTTCAGCCGCATCCTGCGCATGCGCGGCACCTGGGCCTTCGCCCTGGCCTACGCGATGACAGCGCCGGTGTTCTGGTTCTACCTGTACTGGCTGCCGCCGTTCCTCAACCAGCAGTACAACCTGGGCATCAACGTGACCCAGATGGGCATCCCGCTGATCATCATCTACCTGACCGCCGACTTCGGCAGCGTCGGCGGCGGCATCCTCTCTTCGTTCCTCATCGGGCGCGGCATGAACCCGATCAAGGCGCGGCTGCTGTCGATGTTCCTGTTCGCCTGCTGCATCATCGGCGTGATCATGGCCGCCGGCACCGCCAACCTGTGGCTGGCCGTGTTCGCCATCTCCCTGGGGATCGGCGCGCACCAGGCCTGGACCGCCAACATCTGGAGCCTGGTGATGGACTACACGCCCAAGCACATGATGAGCACGGTGTTCGGTTTCGGCGGCATGTGCGCGGCCATCGGCGGCATGTTCATGACCCAGATCGTCGGCCACATCCTTACCGCCACCAACAACAACTACACCCTGCTGTTCACCCTGATCCCGGCCATGTACTTCATTGCCCTGACCTGGATGTACTTCATGGCCCCGCGCAAGATTCCCCGCGTAGAAGACTGATGCTCCTTTCACGCAGGCCCGCTCAGGGCCTGCGTTTTTTTATCGGCTCGCCCTCCCCCCTTTTGTTTTTCCAGACTCGGAGATCGTCCCATGACGCTCGGTAACCTGAGCATCGCCCAACGCGCCGTGATCAGCTTCGGCGTGATTGCCCTGCTGGTCCTGCTGCAGGGGCTGTTCGCCCTCAAGCAAGTGGCCGAAGTCCGCGCCACCGGCCAGCACACCGAAAACATATCCCTGCCCAGCACCCGTTACCTGGGAGAAGTGCGCGACTACGTGTTGAGCATCCGCGTGCTGAGCCTGCGCATGGCCCTCAACCGTGAACCCAAAGTGCTGGAAAGCACCATTGCCCGCCTGCATCAGGTACAAGCCTGGCTCGACCAGGCCCTGGCCAGGTTCGCGCCACTGGTGGGCGATCACAATCGGGGGCAATACGAGGCATTCCTCGCCACGATCAAGAGCTACCAACAGGCCCTGGCCCAGTATGAAGCCCTGTCCCAGGACAACCGCAGCAGCGAGATGACGGCGCTGCTCAATGGCAAGATCCAGGATTACTCGACCCAGACCGGCGACCAGTTCGCCGAGCTGATGAACCTGACTGCCGAGGAAGTCAGCCAGTCGGCCCAGCATGCAGACGCGCTTTATACCCAAGTAAAAATCACGGTGATCGGTGCCCTGATCGCCGTCGCACTGCTGACCCTGTGCCTGGCCTGGCTGTTGATCCGCAGCATCGTCGTGCCCATCCGCCAGGCTGTGGACGTGGCCGAGCAAGTGGCCGCTGGCGATCTCGGCCGCCCCATCCACAGCGAGGGCAACGATGAAACCGCGCGCCTGCTCAAGGCCCTGGCCAGCATGCAAGCCAGCCTGCGGGAAACCCTGCAACTGATCAGCAGCACCTCGACCCAACTGGCCGCCGCCGCGCAACAGATGAGCCAGAGCACCCATCAGGACTCCAGCCGGCTGCAGCAGCAACACAACGAAATCGAGCAAGCAGCCACGGCCGTCAACGAGATGACCGCGGCCGTCGAGGAAGTGGCCCGCAACGCAGTGTCCACCTCCGACACCACCCGCCAGTCCACCGCCCAGGCCACCCAGGGGCAAGCCCGGGTGACCCAGACCCTGGACGCGATCCAGGCCATGAGCAGCGATGTCGGCATCGCCCTGCAGCAAGTGCAGACCCTGGCCGAGCAGTCACGGGAAATCGGCAAGGTGCTGGACGTGATCCGCGCCATTGCCGAACAGACCAACCTGCTGGCCCTGAACGCCGCCATCGAGGCCGCGCGGGCTGGGGAAGCCGGCCGTGGTTTTGCCGTAGTGGCAGACGAAGTGCGGGCCCTGGCCCATCGCACCCAGCAGTCGACCCTGGAAATAGAACAGATGATCGGCCGGGTCCAGGGCGACACCGACAGCGTGGTGCAGTCCATGCACGGCAACAGTCAGCGGGTGGCCCAGACCTTGTCCATCGCCGAGCAGGCCGGGCTGGCCCTGGGGGAAATCACCCGGGCCATGGAACAGATCCACGAGCGCAACCTGGTGATCGCCAGTGCCTCGGAAGAACAGGCCCAGGTGGCCCGTGAAGTGGACCGCAACCTGCTGAACATCCGCGACCTGTCCCTGGAAAGCGCCGACGCCGCCACACGCACCAACGCCACCAGCCAGGAGCTGTCGCACCTGGCGGCCGGCCTGCAGAACCTGGTGGTGCGCTTCCGCTTTTGAGCCGCCTCAGCGGCGGCGTTGCTGCCAGGCCGCCGCCAGCCCGCTGAGGCAGATCACGGCGATGCCCACCTGGGTGATCAACGACGGCGCGTGGCCGAACAGCAACCAGCCCAGCAACCCGGCAAAGACAATCTGGCAATAGCCGAAGGGCGCCAGCAGCGCCGGCGCCGCATGACGAAAGGCCTGGGTCAGGAACAGGTGGGCACTCATGCCGCAGGCGCCCAGTGCCAGCATCAGCAAGCCATGGAGGAACCCGGGCGTCTGCCAGAAGAACGGCACCAGCGCCGTCATCACCAGGGTGTTGCACAGCCCGGCAAAGAAGTTGCTGGTGGTGGGGCTGTCATGCTCGGCCAGCTTGCGTGTGAGCAGTTGATAGAAACAGAAGAACAGCGCCGAACAGAACGGCAGCAACACCGCCGGCGTGAACAGCTCGCCGCCCGGATGCACGATGATCAGCACCCCCACGAAACCGCAGATCACCGCCAGCCACTGGCCCCGGGTCACCTGCTCGCCAAGCAAAGGCACCGACAACGCGGTGACCAGCACCGGGGCGAGAAAGTTGACCGCCGTGGCTTCGGCCAGGGGAATGAACAGCAGCGCCGAAGTGAACAACAGGCTGGTGCTCAGCAAACACAGAGCCCGCAGCAGTTGCAGCAGCGGTCGCTTGCTACGTAGTACCCGCAGGCCGGATTGCGGCAGGAAGATCCCGGCCATCAGCAGGGTGTGGATCAGGTAACGGGCCCAGACCACCATGATCACCGGAAAGAATCCCGAGAGGTATTTGGACAGGGCATCGTGGCTGGCGAACAGAAAGGTCGCCAGAACGATCAGCACAATGCCCTTGAAAGGGTGGTTGGTCCCGGAAAGGGGCGTGCTGCGGGTCATGGGCTTTCCTTGGGGCAAGTGTAGAAACGGCTTCGCCGGCCAGACGGCCCCTACCGGAAGTTGGCAAGAGCCGGCAGGCCGGTGAAAGGCCTGGGCGGCTTCAAATCCGCGCCAGCAAATCCCGGGTTCTGTCCAGGGCCATCTGTGCTCGCTGCAAGGCACTCACGCCCTGCTCCAGCAATTGCACCGTAGGAATCTCCAGGCTCAGGGGCAGGTTTTCCGGCAGGCACTTGAGCAGCCCCGCCAGATCGCAATCGCCCTCCCCCGGGAACCGCCGCTCATTACGGGCCTGGCGCAAGATTTCCTGCATATCGTCCGGCCGCGGCCCGGCCACGTCGCACAACTGGGCATACCGCAACCGCGCCGGAGCCACCTTGGCCAGGTCCTCCAGGCGCGATCCCGAGCGGTCGAAGTGAAAGGCGTCCACCAGCACGCAGCCGTTGCTGCGACCGGCGTTCTCCACCACGCGCACGGCTTGCTCCAGGTTGCGCGCATCGGTCCAGGGCATGAACTCCAGATGGGGGTGCAAGCCATACTGCGCCGCCAGATCACACAAGGCGGCAAAGTTGTCGGTCATGCGGGCTTCATCCGGGTCATTGCCCGCCACCAGCAACTCGCTGGCGGCAAACTCGGCGCCCACTGCCAGCACGCTCTCGAAGTCCTTGATCCGGGTCTGCGGCTTGAGCCGCAGGATTTCCACATCCAGCACCCGCACTCCGGTATCGCGCAGCCGGGCCAGGGTCTGGCGGCGTAGATCGGCATCCGCCACCAAGGGAAAATGGTGCTCTTGCGGTGTCGCCGGCACCAGCCGCAGGCCAACGTGGCTGTAGCCGGCCTTGGCCGCCACCTCGACCATCTGCGGCGGGGAAAGCTCCAGCACGGTCAGGCTGGCCAGGGAGAAAATCCGCTCACTCATGCGTTCTTCACTCAATCAGGGTTGGGGTGCAGGCACGGCCGGTGGCGGCGGCCTCTCGAATCGCTTCAATCAGCGCCAGGGTGCGCGCGGCATCGGCGGCACTGACCAGAGGCTCGACTTCCCCCCGGGCCACTTGGACAAAGTGCTGCAACTGCAGGTGCAGGGCTTCGCCCGGGTCAAAGGCCTCCTGCTGCATCAGCAGAGGTTCATGCCAGCCGGCCCCGGCTTCGGCGTAGTGCCAGCGCCTGAGCTGGGGAATGCTCAAGGCGCCTGCGGTCCCGGCCAGCAGGTAACAGGGCTGGTCGGCCTGGCGCGGGTACACCGGGTTTTCCCCGGAATCCAGCTCCCAGCTCCAGGGCGCGGCCGCGGCGTCGGACCCGGTCAGGCTGCCCAGGGCGCCGTTGTCGAATTGCAGCAGCACCGCTGCGCAATCCTCGTTGGCATAGCCGCGCACGTTGTTGCTGGTGATGGCCTGGACCTGGCGCACCTCGCCGCACAGGTGGCGCAGCAGGTCCAGGTCGTGGATCAGGTTGGTCAGCAACATGCCGGCCCCGGCCTCGCGGCGCCAGGGAATGTCGAAATAGTGCTCGGGCTTCTGCAATTGCCAGAGTGCGGTGACGTTGGTCAGGCGCCCCAGGGCGCCGCTGCGCAGCAGTTCATGGGCGCGGGCGATCAATGGGTTGTGCCGTCGATGATGACCCACCAGCACCGGGACCCCAGTGGCCCGCGTGGCCGCTACCAATTCGCGTACTTCATCCAGATGCACGCCCACCGGCTTTTCCAGCAGCACCGGCACGCCTGCGGCGAGGCAATCCAGGGCGGTGCTGACATGGAGGTTGTTCGGGTTGGCAACGATCACCGCATCCGGGCGGATTTCCCGGAGCAAGGTCTGGTGATCGGCAAAGTGCGGCACCTGCCATTGTGCGGCGACAGCCGCCGCCTGGGGGCCGGGATCGGCCACCGCGCAGAGGCAGGCCTCGGCCAGAGTCTTGAGGTGCCGATAGTGCTGCTGCCCCATATTGCCGACGCCGATCAGGGCGATGCGCAGTGGCGTGCTCAATGGAAGATCCTCTTGTGATTGTTATGGGGACACCGAATTTCAAATATTTAGAACTCAGTTCCACTTTCACACAAGAGGGATAAAAAATACCGTCCGATTATCGAACAGCTTTATGCCGAGTCGAGGCTTATGTAGCCGCTGCCGCAGGCTGCGAACGGCTGTGCAACAGGCGCGGAGATATCAAGGCCACTACCGGCCCTGCGGCGTTGCCTCAATTGAACAACTCGGACGCCTGGCTGGCGGCCGACAGTTCCTCGGCAAACTGCAACAGCAGTGGCGCCAGTTCGTGCAGCCGCGCCAGAGGCAGGCGTGCACTGGGCCCGGCAACGCTGAGCACGCCCACGACCCGGCCATCAATGGGATGGCGCACCACCGCGGCGATCGCCGAGGTGCCCACGGCAGAGCTTTCTTCGACCCAGGCATAGCCCTGCTCCCGGGCCAGGCGCAGGCGCTCCAGCAGTTCGATGTTCGAGCGCGGAGCGTTGGGCCCCAGGTCCGTCGGGGGCTCGGCCCCCTGGCGCTCCACCAGGGACAGGGCCTCGGCATCACTCAGGGTGGCCAGCCAGGCGTGCCCGGAGGCGGTATAGAACAATGGTGCTTCACGGCCCATGTCCGGGTCGTAGCGCAAGCCGGAACGGGCGCCCTGGGACTTGGCGATCCAGGTCTGGCGCTCGCCTTCGATCACGCCCAGGCGCACCAGCTCGCCGGATTCGACCGCCAGGCGGTCCAGTACTGGCTGAACGATATCGGCGCCGCTGGCGGACAGGTAGCGAAAGCCCATGGCTACCAGCCGTGTGGACAGCTGGTAGCGCAGGTTGTCCGGGTTCTGCCGCACATAACCCAGGCGGATCAGCTCCGCCAGCAAGCGGTGAGTGGCGCTTTTGGGAATCTGCAGTTGCTCGGCCAGGGTCTGCAAGGGCAGCCCACGGGGATCAGCGGTAAGACGTTCGAGAACACTGAAGACGCGTTCGATTTGACTGCCAGCCATGGTCGGGTCCCGACAAAATTTGGCCGATTCTAGAGACAAGCGGCCGGTTGGGGAACCGGGCGGCGGTGTTCGATTACCGCCCGGAATCGGCGCCGATCGAGTCTTGTACCCGGCACGGCGCCTTGTGGCAGGGTAGCCGAGCTCGTATATTTTTTGGAACCTGCTTCCATAAACCGCAAAATAACGGCTTGCCCGCCGTATCGATTTTCCGGGCATTTTCCGCCCGCCAATGCTGTCCAACCTTCAGCAACACCCCCGCAGCCCGGATCGTCACTCGCCCCTCAACCGGCTGTGCTCTTTTATCCACAGGGAGATTGCCCATGCCTCATACCCTTGACTGCCCCGTCCTCACCCACAGCGGCCTGCGCATGCCCAAGCTCGGCCTGGGCACCTGGCCAATGCTCGACCAGGAATGCACCCGCGCCGTGGAACAGGCACTGGAACTGGGTTACCGGCATATCGACACCGCCCAGGCCTACAACAACGAAGAAGCGGTGGGCCAGGCCCTGGCCAACACTCCTGTGCCCCGGGAGCAGATCCACGTCACCACCAAGGTCTGGTGGGACCAGTTGCACCCCACCGCCATGCGCCACTCACTGGAGCGTAGCCTGAAAGCCCTGCAAACCGACTACATCGATCTCTTCCACATTCACTGGCCCACCAGCGACTGGGAACTGGAACGCAGCCTCGAAACCCTGGTGTCGTTCAAGGAGCAGGGGCTGGTGAAACACATTGGCGTGGCCAACTTTCCCCTGGCCCTGCTGCGCCGAGTGATCGAAGGGCTGGGCGCGCCGCTGTCGGCGATCCAGGTGGAGTACCACGTGCTGCTGGGCCAGAGCGGCCTTCTGGACTACGCCCGCGAGCGCGACATGGTGTTGACCGCCTATACCCCGCTGGCGCGCAACAAGGTCTCAGAGGTGGCCCAAATCCAGCAGATCGCCGCCAAGCACGGCGTGCTGCCGACCCAGGTGGCCCTCAAGTGGCTGCTCGACCAGGACAATGTGGCCGCCATCCCCAAGGCCAGCAGCCGGGCCAACCAGCTGGCCAACCTGGTGTCCCTGAAGATCCGCCTGGACGATGCAGACCGGGCGCTGATCGCCGCCCTACCCAAGGATCAGCGTCAGGTCAGCCCGGATTTCGCTCCGGTGTGGGACCACTTCGACCACTGAAACGAAACGCCCCCTGACACCGCAGCGTGGCGTCAGGGGGCGGATGCTCGAACGCTGGCCATCCCTGGCTTGGCGATGCTTCAGAAATCGAAGAACACCGTCTCCCCTTCACCCTGGATGCGGATATCGAAACGGTAGGCACGCTGGCCATTGACCTCACAGGGATGGGCCAGCAGGGTTTCCCGGCGCTGGGGTTGTTCGATCAGGTTCAGCACCGGGCACTGGGCGTTGGCTTCCGGCTCATCGGCAAAGTACAGCCGGGTGTGCAGGTGGATATTGATCCCCCGGGCAAACAGCGACAGGTTGATGTGCGGCGCCATGGGCACGCCGGCGGCGTTGTTCACCACCCCGGGCTTGACCGTGTTGAGTGTCCACTCCCCGGCATCGAAGGTGGTGGCGGTGCGACCGAAGCAGTTGAACGGTTTCTCCGTATCGAACACCGGATCGTAGACCCCGGCGTGGTCGGCCTGCCAGAACTCCAGGAATGAATCGCGCACCAGGTGGCCATTGCCATCGTAGACGTGGCCGATCAGCAGGATCCGCTCACCCGGCGCATCGGCCTTGGCCATCTGGTTCCAGATTTCCTCGGGGCGCGGCGGGTTTCCCGCGGCCGCCAGGGCCAGGCCGATATGCACATAGGGGCCGGCCGTTTGCGAGGGGGTTTCAGGCAGCAGTTGAACAGGCATGGCAGGCTCCTCAGCAGTTTTCGAAGTGGGTCTTGCGCTGGCCGCGCAGCACGATGTCGAAGCGGTAGGCCAGGCAATCCATGGGGTTGGCGCCGCCCATGTCCAGGCGCGCGATCAGGCTTTGTACCGCGTCCGGGTTGGCGATGGACTTGACGATCGGGCACAGCGGGATCAGCGGGTCGCCTTCGAAATACAGCTGGGTGATCAGGCGCGTGGCGATCGACGGGCCACTGATGGAGAAATGGATATGCGCCGGACGCCAGTCATTGGGGCCGTTGCGCCATGGGTAGGGGCCGGGCTTGATGGTGCGGAAACTGTAGTAGCCATCACGGTCGGTGAGGGCCCGGCCGACGCCGCCGAAGTTCGGGTCCAGGGGCGCCAGGTAGCGGTCGTTCTTGTGCCGGTAGCGGCCGCCGGCGTTGGCTTGCCACATCTCCACCAGGGTATGGGGAATGGGTTTGCCGTACTGATCGCAGACCCGCCCGGAAACGATGATCCGCTCGCCCACGGGCAAGCCACCATTGTTGAAGTTGAGCAGCAGGTCGTTGTCGAAACGCCCGGTGCGCAGGTGGGAAAAGTCCGGGCCTGTGGTTTCACTGGCCGATTGTGGAATGCTCACCAGCGCCTGGCGCGGGGAGCGAGTGACGGAGGTCTTGTAGTCGGGGGTCAGGGCCTTGGGGTGCCAATTACGGTCGCGAATCACGAAGCGACTGCTGTCTGCATCAGACATGTCGATCTCCTGTTGTTTGATTTATGGAGCGCAGCCGGCGCAGTTTCAAACAAACCAGGAGCAGGGAAAATTGAAATGCCGCCCTCAATCAATAACCAAATGGTTATGGATAACTGCCCTCGCGATAGGCCAGCCCCACTTCCCTGAGCACCTCCACCGCCCATTGCGCCGCCAGGGACAAGGGCAGGCTGGCATTGCTGGAAATCCCCACCGAGCCACCGGGTTCGCGCAGGCCCAGGTCCAGCTCCTGCAACTCGCCATTGGCCAGGTCCAGGCGCACGGCATCCAGCGGCGCGATCCACAGCGCGTCGCTGGACAAGGTGTAGCGCCGGCTCAGGGCCACCGAGAGGGTTTCCAGGCGCTGCTGCGACGGGGCGATGCCGCACTGGATGAACAGGCTGTCGGCGTGTTTGCGAATGCTGGTGCCGGCCAGGGGCAGCACCAGGGGATAGGCACTCACCGCGTCCCGGTCCAGAGGGCCGGTTACCAGTGGATGCTGCGGGCGGGCCACCAGGGTCATGGATTCGCTGTACAGGTGCTCGAAGCTCAGGCCGTGGATCTCCGGGCTCTCGGTCATGCGCCCCACCACCAGGTCCAGGTCGCCGACCCGCAATTGCGACAGCAGGTAAGCACTGGGGCCAGTCAGCACACTCACGGTCAGCGCCGAATGGCGCTGATGCAAGCGTCGCATCACCTCCGGCAGCAGCAGGCTTTCCACCGTGGAAAGCACACCGATGCGCACCAGCCCGGCGGCGTACTCACCGCCGCGCAGGCTGCTGACGCCTTCACGCAGGGCCTGCACCGAAGGCCCGGCATAACGCAGGAAGGCCCGCCCGGCCTCGGTCAGGCTGAGGCCCGCCTTGCTCCTGGCAAACAGCCGGGTCTCCAGCAACGCTTCCAGTTCCTTGAGGGTTTTCGACATCGCCGGCTGGCTCACCGCCAGGACATCGGCCGCCCGGGCCAGGCTGCCCTGGCGGGCCATTTCAAGAAAACACACCAAGTGACGGAATTTGATGCGGGTATCGATGTTCAATAGGGAGCCCCGAATGCGCCTGGACCGGATCGATCCGTAACCGGGCCATGGTAGCGTGCAGAAAAAACCCTGACGACCGGACTGGCGCCGGTTCGAGCCACCAGCAACACTGACCAGCAGAAAAAACGAGGACACCCCCATGCTTTGGAAAAAAGGCCGGCGCAGCGACAACGTCGTGGACGCGCGAGATGACAGCAGCGCCGGCGGTGGCGGTGGCATGCGGTTCGGTGGAGGCAAGGGCTTGAGCCTGACGGCGATCGTACTGATCGTCGGCATCGGCTGGGCCACCGGCCAGGATCCGCTGCAGATCCTCGGGCAACTGCTGGGCCAGCAGAGCGGGCAGACGTCAGCGCCGGCCACCCCCCAGGCACGCAAGGCACCACCGGCCAATGACGAACAGGCAGAGTTTGTCCGCGCCATCCTCGGTGACACCGAAGACACCTGGGGCCAGATCTTCCAGCAAGCCGGCCGCCAGTATCAGCCGCCCAAGCTGATCCTGTTCCGAGGCCGGGTCAATTCCGCCTGTGGCGCGGCCACTTCCGCCAGCGGGCCCTTCTACTGCCCCGCCGACCGCCAGGTGTACCTGGACATGGACTTCTTCCGGGAGATGGCCCAGCGCTTTTCCGCCGCCGGCGACTTCGCCCAGGCCTACGTGATTGCCCATGAGGTCGGGCACCACGTGCAGACCCTGCTCGGGGTCTCGGCCAAAATCCAGGCCGCGCGCCAGCAGGGCCAGCAGATGCAAGGCGATGGCGGCCTGCTGGTACGCCAGGAGCTGCAGGCCGACTGCTTTGCCGGGGTGTGGGCCTATCACGCACAGAAGCGCCTGAACTGGCTGGAACCCGGGGATGTGGAAGAAGCCCTGAACGCCGCCAATGCCATCGGTGACGACCGTCTGCAGCAGCAAGGCCAGGGCCGGGTGGTGCCGGATTCCTTCACCCATGGCACCTCGGCGCAGCGAGTGCGCTGGTTCAAGACCGGCTTCAGCCAGGGCCAGGTCAGCCAGTGCGACACCTTCAGCGCCAGGAGCCTGTAGATGCGCCGCTTGCTCGCCCTGCTGCTGTGCCTGGGTGGCTGCGGCGCCCAGGCGGCGGAACAGGGGGTCAAGGTCATCAGCCCGCAACGCCTGCCCCTGGAGGGCGGGCAACTGGCGCTGGGCCTGAGCCAGGATTGGCGCCAGCCGCTGCCGGGCGTAGAGCGGGCCCTGATCATCGTTCACGGCCGGCTGCGCAACGCCCAGACGTATCTGCACAGTGGGCAAAGCGCTGCCGGGCAGGCCGGGCAAAGCACAACAACCCTGGTGATCGCCCCGCAGTTTCTCAACCAGAGCGACATCACCCGCCATCAATTGCCAGACGCGCTACTGCGCTGGAAGGGCAATGGCTGGATGGCCGGCGAACCTTCAGTGGGTCCGCAGGCCATCAGCTCCTATGCGGTGCTCGATGCCATCCTCCAGCGCCTGGAAGACCGCCAACGTTTTCCGGCACTCAAGGAAGTGGTGATCGCCGGTCACTCCGGCGGCGCCCAGGTGGTGCAGCGCTATGCGCTGACCACCGGCAGCCACCCCGAGCTGGAAAAAGCCGGGATCGGCCTGCGCTACGTGATCGCCAATCCGTCGTCCTACGCCTACTTCGACGCATGGCGCCCGGTGGCATTCGAACCGGCCAGTTGCCCGGGCTTCAACGACTGGAAGTACGGCCTGAACCGGCTGCCGGGCTATGCCGGCGGCCACTCCCCGGCGCAACTCGAACAGGGCTACGTGACGCGCGACATCACCTACCTGCTGGGCCAGCAGGACACCGATCCCAACCATCCCGCCCTGGACAAGAGCTGCGCCGCCGAGACCCAGGGCGCGTACCGGCTGATTCGCGGGCACAACTACTTCGACTACCTGGTGCGGCGTCATCCGCAAGGCTTGCTGCAACGGCTGGTGGAAGTGCCCGGGGTCGGGCATGACGGTGACCGGATGTTCACCTCGCCCGAGGGGCAGGCGGCAGTGTTCAAGTAAAGAAAGGCGCTGCCTGGAACGACGCTTTCGCCGGCAAGGCTCCTACGGGAGCCTTGCCGGCGAACAGGGCCCTCAGGCCGACAGCAGGTCACGCAACTGCGCACAATCCCGGGCATGCCAATCGGTCAGCTCCGGCCAGGGGTTGTCCGGCAGGTTGACCAGCACCGTACGGGTCCCAGCGGCCCGCCCGCAGTCCAGGTCGAAGCGGTAGTCCCCCACCATGACCATCCGTGACGGCGAGATATCCCAGGCTTCGGCCAGCTTCAACAAACCGCCCGGATGGGGCTTGGGCGGTGCTTCGTCGCGACCCAGCACGTCGGCCTCGGCAAAGCAGTCCGCCAGGCCGATGGCCTCCAGGGTCACATGGGCCAGCTCCCGCGCATTGCGGGTGAGGATGCCCAGGCGATAACCGCGCCCTGCCAGTTCCCGCACCAGTTCCACCGCACCCGGCGCCGGGCGCGACCCCAGGGCCAGGTCGCGCTCGTGTTCCAGCAGCCAGGCATGCTTGGCCGCGGACTCGTCCGCCGGCAAGGCCGCCAGGTGTGTGAGGATGTCATCCTCGGCAGGAATCGACAGCGCCTCGCGGATCGCCGCGAAATCATGCACAGCGATGGTCAGGGTGCCGTCCATGTCGAACACCCAATGTTTTATCTCTGAAAGACTCATGCCCAATCCTTGCGATGGCGGATCAACCCTTCCTGAGTCACCGAGGCCACCAACTGCCCGGCACGGTTGAACACGCTGCCCCGGGAGAAGCCCCGGGAATTTCCGGCCCAGGGGCTGTCCATGGCATACAGCAGCCAGTCGTCAGCACGCAGGTCGGCGTGGAACCACAGAGCGTGGTCGAGGCTGGCGACCTGCATGTCCTTCTGCCACACCGACTTGCCGTGGGGCAGCATCGAGGTGGTCAGCAGGCCGAAATCCGAAGCGTAGGCCAGCAGGTACTTGTGCAGCGCCGGGCTGTCGGCCAGGGCGCCGTCGGCGCGGAACCAGACGTACTTCACCGGATCCATGGGCTGCGGGTTATAGGGGTCCTTCTCGGTCACCGGGCGCACTTCGATCGGCTTGGGGCACAACAGCTTCTCGCGCATGTGCTCGGGAATCAGGTGCGCGCGCTGAGTGGTGATCTCCAGTTCCGATGGCAGGTTTTCCGGCCCGACCACCTGGGGCATGCTGTTCTGGTGCTCGAAACCCTGTTCGTCGTACTGGAACGAGGCGCTGCAGGTGAAGATCGGGTTGCCCTTCTGGATCGCCGTCACTCGCCGGGTGCTGAAGCTGCCGCCGTCACGCACCCGGTCCACCTGGTAGACCACCGGCAGCGCGGCATCCCCGGGGCGCAGGAAATAGCCGTGCATGGAGTGCACATGGCGCGCTTCTTCCACCGTCTGACTGGCCGCGGACAACGACTGGCCGAGCACCTGGCCACCAAACAGCTGGCGAAAACCGAGGTCCTGGCTGCGACCGCGAAACAGGTTTTCTTCGATGGCTTCCAGGGTCAACAGATCGACCAGATCATCCAGCACATGACTCATTCAGACTCTCCTCACACAGAGCAAAACCGCGCAATCTCGGCTGCGGCGGTCAAATCAATTGGGGTCGCACCTCATCGGCACATTCTAAACGTGCGCGCTTGCTATCCATGCAAGGTTTCCAACCATTGTTCGCGGGTAATGCGGTACAGCACATGCTCGCGCAGCGGGTGATCGCCAGCGAGGTTCGGATGCTCGAAGTCGTCCGCAGCAGCGTGATGCATACCAATGGCCTGCATCACCTTCTGCGACGGCAGGTTGTTGCGGGTGGTAAAGGCCACGACTTCGTCGAGGGACAGACGATCGAAAGCGCAACGCAAGGCTGTCCAGGCCGCTTCGCTGGCATAACCCAGGCCCCAGTGCTCGCGAGCCAGGCGCCAGGCGATTTCCACTGCCGGGGTGAACGACGCCTCGAAACCGACGACGCCCAGTCCGGTAAAACCGATGAACGCACCAGTGTCCTTACGCTCCAGGGCCCAGACCCCGAAGCCGTGCTCGGCAAAATGCCCGCGTATCCGCCCGATCAGCGCGGCACTTTCCAGACGACTCAAGGGCGCGGGAAAGTAGCGCATGACCTGTGGATCGGCACACATTGCCGCAAATTCCGGCAAATCATCGTCGCGCCATTGACGCAGCAGTAGGCGCGCGCTTTCGAGTTGCAGTATCGGCTCCATCAGTGCCCTCCGTTTCCGTGGGTGCAAGTCTACATCGCTGATAGGATCCTTCACGGGTTCCTCTAAGAAAATGCCATGCCATTGCCATTGATCTATCACGACGACTACAGCCCCGAGTTCCCGCCGGAGCACCGCTTTCCCATGGACAAGTTCCGCCTGCTGCGCGATCACCTGGTGGCCAGCGGCCTGACCCGCGACGCCGACCTGCTGCGTCCCGAGCTGTGCCCGGCAGACATCCTCGCCTTGGCCCACGACCCGGCCTATATCGAACGCTACATGAGCGGCGAGTTGTCCCGGGAAGACCAGCGGCGCCTTGGCCTGCCCTGGAGCGAAGCCTTGGCCCGGCGCACGGTGCGTGCCGTCGGCGGCTCCTTGCTGGCCGCCGAACAGGCGCTGGAACATGGCCTGGCCTGCCACCTGGCCGGCGGCACCCACCACGCCCACTATGACTACCCGGCGGGGTTCTGCATCTTCAACGACCTGGCGGTGATCAGCCATTACCTGCTGGAAAGCGGGCGCGTGGGCCGGGTGCTGATATTCGACTGCGATGTGCACCAGGGCGATGGCACCGCGCGGATCCTGCAACATACCGACGACGCGGTGACCGTCTCGTTGCACTGTGAAAAGAACTTCCCCGCGCGCAAGGCCCAGAGCGACTGGGATATCCCGCTGCCCATGGGCATGGGCGACGCCGACTACCTTAACGTGGTGGACGACACCCTCAACTACCTGCTGCCCCTGTACCAGCCGGACCTGGTGCTGTACGACGCCGGGGTCGACGTGCATCAGGACGACGCCCTGGGCTACCTCAAACTCACCGATGCCGGCGTGGCCGAACGCGACGAACGGGTCATGCGCCATTGCCTGGGCCGCGACATCCCGGTGGTCGGCGTGATCGGCGGCGGCTACAGCAAGGACCGCCAGGCCCTGGCCCGGCGCCACGGCATTCTTCACCACAGTGCCCAAAAGGTCTGGGAATCGTCAGGGTGCTACTGACATCCCCAGGCCTTACCCACATCCACTGTGGAACCGCTTGTGGATAAGCTGGGAGAAAGCCTCTGCAGCCCTTGCCCCACGGGGCCTCAAGGCCATCGCCTGTTTTTTGATCAGTGACATCAGACGGTCATACAGTTGTGAGCGTCTTACCCCCAATCCCTGTGGAGCCGCCTGTGGATAACCTGCGTGAAAGACTCTAGCCCCCTTGCTCTGCAAGGCTTGCAGAGCAGTGCCTGTTTTTTGATCAGGGCGCAGACCCGCTTTCCTGGCGTTTTTCGCAGTCCTGGGCTGGCTTCAGGGGGGATGGGGAGTATTGAATGACAACATCAGCAGGGGCTGGAGTTGCTCAAGAAGATCAATCGAGAAACGCCTAAGCATCTCCGACGGCACCTGATCGCCGACAAGCACGCCCCCCAATATGAAAGCGTTTCAGGAAAGGCATAAACGTTTAGCTCAACTTTCAACACGTGGATGAACATGGTCGAGCGCTTTTTACCGGCACATCACCGTGTATTTGCGTGAAGGCACCCACACAGAAAAGTTACCCAGATATAAAAACCACCTTTCCATAACACCACAGTTTATTGAAAACAGTGATGATCAAAACCGACGAATACAACTTCGCCTTAAACCCTGAGATTACTATCTTCGGGTAGAGCTCAAGTAGTTGGTTATGAGCTGGAAAACATGGATGAAGTGCTGCTCAAGCAAAGACCCCGCAACGAACTCACACAGAAAACTGTTGGCAGTGCTGTATCATTTCTTCAATTTCCACCATCAGTTCCAGATAGCATTGCGACCGGACTGTCAGCACTCACTTGAAACAGGCTCATAACTATGCGGTTCTTAATAACTGGCGGTGCAGGGTATATCGGCTCACACACGGTGCTGGAATTGCTTCAGGCCGGCCATGAGGCGGTGGTTCTGGATAACCTGTGCAATAGTTCCATGCTCTCGCTGAAGCGCGTGCAACAAATAACCGGTGTCGCCCCTGTATTTGTTCAAGGTGATGTTTGCGACCGCACCATCCTTGACCGTATTTTCAGCCAGTACGAGATCGATGGGGTATTGCACTTCGCAGGCCTGAAAGCCGTCGGAGAGAGCGTAAAACACCCCTTGTCCTACTATCAGAACAACGTCAGTGGCAGCATCACCTTGTGCCAGGCCATGGCCACAGCAGGCGTCTACCGCCTGGTGTTCAGTTCCTCTGCCACAGTGTACGGCGACCCGGTGCAGATGCCGCTGGTCGAGAGCTGCCCGCTGGGAACACCTACCAACGCCTATGGCACCTCCAAGTTGATGGTAGAGAAGATGCTGCAGGATATGGCAGCCGCCGATCCACGCTGGTCAGTCGCCCTGTTGCGCTACTTCAATCCGGTGGGCGCCCATCAGAGTGGACTGATGGGCGAAGACCCAAACGGCCTGCCGGAAAACCTATTGCCCTACATAAGCCGTGTCGCTGTGGGAAAGCTCGAAAGACTTTCCATCTATGGCAACGACTATCCGACCCCCGATGGAACCGGTGTTCGCGACTACATTCATGTAGTTGATCTTGCCAAAGGGCACATAGCAGCCGTGAACTACATTTGCCGGCATACCGGTATAAATGCCTGGAACCTCGGGACTGGGGTGGGTTACTCAGTACTGGAAATGATCCGGGCATTCGAGGATGCCTCTGGCTGCACCATTCCCTACACCCTTTCCCCACGTCGTCAGGGCGACATTGCTCAATGCTGGTCGGATCCGTCCAAGGCACTGCACGACCTGGGCTGGAAGGCAGAACGCGGTTTGAAGGAGATGATGGAGGATACGTGGCGTTGGCAGTCGAATAACCCGGATGGGTACAGGTCATTTGAATGAAGAGGGCACTGGCCGGCAACCCATCCAGCAGGCGCTGTTCCCGAGCATTGCTTACAATAACCACCCCTTCCATTTTCTAGGCTTTTTGATGTCCCCCACCCTTACTTCCCGCGTCGCGATTATCGGCGGCGGCCCCGCCGGCTTGATGGCCGCCGAGGTGCTGAGCCAGGCCGGGATTCAGGTTGACCTGTACGACGGCATGCCATCGGTGGGCCGAAAATTCCTCCTGGCCGGGGTGGGTGGCATGAATATCACCCACTCCGAAGCCTATCCGGCCTTCCTCTCGCGCTACGCCGAGCGTGCGCCGCACATCGCCCCGCTGCTGCGCGAGTTCGGTGCCGAGGCGCTCTGCCAATGGATTCATGGCCTGGGTATCCAGACGTTTGTCGGCAGCTCCGGCCGGGTGTTTCCTACCGACATGAAGGCCGCGCCACTGCTGCGCGCCTGGCTCAAGCGCCTGCGCGATGCCGGAGTCGTTATCCACACCCGGCACCGCTGGCTGGGCTGGAATGCCGACGGCAGCCTGCGTATCCAGCATCCCGAGGGTGAAACTGCGGTGCCCACGGGCGCAGTGTTGCTGGCCCTGGGCGGTGGCAGCTGGGCACGCCTGGGCTCCGATGGCGCCTGGCTGCCCCTGCTGGAGCAGCGCGGTGTACAGATAGCACCGCTGCAACCGAGCAACTGCGGTTTTGAGGTCAGCGCCTGGAGCGAACTGCTGCGCAGCAAATTCGCCGGCGCGCCGCTAAAGAACGTGGCCATCGGCCTGAATGACGACGTGCCTCGGCTGGGTGAATGCGTGATCACCGCCAACGGCATCGAGGGCAGCCTGATCTATGCGCTGTCGGCGCCGATTCGCGAATCCATCAACCAGCACGGGCAGGCGACGATCCATATCGACCTGCTACCGAACAAGCCCCTGGACAAGGTCCAGGCCGCCCTTTCCAAGCCACGCGGCTCGCGCTCCATGGCCAAGCACTTGCAGAGCCAGTTGGGGATCGAGGGGGTGAAAGCGGCGTTGCTGCGGGAGCTGACCCCGGCAGAGAGCTTCAACGATCCGGCGCTCCTGGCCGCCGCGATCAAGGCGCTGCCGTTGACGCTGGTCAGGCCCCGGCCGCTGGACGAAGCCATCAGCAGCGCCGGCGGCGTGCCTTTTGAAGCCCTGGACGAAAACTTGATGCTGCAACAGATGCCTGGGGTCTTTTGCGCCGGGGAAATGCTCGACTGGGAAGCCCCCACCGGCGGCTACCTGCTGACCGCCTGCTTTGCCAGCGGGCGCCAGGCGGGGCTGGGGATGCTGAAGTGGTTGCGGCACCAGCCATAAACAGCTTCGCCGGCAAGTCGGCACCTACGCAAGGGTAGGAGCCGGCTTGCCGGCGAAGGGCCCGGCGCAATGTCAGATCAAGGTTTGCGCTTGCGCGGCCCGGTGTTGAAAGCCGGCACCTTGCGCACCGGTTTCACCGCAGGAGCTTCGGCCACTTCGCCGCTGTCCACCCACTTGCCCAGGTTGCGCTTGCCGCCACCGCCGGAGGTTTTCGGCTTCTTGGGCTTCTTCGGCTTTTTCACCACCTGGCCGCTGGCGTCGGTTTCCGGCACCCGGTGCTCGGGTTCGAAATCCTGTTCCTCATGGCGCTTGAGGGTCTGGCGGGTGAGCATCTCGATCGCCGACAGCAGGTTCACCTCGTCGGCGCACACCAGGGAGATCGCCTCGCCGGTGGAACCGGCACGGCCGGTACGCCCGATACGGTGGATGTAGTCCTCGGCCACGATCGGCAGGTCGAAGTTGACCACCAGCGGCAGGTCTTCGATGTCCAGGCCGCGGGCCGCCACATCGGTGGCCACCAGGATCTGGATCTCACTGGCCTTGAACCGGTCCAGGGCGCGCTGGCGCGTGGCCTGTGGCTTGTCGCCATGGATGCCGTCGGCATTCACGCCCTGGCCCTGGAGTTTCTCCACCAGCGCATCCACACCGTTGCGGGTCTTGGCGAACACCAGCACCTGCTTCCAGCGATTCTTGCGCAGCAGGTGGCTGAACAGCTCCGGCTTGCGCTTCTTGTCCACCGGCACCACCCATTGCTTGACCGTATTGGCGGCCACGTTGCGCGGGCTGACCTCGATGCTCAGCGGGTCGTTGAGCATCTGCCCGGCCAGCTGGCGGATGGCGTCGGAGAAGGTGGCGGAGAACAACAGGGTCTGGCGTTTCTTCGGCAGGGCCGCGTAGATGCTCTTGAGCTCTTCGGAGAACCCCAGGTCGAGCATGCGGTCGGCCTCATCCAGCACCAGGGTCTGCAACTGGCTGAACTTCACCGCATTCTGACGGAACAGGTCCAGCAGACGCCCCGGGGTCGCCACCAGCAGGTCCACGCCTTTGCGCAGCTTCATCATTTGCGGGTTGATGCTGACACCGCCGTACACCGCATAGGTGCGCAGCGGCAGGTGTTCGGCATACTGGCGCACACTTTCGTGGACCTGCTCGGCCAGTTCCCGGGTCGGCACCAGGATCAGCGCGCGTACCGAGTTGCTGTCGACTTTCGGCCCTTCCAGGGTCAGCAACTGCAACAGCGGCAAAGCGAAACCGGCGGTCTTGCCGGTGCCGGTCTGGGCCGCGGCCATCAGGTCACGCCCGCCCAGCACTGCCGGAATGGCTTGCGCCTGCACCGGGGTCGGGGTCTGGTAGCCGAGGGTTTCGAGGGCGCGCAGCAGGGGTTCGATCAGGCCAAGAGTGGCGAATGTCATGGGGGTACCGTAGGAAAAAGTCAGCACAGGGACGCAATGGGCGGCAGTTTACCCTAATTCAGGGGCTCGCTCCCGGGCCGCCCCAGGCCTGCCAAGCCCGCCCCGGTGAGTGTATGCTCGCCCCACTGTTTGCCACGGGTCGTGCACAAGGGCAGCGCAACACCCGAGCTGGCACTCAACCGCCCCTTTGCCCTTCCCAAGGAGCCTCACCGCGCATGGACAACCAAAACCCCTTCCAGGCCCCTGCCGCCGAACTCCTGGCCAGCAAGCCAGCCGATCAGAGCCTGTGCCTCTACAGCGTGGCGGCCATTGGCCTGAGCACCTTCATCGGCACCTCCGTGGCCGGCGCCTATTTCATCAGCCAGAACCTCAAGGCCATGGGCCGCGAGAGCGAAGTGAACAAAGTCTGGGCCATGGGCATCGGCCTTTTCATTGCCATGAGCGTGGCAGGCTTTTTTCTTCCGGAAAGTATCCCTGCGGTGGTGTTCATCCTGCCGCCGATCTACGGGATGAACGCCTACGCACGCCAACTGTTCGGCCCCCAGGTGATAGAGCACAAGGCCGGCAACGGGCGCTTCTTCTCGCTATGGCGAGTGGCGGGAATCAGCCTGCTGTTTTCCCTGGCCCTGGCGGCAGTGTTATTCGCCCTCGTCCTGCTGAGCGGGTTCGAGTAAGGCCCCCTGGCGGCCCTTTCGGCCGCCACAAGCCCCCACCGGGCAGCCTCTTGCGGCCTGGCTCAATGGAGTGAGCGATGCGCAATCTTGTCCTGTACACCTCAATGCTAGTGGGGCTTTGCCTGCCACACGCCTATGCAGCCGAATCCATCGGCTTTCGTGAAATCCAGCTAGGGGATTCCAGCCACAACCGTGAGCTGCATGTCGGCCTCTGGTACCCCACCGAGGGCGGGGCAACGCCTGCCACCTCCTCGGAAAATCCGGTTTTCCAGGGGGTGCCGGCGATCAAGGATGCCCACCCCACCTCCCCCGCCCATCCATTGGTGGTGCTGTCCCATGGCTATGGCGGCAACTGGCGCAACCTCAGTTGGCTGGTACCGTCACTGGTCAGCCAGGGCTATATAGTGGCGGCACCTGATCATCCGGGCACCAGCACCTTCGACAAGCGCCCGGTGCAAGCCGCAAGGCTCTGGGAGCGGCCGCGGGACCTGAGCCGGGTCATCGACGCCCTCAGCGCAGACCAGTCCCTGGCAGGCGCGGTCGAGCCGCAGCGCATCGCCGCCATCGGCCATTCGCTGGGCGGCTGGACGGTCACCGCATTGGCCGGCGCCCGCTATAGCCCGCAACGCTTCCTTGAGGAATGTCGGCTGCATCCCAACCCGCGTCTGTGCGGGCTGGCTCCGGAACTGGGGATTGCACCGCAAAACCAAGGCTCTCTGGGCACCGACCTGCGGGATCCGCGAGTCAAGGCGGTCGTCTCCCTGGACCCGGGGCTGGTCCGTGGGTTCACCCCGCAAAGCTTGTCAGCGGTGCAAACGCCGACCCTGATCCTGGGAGCAGGAGTCGATATTGCCAGCATGCCGGTGGAGCAGGAGTCGGGCTACCTGGAAACCCACCTGCCGTCGGCCACCTCCAGCCTGCTGGTGATCGCCGATGCCAGCCATTTCAGCTTCATGCAAATCTGCAAGCCAGGCGCCACGGCCCTGCTCCGGGAAGAGAACCCCGAGGATGAAATCATCTGCCGGGACGGCGGCCAGCGCAGCCGCGAAGCGATTCACCAGCAAGCGAGCCAGGTCATCGGCGACTTTCTCCAACGGAGCCTGGCCGGCCTGCCACCGGGACAGTGATCAGGCCGCCTCTTCCTGGGCCGCGGCCTTGGGCTTGCGCCATTGGGGCAGGCCGATCAGCACTACGGCACTGATGATTACCAGCATGGCCATGGCCTCCTCGATGCCAATGGTTTCGCCGACGAAGACGATGCCCAGCAGCACCGCCACCGCCGGGTTGACATAGGCGTAGCTGGTGGCCGCGGCTGGGCGCACGTGCTTGAGCAGGTACATGTAGGCGTTGAAGGCGATGATCGAACCGAAACCGGCCAGGTAGGCCAGGGCCAGCCAGCCTTCCATCGGAGGCAGGGCGTCCAGGTGTTCACCGCTCAGGGCACTGCCGATCATCAGCACCACGCCACCGACGAGCATTTCCGCGGCACTGGCCATGGCCCCCTGGGGCAGCGGCAAATGCTTGCTCCATACCGAGCCGAAAGCCCAGGCCGCCGCAGCGAACAGCAGCAAGGCGGCGCCAAACGGACTGGACTGCAGGTTGGACCCCAGGTTGAGCATGCCGATGCCTATCATCCCGAGGACGATCCCGGCCCATTCCAGGCGCGTGTTGCGTGCGCCCCAGAAATACCCGCAGAGCAGGGTAAACAAAGGCACCGTGGCCACCGCCAGCGCCGCGACGCCGGAGGTCACCCCGGAGTGTTCGGCCAGCGTTACCGCACCATTGCCACAGCTCAACAGCAGCACACCGATGATTCCTGCGGCCTTCCATTGCGCCCAGGTCGGCGCCGGTACTCCGCGCCAGCGCAGAAAGGCGTACATCAGGCTACCGGCGATGATGAAGCGAATGCCGCCGAGCATCAGTGGTGGCCAGTATTCGACGCCGATGCGAATCACCAGGTACGTCGAGCCCCAGATCACGTAGAGGGCAAAAAAGGCGGCGATCAACGGCAGCGGAAAACGGCTTTGGCCAGGCATGGGAGGCGGCTCTGAGGCAGGCAGGGGGAGGTCTATTCTAGAAACTCGGCCCAGGGAACTTAAGTTACAAAACCTGTTTATAACGCCCGTACACTTTCCAAAAGATGGAGATAAGGGCTATATACCGTGCTTTCGAAAGCCGGATAGATCGAGTGCCTTCCATGGACAAGTACGACCGCATGCTCCTGGCCAGCCTGCTGGAAAACGGCCGGGCGAGTTACGCCGAGCTGGCACGCAAGGTGAATCTCTCGGCACCGGCGGTGGCCGAGCGCGTGGCGAAGCTGGAGGCCAGCGGAGTGATCACCGGCTACCAGGCCAAAGTCGACATGGCCAAGGTCGGCTTGCCGATCCAGTGCGTAATCGAACTGCGCCTGGCCCAGCACGGCAACCAGAAGGCCTACGACGAACTGATCAAGATTCCCCAGCTCACCGAGTGCCATCGGGTCACTGGCGACCCCTGCGTGATCATGCAGGCCGCAGTGGGATCGATGCCGGAGCTGGAGGAGTTGATCAACCGCGTGGCCCAGTTCGGTTTCAGCAAGACTTCCATCGTGCTCTCCAGCGCCATTGAACGGCGCGTGCCCCTGGGGCAACTGGAAAGCAAATGAACCTCGGGGCTCAGACCCCGCGGTGGCGCTTGAGGTGTTCGGGGACTTTGGCCGCGGGAACCTTCTGCAGCTTGCACAGGAAGTCATGGGACAGCTCGCGCAGGCCATGCTTGTGCCTCAGTTCGCCGGCCAGGTGGGCCACCAGGTTGGCGGCCATTTCCGCATCGGCCATCGCCCGGTGAGCCTGGCCGGTGTGCGGCAGGCCGGCGAATGAGGTCAGGGTGCCCAGCTTGTGATTAGGCGCCGCCGGCATCAGGCGCCGCGCCAGCAGCAGGGAACAGGCGAAGTTCTGCAGGCGGGTGCGCTTGATCCGGCCCAGCTCGAAATCCCAGAACTTCTGGTCGAAGGCCGCGTTGTGCGCCAGCAATGGCGTGATGCCGACGAACTCGTTGACCTCGTTCATCACCTGCTCTGCCGGGGGTGCGCTGCGCAACATGGCATTGCTGATGCCGGTCAGTTGCTCAATAAACGCCGGCACCCGCACGCCGGCATTCATCAGGCTCTGGTAACGCTCGACGATGCGCCCCTGCTCAAGGATCACCACGGCGATTTCCGTGGCCCGGCAACTGCTGCTCGGGGAGATCCCGGTGGTTTCAAAGTCGATGACGGCAATGCGTTCCAAACCTGTCCTGCTCCGTATGAAAATTGATCAGCTTTTGAGCAGCAAGGCGCCTTCGATCGGCACATAGCGCGTAGCCGCGCGAATCAGCGAATTGGCGGTCAGCCCCGGCACGCCATAGGCCACCGCGCTGACCCCGTGCTTGTGGATGATGCGCTCCAGCAGCAGGTCGAAATCACCGTCGCCGGAAGCCAGCACCACTTCGTCGACATGGGCCGCAGCGTCCATGATGTCGATGGTGATGCCCACGTCCCAGTCGCCCTTGGCCGAGCCGTCGCTGCGCTGGATGTAGGGCTTGAGTTTTACCGTGAAGCCCAGGTTGCGCAGGATCTGCTGGAACTGCTGTTGCTTGCTGTCACCACGGTCGATGGCATAGGCATAGGCTTCGACAATCTGCCCTTGCTTGCTGATATCGGCCCACAGCGCCGCATAGTTGAAGTGGCAACCATAGGCCTGACGAACGGTGTAGTAGAGGTTCTGGACATCGGCGAACACAGCGATTTTCTTCACCGCTAATCCTCATGGCGCAGCAGCCCAGGGGCTGGATCGGGCCTCAGGCCCCGAAAAGTCGCCCAGTATGCCAGTCACAGGGATTGTTCCGCGAATAATCGGTCCAGGGCAGGTGTCTGCCCCGGACCGACGCAGGTCAGACGAAGGAGTCGTCGTCGGAGAAGAACGAGCTGTCGTCGTTGTCGTAGTCGGCGTTGCTGAAGCCACTCTGGTCGTTGTTGCCCCAGGAATCGTTGTTGGCCAGGCGCTGGTCGTCATTACCCCAGCCGCTGTTGTCGCTGGCCGGCGCCGGTTCTTCCTTGATGACCTCGACAATTTCCTGGGGCTGCTGGTTGTTGTGGAACAGGCTGCTGATGCCCTGGGCCAGCATGACCCCGCCCGCAACACCGGCGGCAGTTTTCAAGGCGCCGCCCAGGAAACTGCTACCCGCCGCCGGTGCCTGCTGCGGTGCATAGTTCTGTGGCGGTGCGGCGTAACTCTGCTGCGGCGCGCCGAAGTTCTGTTGCGCGGGGGCGCCAAAGGAAGAACGCGCCGGCTCACGCCAGCCCCCCCCGGACGACGGCGGCGGCGCGCTCTGGCTCGGTGCCGGCTGTGGCTCGCGGGAACCACCGAAGATGCTCGACAGGAAACCGCCACTGGCCGCCGGTGCCGGAGCACTGGCCTGGGCCCGGGCCTCTTGCAGGTCAGCCTGCAATTGCTGGACTTGCTGGGTCAGTTGCTGGTTCTGCTCGTTGAGGCTCTTGAGTGCGGCCTCCTGCACCAGGATCGCCTGGGTCATGAAATACCCGGCCGCAGGCTGGCGGGTCAGATGCTCCTTGATCCGCGCCTCTGCCTGGGCGTCGCGCGGGGCTGAATCCGTTTCGGCTTGCTGCAACCGTGAAAACAGTCCATCGATCAGGGTTTGCTCTTGGTTGTTCATGGCGACCTCTTTAGATTGCCGGTAGAAATCTGGTCCGCCCCTCGGACAGAGCGGCGGTACGCACCAGTTATGGGGCTGGTGCGACGACTTTCAATGGTCTTTACCGAAGGTTTACGTTTGCTCGGGCGGGGCCTGCATCGGTTAAAGTGTGCAACCGCTTCTTCAACTGCGATCTCATCGAATGAATCCGTTAGATGTACTGCGCGACTCTCTGTATTTCTTCCAGCGCAACCTCGGGCAGATCGCCCAGCTGTGCCTGCCGCTGGTGATCCTCGAAGCCTTGCTGCAACAAGGGGTCAATAGTGCCCTGGGCCCCGATACCTTCCCGGGCTACAGCGTGGTGGTGGGCCTTCTGGTGTATCCGTTGTACACCGGTGCGCTGATCCTGTTTCTCGACGCCCGTACCCGGGGCGAGTCGCCGCGTACCCGGGACCTGCTGGCCATGGCCCTGACCCTGTGGCCGCGTTTTGCCTTGCTGACGGCGGTCAGTACCCTGCTGATCCTGCTGGGGTTGTCGCTGTATTTCCTGCCGGGGCTGTGGCTGATGGTGGTACTGGCTTTCGCCGAGTACCTGCTGGTGCTCAAGGGCATGGCGCCGCTGGCGGCCATCAGTGAAAGCTTCCGCCTCAGCCGTGGGCACTTCCTGCGGATCCTGGTGTGCATCCTGGCGGTAATGACCCCGCTGTGGCTGCTCAAGGGTGCCAGTGAAGCGGCCTATTCCGAACCGCTGAACCCGTTGCTGTCCCTGGCCATCGACAGCGCCTACAGCTTCCTGCAGCTGTTCACCAGCGTGGTGCTGTTCCGCCTGTTCATGCTGATCAGCGAGCAGCCGGACAAGCGCTGAATCCTCCCCCGGCCGCTCTGCCCCTTGGGTGACGGCCGTGCTCTCGGTTATGCTCCGGGGCCATCCTGCAACGCCATAAGCCGAGCCGATGATCCGTCTACTTCGCATCACCCTGTTGAGCCTGTTGTTGATCGGTCTGGTGCTGGCCGGGCTGGTCTACAGCCTGACCTGGCGCCCGGAAGCCAAGGAAAGCCTCGCTGTCAGTTGCAGTGCCCAGGCCGCGCCGCTGGTGCCGGGCCAGGCCCTGAAAGTGATGACCTGGAACCTGCAGTACCTGGCGGGCAAGCGCTATGTGTTCTGGAACGACCAGGCACAGGGCGAGGACGAGCAGCCGACCCTGGAGGACATGGCCTTCAGCCTCGACGAAGTGGCTCGCGTGATCCGCGACGAACAACCGGACCTGGTGCTGCTGCAGGAAGTGGACAATGGCGCCAAGGCCAGCGCCTACCAGGACCAGCTCAAACTCCTGCAGGAACGCCTCACCGATCTCTACCCTTGCAGCACCCAGGCTTACGACTGGAAAGCCGATTTCGTACCTTCGCCGCATATTTTCGGCAGTGTCGGCCGGCAACTGGCCACCCTCAGCCGCTATCGCATCGATCACGCCGAACGCCTGCAACTGCCCACAGCCGAACACGGCCTCATCGGCCGGCAGTTCCAGCCCAGGGAGGCCCTGCTGCTGAGCTACCTGCCCCTGAGCGACGGCGGCCAGGTGGCGGTGCTCAATACCCATCTGGAACGTGCTCGCACGCCTGGCCAGACGCAATCAAGGCAGGTCGCAGCCATTGGCAAAGTCCTGGATAAACTCGAAGGCCGCGGCACGCCCTGGCTGATTGGCGGGGATTTCAACCTGTTGCCCCTTGGCCAGTACCAGCGACTGAGCGACGTGCAACGGGCGCCCTACAGTGCCGACAGCCCGCTGCACCTGCTGTGGGACAAATACCCGATGATCCCCAGCAACACCCAGGCCAGCGGCGTCGACCGCGCACATTGGCTGACTCACTACCCCAACGACCCGAGCCTCGACGGCCCGGATCGCACGGTGGACTACCTGTTCTACAGCCCGCGGCTCAAGCGAGTCGAATCCCGGGTGCGCCAGGACGACACCTTGCGCATCTCCGACCACCTGCCGGTGCTGGCCCGGTTCCTCTTGCCGGCGCAATAAACCCCAGAGCGGCTACAGGACAGTACGGGAGTTCGGGTTATTTGCGCGGTTTGACCCGCGCCGTGGCTTCGGCGATCAGCGGGTCATCCGGCCAGTAGTGCTTGGGATAACGGCCCTTGAGGTCCTTTTTCACCTCGGCGTAGGTGCTGCGCCAGAAGTTCGCCAGATCCTGGGTGACCTGTACCGGACGTCGTGCCGGAGACAGCAGGTGCAATTTGACCACCTGGCGGCCACCGGCAATGCGCGGTGTCTGCGCCAGGCCGAACAGCTCCTGCAGGCGTACCGCCAGGATCGGTGGGTACTCGCTGTAGTCCAGTCGAATCGACGAGCCGGAAGGCACCGTCAGATGATGGGGCGCCAGCTCATCCAGGCGCTGCGGCAATGGCCAGGGCAGCAGGTTGTGGATAATTCCGGCCAGTTCCAGGTTGGCGAAGTGGCTGAGCCGCGAGACCTTGCCCAAGTAAGGCTGCAGCCACTGCTCCAGCCCCTCGAGCAAGGCCCCGTCACTGACATCCGGCCATTGGCTGGTGCCCGTGGCCTCCAGGTCCAGCTGGCGCAACAACGCTACCCGGGCCTGCCACTGACGCAGCTCCGGGGTCCAGGGCAGCAGCTCCAGGCCTTTGCGCCGGACCAGATTGACCAGGGCCAGGGTGCGGGCGGACTCGTCGAGCCCGCTCAGCGGCTCGCGGCTGAGCACCAGCTCGCCAACCTTGCGCTGGCGTTCGGCCCGCAGCACGCCTTCGCGTTCGTCCCAATCCAGCTGATCGACTTGCCGCACCTGCTCCGCCAGTACCGAATCGAACAGCGCCGGATCGAAATCCGCCGCCAGGTAGATGCGTTCCTCGCGCTGCCCCTGGCGGCTGCCCAGGTCGGCGATCACCAGCCAGGGTTGCTTCATCAGGCTGTCGGTTTCGCTGAACAGCGCCGCGCGGCCGTTGGCCAGGCGGTATTCGGCGCCGCCGGGGCGCCGCTGCTGGGCCACCCGGTCGGGATAGGCCAGGGCCAACAGGGCGCCGAGCCAGCGCGGATGCTCGGGGTCGGCCACCGCGGCCTCGGGCTGCCCGCGCAGATAGCCGCGGTACTGGCGCGCCAGTTGTCGGGCACGCTGCACCCCGCCCTGGGCTCCGCGAGCGGCACGCTCTTCCCCGCCAAGCAGCACCAGGCGGCTGTGCAGGTCGGCGCCAGCGCCGCGCAGGATATCCCGCTCCCCCAGCAGCGCCGCGACATCGCAAGCCATCGGCGCCAACCCCAGGGCCTGGCCACGCAACAGCAGATGGGCGATGCGCGGGTGAGCCGGCAACTCGGCCATGGCCTGACCGTGGCGGGTCAGGCTGCCATCGTCATTCAACGCCCCCAGGCGCACCAGCAAGTCCTGGGCCTGGGCATAAGCGGCACTGGGGGGAGCGTCCAGCCATGCCAGTTGATTTGGCGTCACGCCCCAGCGCGCCAGTTGCAGGGCCAATCCGGCCAGGTCCGCCTGGAGGATTTCCGCACTGGCATAGGCGGCCAGTTGCTCCTGTTGATCGGCCGACCACAAGCGGTAGCACACACCGGGCTCCAGACGCCCGGCACGCCCGGCGCGCTGGGTGGCGCTGGCCCGGGAGATACGCTGGGTATCGAGGCGGGTCATGCCGCTGCCGGGGTCGAAGCGCGGCACCCGCGCCAGCCCGGCATCCACCACCACCCGCACGCCATCGATGGTCAGGCTGGTTTCGGCAATGTTGGTGGCCAGCACCACTTTGCGCTTGCCCGACGGCGCCGGGTCGATGGCTGCGCGCTGGGCTGCCAGGTCCAGCTCGCCATGCAACGGGCAGAGCAGGATCTCGCTGCGCTCGCCCAGGGCTTCGGCCAACTGCTGGTGCACCCGGCGGATCTCCGCCTGGCCGGGGAGGAACACCAGCAGGCTGCCACTTTCATCGTTGAGGGCCTCGAGCACGGTCTGCACCACCCTTGGCTCGATGAATTCACCGGGCTGGAAGGGTCGGCCCCAGCGCTGGGCCACCGGGTACATGCGCCCTTCACTGCGCAGGATCGGCGCATCGCCGAGCAGCGTCGACAGGCGCTCGCCTTCCAGCGTCGCCGACATCAGCAGGATCTTCAGTGGTTGCTCGTCACGAAACAGCTCGCGGCCATTGAGGCTCAGGGCCAGGGCCAGATCGGCGTCCAGGCTGCGCTCGTGGAATTCATCGAAGATCAGCAGGCCGACACCTTCCAGGGCCGGGTCATCCTGCAGGCGCCGGGTGAGGATGCCTTCGGTGACCACCTCGATGCGGGTACGCGGGCCGACCTTGCTGTCCAGGCGGATGCGATAACCCACGGTCTCACCGACTTTCTCTCCCAGCTCGCTGGCCAGGCGCTCGGCGGCGGCCCGGGCGGCCAGGCGCCGTGGTTCGAGCATGAGGATTGTCTGTCCGGCCAGCCAGTCCTGGTCCAGGAGCGCCAGAGGCACGCGGGTCGTCTTGCCGGCACCGGGCGGGGCTTCGAGCACCGCTTCATGGCGTGTCGCCAGGGCGGTACGCAGTGCAGGCAAAACTTCATCAATTGGCAAAGAATTCATGCTGGCTCCAAAACAGAGGCGCGAGTATAACGGCGAACTGCCTGGGGTTAATCATGGTCTGAGTGCTGATCGACAAGACTCAACACCCCGCTTCATTCCTCGTTGCTTTCGTGCTTGCTAGGAGATTTCCATGCGTATTTCCCACCGTGTCATCGGCGGCGTTCTGGTGGCCACCCTGCTGACCCAACTCACCGCCTGCGGCTCGATCTTCTTCCCCGACCGGCGCGGCCAGATCGACGGCAAGATCGACCCCCTGGTGGCTGTGCTGGATGCCGTTGGCCTGCTGTTCTACGTGATTCCGGGGCTGATCGCCTTCGGCGTCGACTTCGCCACCGGGGCCATCTACCTGGAGCCGGGCAAGACCGCGCAGATCGCGCCGGAAAAACTGCAACAGGCCATCGGCGCCGACGGTAAAGTCGACAACCGCAAGCTGCAGGCCATTCTGGAAAGCGAACTGGGGGGCAGCTTCCCCCTGGATGACCCACGCCTGATCCAGCACAAGGGCAGCGTGCAGCAACTGGCGCTATACGGCCTGCAACCTGCTGCCTGACCCCCTTTACCCAGGAACCCCACGTCGATGACCGCCAACTCGGAACACGCCCGCCTCCTGCGCCTGGCCACCCGCGCCTCGGTCACCGTGGCTAGCATCCTGATCGTGACCAAGGCTGTCGCCTGGTGGCTCAGTGGCTCGGTGAGCATGCTCGCCGGGCTCACCGACTCGGTGCTGGACGGCTTCACCTCGCTGCTCAATCTGCTGGCAGTGCACTACGCCCTGCGCCCGGCAGACGACGACCACCGCTATGGCCACGGCAAGGCCGAGTCCCTGGCGGGCATGGCCCAGGCATTGTTCATCGCCGGCAGTGCGGTACTGATTGCCTTCCAGGCGGCGCAACGCCTGCAACACCCGGAACCGGTAGGCGCGCCCTGGCTGAGCATCGGGGTGATCGTCCTGTCACTGGCGCTGACCATCGCCCTGCTGCTCCTGCAGCATCGCGTGATCCGGGCGACCGGCTCCAACGCAGTGCGCGCCGACTCCCTGCACTACCGCTCCGACCTGATGCTCAACGGCAGCATCCTGCTGGCCCTGGTACTGGCGGCGTTCGGCCTGCATCAGGTGGACGCCTGGTTCGGCCTGGGGATTGCCGTCTACATTCTCTGGAGCGCGATCCAGATCGCCCGGGAGAGCTTCTCGGTGCTGATGGACCAGGAACTGCCCCCGGACGTCAGCCAGCACATGCTGGAGCTGGCGTGCAGCGTGCCAGGAGTACTGGGGGCCCATGACCTGCGCACACGGATTTCCGGCAGCCACTGGTTCGTCCAACTGCACCTGGAACTACCCGGGGAACTGACCCTTTCGGTGGCCCATGGCATCAGCGACCAGGCCGCCGATGCCATCCAGAAGGCCTATCCACGGGCCGAAGTGCTAGTGCACGCCGACCCGCAGGAAGTGGTGAAGGCGGCCAGGGCTCAGTAGGTCACCTGATAGCCCCGAGAGCTCAAGCAATTGCCCTGGGCCTGGCGGTAGGCCTGGACCACTTGCGGGGCCGGCTGATAGGTCACGCTCGCAGGATCGAAGCCGCTCTGCTGCACCGCCCAGCGATAGCAGTCATAACGGTCCTGGTCGATCTGCTGCGGCGACTGGCCATTGACCGGGTAGGCCAGCACGTCGTAGCCATTGCCCTCCTGTTGCGGGTCTTCGGCCGGCACGCCGACGGGGGGCTCGACCACCACGTACTGCTGGGTATTGGCTTCGTAGGTGTAGTAAGCCCCCGCCGCCAGAAAGAACAGCGCGCTGCCGATCCAGACTTCCCGCGCATAGTCGGGCAGGTACGTCACGCGAATGCCATAAGGCGGGCGCACCACCACGTAGCGCGGGCCTTGCGGGCGGTACCAGTAACCACCGGAGAAAAAGTAATCCTGGCCGCGATAGGCGACCCGGTCATTGCGCCCGGGGAAACGGTCGATCACATACCCGGGGCGGTACTGTGGCCCGGGGCCCCAGCCATTGCCATGGCCATCAGGGCGGCCCGGCCAGCGGTAGTCGTTGGGATGGCCGCCGCCCGGCCGAGAGCCCGGGCCGCCAGCCTGCCAATGCTGGTTGTAGTCGTTGCGCCGGGGAATGTCCTGATAGTAGCCACGCTGTGGCTCCTGGGTCTGGCGCACGGTGTCGGGGCGGCCCTGGATCGGCAGGTTGTTCGGCTGCTGCACCTGGGGTTGTGGCGCGGGGGCCGGGCGAGCCTGCTGATTGGGATCGTGCTGAGGCCGGTTCTGCCACTGCCCTCCCGGGTTCTGGCCGTTGTGCTCGAACTGACGGCTGTTATCGCCGCGAATGATTTCATTCTGCGGCCGCTGTGGCTGCGCACTGGGTTGTGGACGATTGGGAACATTGGCGGGCCGTGGCGGGGCATTTTCCGGATGGCCCTGGCCTTGATGCTCTCGCTGCTCGCCCCCGGGAGCGCCATGCTGAGCAGGCGGCCGATTCTCGTCTCGCTCATCGGCGAGCAACTGAGCGTTGACGCTCAGGCACAACACACCAACACCTGCCATACGCCAGATGCGCGACTTCATGCTATTCCTCACTGCGGATAGGGGGGGCCTGTACATAAGACTGAAAAAGCCCTGGGCGGTTCTGCATCAGGTTATCAGTCACGAGACTTAATTTCGCAGGCAATAAAAAAGGGCGGCCCGTCGGCCGCCCTTTGAGATTTTGTCCGTGCTCGGCGCTTTTGACGCCGGCTCACCTCACTCCGTCTTCTGGACAGTGTGTAGCCCGGGGGCCGGCTCAACCCTGTGGGATTGGCGGCCGCGGCAGGCCTGATTCGGCGGGCCGCAGTGGACTCTATGTCCGGGCAGTGATTCTGGTGATAAGAATAGGCGCGCAGCGAAGACAGAGGATTGCGAAGATTGCTTGCAAAAACGCCACTTGCGCAATTTTTAACTCAAGACAGATAATTCAACGCAATAGTTACGATAAAGGCCTGATTGATGAGCAAACTCGACCGCTACGACCTCAGCATTTTGGCGGAGTTGCAACGCGACGCCCGTATCTCCAACCAGGAACTGGCCGAGCGCATCGGCCTGTCGCCCTCGCCCTGCTCGCGCCGGGTCAAGCAGCTGGAGGACGATGGCTACATTTCCCGCCAGGTCGCCCTGCTGGACCGCAAGATGCTCGGTCTGAGCCTGACCGCCTATGTCCTGATCGGCATGGACCGGCACACGCCGGAACGCTTCGAGAATTTCGAAGCGGCGATCCGCAGCCTGCCCCAGGTGCTGGAGTGCAGCCTGGTGACCGGGGTCGATGCCGACTACCAGCTCAAGGTAGTGGTACCGGACATGGACCATTACCAGAAGCTGCTGCTCGGCCATCTGACCCGTATCGAGGGCGTGACCAGCGTGCGTTCGAGCTTTGTGCTCAATCAGGTGCTCAACAGCACCGAATTGCCGCTGACCCACCTGCGCAACTGAATCCCGGCCCCCGCTGTGGCGACATAACGCATGCAGATCAATGCTTGGGCCGCGGGCGTTGACGTATACTCGCCCGGCATTTTTTGCCCTGCCTGCACTGGAGATGAGTGATGGACCCAGCAGTATTCGAAGAGTGGATGATGACCGGCCTGGTCAGCATCCTGATCATTTTCATGGGTTTCATCGTCTGGGACCTGGCCAAGAAGTCCAAGGCCGGGCGCTTCGGCTCGTTCATCCTGTTCTTCGTGCTGGGCCTGGGCGTTGCAGCCTTCATCATCAAGAGCGTGGTGATCGGCCTGATCGAGTCCGGCGCCTTATAAGCGCGCCGCCACTTCTTTCCACTGGCCCTGCTCCAGGCCGTCCAGGGTCCAGTCGCCGATCCTGACCCGCACCAGGCGCAAGGTCGGTAACCCCACCGCAGCGGTCATGCGCCTTACCTGGCGGTTGCGCCCCTCGCGTATCACCAGCTCCAGCCAACTGGTGGGCACGCTCTTGCGAAAGCGCACCGGCGGGTTGCGCGGCCATAGCGTCGGCTCTTCAAGCTGACGCGCCTCGGCCGGCAGGGTCATGCCGTCATTCAACTGCACTCCCTCGCGCAAGCGCTGCAACTGTTCGGCACTGGGCTCGCCCTCGACCTGCACCCAATAGGTCTTGGCCAACTTGTGCTTGGGATCGGCGATGCGCGCCTGCAACTGCCCGTCATTGGTCAACAGCAGCAATCCTTCACTGTCGCGATCCAGACGCCCGGCCGGGTAGACCCCGGGAACCGCAATGAAGTCCTTGAGCGTGGCACGCCCCTCGCCATCGCTGAACTGAGTCAGCACATCGAAAGGCTTGTTGAATAGGATCAGCTTCGGCTCGGCCGGCGCGGCCTTGGCCACACGCTTGGCGGGAGAGGAGGAAAACGGTTTGGCGCCAGGGCGGCGGGAAGCGGGACGGGGCGGACGGGACATGGGAGCAGGAACATTCAGCGATCAGGACCGACAATGCTAGTGGCCTGACCGCCAAATGACCATGGCTTAAACGCTTAGCGGAAAGGCGGCTCGTCGAAGCTGCGCAGTTTGCGCGAGTGCAGGGAGTTGAGCTCGCTGCGCATCAGGTCCACCGCTTCGATGCCGATCTTCAGATGCTGGCTGACCGCACGCTCATAAAAGGCGTTGGCCGCGCCCGGCAACTTGATTTCACTGTGCAGGGGCTTGTCCGACACACACAGCAAGGTGCCGTAGGGCACCCGCAGGCGATACCCCTGGGCGGCGATGGTGCCGCTTTCCATGTCCACCGCCACGGCCCGGGACAGGTTGATCAGCGGACGTTCTTCGGCCCAACGCAATTCCCAGTTGCGGTCGTCGTAAGTCAGCACGGTGCCGGTGCGCAGGCGTTTCTTCAGTTGTTCGCCCTTTTCCCCGGTGACATTGGCCGCTGCCTGCTGCAACGCCAGCTGGACTTCGGCCAAGGCCGGAATCGGAATGTTCGGCGGAACCACGCGGTCGAGAATGCCATCGCGACGCATATAAGCGTGGGCCAGCACGTAGTCGCCAATGGTCTGGGACTGCCGCAGGCCGCCGCAGTGGCCGATCATCAGCCAGCAATGGGGACGCAGCACCGCCAGGTGGTCGGTGATGTTCTTGGCGTTGGACGGGCCGACACCGATATTCACCAGGGTCACGCCGTGGCCATCGCTGGCCTGCAAGTGGTAGGCCGGCATCTGGTAGCGGTGCCAGACCACACCGGCGGCGATGGCCGAGGCCTCGCCGTGATCCATGCTTTTCTCGATGATCACGTTGCCCGGCAGGACCATGCGCACAAAGCGCGGATCGCTGCGCAACTGCTCCAGGCCATGAACGATGAACTGGTCCACATAGCGGTGATAGTTGGTCAGCAGGATCCACGGCTGCACATGACGCCAGTCGCTACCGGTGTAGTGCACCAGGCGCCGCAGGGAGAAATCCACTCGCGCGGCATCGAACAGCGCCAGGGGCAGCGGGTGGGTATTTTCCCAATCGTAGAGGCCATCGGCGATGCCGTCGGTGGCGGCCGACAGGTCGGTGCTCGGAAACACCCGCGCCAGCGCCGCAGCGGTCACGCCGGAACCAGCCAGCTCGTCGCCCTGCTCCACGACATAGGGATAAGGAATGTTCTGCTCACTGACGCCCACTTCCACCGTCACGGTGAAGTCGTGCATCAACGGCACCAATTGTTCGAGCAGGTAATTACGGAAGGCGGCAGGATGGGTCACGGTGACACTGTAGGTGCCTGGCAACTGGACCTTGGCATAGGCCCTTGTGGTCTGTGGGACTTCGCCGTGGCAGTGGTAGGTCAGGCGCAACTCAGGGTAGCGAAACAGTGCTCGTTGCTCGGCATCCGGCTCGACCCGGTCCTTGAGATAACGCTTGAGCGCCTGGCTCAACGCCGTGGTGGCCCGCTCATGCAGGGCGGCAAGCCGGTCCACGGCTTGCTCGGCGGTTTGAACGACAATAAAAGCTTCGGTCACGATAAGCATCCTGTGTTCTGAACTTGCAGGCGTTCATCTTGCCTGCAAGACCGTCCCACGGGAACAGCGTAATCAACGCAGGCGCCGGGAAGCCGGCGCCCGGGGAGGGTCAGAAGCCCTGAGGGGTAGAGCGGGCGACAATGGCTGCCACGTTTAGGCCTCGCGGCAAGGTGCCGTATACCCGCCCGCCCTGGCCGCCCAGGCGGCTGGCGATAAAGGCGTCGCTGACCTCCTGATTGCCGGCTTCCAGCAGGAGCTTGGCCTGCAGGCCCAGGGCGATGTCCTCGGTGAGTTGACGAGCCCGGTATTGAATGTCGCCAGTGTCCTTGAAGCTCTCCTTCAGCCCGGTGATATGGGCGGCCAGGCGCTTGTCACCATGGCCATCGCCCAATTCGGCGAACAAGGCGTCCAGCACGCCCGGCTCCTTCGACAAGGCTCGCAGCACATCCAGGCATTGCACGTTGCCGGAGCCTTCCCACGTGGAGTTCACCGGCGCCTCGCGGTACAGCCGTGGCAGGATGCTGTCCTCGACGTAACCGGCACCGCCCATGCACTCCGCCGCCTCGTTGATCATCGCCGGGGCCCGCTTGCAGATCCAGTACTTGCCCACCGCCGTCACCAGCCGGGAAAACTTCGCCTCCTGGGCATCGTCCAGATGATCCAGGGCCCGCCCCATGCGCATGCTCAGGGCCAGGGCCGCTTCGCTTTCCAGGGCCAGGTCGGCCAGCACGTTCTGCATCAAGGGCTGCTCGCTGAGCACCCGCCCGCCCACGGTGCGATGGGCACAGTGATGGCTGGCCTGGGTCAGGGCCTGGCGCATCAGGGAGCTGGAGCCGACCATGCAATCGAAACGGGTCATGGCCACCATCTCGATAATGGTCGGCACGCCGCGGCCTTCCTCGCCAATCATCCAGGCCAGGGCGCCGCGGAACTCCACTTCGCTGGAAGCGTTGGAAAGGTTGCCGAGCTTGTTCTTCAGGCGCTGGATATAGAACTGGTTGCGGGTGTCGTCGGGGCGGTGCCGGGGCAGGAGGAAGCAGGTCAGGCCCTTGTCGGTCTGGGCCAGGGTCAGGAAGGCATCGCACATCGGCGCCGAACAGAACCATTTGTGGCCCACCAGCTCGTACGCCTGCCCGGGGCCGCCAGCCCCCACCGGGTAGGCCCGGGTGGTGTTGGCGCGCACATCGGTGCCGCCCTGTTTCTCGGTCATGGCCATGCCGATGGTCAGCCCGGCCTTGTGTTGCATGCCGACATTGCGCGGGTCGTACTGGGTGGCAAGGATCTTGGGCAGCCACTGTTCGGCGATATCCGGTTGCAGCTTCAAGGCCGGTACACAGGCGAAGGTCATGGTCAGCGGGCATCCGCTGCCGGCCTCGGCCTGGCTATGCAGATAGGTCATGGAGGCGCGGGCAACGTGGGCCCCCGCTTGCGGATCGGTCCAGGGCAGTGAAGTCAGGCCGGCTTCGATCGCCGCCTGCATCAGTTGGTGATAGGCGGGATGAAACTCCACCAGATCGATCCGGTGGCCAAAACGGTCGTGGCTGGAAAATACCGGCTTGTTCTGATTGGCCAGGAACCCCGCCTCCATCAACGGGCCACCGGCCAGGGCGCCATAGGCGTCGACCCGCGACTCGGCCCAACCGGCATCGAAACGGCGCATCCATTGCTGCAGCGGCAGGTCAATCCGATACAGGTTGGCGCCGTCCAGGGCTGGCGGCTGGTTGGTGACTTCGTGGGTTTCAGCGAACTGGTGGAGGTTCATCGCGGGGCTCCTTCAGGGTGTGCCAAGACCCCAGTTAAGCACCGCCCCCACCCCGAACAAAGTGGCATACCCGCCTAAATGTCGGCGCTTTCACCCTGCTCCACAGCGAGCACATACCTCGACAAGGCCGCTTGCAGGGCCTCGAACTTCACCGGTTTGGCCAGATAGTCGGAGCCGGCCCCCGCCGGGCAGCCCTCTTTACCAGGCACGCAGGCCAGCAGGACGGGCAATTGGGAATAGCCGGGCAGCGCCTGGGCCTGCAAGCGAAACGCCCCCAGTTGCGCCGTGGACATCTCGCCATCGATCAACACCGCACTGACCAGCTCACGCCCGAGCAATTGCAGGGCATCAGTAGGGCTACCGGCGGTACGCACCTGGTAGCCCAGCTTGAGCAGCATGCCCCTGACCACCAACTGATTGACGTCGTTGTCGTCCACCAGCAGCACGGTGCAGTCGCGGGGCAAGCGTCGTGCAACTGCCACCGGCGAGCACAGGACCGGCTCCTGGACATCGAACTCCACCTGCAAGCGGAAGCAACTGCCCCGGCCTGGCGTCGACTCATGAGTCAATTGCCCGCCCAACAGCTCCACCAGTTGCCGACAGATCGCCAGCCCGATGCCCAGGCCGCCATATTCACGGGTCATGGAACCATCGAGCTGGAAGAAACGCTGATAGAGGGTCGCATCGTTCAGATCGACGAAACCAATACCGCTGTCGATTACCTCGAAACTCAGGCTGACCCGCTGCGCCGACACGGAACGCGTGAGCACCCGCAACACCACGCTGCCCGAAGGGGTGAACTTGATGGCGTTGTCCAGCAGGCACTCCAGACAATGGCTGAGTTTGCACCGGTCGCCCTGCAAGCGGTCGGGCAACCCGGCGCTCAAGTCGATCTGGAAAGCCAGCGACTTGGCGGCGGCACTGGCGCCGTATTGGGTCTGCAACGTCGTCAGCAGGGAACGCAGGCTGAACGGCTGGCGCTGGGCACTGAGCTTGCCGGCCTGCAGCTCGGTCAGGGTCAGAATGCCGTTGACCATGCGCATCATGTCCCGCGCCGAGCCGGCCGCTGTCTGCTGGTATTGCTCCAGCTCCGGATCCAGTTCCAGGGTCTGCATCAGTTCCAGGGAACCGATAACGCCGTTCATTGGGGTCCGCAGCTCATGGGTCAGGGTGGCCAGAAATTCGTCCTTGAGCCGGTTGCTGTGGGCCAGCTGCTGGTTCAGCACTTCAAGCTTCTGCCCGGCTTCGAGCAGGGTCTGGGCCTGTTGTTCACGCATGGCGTTGATGCGATCGGCCAAGGCCAGGGACAACAACGCCACTTCGATCGCCGAGCCGATCTGGCTGGCGTACATGGTCAGGAACACATTCGGCAGGTAACCCAGCACCATCATGGTGTTGATCACCCCTCCGAACAAAAAGGCCGACCAGGCGATGATGAAGTAGCGTGCCACGCGCAGGCCTCGACACCAGGCGACAATCCCGGCCACGTAGATCACCACGGTGAACACCAAGGCCAGGGTGGTGGCCAGGCGCAATGCCAGGGCATAACTGGTCATCAGTGAAAGCACCATGACCAGCGCGCCAAATGCCATCAAGGCCAGTAGTACACGGTCGACCCAGGGGCTGTGGCGGGCAGTCTGCAGGAAACTGCGGGCGAACTGGCTGCCGAACAAACCTGCAGACCCGATGAAGAACGGTGTGGCGGCATTGGCCCACCAGGGGCTGTTGGGCCAGAAGTACTCCACAGCGGCACCGTTGACCGACAGCTGATAGAGACCGAAGGAAGCTATATAGACGATGTAGTAGAGGTAGCTGGTGTCACGCACGCTGAGGTAGATGAACAGGTTGTACACCAGCATCCCCAGCAGCACGCCGTAAATCAGCCCGAGCACATATAAGCGCACCGGCTGGGCTTCCAGGTAAGCGCTGCTGGACCACAGGCTCACCGGCGCCTGGATCGAACCTTCGCTGGCCAGCCGCAGGTAGATGGTCTTGTGCTCGTGGGGAGAAAAATTCAGGTTGAACAGGTAATTGTTCTGGCGAATCTCTCGACTGTCGAAGGGCAGGGCATCTCCGGTACGACCCGCCAGGCGATAACCACCTGACTCGTCAGGGACATACAGCTCAAGGTGGTCCAGAGGCGGATAGGCCAATTCCAGCAACCAGCTGCGTTGTGCGCTCGGGTTGGCGGGGCGATAGTCGAGGTCGATCTTCAGCCAGAATGCCGAGCGCGAATACCCGGCGTTGAGAGTGTCTTTATCGTGGGGTTTGAATTGTTCAGCCAGGGGCCCCGAACTGACATCGGCAATGGTCGCCTTCCCCCCCACGTCTTCGAGTACTTGCATCACTCGGCCCAAGGGCAGGCGTTGAGTGAACTCGTCGAACTCGGCGGCGCCAGCCAGCATCGGCAAGCTCAACAGCAACATCAGCAAATAGTGCATAAAGCCCCAGCGTGGCTTGTCCGGTGGTGTCAGGAAGTCCCCCATTTCCCTTGAGCAGACGTAGAACCGGCATGACCTGTTATTGATTTGAATCCACTCTAGCATAGCCGCTGATGGCCATTGAACACCATTGTAAATTTTAGTCTAAAGGCTCTAGAACGGGGCTTTCAGCGCAATCCAGCGGGCTAGAGCTGTTGCTTCGGTCAAGTAGGCTGGCCGGGGCCAGATCATTGTCCTCTTCAATGTCGAGCGCCGCGAAAAAAAACGTTTGGTGGTAAGCTCGCCGCCCATGAATATCTACAGCTCTCGCCCCGTTGTCCTCTGTCTCTCCGGCCACGACCCCAGTGGTGGCGCCGGCTTGCAGGCAGATATCGAAGCCCTGCTGGCTCAGGGTTGTCATGCAGCTCCGGCTGTCACCGCCTTGACCGTGCAAGACACGGTCAATGTCAGCGACTTCCGCGTCCTGGATCGCGAGTGGGTATTGGCCCAGGCCAATGCCGTGCTCAACGACTCTACGGTAGCGGCGGTCAAGCTGGGCATGCTCGGTTCCCTGGAGATGGTCGAAACCGTGGTCGAGCTGCTCCAGGCTCACCCGCACTTGCCACTGGTCTGCGATCCGGTGTTGCGCGCCGGCGGCGGTGGCCGGCTGGGCAAGGATGAGGTCGGCTACGCCATGCGCGAGCGTCTCCTGCCCCTGGCAACCATTGCCACCCCCAACCTTCCCGAAGCCCGAATTCTCGCGGAACTGCCTGAAGGCAGCGCCGACCAATGCGCCGAAAAACTCCTGCCCTTCGTCAAGCACCTGCTGATCACCGGCGGCCACGGCGATGAACACGAAGTCCACAATCGCCTGTACAGCCGTGACGGCCTGCGCGAAACCTATACCTGCCAGCGCTTGCCGGGGAGCTACCACGGCTCCGGCTGCACCCTGGCCAGCGCCCTGGCCGGCCGCCTGGCCCAAGGTGAACACCTGGCCAGCGCGGTGAAGTCCGCCCTGGATTACACCTGGCGCACCCTGCGCGATGCCGAGCAGCTTGGCCGTGGCCAGTTCGTTCCGCGCCGCTTGCCGCTGGATTTCTGCTCGTAATGTCATGAGGGCTGCTCAATGAAACTACGTGGTCTGTACGCCATCACCGATAGCCAGCTGTTGGCCGGAAAGTTTCTGAAGTACGTGGAGGCGGCGCTGGAAGGCGGGGTCACGCTGTTGCAGTACCGCGACAAAAGCGATGACCAGGCCCGCCGACTGCGGGAAGCCGAAACGCTGCTGGCCCTGTGCGAGCGCTACAAGACCCGCTTGATCATCAACGATGATGCCGAGCTGGCGGCGCGTATCGGTGCCGGCGTGCACCTGGGCCAGACCGATGGCCCATTGACCCCGGCCCGGGCCTTGCTGGGCCGCCAGGCGATCATCGGTGCCACCTGCCACAGCCAGTTGCCACTGGCCGAGCAAGCCGCCAAGGAAGGCGCCAGCTATGTCGCCTTCGGCCGTTTCTTCAATTCCACCACCAAGCCCGGTGCGCCGACGGCCAGCCTGGAACTGCTGGACCAAGCCCGGGCCAGCCTGCACCTGCCGATCTGCGTGATCGGCGGCATTACCCTGGACAACGCCGCGCCACTGGTGAACCACGGCGCCGACCTGCTGGCGGTGGTCCACGGCCTGTTCGGCGCCGAGAGCGCCGAAGAAGTGACCCGCCGCGCCCGCGCCTTCAACGCCCTATTCAACAGCTGATTCTTGAGAGCCCGATCATGTCTCGTTCCGAAACCCTGTTTGCCAACGCCCAGAAACACATCCCGGGTGGCGTCAATTCGCCAGTCCGCGCCTTCAAGAGCGTGGGCGGCACCCCGCTGTTCTTCAAACATGCAGAAGGCGCCTACGTCACAGACGAGGACGACAAGCGCTATGTCGACTACGTCGGCTCCTGGGGCCCGATGATTCTTGGCCACAGCCACCCGGATGTCCTGGACGCCGTGCGCAAGCAACTGGAGCACGGCCTGTCCTACGGCGCACCGACCGCCATGGAAACCGAAATGGCCGACCTGGTGTGCTCCATCGTGCCGTCCATGGAAATGGTGCGCATGGTCAGTTCGGGTACCGAAGCCACCATGAGCGCCATTCGCCTGGCCCGTGGCTTCACTGGCCGGGACAGCATCATCAAGTTCGAAGGCTGCTACCACGGCCACTCCGACAGCCTGCTGGTCAAGGCTGGCTCCGGCGCCCTGACCCAAGGCGTGCCGAGCTCCGCTGGTGTGCCCGCGGCTTTCGCCAAGCACACCCTGACCCTGCCCTTCAACGACCTGGCGGCGGTGGAAAAAATGCTCGCCGAAGCAGGCCAGCAAGTGGCCTGCATCATCATTGAACCAGTGGCCGGCAACATGAACTGTGTACCGCCGGCACCGGGCTTCCTCGAAGGTCTGCGGCGCCTCTGCGATCAGCACGGCGTCGTGCTGATCTTCGACGAAGTAATGACCGGTTTCCGTGTTGCCCTCGGTGGCGCTCAGGCCCATTACGGCGTGACACCCGACCTGTCGACCTTCGGCAAGATCATCGGCGGTGGCATGCCGGTAGGTTGCTTCGGCGGCAAGCGCAAGATCATGGAGCACATCGCGCCCCTGGGCCCGGTCTACCAGGCCGGCACCCTGTCCGGCAACCCGCTGGCCATGGCCGCTGGCCTGACCACCTTGCGCCTGATCAGCCGCCCGGGCTTCCACGCCGAACTGAGCGACTACACCAGCCGTCTGCTCGAAGGCCTGCAACAACGCGCCGATGCAGCAGGCATTCCGTTCGTCACCACCCAGGCAGGCGGCATGTTCGGCCTGTACTTCAGCGGTGCCGATGACATCGTCACCTTCGACGATGTGATGGCCAGCGACGCTAACCTGTTCAAGCGCTTCTTCCACCTGATGCTGGAAGGCGGCGTGTACCTGGCGCCGAGTGCCTTCGAAGCGGGCTTCACCTCCATCGCCCACGGCGACGCCGAGTTGCAACTGACGCTGGATGCGGCAGAGCGGGCATTCGCCGCCCTGAAGTAAGCGCTGGACGGCGGGCGTGTGAAACATCACGCCCGTTGTAGTCTTTACTTGAATTTTCTCCAGTGAAACCTGGAAATGCTGATGAATCCTTGGGATATAGCGCCCACGCAGCAGAAAAACGAGTAAAGACTTTGTAAGGTGGGCCCTGCTTATTTCATAATGCGCGCTTATTGGGCCCCACGCTGGGCCCCGCGCCCCTCAGAGGTAAGTCGATTCCCATGAACCGCACCGGCCGCGCCCTGACACTGGGCTGCCTGTTGCTCCTTCAGCCCCTGCTCGCTCATGCACAAGCAGGCGGCAACTCGTTGTTGATCCCGGCGCTGGGTCGCTGCACCCTCGATCCCCAGGCTCAGGACCAGGCCGAGGCCCTCGCCGCTTGCCAGAAGGCCGCCGATGAGGGGGATGCCGAGGCGCAATACGAGTTGGGTGAGTTCTACTACGAGGGCAAAGGCGCGCCGCAAGACTTCAATCAAGCCCTGAGCTACTTCGAAAAGGCTTCCTTGCAAGGCCATGCCCAGGCGCAATTCAAACTGGGCACCATGTTCTTCCACGGTGAAGGCGTGCCGGCCAATAACGTTCAGGCTTACATCGTGCTGAAGATGGCTGCGGTCAATGGCGCCGAAGACGCCCTGGACACCGCCGATGAAGTCGCCGAGCACATGCAGCGCGACGAACTGGAAGTTGCGACCCAGGTGCTGGGACAGATTTTCCGCAAATACCTGATGGAACTGCAGAGCGCCGATGGGCGTTCACCCTTCTCGCCCCTGCCGTAAGCATTTGCGCCTCAGTCGCCGGTCAGACGGCTTGCACACAGACAACCGCCCTCCCGGAAAGACGGAATCGCCAGGCTTATTTTTCCGGCATCGGCATCGGGAAGGGCATGACATTGCTCACCCCGCGGGCCTCGCTGATCTTCGGCGTACCCAGGCGCTCGACTTCATCGATGCGCACGATCGAATGCATCGGCACGAAGCTGCGCACTACACCTTCGAACTGGGCCTTGAGCTTCTCCTCGCTCGGGTCAACGACCACTTGCGTGCGCTCGCCAAAGACGAACTCTTCCACTTCCAGGAAACCCCACAGATCACTCTGATAGATCTGCTTGGCGTACATTTCGAACACCTGGCCCTGGTTAAGGAAAATCACCTTGTAGATTGGAGCTTCACGTTTGGTCATGGCGGGCGGGTAACACATCGGGGGACAAAAATAGGGCGCGAACTATAGCATAGCTACCCGATGCACAACCCTAGGAACCTGTGGGCATGGCCCCTATAATGCGCGGTTCTTTGAATCACGTGATGATCCCGTCCATGGCCAAGAAGCTTTACATCGAAACCCACGGTTGCCAGATGAACGAGTACGACAGCTCGCGCATGGTGGACCTGCTGGGCGAACATCAGGCCCTGGAAGTCACCGCACGCGCCGAAGATGCGGACGTCATCCTGCTCAACACCTGCTCCATTCGCGAACGCGCCCAGGACCGGGTGTACTCCCAGCTCGGGCGCTGGCGTGAACTCAAGCTGGCCAATCCGGACATGGTGATCGCCGTAGGCGGTTGCGTGGCCAGCCAGGAGGGCGCGGCCATCCGCGACCGCGCGCCCTATGTGGACGTGATATTCGGCCCGCAGACCCTGCACCGCCTGCCGGAAATGATCGACGTCGCGCGCATCACCAAATTGCCGCAGGTCGACGTCTCGTTCCCGGAAATCGAAAAGTTCGACCACCTGCCCGAGCCCCGGATCGATGGCCCCAGCGCCTATGTCTCGGTGATGGAAGGCTGCAGCAAGTACTGCACCTTCTGCGTCGTGCCCTACACCCGCGGCGAAGAAGTCAGCCGGCCCTTCGACGATGTGATCGCCGAGATCATCCACCTGGCGGAAAACGGCGTCCGCGAGGTGACCCTGCTGGGCCAGAACGTCAACGGCTATCGCGGCCAAACCCACGACGGGCGCATGGCCGACCTGGCCGAATTGATTCGTGTGGTTGCTGCGATCGATGGCATCGAGCGGATCCGCTACACCACCTCACATCCGCTGGAGTTCTCCGACAGCCTGATCCAGGCGCATGCCGAAGTACCAGAGCTGGTGAAGCACCTGCACCTGCCAGTGCAATCGGGTTCGGACCGGATCCTCGCGGCCATGAAGCGCAATCACACCGCCCTGGAGTACAAGTCCAAGCTGCGCAAGCTCAGGGCGGCTGTTCCGGGAATCTGCATCAGTTCGGACTTTATCGTCGGCTTCCCAGGCGAGACGGAGAAGGATTTCCAGCAGACCATGAAACTGATCGAAGACGTCGGTTTCGACTTTTCCTACTCCTTCGTCTACAGCCAACGGCCGGGAACACCCGCCGCCGACCTGGCCGACGAAACACCGGAGGCGGTGAAAAAGGAACGCCTCAACGCCTTGCAGCACCGCCTCAATCAGCAAGGTTTTGAAATCAGCCGACAAATGGTCGGCTCTACCCAGCGCATCCTGGTGACCGACTACTCGAAGAAAGACCCGGGCGAGCTGCAGGGACGGACCGAGAACAACCGCATCGTCAACTTCCGCTGCGACAATCCCACGCTGATCGGCCAGTTCGCCGACGTGTACATCGACTCGGCGCAGCCTCACTCGCTGCGCGGCTCCCTGCTGCAATAACCTGGCAGGGAAAAGCCCCAGCAGCCCTTGCTCCGCATAAGAGCTTTCGCACCCAGGCTGCTGGCGTTATCCTTGAATTCATCCTAATTGCCGTTGGGCGGCTAAAAACGACCTTGAACGCACCCATAGAACCTCATCGTTTCATCCTCGAGCCCTTCGAGGCTCGCCGCTTCGCCAATCTGTGCGGGCAATTCGACGAGCATCTGCGCTTGATCGAACAGCGCCTGACGATCGAGATCCGCAACCGCGGCAATCAGTTCGAACTGATCGGCGAACCCAAGCAAACCACCTCCGCGGAAAACCTTCTGCGCCGTCTCTACCGGGAAACCAAGGGCACCGAGCTGTCGCCGGACCTGGTCCACCTGTTCTTGCAGGAGTCTGCCGTGCAAGAGCTGGACAACCCTTCGGTAGCCGATGCCGCCGTGGCCCTGCGCACCAAGAAAGGCATGATTCGCCCACGCGGCCTGAATCAGCAGCGCTACGTCAAAGAGATCCTCGGCAACGACATCAACTTCGGCATTGGCCCGGCAGGTACCGGCAAGACCTACCTGGCCGTGGCCTGCGCCGTGGATGCCCTGGAACGCGAGCAGGTGCGACGCATCCTGCTGGTGCGCCCGGCCGTGGAAGCCGGCGAAAAGCTCGGCTTCCTGCCCGGCGACCTGGCCCAGAAGATCGACCCCTACCTGCGCCCGCTGTACGACGCCCTGTATGAAATGCTCGGCTTCGAACACGTGGCCAAGCTCATCGAACGCCAGGTCATCGAGATCGCGCCCCTGGCCTACATGCGCGGTCGTACCTTGAACAACAGCTTCATCATCCTCGATGAAAGCCAGAACACCACCGTGGAACAGATGAAGATGTTCCTGACACGGATCGGTTTCGGCTCCACTGCGGTGATCACCGGCGACATCACCCAGGTCGACCTGCCCAAGGGCACCAAGTCCGGCCTGGCCCATGTGATCAACGTGCTCAAGGATGTGCCGGGTATCAGCTTCACTCACTTCATGCCCAAGGACGTGGTGCGCCATCCGCTGGTGCAACGCATCGTCGAAGCCTACGAGCGCTTCGAACTGCACGCTGCCGACGAGGCCGCCAAGGCTGCCGCAGACCGAGGCAACCGCCACGATGCTTGAGCTTGACCTGCAGCGCGCCAGCCAACAGCCGGCTCCCAGCGATGAACAGTTCCGCCAGTGGTGCGAGCTGGCCCTGCGCCAGCGCACCGCCGATTCGGAACTGACCATCCGCCTGGTGGACGAAGCAGAAGGGCGTGAGCTGAACCACACCTGGCGTCATAAAGATTACGCCACCAATGTGCTGTCATTTCCTGCCGATGTACCGGATGAACTGCTGGATATCCCATTGCTGGGGGACCTGGTGATCTGCATTGCGGTGGTCGAGCGCGAAGCGGCTGAACAAGGCAAGGAACTCCAGGCCCACTGGGCCCATCTGGTGATTCACGGCTGCTTGCATCTGTTGGGCTACGACCATATAGATGACGACGAAGCCGAAGAAATGGAAGCGCTGGAACGAACGTTGCTTGCAGAACTGGGTCATCCGGACCCTTATGCAGACGACGAAAGCTGATCAACAACCCCCTGTAACAACCAAGGATTCAGAGCAATCGCTATGAGCGAAGATCGATCGAGCAACGGGCAAAAGTCATGGCTGGGCAAACTGACCCAGGCTTTTGCCCATGAGCCGAAAAACCGCCAGGAGCTGCTGGAGCTGCTGCGCGAAGCCCATCAGAACAAGTTGCTGGACAGCGAAGCGCTGGCCATCGTCGAAGGCGCCATCCAGGTCGCTGACCTGCAAGTCCGGGACATCATGGTTCCGCGCTCGCAAATGATCAGCATCAAGGCGACCCAGACCCCTCGGGAGTTCCTGCCCGCAGTCATCGATTCGGCGCACTCGCGCTACCCGGTGATCGGCGAAAGCCATGACGACGTGATGGGCGTCCTGCTGGCCAAGGACCTGCTGCCGCTGATCCTCAAGGAGAACGGCGACAGCTTCAACATCAAGGACCTGCTGCGCCCGGCGACCTTCGTCCCCGAGTCCAAGCGCCTGAACGTGCTGCTTCGCGAGTTCCGCGCCAACCACAACCACATGGCCATCGTCATCGACGAGTACGGCGGCGTGGCGGGCCTGGTGACCATCGAAGACGTGCTGGAACAGATCGTCGGCGACATCGAGGACGAGCATGACGTCGAGGAGGACAGCTACATCAAGCCACTGCCCAGCGGCGACTTCCTGATCAAGGCGCTGACCCCCATCGAGAACTTCAACGAGTTTTTCGACAGCGACTTTTCCGATGACGAATTCGACACCGTAGGCGGCCTGGTCATGAGTGCGTTCGGCCACTTGCCAAAACGCAACGAAATCACTGAAATCGGCGCCTATCGCTTCCGCGTGCTCAACGCTGATAGCCGGCGGATTCATCTGCTGCGCCTGACCCCCATTTCCCGCTGAGGAAACGGGTCATCCGCCCTCCCCCGCACCGCGATATCGTCTTGAGGCCACTTGCCCGGCCTCAGGCGATACAGGGCGGGGACGCATCGGCCGAGCAGCGCTGCGTGACTCGATGCTCATCTGAAACAACCCAACCATTCTCCTCGTGCCCCGCCCGGTACGACACAGGAAAGAGCTGATGAAACGCCTCTTGCAGCGCTCAACCCGCCCCGGCTGGCCCGGCAACCTGCTGGCCGTGATCGCCGGCGCCATCACCACCCTGGCCCTGGCCCCCTACAACATCTGGCCTTTGGCGCTGCTGGCAGTCGGTCTGTTCTACGCCGGGCTGCGCGAGCTGACACCGCGCCAGGCCCTGGGCCGCGGCTGGTGCTTCGGCTTCGGCCTGTTCGGGGCCGGCACCAGTTGGATCTACGTCAGCATTCACACCTATGGCGGCGCCTCGGCCCTGCTTGCCGGCCTGCTGATGCTGGCCTTCATCGCTGCCATCGCCTGGTTTTTCGCACTGCCTGCCTGGCTCTGGGCCCGTTGGTTGCGACGCAATGAAGCGCCGCTGGCGGACGCCCTGGCATTTGCGGCCCTGTGGCTGGGCCAGGAAGCCTTTCGGGGCTGGTTCCTCACCGGTTTTCCCTGGCTGTATTCCGGCTACAGCCAGCTTGACGGCCCACTGGCCGGGCTCGCGCCGCTGGGCGGCATCTGGCTGATCTCCTTCTCCCTGGCCCTCACCGCAGCGCTGCTCTACAACCTGCCGCGACTGATCAAGGCCGGGCGCAAAGCCTTCATCGTTGCAGGCCTGCTCCTGCTGGCAGCGCCCTGGGTCGTGGGCCTGGCCCTCAAAGGCCATGCCTGGACCAGCCCCGCCGGAGAGCCGCTATCGGTCGCCGCCATCCAGGGCAATATCGAACAGAGCATGAAGTGGGACCCGGCCGAGCTCAACGCCCAGCTGGCGCTGTACCGCGACATGAGCTTTCGCAGCAAGCGCGTAGACCTGCTGGTCTGGCCGGAAACCGCAGTACCGGTGCTCAAGGAATCGGCCGAAGGCTACCTGACGATGATGGGCAACTTTGCCGCCGACCGTCATTCCGCGCTGATTACCGGCGTTCCGGTGCGCCAACTGGTACACCATGAAAAGCGCTACTTCAACGGCATCACCGTGACCGGAGAAGGGGACGGCACCTACCTCAAGCAGAAGCTGGTGCCTTTTGGCGAGTACGTGCCCCTGCAGGAAGTGCTGCGCGGCCTGATCGACTTCTTCAACCTGCCGATGTCGGACTTCGCCCGCGGCCCGGCCGACCAGCCGCTGCTACAGGCCAAGGGCTATCAGATCGCGCCGTTCATCTGCTACGAAGTGGTCTACCCCGAATTCGCAGCTGGCCTTTCGGCCCGTAGCGAACTGTTGCTGACCATCAGTAACGACACCTGGTTCGGCACCTCCATCGGCCCCCTGCAGCACTTGCAGATGGCGCAGATGCGCGCCCTGGAAGCAGGGCGCTGGATGATCCGCGCGACCAACAACGGCGTCACCGGGCTGATCGACCCGTTCGGCAGGATCACGGTGCAGATTCCCCAGTTCGAACGCGGCATTCTGTATGGCGAGGTCGTGCCCATGCACAACCTGACGCCGTATCTGCAATGGCGCTCCTGGCCGCTGGTGGTGCTCTGCACCCTGCTGTTTGGCTGGGCCTTGCTGGCCAGCCGGATCGCCAAGACCGTTTGAGGGCCCTCGCTGGCAATCCGGCTCCCGAGGGAGCCGGGTTGCCATCAGCGATAGAACAACCGGTAGCCCAATTGGCCCACTGCCTCATTGAGCAACTGGCCACTCTGCCAGATCGACTTGAACTCGGGCATCCAGCCTCCCAGCGGACGGGCGTTATCCATTCCCAGGAACCCCACTGGCGCAGGCACCACTTCAAACCCGGCGTGCTCGAAACTCCACACTGAGCGGGGCATATGCCAGGCCTGGGTCACCACCACCACACGCTTGATCCCCAACGGCAGCAGGACCTCGGCGCTGAACTGCGCATTCTCCCAGGTGGTGCGGCTGCGGCCTTCCTGCCAGCGCACCGTCACGCCAAAGTCATCGAGCAGGGATTGCGCCATCAACGCAGCCTCAGTGGGCGGCGTACCGTAATGCAGGCCGCCACTGGTCAGCACCGGCAGCCCGGAGGCCTTGGCCAGGCGCGCGGCATAGCGTTCGCGCTCCAGGCCCACGCCGGTGGGCTGATCGGAGCCCCACGCCGGATCGCCCCGCTCACGCCCCGAACCCAATACCACAATCACATCCGCCTGCTCGGCCAGGCTCGCCCATTGGCTTTGCGGCAAGGGCGGCAGGCGCTCCAGACCGCGCGCGCCCCACTCCACCATGACCGGCAGGCTCATCAGCCAGAAACCACCCAGCCCCAAGGCAAAACACCAGCCTGCCAGCCTTGGCCGGGAACGGCGCAAGCCCCAGGCAAGCAGCAGCAACAGCAATAGAATGCCGGGCGGCAGCAGCAACTGTTTGATGAAATAGCGAAAAGGCATCGAGCATCTCCAACAAGATGCCCGAAGCCTAAAGGGGATACCTGTCCGGCAACAACCGATGCCAAGTATTTTTGCTCCCGAGGTCCTCGGCCGCGACCTCGTTCGACCCGACAAGGGGCCTGGGACCTACTTGAACTGCTGAGATCGGACTTTCACCGATGCCTTGACGGGCGCCTGGTCCTTGAGCCAAATGATCTTGGCCGATCGAGGCACCTCCTGGTGTTGCAGACTGCCCATTGGATTGATCTGCATTTCACGTTGATGGCGGGCCAGATAGGCCCTGATCAATTCAAACTCCGCCCGGCTCAACCCCCGCAGTTCCAGCTCGATAGGCCGCTCATTGCGCAGTCGATCCGCCGTTTTTGCCGCATCCAGGGCCAGAGCCAGTCGATTGAGCAGCCTTTCATACACCTCTGGTTCTGTTGCTTTTCGCTGCGATTCAAGCATCCGTTCACCTCATCGAAGATAAGACTCACTCCCCTTTTTGAGCTTAGTCGGACAGCCGAAAGCGACGCGCCGCCGCGACCAACGGCCCGCCCGAGCAATCAGGGTTTCCCTCGGCAGAGTGCGGTCATGTATGCTACGGCGCTTCCTGTAACTCCACTTCCAGCTCCATCGGGCACTGAAAAACGCCGCATTTGACGTCGTCGTCACCCGAAGTTGCGTTGAAGAGGACTAGGCCACCCCTATTCAGTACAAAAGTAGCCATGCACGAACACTATCAGCCCCGTGAAATCGAAGCCGCCGCCCAGTCGTTCTGGGACGAGCAAAAGTCCTTTGAAGTCAGTGAACAGCCAGGCAAGGAAACCTACTACTGCCTATCGATGTTCCCTTACCCCAGCGGCAAGCTACACATGGGGCACGTGCGCAACTACACCATCGGCGACGTGATCTCCCGTTACCAGCGCATGCAAGGCAAGAACGTTCTGCAACCCATGGGTTGGGACGCCTTCGGCATGCCGGCGGAAAACGCCGCGATGAAGAACAACGTGGCTCCCGCCAAGTGGACCTACGAAAACATCGCCTACATGAAGACTCAGTTGCGCAGCCTGGGCCTGGCGGTGGACTGGTCCCGCGAGGTCACTACCTGCAAGCCGGATTACTACCGCTGGGAACAGTGGCTGTTCACCCGCCTGTTCGAAAAGGGCGTGATCTACCGCAAGAACGGTACCGTTAACTGGGACCCCATCGACCAGACCGTACTGGCCAACGAGCAGGTGATCGACGGCCGTGGCTGGCGTTCCGGCGCGCTGATCGAAAAGCGCGAAATTCCGATGTACTACTTCAAGATCACCGCCTACGCGGATGAGCTGCTGGAGAGCCTCGACGAACTGACCGGCTGGCCCGAGCAGGTCAAGACCATGCAACGCAACTGGATCGGCAAGTCGCGCGGCATGGAAGTGCAGTTCCCCTACGATCAGGCCTCCATCGGCGAAGCCGGGACCCTGAAGGTCTTCACCACCCGTCCAGACACCCTGATGGGTGCGACTTACGTTGCCGTGGCAGCCGAGCACCCGCTGGCTACCCTGGCCGCGCAGAACGACCCACAGTTGCAGGCCTTCATCGCCGAGTGCAAAGGCGGCAGCGTCGCCGAAGCCGATATGGCGACCCAAGAGAAGAAAGGCCTGCCGACTTCGCTGTTCGTCGAGCACCCGTTGACCGGTGAAAAACTCCCGGTCTGGGTCGCCAACTACGTGCTCATGCACTACGGCGACGGCGCGGTCATGGCCGTACCGGCCCACGATGAGCGCGACTTCGAGTTCGCCACCAAGTACAACCTGCCGATCAAGGCCGTGGTACGTACCAGCGCCGGCGATGAAACTCCGGCGCCCTGGCAGGACGCTTACGGCGAGCATGGCGAGCTGATCAACTCCGGCGAATTCAACGGCCTGGACTTCCCTGGCGCGTTCGACGCGATCGAAGTGGCGCTGCTGAAGAAAAACCTTGGCCAATCGCGTACCCAGTTCCGCCTGCGGGACTGGGGCATCAGCCGCCAGCGCTACTGGGGTTGCCCGATCCCGATCATCCACTGCGACAGCTGCGGCGATGTACCCGTCCCGCAAGAGCAGTTGCCGGTGGTATTGCCGGAAGACGTGGTTCCCGATGGCGCCGGTTCGCCACTGGCGCGCATGCCTGAGTTCTACGAGTGCAGCTGCCCGAAATGCGGAGCACCTGCCAAGCGTGAAACCGACACCATGGACACCTTCGTCGAGTCCTCGTGGTACTACGCCCGTTACGCCTCGCCGCACTATGAAGGCGGCCTGGTAGATCCGGCTGCGGCCAACCACTGGTTGCCGGTGGATCAGTACATCGGCGGTATCGAACACGCCATCCTGCACCTGCTCTACGCGCGCTTCTTCCACAAGCTGATGCGTGACGAAGGCCTGGTGAGCTCCAACGAGCCGTTCAAGAACCTGCTCACCCAGGGCATGGTGATTGCCGAGACCTACTACCGTCGCGAAGCCAATGGCAGCTACACCTGGTACAACCCGGCGGATGTCGAGCTGGAGCGTGACAGCAAGGCCAAGATCATTGGCGCCAAACTCATCTCCGACGGCCTGCCGGTGGAGATCGGTGGCACCGAGAAGATGGCCAAGTCGAAGAACAACGGTGTCGACCCACAATCGATGATCGAACAATACGGCGCCGATACCTGCCGCCTGTTCATGATGTTCGCCTCGCCACCCGACATGAGCCTGGAATGGTCCGACTCTGGCGTTGAAGGCGCGCACCGCTTCCTCAAGCGTGTCTGGCGCCTGGCCCAGGCCCACGTCAGCCAGGGGCTGCCGGGTGCTCTGGATGTAGCGACACTGAGCGACGAACAGAAAGCCATTCGCCGTGCGATCCACCTGGCCATCAAGCAGGCCAGCCAGGACGTAGGCCAGCATCACAAGTTCAACACCGCCATCGCCCAGGTGATGACTCTGATGAACGTCCTGGAAAAAGCGCCGCAAGGCAGCGAACAGGACCGTGCACTGCTGCAGGAAGGCTTGCAGACCGTAGCCCTGTTGCTCGCTCCGATCACTCCGCACATTAGCCACGAGCTGTGGGGCCAACTGGGTCAAAGCGGCGCGATCATCGATGCCGGCTGGCCAGCATTGGACGAAAGCGCACTGGTGCAGGACAGCCTGCAACTGGTGATCCAGGTCAACGGCAAACTGCGTGGCCAGATCGAAATGCCTGCCAGCGCCAGCCGTGAAGAAGTCGAAGCGGCCGCTCGCAGCAACGAGAACGTACTGCGCTTCACTGAAGGCCTGACGATTCGCAAGGTCATCGTCGTGCCGGGCAAACTGGTCAACATCGTCGCCAGCTAATTGGATCAAGCGCCCGGTCCGGGATCGGGCGCCGAATAAAACCTCCAGGGCCACAAGGTTGGCCCATCTGGTTTCAAGGGGAGCAATACATGATCAAACGTAATCTGCTGGTGATGGGCCTGGCCGTGCTGTTGAGCGCCTGTGGCTTCCAGCTGCGCGGCACTGGAACCCAGGAGCTGACCATCAAGGAGCTGGACCTGAGCGCCCGTGATGCCTACGGGACCACCATCAAGATGCTCAAGCAACAGCTTGAAAGCAGCGGTGTGCGAGTCCATGCCGGCGCACCTTACAAACTGGTGCTGCTGAGCGAGGAAAATGCCCAGCGCACCCTCAGCTACACCGGCGGCGGCAGCTCGGCTGAGTACGAGATCAGTACCACTCTCAAGTATGAGATCCTGACTCACGACAACCTGCACCTGCTGGACGACAAACTGGAAGTGCAAAAAGTCTTCCTGCACGACGGCAACAACATCACTGGTTCCGACCAGGAGTCTTCCGAAACCCGCAAGGAAATGCGTCGCGACCTGATCCAGCGCATGCTGATCCGTCTGCAATTGCTGACCCCGGAACAGCTTGCCCAACTGCAGGCGACAGCCGAAGCCAAGGCCAAGGCAGAAGCCGAAGCCCTGGAAGCCGCACGCAAGGCTGAGGCGGAAACCCCGCGACAGTCCCCTATGGAACTGCCGAACCAGTAAGCCATGCGGGGCGCTCCGGCGCCCCCTGACCACCTGCCTATGAAACTTGCCCCCGCCCAACTCGGCAAACACCTGCAAGGCACTCTCGCGCCGATCTATGTGATCAGCGGCGATGATCCCCTGCTTTGCCAGGAAGCCGCCGACGCCATTCGCTCTGCCGTACGCCAGCAGGGGTTCGATGAGCGCCAGGTATTCAGCGCCGACGCCAGTTTCGACTGGGGCACCCTGCTGCAAGCCGGTGCCAGCATGTCGCTGTTCGCCGAAAAACGCCTGTTGGAACTGCGCCTGCCCTCGGGCAAGCCCGGTGACAAGGGCGCAGCAGCGCTGATCGAATACTGCTCGCGGCCTGCCGAAGACACAGTGCTGTTGATCAGCCTGCCCAAACTCGATGGCAGCGCGCAGAAAACCAAATGGGGCAAGGCACTGGTCGAGGGTGCCCAGACTCAATTCGTACAGATCTGGCCGGTAGATGCCAACCAGTTGCCGCAGTGGATTCGCCAGCGCCTGTCCCAGGCCGGCTTGTCCGCCAGCCAGGATGCCGTCGAATTGATTGCCGCCCGGGTCGAAGGCAACCTGCTGGCTGCCGCCCAGGAAATCGAGAAACTCAAGCTGATGGCCGAGGGCGGGCAGATCACCGTCGAAACGGTCCAGGCGGCGGTGGCCGACAGTGCCCGCTTCGACGTATTCGGCCTGGTGGACGCCATCCTCAATGGTGAAGCGGCCCATGCCCTGCGCATGCTGGAAGGCTTGCGCGGCGAAGGCGTGGAACCTCCGGTGATTCTCTGGGCACTGTCCCGGGAACTGCGCCTGCTGGCCAACCTGGCCCTGCAGTTCAGCCAGGGCGTGCCATTGGACAAGGTCTTCAGCCAGGCCCGCCCGCCCGTCTGGGACAAACGCAAACCCCTGATGAGCAAAGCCTTGCAGCGCTACTCCGCACAACGCTGGGGCCAACTGCTGCTCGATGCCCAGCGCATTGATGCGCAGATCAAGGGACAGGCCAGTGGCTCGCCCTGGAGCAGCCTGAGCCGCTTATCGCTGCTGATGGCCGGCCAGCGCCTGGCGCTTGCGGCCGAGTAAAACGGCCACCCCATCACGCTTACAATTTTCTGCATCCATGATGCTGGACAGCGGCCCGACTCTGGCCGATGATCTGCGCCGCAACACCTCCCTCCCAAAGTGAGTATTGAGCATGAGCAAGCCATCCAAGCATGGCCCCAACAAGGCCAAATCCATCGTCGCCCAGCCACTGTTCCGCAGCCGCCAGGAACGCCCGGCCAAGGGCAAAGGCAGCTACCGCCGCGAAGCCTTCCAGTCTAAAAGCTGGGAGGCTTCTTACTTTCTGGCTGCCTGAAGCCCAGAACCCCGCCGGCATGATAAGGTCTGCACCTGATTGTTATTCTCTCTGGACCCGTGCATGCCCTTTTGTCTTTCCCGTCGTTGGCACATGCGCCAACTGATCGCTGCCTCCAGCCTTATTCTGCTAGTCGCCTGCGCGGAAAAACCCACCGCCGCCGACGCCCAGCCGCTGCCCAGCCTCCAGGCAGCCCCTCTTGCCGCACCTGCCACTGTCGCGCCCCTGGCCGTCGACAACCTGGATGTCCAGCCCACCCAGACCTTCGAACAATGGTTGAACGCCTTCCGCGCCGAAGCCTTGGGCGCCGGTATCCGTGCCGATGTATTTGATCGCGCCTTTGCCGGCGTGACCCCGGACATGAGCGTGATCAAGGCCGACCGCAGCCAGCCCGAGTTCAGCCGCCCAGTGTGGGAATACCTGGAAGGGGCACTGTCGCCGGTACGGGTACGCAAAGGCCAGGCAATGCTGGTGCAGTACAGCGACATCCTGCAACGGATCGAACAGCGCTACGGCGTCGACCGCCAGGCATTGGTGGCGGTGTGGGGCATGGAAAGCAATTTCGGCGACTTCCAGGGCAACAAATCAGTCATTCGCTCCCTGGCCACCCTGGCCTATGAAGGCCGCCGCCCGGCTTTCGCCAATAGCCAGCTGATCGCGGCGTTGCAGATCATCCAGCATGGCGATATCCAGCCCGAGAAGATGCTCGGCTCCTGGGCCGGCGCCATGGGCCAGACCCAGTTCATTCCCACCACCTACAACACCCACGCCGTGGACTTCGACGGTGATGGCCGCCGGGATATCTGGAACAGCCCGGCCGATGCACTGGCCTCCACGGCGCACTATCTACAGAGTTCCGGCTGGCAGCAGGGGCAGCCCTGGGGTCTTGAAGTACAGCTCAACAGTGGCTTCGACTATGCCCTGGCCGACGCCTCCACCCGCAAGACCGTGGGCGAATGGATGCGCCTGGGCATGACTCCTGCCAATGGCAAGGCCCTGCCCTATGGCTCGGAACACCTGTCAGCCTCACTGCTGTTGCCAGCGGGTTACCGCGGCCCGGCATTCCTGATCCTGGACAACTTCCGGGCAGTGCTCAAATACAACAACTCATCGTCCTATGCCCTGGCGGTGAACCTGCTCTCCGAACGCTTCGGCGGAGCCGGCCAGATCAGCGGCAACTGGCCCAAGGACGACCTGCCCCTGAGCCGCTCCGAGCGTATCGAGCTACAGACACTGCTCAGTGCCAACAGCTATGACGCCGGCAATCCCGACGGCATCATCGGCGCCAACACCCGCAAGGCCATTCGCAATGCCCAGCAGGCCCTGGGCTGGCCCGCGGATGGTTATCCGACCCACAAGCTGCTGGAAAGCCTGCGCAATCGTTAGGACCCGGTCCGGCGCAGGGGAAAGCCTCCCCTCGCCGGCCCTGCGATTACTTGAAGACCACATCCTGCGCCAGGGTCAGCTCCCTGGCTCCCGCATCCAGCCTGACCAGCGCGCCCATGGGCAAGGTCAGGTTGGGGTCGCAGTGACCACTGCGCCATCCCGCCAGCACCGGAATCCGCAGCGGTTCGAAGGTCTGCTTGAGCAAAGCGCACAGCGCCGCAAAATCCACACCGGCCACATCCCCCACCAGTACCCCACGCAGCTTGTCCAGCTTTCCGGCCAGGCGCAGGTGATTGAGCAGGCGATCTATGCGGTACAGCGGCTCGTTGACGTCCTCGATAAACAGGATGATGCCGTCGGTATTGATCTCATACGGGGTGCCCAGGGTACTGGCGATCAGCGACAGGTTTCCGCCCAGCAGGGAACCCAGCGCAATACCCGGCTCGATGGTAGTCAGGGGGAAGGCCACCGGATGGGGCAGCAGGCTGCCAGCTCGGGCCTGGCCTCGAAGCAGATTGAAAAAGGAGGCTTCGGTGGGCGCCTGCTTGTCGCCCAGCAGGTCGGCGTTGAGCATTGGCCCGTGAAAACTCACGAAACCGGCATAACGGTTGATTGCCAGGTGCAGGGCGGTGATATCGCTGTAGCCGACAAAGGGCTTGGGATTGCGCCGCAACAGATCGAAATCGATCTTGTCCAGCAGGCGGGGGCTGCCATAACCGCCACGCAGGCACAGAATGGCGTCTATATCCGTATCGGCGAAGGCCTCATGCAGGTCCTTGAGGCGCGCTTCGTCGCTACCGGCCAGGTACCCCTCCTGCAACCCGACACCCGGGAAGATCCGTAGGCTGTATCCCCTGGAGCGCATCCATTGGTGGGCTTTTTCAGTATCCAGCGCTGCGGGACCGGCAGGTGCAATAAGGCCGATAACGCCTTCTGCGGCCAGCGCCGGCACCGGTAGGTGGGCGTTCAGCGCAGCAGTCGGTTGGATAGGCATGCAGATTCTCCCTGTGTGAATTCACTCAAGCACAGTAGCCATGAATGGTGTCAAACAGAAGAGGCGGGATTTAAAAAGCGGCGGGCGCAGCGAAAGTGCTCGAAAGAGCGGGGGAACTGCCCGCAAGACGTGCGCCTTGCGGGCAGGCAGATCAGGAAACCAGGCCTGCCTTGGCCAGTTTCGCTTGTTCGTCGGCATGGTACGAAGAACGCACCAGCGGGCCGGAAGCAACGTTCTTGAACCCCATCCGATAACCTTCCTCGGCGAACCAGGCGAAGGTGTCAGGGTGCACGAAGCGCTGGACCGGCAGGTGATTGCGCGACGGTTGCAGGTACTGGCCAAGGGTCAGCATGTCGATGTCGTGCTCGCGCATGCGCTTCATGACCTCGATGACTTCATCATCGGTTTCACCCAGGCCCAGCATCAGCCCGGACTTGGTCGGAACATGCGGCACCAGTTGCTTGAATTTCTGCAGCAGGGTCAGCGACCACTGGTAGTCCGAGCCAGGACGGGCGGCCTTGTACAGGCGCGGCACGGTTTCCAGGTTGTGGTTGAACACGTCCGGCGGCGTGGCGGCGGTGATTTCCAGGGCAACATCCATGCGGCCACGGTAGTCGGGAACCAGGGTTTCCAACTGCACGTTCGGCGACAACTTGCGGATTTCACGGATGCAGTCGGCAAAGTGCTGGGCACCGCCGTCACGCAGGTCATCGCGGTCCACCGAGGTAATCACCACGTATTTCAGGCGCAGATCGGCGATAGCCACCGCCAGGTTCATTGGCTCGTCGACATCCAGAGGCTTTGGACGACCATGACCCACATCACAGAAGGGGCAGCGACGGGTGCAGATATCACCCATGATCATGAAGGTCGCGGTGCCGCCGGAGAAGCACTCGCCCAGGTTCGGGCAGGATGCCTCTTCGCAGACGCTGTGCAGCTTGTGCTTGCGCAGCAGCTGCTTGATCCGGTCGACTTCCGGGGAGACGGGGATGCGTACGCGAATCCAGTCCGGTTTCTTCGGCAGTTCGGTAGTCGGAATGATCTTCACCGGAATGCGCGCGACCTTTTCCGCACCGCGCAATTTGACGCCGGTTTCAACTTTCGGACGGGCCGCTCGCTCGGAGATATCCAGCGTCGGGATCAGGGTTTGAACAGCGTCTTGCGCAGTAGTCATATCAGTCGATTCCGCCCGTTAGGGTCGTCTGCTCAGCATAGTCGAGGTGTTTGACGAGCTGCGCACGCAGCCGGGCACTTACCTCGGCAAATTCAATCGGCCCTGCATGGTCGCTCAGTTGGGTCATCGCCAACCCGGCGTAACCACAGGGGTTAATCCGTCGAAACGGCTGCAAATCCATGTCCACGTTCAAGGCCAGACCGTGAAAAGAGCATCCGTGACGGATACGCAGGCCCAGCGAGGCGATTTTCGCCCCATTGACGTAGACGCCCGGTGCATCGGGCTTGGCCGCCGCCGGCACGCCGTAGCTGGCCAGCAGCTCGATCAGGCAGTGCTCCATGCGGTTGACCAGGTCCCGCACACCGAAACCCAATCGGCGCACATCCAGCAGCAGGTAGGCCACCAGTTGGCCAGGGCCGTGATAGGTCACCTGGCCGCCGCGGTCCACCTGCACCACGGGGATATCCCCCGGGAGCAACAGGTGCTCGGCCTTGCCGGCCTGGCCCTGGGTGAAGACCGGGGGATGCTGCACCAGCCAGACTTCATCCGGTGCATCGGTACCGCGTTCATTGGTAAAGCGCTGCATCGCTTGCCAGACCGGCTCGTAAGCCATCTGGCCAAGCTCACGAAAGCCCAGCGTCTGTGGCATCACAGCACCATGTGGACGACACCGGTAGCACGCAGGGCACTATTGATATCACGCAGTTGGTCTTCACCGGTGGCGGTGATGTGCAGTTGTACGGTGGTGTACTTGCCGTTGCTGCTTTGACGCTCGGCCAGGGACTTGATGTCCAGCTTGGCGTACTTGGCAAGGATCTCGATCACGGTGTCCTTGAAACCGACAACCGTGTCACCGATCACCTTGATCGGATAGTCATCGACGGGAAACTCAATCTTGTGCGACTTAACGTCAGTGTCTGTCATGGCAGTAACGGCCTCGTATAGCCGGACGACGGACATGGCCCCCGCTCCACTGGAGAGCGAGGGCCACGCAGGTCGACAATATCAGTTGAACAAGCCGTAGAAGAATAGACGGATGCTATCCCACATGCGACGGAAGATACCACCTTCGTCGACCGCTTCCAGGGCGATCAGGTCAGCGCTGTGCACCACCTTGTCGTCCAGTTTCACTTCGACTTTACCAATCACGTCGCCCTTGGCGATCGGCGCGACCAGTTGCGGGTTCATGGTCATGCTGGCGGCCAGCTTTTTCAACTGGCCTTTAGGCATAGTCATGGTCAGGTCTTCGGCCAGACCGGCCTTGACCTGATGAGTGGTGCCCTTCCAGACCTGGGCCTGGGCCAGCTCGGTGCCCTTCTGGTAGAAGGTCTGGGTTTCGAAGAAACGGAAACCGTAAGTCAGCAGCTTCTGGGTTTCAGCAGCACGAGCCTGTTCGCTGTTGGTACCGAACACCACGGCGATCAGGCGCATGCCATCACGCACCGCCGAGGACACCATGCAATAGCCGGCTTCGTCGGTATGGCCGGTCTTCAGGCCGTCAACAGTCTTGTCGCGCCACAGCAGCAGGTTGCGGTTGGGCTGCTTGATGCCGTTCCAGAAGAACTCCTTCTGCGAGTAGATCGCGTAGTGCGCCGGGTCCTCGTGGATGATCGCGCGAGCCAGCACCGCCATGTCGTGGGCCGACGAGTAGTGCTCTGGGTTCGGCAGGCCGGTAGGGTTCATGAAGTGGCTGTTGCTCATGCCCAGGTCGGCAGCCGTCTTGTTCATCATGTCGGCGAATGCGTCTTCGCTACCGGCGATATGCTCGGAAACCGCGACGCTGGCGTCGTTGCCGGACTGGATGATGATGCCGTGCAGCAGGTCGCTGACGGTGACTTGCGAACCCACCTTGATGAACATCCGCGAGCCGCCGGTACGCCAGGCGTTCTCGCTGACGGTCACCGGATCGTTCTCGCCGATCTGGCCGCGACGGATTTCCAGGGTCGCGATATAGGCGGTCATCAGCTTGGTCAGGCTGGCCGGCGGCAGGCGCTGGTCACCATTGTTCTCCACCAGCACGTTACCGCTGCTGGCATCCATGAGCACATAGGATTTGGCGGCCAGTTGCGGTGGCGACGGCATCGCTTCGACCGCCCAGGCGGCGGGCGTGATGATCAGCGGGACAAGCAGGCACAGGCGTTTGGCAAAGGTGGTGATGTTCATCCGTCTCTCGAAGTTGCTAATGGAAACTTGCCCTTGCGGGCAAAACTATTTCAGACAGCCTTCTAGAGGGCTGTCGCGTGTGCAGTTGTTCACTCACTGACCCTTGCCGGGCTTTTGTTGTTCGACGAGCCAACAACCAGGGCCCGCCCCCCAATACCGCAAGCGGACCTTCAATCTTCAGTATTCTTACTCGGCAGAGACCACGCTGGCCTGCCCAAGGTTCGCCAGGCGCACGCTGTTCTGCGCTTGCTGAGCCTCACCCGGCGTGCCGAATGGCCCCAGGCGGACCCGATGCAGCGTCTGTTGATTGCGGACGATCGAGCTGATGAACACCGGGGCGCTCACCATGCCACTCAACTTCGACCTCAACAGCTCGGCAGCGTCAGGGTTGGCGAAGGCGCCCACCTGCAGATACTGGCCAGAAGCTACTGCCGTGTTTTTCACTTGTACGGGAACCACAGCCGCCGCGTGCTGCTGGGGCGGCGGGGTCCATTGTTCGACAGTGCCGGCCGAGGCCGTGACCACCGGCGCGCTATTCTGCGCCACTTGCGGCTCGTTGAGCATCAGCGGCGCCGGACGGCCACGCTGAGCCCACCATTGCTGCGGATCGATGCCCTCGACCTTGACCCGGGCGGTGCCGGTCTCGGCATAGCCGAGCTTCTTGGCCGCGGCGTAGGAGAGGTCGATGATGCGGTCGGAATAGAACGGACCGCGGTCGTTGACCCGCAGGATCACGCTGCGATTGTTGTCCAGGTTGGTCACCCGCACATAACTCGGCAGCGGCAGAGTCTTGTGCGCGGCACTCATGCCGTACAGGTCATAGACCTCGCCATTGGCGGTGTTCTGGCCGTGGAACTTGGTGCCATACCAGGACGCCGTGCCGGAGGCCACGTAGTTCTTCGATTCCTGGATGGGGAAATAGGTCTTGCCCAGTACCGTGTAAGGGTTGGCCTTGTACGGGCCGGTATGCAGGGTCGGGGTCGCATCGGGGATGCGCGAAACGTCGACATCCCACCACGGCGCGCCATCCTTGTGGGCTCGGTTGACGTCCAGGCCCGGCATGGAACGCACAGCGTTGGAAGATTTCTGCTGCGGCGAGCGACTCGTCGAGCAACTGACCACCAGCAAGGACAACGCGGCAAAAGCCACCAGTTTCAGGGGTTTGCGAATTGGCATTGCCAGCATTACTTGACGCCCCGTGCTTGGACCAGCTGTTCAGACAACTGATGTACGGCCATGGCGTACATCACGCTGCGGTTATAGCGAGTGATCGCGTAAAAATTCTTCAGGCCCATCCAGTATTCCGGGCCATTGTCACCTTCCAGACGAAAAGCGGTGACCGGCATATCATCGCGCAGCGCATCATGACTCGACCAGCCCAGGGCCCGCAACTCCCCGACGGTTTTCGTCGGCTCGATCCCGGTGGTCAAGCCTTCATCCACTCGATCACCACGCACATCGGCGCGACTGACCACCGGCTCGCCGGCCACCCAGCCGTGGCGCTTGAAATAGCTGGCCACACTGCCGATGGCATCATCGGGGTTGGTCCAGATATTGATGTGGCCATCACCGTCGAAGTCCACGGCATAAGCCCGAAAGCTGCTGGGCATGAACTGCGGTAGGCCCATGGCTCCGGCATAGGAACCCTTGAGGCTCAATGGATCGACCTGCTCCTCGCGCGCCAGCAATAGAAACTCGCGCAGTTCCTTGCGGAAGAACTCGGCACGGGGCGGATAATCGAAGCCCAAGGTGGACAATGCGTCGATCACCCGGTAATTCCCGGTATTTCGACCGAAAAAGGTTTCAACGCCGATGATCGAGACAATTACCTGGGCCGGTACGCCATATTCCTGCTCGGCGCGGGCCAGTACCGCTTCATGCTGGCGCCAGAAATCCACACCGCGGGCAATGCGCGCGTCGGTGATGAACATCGGCCGGTATTCCTTCCACTGCTTGACCCGCTCGGCGGGCCGCGAAATGGCGTCAAGAATCGACTGCTTGCGCTCGGCCTCGCGGAACACAGCCATCAGCTGCTCCCCGGCAAAACCATAGTCCCGAGTCATTTCGCCCACGAATTCGGCCACCTGGGGCGAACCTTCGTAATCACCGGCGAACGCGGGCTGCGCTGCACCAAGGATGCTTACCAGACCGACCCACGGCGCTTGCCGAGCGGCCCAGCCACGCATTGCTTGCATTGAATTCTTCACCTTAATCAAACCTGCGCGATCCACTTGCGATGGGTATGGATCGACATCAAAACCCCAAACGCTGACAGTAGCGTCACCAGCGAAGTTCCTCCGTAGCTAATGAACGGCAACGGCACCCCTACGACCGGCAACAAGCCACTGACCATACCGATGTTGACGAAAACGTAAACAAAAAACGTCATAGTCAGGCTGCCCGCGAGCAATTTGCCAAACAGTGTCTGGGCCTGGGCGGTGATCACCAGCCCGCGCCCGATCAACAGCAGGTAGATCAGCAGCAGCGCACAGATGCCCACCAGGCCGAACTCCTCGCCCATGACAGCGATAATGAAGTCGGTGTGGCTCTCCGGCAAAAAGTCCAGGTGCGACTGGGTGCCCAGCAGCCAGCCCTTGCCGAATACCCCACCGGAGCCAATGGCGGCCTTGGACTGGATGATGTTCCAGCCGGTGCCCAGCGGATCGCTCTCCGGGTCAAGGAACGTCAGGATCCGCTGCTTCTGGTAGTCATGCATGATGAAGAACCACATGGCGATGGCCACGGGAACCGCAGCCGCCAGCACGCTGAGAATCCAGCGCCAGCGCAGGCCGCCCATGAACAGCACGAAGGTACCGCCGGCCAGGATCAGCAAGGCCGTACCCAGGTCGGGCTGGCGCACGATCAGGATGAACGGAATGCCAATCAGCACCAGGCTGATCCCCACATGCTTGAGATGGGGTGGCAAGGTGCGCTTGGACAGGTACCAGGCGATGGTCGCCGGCATGATGATCTTCATGAACTCCGAAGGCTGGAAGCGGATCACCCCGGGGATGTTGATCCAGCGGGTCGCCCCCATGGCGTTGTGGCCCATGACATCTACCACCACCAGCAGCACCACGCCGAACACGTAGCCCAGCGGCACCCAACGGGCCATGAAGCGCGGTTCGAACTGGGCGATGACGATCATCGACACCAGGCCGATACCGAATGAAGTGGCCTGCTTGGCCAGCAGGTCCCAACTCTTGCCGCTGGCGGAATACAGCACGAACAGGCTGCCGGCGGCCAGGGTCAGCAGCAGCACCAGCAGCGGGCCATCGATATGCAGGCGCTGCAACAGCGTCGCGCGACGGCGCATCACATCCTCACTGGAGAGGATGCGGTCAAAATTACTCTTCACGGGCCGTAGCCTCCGCGCTGATAGGGCTGGCGAACTCAGGCTTGAGCTGGCCGTCCTGGCCGAGAAGCCAGGCATCCATCACCTGGCGCACTACGGGAGCCGCGACGCCGGAGCCCGACTCACCGTTCTCGACCATGACCGAGACCACGATCTTGGGGTTTTCCGCCGGGGCGAAGCCGACGAACAAGGCGTGGTCGCGATGCCGCTCCTGGACCTTGGAGCGGTCGTACTTCTCGCCCTGCTTGATCGCCACCACCTGGGCGGTACCACTCTTGCCGGCAATCCGGTACGGCGAACCGACCGCAGCCTTGCGCGCGGTGCCTCGCGCACCGTGCATCACCTGCTGCATGCCATGGTTGACCTTCATCCAGTCCGAGGGGTCACGCAGGACAATGTCCGGCATCGGGTTGTGATCCACCGGCTTCTCGCCCTCGATGCTCTTGGCCAGGTGTGGCCGGTTCCACTTGCCCTTGCTGGCGACCAGGGCGGTGGCCTGGGCCAGTTGCAACGGCGTGGACTGCATGTATCCCTGGCCGATCCCGAGAATCAGGGTCTCCCCCGGGAACCAGGCCTGGCGCCGGGTGGCGCGCTTCCATTCGCGGGTCGGCATCAAGCCCGGCGACTCCTCGAACATGTCCAGGGAGACCTTCTGGCCGATACCGAACTTGCTCATGTAGGCGGACAGCCGGTCGATCCCCAGCTTGTGGGCCAGGTCGTAGAAATAGGTGTCGTTGGACCGCATGATCGCGGTGTCCAGGTCGACATAACCGTCACCGGTACGATTCCAGTTGCGGTATTTGTGGTCGTAGTTGGGCAGCTGGTAATAGCCCGGGTCGTAGACCCGGGTCGAAGCCGTGACCACACCGGCATCCAGCCCGGCAATGGCCACCGCCGGCTTGATGGTCGAACCCGGCGGATACAGGCCACGCAGCACCCGATTGAACAACGGCCGGTCGATGGAATCGCGCAGCTCGGCATAGGCCTTGAAGCTGATGCCGGTAACGAACAGGTTGGGGTCGAAGCTCGGCTGGCTGACCATCGCCAGCACTTCACCGGTACTCGGGTCCAGGGCTACCACCGCGCCACGACGCCCGCCCAGGGCCAGTTCCGCGGCTTCCTGCAACTTGATGTCCAGGCTCAGGACAATGTCCTTGCCGGGAATCGGGTCGGTGCGCTTGAGCACCCGCAGCACCCGGCCGCGGGCGTTGGTCTCGACCTCTTCGTAACCCACCTGGCCGTGCAGCTCAGGCTCGTAGAAGCGCTCGATGCCGGTCTTGCCGATATGGTGGGTGCCGCTGTAGTTCACCGGATCGAGGGACTTGAGCTCTTTCTCGTTGATCCGCCCCATATAGCCCACGGAGTGGGCAAAGTGCGCGCCCTGGGGGTAATGCCGGACCAGCTGGGCCACCACTTCCACACCGGGCAGGCGGAACTGGTTGACCGCGATCCGGGCGATCTGCTCTTCCGTCAACTCGAACAGGATCGGCACCGGCTCGAAAGGCCGACGCCCCTGCTTCATGCGCTTTTCAAACAGCACCCGGTCTTCCGGAGTCAGCTCCAGCACCTCGACGATCACGTCGAGCACCTGCTGCCAGTCGCCGGAACGCTCGCGGGTCATGCTCAGGCTGAAGCTGGGCCGGTTGTCCGCCACCACCACGCCATTGCGGTCGAAAATCAGCCCGCGAGTCGGTGGAATCGGCTGCACGTGGACCCGGTTGTTCTCCGAAAGAGTGGAGTGATAGTCGTACTGGATCACCTGCAGGTAATACAGCCGGGCAATCAGCACACCGATCAGGCAAACCACCATGATGGCGCCGAACACGACACGGCCACGCACCAGACGGGCGTCTTTTTCGTGGTCCTTGATGCGGATCGGCTGGGACATGAGGGGCGCGGGCTACTTGTGGTAAGGGTGCCCGGACAGCACGGTCCAGGCGCGATACAGCTGTTCACCGATGAGAATCCGCACCAGAGGGTGGGGCAGGGTCAGCGGCGACAGCGACCAGCGCTGATCCGCCCGCGCACAAACTTCCGGCGCCAGCCCTTCCGGGCCGCCGACCATGAAGTTCACGGTGCGCGAATCGAGACGCCAGCGATCCAGTTCCACCGCCAGTTGCTCGGTGCTCCAGGGTTTGCCATGCACCTCAAGGGTGACGATGCGCTCGTTATGCCCGACCTTGGCCAGCATGGCCTCGCCTTCCTGACGGATGAAGCGAGCCACGTCGGCGTTCTTGCCCCGGGTATTGAGCGGAATTTCCACCAGTTCCAGCGCCAGCTCGGATGGCAGACGCTTGGCATACTCGTGCCAACCCTCTTCCACCCACTTGGGCATGCGTGAACCGACAGCGATCAGACGCAGGCGCACAGCCGTCCCTTATTGCTGGTCTTTGTTGAGCTTGGTGAAGTGCTCGTGGCCATGCTCCGGGCTGTGGTGCTTGCCATCGGCCGCGCGGCTCTGCTCGGCGCCCTGCCACAGACGTTCCAGGTCGTAGAACTGGCGGGCCGAGGCGGTCATCATGTGCACGATCACGTCGTCCAGGTCCAACAGCACCCAGTCACTGTCGCCCTTGCCTTCTTCACCCAATGGGCGCACGCCCTGGGCCTTGACCATTTCACGGACCTTTTCCAGCATCGCGCCGATCTGGCGGTTGGAGGTACCGGTAGCGATGATCATGTAGTCAGTGATGCTCTGCTTGTCGCGAACATCGATCACCAGGACGTCCTGGGCCTTGACGTCTTCCAGCGCGGCGACAGCCACCTTGACCAGATCTTCGCCTTTCATTACTTGGTTAGTCATATAAAACTCGTTTAGCTCGTATGTTTGGAACGCCGCTCAGCACAGGCCGGCAGCGCTCCTTCAGTTCGGCGCACGGTAAAGCCCGTGTGCATCGATATAGGCCAGGACCGCGTCAGGCACCAGGAAACGTACCGACTTACCGCTGGCCAGCAGTTGACGGATCTGGGTGGCGGACACCGCAAGCGGCGTCTGCCAGACGAATGCAATGTGCCCCCCCGGCCCTTGCAGGGCCAAAGGGTCGCTCACCGAACGCGCTGCCAGCAGGTTGCGCAAGGCATCCGGCGGTTCGCTGTCGGCATCCGGGCGTTGCAGCACCAGGATGTGGCAATGCTGGAGTAACTCTTCCCAACGATGCCAGGTGGGCAGGCCGCAAAATGCGTCCCAGCCCAGTAACAGAAACAACTGGTCATCCGCGGCCAGCTCGGCCCGCATCTGTTCCAGGGTGTCGATGGTGTAGGACGGCTTGTCCCGTTTCAGCTCCCGGTCGTCCACCACCAGGGGTGAAACGCCCGCCACCGCACACTCGACCATCGCCAGACGATCGAGGGCCGACACCTGCGGTGTATCCCGATGGGGCGGCCTGGCACTGGGTACCAGGCGCAGCTCATCGAGTTGCATGGATTCCGCCACCTCCAGCGCGCCACGCAAGTGGCCGATATGCACTGGATCGAAGGTGCCGCCCAGCAGACCGATACGTTTGCCCATCAAGTACGCACGTGACCGTCGCCAAAGACTACGTACTTCTCGCTGGTCAGCCCTTCCAGCCCAACCGGGCCACGGGCGTGCAGCTTGTCTGTGGAAATGCCGATCTCCGCGCCCAGGCCGTACTCGAAGCCGTCGGCAAAGCGCGTCGAGGCGTTGACCATGACCGAACTGGAATCCACTTCGTTAAGGAAGCGGCGGGCATCACTGAAGTTCTCGGTGACGATCGAATCGGTGTGGTGCGAGCCATAGGTATTGATGTGCTCGATGGCCTGCTCCAGGTTGTCCAGCACACGGATCGAGAGGATCGGCGCGGTGTACTCGGTGCGCCAGTCTTCTTCGGTTGCTTCCAACACACCGGCACCGAGGAGTGCGCGGGTTTGCGCACAACCACGCAGCTCGACGCCCTTGTCGCGGTAGATTGCGGCCAATGGCGGCAATACGCGCTCGGCAATGGCGGAGTGAACCAGCAGGGTTTCCATGGTGTTGCACGGTGCATAGCGCTGGGTCTTGGCGTTGTCGGCAATGCGAATGGCCTTGTCCAGGTCCGCCGCAACATCGATATACACATGGCAAACGCCGTCCAGGTGCTTGATCACCGGCACCTTGGCATCACGGCTGACCCGCTCGATCAGGCTCTTGCCGCCACGGGGCACGATCACGTCGACGAACTCGGGCATGGTGATCAGCGCTCCAACCGCAGCGCGGTCGGTGGTTTCCACTACCTGCACCACGTGAGGCGGCAGGTCGGCCGCCGCCAGGCCCTGCTGAATGCAGGTGGCGATGGCGCGGTTGGAATGGATCGCCTCGGAACCGCCGCGCAGGATGGTGGCGTTGCCCGACTTCAGGCACAGGCTGGCCGCATCGATGGTCACGTTCGGGCGCGACTCGTAGATGATGCCGATCACCCCCAGGGGTACACGCATCTTGCCCACCTGAATGCCCGACGGCAGGTAGCGCATGTCGCGGATTTCACCGATGGGGTCAGGCAGCTTGGCCACCTGACGCAGGCCTTCGATCATTTCGTCGATACGCGCCGGGGTCAGCGCCAGCCGATCCAGCAGAGCCGGCTCCAGACCATTGGCCCGGCCGTTGGCCAGGTCCTGCTCGTTGGCTGCGGTCAGCTCCGGTCGCGCCGCGTCCAACGCATCGGCAGCCGCCAGCAGCGCACGATTCTTTTGCGCGGTGGTGGCACGGGCGATCACCCGGGAGGCCTGGCGGGCAGCGCGACCCAAGCGGGTCATGTAGTCAAGAACGGACTCAGTCATGGTCTGGTGTGGTCTTGGCAAAGAGGAAAGCGGCTGATTATAGCTGTCGCGCCCGCCCACGGACAGCGGTCACGGGCGGATGGTCGAAATGGAGTGCAAATACCCGGCGTTCAGCCTGAATTAAGCCTGGAGTTGTTACCATTGCGTCACCTTTTCCGCGATAACCCTTCGCCACCATGTCCATTCTGACCTCTGCAAAACTGCCAAAAGCCCTGCCGGACGGCTTTTTCGACCGTGATGCCGAGCTTTTGGCCCGTGAACTGTTGGGCAAAGTGATCCGCCATAAAGTCGGCGATCTGTGGCTGTCCGCGCGCATTATCGAAACCGAAGCCTATTACTGCGAGGAAAAAGGCAGCCACGCCTCCCTCGGCTACACAGAAAAGCGTAAGGCTTTGTTTCTGGATGGCGGCCACATCTATATGTACTACGCCCGCGGCGGCGACTCCCTGAACTTCAGTGCCCAGGGCCCTGGCAATGCCGTACTGATCAAGTCCGCCTATCCCTGGGTCGATGAAGTCTCCGGCCCTGCCAGCCTGGCGCAGATGCTGCTGAACAATCCGGACGCCAGTGGCCGGCCGCGCCCCGCGCAAAAGCTCTGCGCCGGCCAGACCCTGCTGTGCAAGGCCCTGGGCCTGAAGGTTCCGGCCTGGGATGCGAAACGCTTCGATCACGAGATCCTCTTCGTCGAAGATGTGGGCGCCGCCGTGCCACACATCCTCCAGACCACCCGCCTGGGCATCCCCCATGGGCGTGACGAACACCTGATGTACCGCTTTGTCGATGCCGCCTACGCCCCCTACTGCACGCGCAACCCTATGCGTCGCGGCCAAGTCGAAGGGCGCGACTACCTGGTGCTCGGCTGACACCACCGTCCCACCTCTGCAAAAAACAACAACGGAGTTGAATTTATGGGCCCATGGCTCGACAGCGTGACCGCCTGGCTAACCAGCAACCCCCAATGGCTGGCGGCTGCAGTGTTCATCGTGGCCTGCATGGAATGCCTGGCGATCGTGGGCCTGATCGTGCCGGGCACGGTCCTGCTATTCGCGATTGCGGTACTGGCCGGGAATGGCGCCCTGTCCCTGGGGGAAACCCTGCTCCTGGGGGCTGCCGGCGGATTGCTGGGGGACGTGATGTCCTATCTGCTGGGGCGACATTTCCATCAAGGCATTCGCCGCCTGCCCGGCCTTCGTCATCACCCCGAATGGATCAGCGGTGCAGAAACCTACTTCCAGCGCTATGGCATCGCCAGCCTGCTGGTGGGCCGCTTCATCGGCCCGCTACGACCGATGCTGCCGATGGTGGCCGGAATGTTCGACATGCCGTTCCCACGCTTCCTCGCCGTCAGCCTGCTGGCGGCGGCGGGCTGGTCACTGGCCTATCTGCTGCCGGGCTGGGCCACGGGTGCGGCCATTCGCCTGCCCCTGCCCGAAGGCTTCTGGCCCCAGGCGGGCATCGTCATTGGCAGCCTGGTGGTGCTTGTCGGCCTGAGCGTCAACAGCAGCCTGCGGCGCCATCGCCGGGCAACCCTGTTGATGTCCGGCCTGAGCCTGCTGATTCTGGCAGGGCTGTTCATCGGCTATCCGTACCTGGCGCAGTTCGACCAGGGCCTGATCGCCCTGGTACAGGAGCACCGGGACCCGGCTCTGGACAAGATCATGGTCATGGTCACCCAGATCGGCGAGTTCCGCGCCATGTTCATCCTCAGCGCAGTGCTGACCCTGCTGCTCCTGGCCCTGCGCCAATGGCGCCAGGCCGCGTTCGCCGGAGCGACCCTGCTGTGTACTGCCCTGGCCAATACCGGCGGCAAATGGTTTTTCGCACGGGTACGCCCTGAAGTGCTGAGCGAACCTCTCACCAGCTTCAGCATGCCCAGCGGCCACTCTTCCGGCTCCTTCGCCCTGTTCTTGACCCTGGCAGTTCTGGCCGGCCGTGGCCAGCCACCCCGCATGCGCCTGACCTGGCTGTTGCTAGGCTGCCTGCCGGCGGCCTCCATTGCCGTGTCGCGGGTCTATCTGGGGGCCCATTGGCCCACCGACATTCTCGCCGGCGCCATGCTTGCGGCCTGTGTCTGCGCCGCCAGCCTGACCCTGAGCCAATGGCAAGGCCCGCTCAAGCCGATGCCAGCCAGGGCCTGGTGGCTGCTACTGCCGGTCATGCTATTGATGTGCGGATACATGGCGACACGGCACTTGCCTCACGCCCTGCTGCGGTACGCCTATTAAAAGCGCCAGAGGCAAGCTGCGGCCGTCATTCCAGGCTGCGGCTCAGGCGAAGAGTTCGCCTTGCAGTTCGTCCAGCAACTGCTGGATGGCATCCAGACGCTGCTGTGGGTCATCCAGTTGCAGCAGGTCGATCTTGTCCTGATCGGAAAAAGGCAGCAGGTAGGCCAACTGATTGGCCAGTGACAGCTGCCCCGTAGCCTCGAGCCCCATATCCAGGGCCTCGACCATCGGATGTTCGGCCAAGGCCCTGAGCAGCGCGATCAGGTCCGCATCCTCATCCTGCAACGGCTGTTCGGGGGCCTCTTGCAGCCATTGCACCCGGGCCACCGTCAGTTGGTCTTTCTGCACTTCGCTTTGCAGAATGCGAAAACGCCGACCGCCCTTGACCCTGATTCCCAGCAGCCCGTTGTCCTGCTGGTGGAAGTCGGTGATCAAGGCTTCACAGCCAATTTGCGCATAGCCCTGGGCGGCCGTCCCGACCTCCTCCCCTTCAAGGATGCACACTACCCCAAACCCGCTGCCCTGCTTCATGCAGCGCCCGATCATGTCGAGATAACGCGCCTCGAAAATCTGCAGATCGAGAATGCAGTCGGGAAACAGCACGGTATTCAGAGGAAAAAGCGCCAGGTTCATACTTCCTTCCTTAAACCAGCAACGACACCGCCAACGGCAGCAACACCGCCGTGGCCACACCCATCAGACTCATCGCCAGCGCCGCAAAGGCGCCGCACTCCTCGCTTTCCTGCAAGGCCACCGAGGTGCCCACTGCGTGGGCGGTCATGCCCAGGGCCATGCCCCGCGCTTCCGGGCCATGCACCCCCAGACGGTTGAGCAGGCCCGGGCCAAATATCGCTCCGATCACCCCGGTAATCAGCACAAAGACCGCCGCCAGCGCCGCCACACCACCAATCTGCTCGGCCACCAGCATGGCAATGGGCGAGGTCACCGACTTGGGCGCCATGGTCATGAGGATCATGTGCTCGGCACCAAACCACCATCCCAGCAGTACGCCCAGGCTGGTAGCCACGACGCCGCCCACCACCAGCGTAGCCAATATCGGCCAGAACAATTGGCGGATCCGTCGCAGGTTGAGGTACAGCGGCACCGCCAGGGCTACCGTCGCCGGGCCCAGCAGAATGCTCAGGATTTCGGTGCTCTTGCGGTACTCGGCATAGCTCAGGCCGCAGCCGACCAGCACGCCGATCACCAGTAGCATGGACACCAGCACCGGCTGCAGGAACATCCAGCGGGTCTTCTCGAACGCCGCCAGCACCAGTTGATAGGCACCCAGCGTGATGCCGATGCCAAACAGCGGGTGATGGATCACCGCGGCCCAGGCCCCCTGCCAATCGAAGATCACTGACTATCCTCCTGCCGGCCCTGGCGCTTGACCAGGCGCTGCATCAGCACGCCGACAAAGGCCATGGAGATCACCAGGGACAACACCAGCGCACCGGTAATGGCCCAGAAGTCCGCGGCGATGTCCCGGGCATAGACCATGACCCCCACCGCAGGCGGCACCAGCAGCAGCGGCAGGTAACGCAGCAGGCTGCCAGCCGCGAGATTCAGCGGCTCGCCCACTTCACCGCGCACCACCAGGAAAACCAGCAGCAGCAACAGGCCGATGATGGGCCCGGGAAGCACGGGCAACAGCAGGTGATTGAGCGCCGTTCCGAGCAATTGGAACAGCACCAGCCATGTCAAACCGCGTAACAACATACCGCCTCTCCAGCCAGATCCCGTCGCGCATTATAAGCACGCAGGTGCTATGAACCGGCATTCGCCAAAAGCATGGATGTTTACCGGGAAGGATCGCCATGATGATCTAAAGTGGAAGTTTCAGAGCGCACCACACAACGTCGAATACTAATAAATCGTTGATCCAAGGAGAGTCTCAATGCCCCATGTTCCTGTTGCAGAGCTCAAAGATTATGTCGGGAAGGAACTCGGACGTTCCCCATGGCTCACCATCGACCAGGAGCGCATCAACCTCTTCGCCGAGGCGACCGGTGACTTCCAGTTCATCCACGTGGATCCGGTCAAGGCCGCACAGACCCCGTTCGGCAGCACCATTGCCCACGGTTTCCTGACCCTGTCGCTGATCCCCAAACTGATGGAAGACATCCTCGTGCTGCCCCAGGGCCTGAAGATGGTGGTCAACTACGGCCTGGACAGCGTGCGTTTCATCCAGCCGGTGCCAGTCAATTCCAAGGTGCGGCTCAAGGTCGACCTGACTGACGTCACCGAAAAGAAACCCGGTCAGTGGCTGCTCAAGGCGACCGCCACCCTGGAAATCGACGGCCAGGAAAAACCGGCCTATATCGCCGAACCGCTGTCGCTCTGCTTCGTGTGAAACCCCTCCGATGCGAAACAGCTCACGCTGTTTCGCTCAACCTCTCTATATATAAGACACACCGCTGCGGCATACTCGGTCCCCTAATTATCCGGAACCCGTTATGCGCCCACTTGCACCCCTGGTTTTGACCCTATTGCTCAGTGCCTGTGGCGACGGCGAATCGCTGTTGCCGCCCGATGCCCGCCTGCCGGACGGCGGGCGCTATCGAGGCGACCTGGTCAATGGCCTGCTCCAGGGACAAGGACGCATCGACTACCCCAACGGCAGTTGGTACGCCGGCCAGTTCGACAAGGGCCAGTGGCATGGCCAGGGGGAATGGCACGGCAGCAACGGCGAGGTCTATCGCGGCCAGTTCCAGCAAGGGCTGTTCCATGGTCAGGGCACCCTGACCACCAAGGACAGCAGTTACAGCGGTGGCTTCAAGCTCGGCCGCCGGGATGGCGAAGGCACCCTCAAAGAAGACGGCATGACCTACCGCGGCGAATTCAAGGCCGACCTGTATTCGGGCCTCGGGCGCCTGGAACTGGACGACGGCAGCCAGTACCAGGGCCAGTTCGCCAAGGGCAAGCCCAATGGCGAAGGCCAGCGCAGCGACGCCAGCGGCAACCAGTTCACCGGCAACTTCGTCAACGGCCAGCTGGAAGGCAACGGCACCTTCAACAGTGCCGAAGGCGACATCTACGTCGGCGGCTTCAAGCACAACCAGCTCAACGGCAAGGGGCGCTACGAAAACTCCGACGGCGACGTCTGGATCGGCCAGTTCAAGGAAGGCGCCCTGAGTGGCAAGGGCGAACTGACCGGCGCCGACGGCAGCCACTATGTCGGCACCTTCAGCGACTGGCGCTTCAGCGGCGAGGGGCGGCTCAACCTCAGCGATGGCAGCTTCTACGTTGGCGGCTTCGACAGTGACAACTACCAAGGCCACGGCGTACTGGTACTGCGCGATGGCAGCGTGCAAAGCGGTGTGTGGAACAACGGCCTGCGGGTTCGCGATGCCGAGGGCAAGCTACTGCCAGACCCACTGGAAACTGCGCTGCTGGTCCAGGGCCGCTTGCTCAAGGAAGCCCTCGATACGGTGCCCGCCTCCACCCCGGCCATCGAACTCTACAGCCTGACCCTGGCCGGCGACGGCAAGCAGAGCGTGTTCCTGCGCGAGGCCGACTATGTCAGCAACATGCTCGCCAGTCGCTTCGGCGCCTACGGCCAGATCCGCCTGGTCAATCACCGCGACCACCTGATGAACCGGCCCATGGCCACCCGGGAAAACCTGCGCCGCGCCGCACAGACCCTGGCCGAACGCAGCGGCCCGGAAGACCTGGTGTTCATCTACCTCACCAGCCACGGCACCAGCGCCCACGAACTGGTGCTGGACCAGCCGCGCCTGGAGCTGGCAGACCTGCCCGCCGACGAACTGGCCACGGCCCTGGCCCCGCTGAAGAACCGCGACAAGATCATCGTCATCTCTTCCTGCTACTCCGGCGGCTTCATCCCGGCCCTCAAGGATGAGCGAACCCTGATCATGACCGCCTCCCAGGCAGACCGAGTGTCCTTCGGCTGCTCGGAAGAGGCCGACTTCACCTACTTTGGCGATGCCCTGTTCGCCCAGGCGCTGAACCAGACCGACGACCTGGAGCATGCATTCAAGCTGGCCCGGGGCATCGTTGCCGAGCGTGAGCAAGCAGACAACTTCGAAGCGTCGGAACCGCAGATCTGGGCGCCCAGAGGCGTCATCGCCCATTGGCAACAATTGCGCAAACAGCAGGCACGAAAGGCCCTGCAGAGTGTCTCTATAAGCAGCAAGGAAGCGCAGAGCAACTAAGCTGAAACAGTATCAAGGGGGAATGACCATGTACTTGACGCCTCAGCATATCCTGCTCGCCGGCGCCTCCGGCCTGACCGGGGAACAACTGCTCGATCGTCTGCTCAACGAGCCCACCATCACCCGCGTCCTCGCACCCAGCAGACGCCCACTGAGCGAACACCCACGCCTGGAAAACCCGGTCGGCGACCCCGCCGTATTCCTGCCGCAGCTCAGCGGCAAAGTGGAAATCGCCTTCTGCTGCCTGGGCACCACCCTCAAGCAGGCCGGCTCCGAGGCCGCTTTTCGCGCGGTGGACCTGGACATGGTGGTGGCCTTCGGCAAACGCGCACGGGAGCTGGGCGCACGGCACCTGATCGTGATCAGCGCCCTGGGCGCCGACCCCAAGTCGTCGATCTTCTACAACCGGGTCAAAGGTGAAATGGAAGAAGCGCTGAAACAGCAGGGCTGGCCACAACTGACCATCTGCCGGCCATCACTGCTGCTGGGGGATCGCATCGAACCGCGCCTGGGCGAACAGCTGGCCGGACCACTGTCGCGGCTGATCCCGGGCAAGTACCGCGGGATCGAAGCCTGCCAACTGGCCCGGGCCATGTGGCGCCTGGCGCTTGAAGAGCAGAGCGGCACGCGGATCGTCGAGTCCGACGAACTACGCAAGCTGGGCAAATGAATCGCTCGCCCCGCAAGCCGCTCCTGCACGCACCTGTAGGAGCCGGCTTGCCGGCGAAGCACTACAACCCGCCCGATGCCTGAAACCCCACCCCCAATACCGTCAGCACCGACAGCGGCAGCAACAGGGTATCGAGCAGGGCACTGGCGGGCAGATCCACGCCAGGATAGCCCGGGGCCTCGGCGCCAAAGCGGTCCATGGCGCAACACCCACCCTGCATCGCATACAAGTCCAGGCGCGTCCCCGAATACACCACCGGCGCCCCGGGCTGGGCGGCATTCAAGGTCCGGGCCGTGGCACATCCGCCCAGTTGCAGGGCGGCCAACAGCACCAGCAGCGACTTACTCATCGCTGCTCAGATGATGCTCGCCCCAGCGCGGCAACATGTCCTGCGGGATGTTCAACAGATTGAGAATCCGCGCCACAACAAAATCCACCAGGTCATCGATGGTCTGCGGCTGGTGATAGAAGCCCGGCGAGGCCGGCAGAATGGTCACGCCCATGTTCGACAACTTGAGCATGTGCTCCAGGTGAATGCTGGAGTACGGCGCCTCGCGAGGCACCAGAATCAACTGCCGGCGCTCCTTGAGGGTCACGTCCGCGGCGCGCTCGATCAGGTTGTTGCAGGCACCGGTGGCAATCGCCGACAAGGTACCGGTGGAGCACGGCACCACTACCATCGCCGCCGGCGAGCCGGAGCCCGAGGCCACCGGCGACATCCAGTCCTCCTTGCCATAAACGCGGATCTGCCCCGCCGACGCACCGGTGTATTCGGTGAGGAAGGCCTGCATGGTCTGCGGCTTGGGGGGCAGGGTCACATCGGTTTCCGTGGCCATGACCAACTGCGCAGCCTTGGAGATCAGAAAATGCACCTCCCGGTCCTCACGCACCAGGCAGTCCAGCAGGCGCAGGCCGTACTGGGCGCCCGAGGCACCGGTCATGGCCAGGGTGATGCGTTCCGGGCCATTGTTCATCGCAGCGCCTCGGCCAGTTTGCCGTGCAGGCCGCCAAAGCCGCCGTTGCTCATGATCACCACCTGGGTGCCCGGCTTGGCCTGGCTCTTCACCCGCTCGATGATGCCTTCCAGAGAGTCGCTGACAATCGACGGCACCGTGCACAAGGCCGCCGTGGCGGCCAGGTCCCAGCCCAGGTTGGCCGGGGCATACCAGATCACCTGATCGGCCTGGTTGACGCTTTCCGGCAGGCCATCGCGGTGCGCGCCGAGCTTCATGGAATTGGAGCGCGGCTCGATGATGGCGATCACCGGGGCATCGCCAACCCGCTTGCGCAAGCCATCCAGCGTAGTGGCGATGGCCGTCGGGTGATGGGCGAAGTCATCGTAGATGGTCACGCCATGCACTTCGGCGACTTTCTCCATGCGCCGCTTCACGCTCTTGAACGCGCTCAGGCCGGCAATGCCCATCGACGGCACCACGCCCACATGGCGTGCCGCAGCCAGGGTGGCCAGGGCATTGGCGACGTTGTGCTGGCCGGTCAGCTCCCACTCCACCACGCCCTGGCTCACGCCTTCGAACATCACCTCGAAGGCCGAACCGTCGGCGCTGAGCAACTTGACCTGCCACTGGCCACCGGCGCCGGTGGTCTGCACCGGGGTCCAGCAGCCCATCTCGATCACCCGCTGCAAGGCCGGCTCGGTGGTGGGATGGATCACCAGGCCTTCGCTGGGAATGGTCCGCACCAGATGGTGGAACTGCCGCTCGATAGCCGGAAGATCAGGGAAAATGTCCGCATGATCGAATTCCAGGTTATTGAGGATCGCGGTCCGTGGGCGGTAGTGGACGAACTTCGAGCGCTTGTCGAAAAAAGCGCTGTCGTACTCATCAGCCTCGATCACGAAGAACGGCGTACCGCCCAAGCGCGCGGAGACGGCGAAATTCTGTGGCACGCCGCCGATCAGGAAGCCCGGGCTCATGCCCGCATGCTCCAGGACCCAGGCCAGCATGCTGCTGGTGGTGGTCTTGCCGTGGGTCCCGGCCACCGCCAGTACCCAACGCCCCTGCAGCACATGGTCGGCCAGCCATTGCGGGCCGGACACATAGGGCAGGCCCTTGTTCAGCACATACTCCACCGCCGGGTTGCCGCGGGACATGGCATTGCCGATCACCACCAGGTCCGGCGCCGGGTCCAGCTGGGCAGGATCGTAGCCCTGGGTCAGCTCGATGCCCTGGGCCTGCAACTGGGTGCTCATCGGTGGATACACGTTAGCGTCGGAACCGGTGACGTGATGGCCCAGCTCTTTGGCCAGAACCGCCATCGACCCCATGAAAGTGCCGCAGATACCGAGAATATGGATGTGCATAGTCGACCTCGAAAAACATCGGCGCAGGTTAGCGTAGAGGGCTGCAAATCGCACCCATTAGCTGACCGGGAGGTTGCTGCTGGCCTGCGCCGGCGCAAGCCCGACGGGCCAGCAGCGGCCGGCAGCTCGGACTAGCGCGCGATGCCGTGCTTGCGCAGCTTTCTATAGAGGGTGTTGCGGCTCACGCCCAACTGCTCGGCGGTATGGGTCATGTGCCAGCGCTGCTGCTCCAGGGCCGCCAGCAACGCCACCCGCTCGGCATCCTCCAGTGGCCGCTCCGGCACCTCTGCTATTGCTTCGTCCAGCGGCGCCGGGCGGCTGTGGCGGATCAACGGCGGCAGATCATCCAGGCCAATGCGGCCGTTTTCACACAAGGCCGCCAGGGTGCGCAGCACGTTGCGCAGTTGCCGCACGTTACCCGGCCAGGAATAACTCAACAGGCTCTGGCGCACCGCGTCCTCCAGCATCACCGGCTGGCCGCCCGCCTCTTCGGCCAGGAGAAAATCCAGCAACTGGGATTTGTCGCTGCGATCGCGCAAGGCCGGCAAGGCGATCTCCAGGCCATTGAGCCGGTAATACAGGTCCTCACGGAAGCTACCGTCGCGCACCCGCTCCAGCAGGTCACGGTGGGTCGCGCTGATGATGCGCACGTTGACCGGTTGCGGCTCGCCGCCGATCGGCACCACCAGCCGATCCTCCAGTACCCGCAGCAAACGGGTCTGCAGGGCCAGGGGCATATCGCCGATTTCATCGAGGAACAGGGTACCGCCATCGGCCTGCTGCAACTTGCCGCGCATGCCTTCCTTGCGCGCCCCGGTAAAGCTGCCGCCGCGATAACCAAACAGCTCGCTCTCGATCAGGCTTTCCGGGATAGCCGCGCAGTTGAGCGCGACAAAGGCCTTGCCCGCCCGCGCGCTGCCCTGGTGCACCGCCTTGGCGAAGGCCTCCTTGCCGGAGCCGGTCTCGCCATTGATCAGCAACGGCACATCGCGCTCGAACACTCGCGAGGCGCGGCGAAAATCGTTCTGCAGGCCGTCATCCCCCAGGCAGATCCCCGAGGGCCGCGCCGGCGCAATGGCCTGCGGTGCCCGCAGCACCGCGGGTTGTGCGGCCGGCTGTGGCTGGCCGCGCAACAAGGCGAACAGGCGTCGCCCGTCCCGGGTGCGCAATGGCCAACTGGCGCTGGCATTGATACTGGCGCGGCCGAGCAGTTCATCCAGGGAGCAGTCGAAAAAGCTTTCAACCGGTTTGCCCAGCAACCCGCCGCGAATATGCCCCAGCAGGTTCAGGGCGCTCTGGTTCACCGCACAGATCCGGCCATCGCCATCGAACGCCAGCAGGCCCTCGCTGAACAGCCCCACCGACTCCGCCTGCAGATGAAAGCGCAGCAGCCACTGGTTCTCGAAATAACGCAGGAAATAGCAGCTCTCGATCATCTTCGCCGACAGATTGACCAGGGCCATGGTGTGGAACTGGCTCTGCCGGGACACGTCCTGGCGCGCCGACGACACATCCAGCACCGCCAGCAACTCGCCATGGGGGTCGAACACCGGGCTCGCAGAGCAGGTGAGGCCCGTGTGCCGGCCGCGGAAATGCTCGCCCTGGTGAATGGTCAGCGGCTGACGCTCCACCAGGCAGGTGCCGATGCCGTTGGTGCCCTCCCGGGCCTCACTCCAATCGGCGCCCAGCCACAGCCCGGCATGCTCGAAGATCTTGCGTTCGCTGGGGGCGGTAATGCAGTTGAGGATCACGCCACGGGCATCGGTGAGCAGCACCGCATGCCCGGCGCCGGACAGTTGTTGGTGCAGGTTGGCCATCTCGGTGCCGGCAATCTGCAAGACATCTTGCAGGCGCTCGCGGCTCTCCAACAGGCGGCCATGTTCAAGCACCGTAGGGGCCATGACCTGAGCCGGGTCGAGATGATAGTCCTCGAGGCAGCGCAGCCAGGAGCGGGCAATGGAAGGGTCGCTGCCCGGGCCCTGCAAATGAGCCTTGCCCTGGGCTACGGTGAGCACCTGCTGGGCATGCCGGCTCAAGTAATTGCTAGTGTGCATTTCTTATTATTCTCCTGCTGCGCTGTCACGCTCAGACGAAATACTGTCGCCACTGCCGGGCTGCAATCGACTACGAAGGAGGAATGCTCATCAGACTTGTCCGACAAGATTCGACACGCGAACCAGCATCCTCCAGGCGCTGCTGCATTGCAATGCCGGCTTGACTCCCAAGTCACAGGTTGTGCCACTTAGGTTACAAACTGTCACTCAAGCCTGTACCAGATCCGCCACAGCGCCCCGCAGCGGGCCCCTCGAAACATCCGCAAACCCTTGATGCATATGGCCTGCACCACGCTGGCCCGACCTTTGCTCTACGCTTGATATGCGCCACGGCGCGTCCTCCCCCATAAGCATAAAAGCCAGGAGATACCCACCATGCGTTACGCACACCCCGGTACTGAAGGCGCTATCGTTTCGTTCAAGAGCCAATACGGTAACTACATCGGCGGCGAGTTCGTCGCGCCTGTCAAAGGCCAGTACTTCACCAACACCTCGCCGGTCAACGGCCAGCCGATTGCCGAATTCCCCCGCTCCACTGCCGAAGACATCGACAAGGCCCTGGACGCCGCCCATGCCGCCGCTGACGCCTGGGGCGCGACCTCGGTACAGGCGCGCTCGCTGATCCTGCTGAAGATTGCCGACCGCATCGAACAGAACCTCGAACTGCTGGCCATCACCGAAACCTGGGACAACGGCAAGGCCGTGCGCGAAACCCTGAACGCCGACATTCCCCTGGCCGCCGACCACTTCCGCTACTTCGCCGGTTGCCTGCGGGCCCAGGAAGGCAGCGCCGCGGAAATCGACGGCAACACCGTGGCCTATCACATCCATGAACCCCTGGGCGTGGTCGGGCAGATCATTCCGTGGAACTTCCCGATCCTGATGGCCGCCTGGAAACTCGCCCCGGCCCTGGCAGCGGGCAACTGCGTGGTACTCAAGCCCGCCGAGCAGACCCCACTGGGCATCACGGTGCTCATGGAAGTGATCGGCGACCTGCTGCCACCGGGCGTGCTCAACGTGGTGCAAGGTTTTGGCCGCGAAGCCGGCGAAGCCCTGGCCACCAGCAAGCGCATCGCCAAGATCGCCTTCACCGGCTCCACGCCGGTGGGCTCGCACATCATGAAATGCGCAGCCGAAAACATCATTCCCTCCACCGTGGAACTGGGCGGCAAGTCGCCGAACATCTTCTTCGAAGACATCATGCAGGCCGAGCCCAAGTTCATCGAAAAGGCCGCCGAAGGCCTGGTGCTGGCATTCTTCAACCAGGGTGAAGTCTGCACCTGCCCATCCCGCGCCCTGGTGCAGGAGTCGATCTACGACGAATTCATGCAAGTGGTGATGAAGAAGATCGAGCAGATCAAGCGTGGCGACCCACTGGATACCGACACCATGGTCGGCGCCCAGGCTTCCGAGCAGCAGTTCGACAAGATCCTCTCCTACCTCGACATCGCCAAGAACGAAGGTGCGCAGCTGCTCACCGGCGGCAAGGTGGAAAAACTCGAGGGCGACCTGTCCAGCGGCTACTACATCCAGCCGACCCTGCTCAAGGGCACCAACAAGATGCGCGTGTTCCAGGAGGAAATCTTCGGCCCGGTGGTCAGCGTCACCACCTTCAAGGACGAAGCCGAAGCCCTGGCGATCGCCAACGACACCGAGTTCGGCCTGGGTGCCGGGGTCTGGACCCGCGACATCAACCGCGCCTACCGCATGGGCCGCGGGATCAAGGCCGGCCGCGTCTGGACCAACTGCTACCACCTGTATCCGGCCCACGCCGCATTCGGTGGCTACAAGAAATCCGGCGTCGGCCGTGAAACCCACAAGATGATGCTCGACCACTACCAACAGACCAAGAACCTGCTGGTGAGCTACGACATCAACCCGCTGGGCTTCTTCTGACCGATCCTCCCGGCGGCCCAGGCCGCCGGGAGGCCTTTTCGCGGCCTTGCCGCACAGGTTCACCTGCTCTGATCCGGTGCCGACGGCTTGCCGGACGGGACACTGCTGTCGGAAGTTCTGCGCCAAACCAGTCGTGCACAGACCCTGCCTGAAAAACAATAACAAGGGACAAACGCAATGGATCAGATCGGCAACTACGTGCTCTACCTCATCATGCTCTGCGCCGTACTTGGCGCCTTCGCCGCCATCTATGACAGCGAGCGAGGCCTGGGCAAGGAATTCATGGAAGGCATTCACGCCACCGGCTACATCTTCGTGCCGGCCGCGGGCATCATGGCCTCCATCCCCTATCTCACCGTGGTCATCGAAACCGTCTTCGGACCGTTCTTCAATTCCCTGGGAGCCGATCCGGCCCTGGCGGCGACCATGATCATCGCCTCGGACATGGGCGGCTATCAGCTGGCCTCGGCCCTGGCCGCCAGCAAGGAAGCGCTGGTAATGGCGCTGATCACCGGCTTCATGGGTGGCGCCACCATCGTCTTCTCGATCCCCATGGGCCTGGCGATGCTCGACAAGCGCGACCACAAGTACATGGCCCTGGGGATCATGTCCGGGATCCTCACCATTCCCGTGGGCGTAATGATCGCCAGCCTGATCCTGGCCTTCAGCAACCCGCAGGTACGCGAACTGGTCAGCACCAGCGGCGAAGCCAGCTACCAACTGGCCCTGGGCCTGGGCAGCATCTTCGCCAACCTGCTGCCGATCCTGATCTTCGTCGTGGCCCTGGCCCTGGGCCTGCGCTTTTTGCCGGACATGATGATCAAGGGTTTCATCATCTTCGGCCGGGCCATGGACGCGGCGATCAAGCTGGTACTGGTGTTCTCCATCGTCGAGTACTTCACCGGGGCCTTCTCCGCGGTGTTCGGCGGCTGGGGTTTCCACCCGATCATCGCCGACGCCGAGGACCAGACCCGCGCCCTGGAAACCGCCGGCTACATCGGCATCATGCTGGCCGGCGCTTTCCCCATGGTCTATCTGTTGCGCAAGTACCTGGGCAAGCCCCTGGAAAACCTCGGCGGCAAGATTGGCCTCAGCGCGGTAGGCAGTGCCGGCATGCTGGCCACCATCGCCAACATCCTGGCCATGTTCCGCCTGGTGCGCTTCATGCCGCCCAAGGACAAGGTGGTGAACATCGCCTTCGGTGTCTGCGCCGCCTTCCTGCTGGGGGACCACCTGTCCTTCACCGCCAACTTCCAGCCGACCATCATCCTCCCGGTATTGATCGGCAAGATCAGCGCCGGCTTCGTCGCGGTGGGGCTGGCCTATTGGCTGTCGGTGCCCAAGGCCCTGCAACTGGAAGCCCAGGACCGGGCTGCCGGAATCATCGGTGAAGGCGAGTACCTGGGCGGCACGGCCCTGGAAACCCCGGAACCGGCAGGCCAGAAGGCCACGGCCTGACTCCGGCGCGGCGAGGAACGCCTGCATGCAAGCCTTCACCGGCGGCGCCCAGGTCTTGCTGCTGGGGCTGGACTTCGGGTCCACCACCAGCAGCGTGCTGATTGCCCAGGCCAGCCTCAGCAGCCACTGCATCACCGGGCGCATGGCCCTCAACGAACCCCGGGTGCTGTTTCGCGGCGACCCGGTGTTCACGCCCTTCAAGGATGAGGTCATCGATGAAGCCGCGATCCGCGGCCTGATCGAAACCTGGCTTGAACAGGCGGACGTGCGCCCGCAGCAGTTGTTTTCCGGCGGGGTGATCATCACCGGGCTGGCGGCCCGTCGGCACAACGCCCAGGCCCTGGCGCAACTGGTGGGGCAACTGATCGGTAACGCACTGATCACCCGTGCCGACGATGGCGGCCTGGAGTCCTGGCTGGCGTTCATGGGCAGTTGCTCGGCCCTGAGCCGCTTTCACGCGCAGCAGCCCATGCTCAACCTGGATATTGGCGGTGGCACCACCAATGCCGCCTGGGGCCTGGAGGGCAATGTGCTGGCCAGCGGTTGCCATTTCATCGGGGCCCGGCACCTGCAATTCGAACCGGGCAGCTATCGGCTCAGCGGAATGTCGGAGTTCGGCCGGGCCCTGCTCGATCACCTGGCGATTGGCAAAACATCCGGGCAACTGCTCGACAGCTCACAACTGCGCGCCGTGCTGGATTGGTACATCGACGCCCTGCTGGCGCTCGTGGCGGGGGACCGAGCGTTCTTCGCCAGCCCGCTGGGCCGGTTGACGGAGCAACTGCCACTGAACCTGCCGGCTCACGAACCTGATGTGGCGCTGACCTTTTCCGGTGGCGTCGGCGAGTTGCTGTATCGGCACTTGCAGGGTGAAACCCTGCCCGGCACCACCCACTACGGCGACCTGGGCATCGACCTGGCCCTGGCCATTGCCCGCCAGCCGCGGCTGGTGCGTGACGCCCGCCGCCTGGTTCCGGAAAACCGTGGCAGGGCCACGGTCTACGGGCTGACCCTGCACAACACCGAAATCTCCGGCAGCACCTTGTTCCTGCCCCGGCCCGAAGCACTGCCGCTCAAGGACCTGCCCATCGTTGCCCGTCTATCGGTGCGCGCCTCCCGGCAGCAACTGGAGGCGGCCCTGGAACTGGCCCTTAGCAGCTGCGACGGTGCCTGCCTGCAACTGCTCGATGGCGGCCAGGCGCCGGGGCTGGAAGAAATACGCCACCTCGGCGCTCTGCTGTGCCGGGCCCTGGGCACTGCCCGCCCGGCTCCCCAATGGCCGCTGGTGCTGCTGTTGGAAAGCAACGTCGGCAAGGTCCTGGGCAACTACGCCACGGATTGGGGGCGCAGTTCTTGCAACCTGATCGTCATCGACGAAGTACGTGAACGCTCGGCGCACTTCATCAATCTGGGAACACCCCATCAGCACATAGTGCCCGTCGCCTTTTACGGTGTGCACTGATGCCGATGCCGGCCAAGGAGAGTCTTGCCATGTCACTCACCGAACTGCGGCACATCCGCCTTCCCGTCGTCCCGGCCGAACGCAGCTACGGCACCCGGGTGCTGGATCGCGAGATCGCCTTCGACAGCCTCAAGGCAGTGCTCGGCGCCGCCGACATCAGCAAGGCCGGGGACCGCGTGGCGGGGCTGGCCGCCGTGGATGAAATCACCCGCGAAGCAGCGCGCAAGGTGCTCTCGGAACTGACCCTGGATCACTATTTCCAGCACCCGCTGACCGACCGCCACGGCCATATCGACAGTGTCATGCAGGTCAACTACGACATCGACCACGAGGTGTTCGGGGAAATCGCCCCTCTTACCCTGGGCGCCCTGAAAGATCGCCTGCTGCGCAGCCACGGCACCGAAATACGCCGCATCGGCCGCGCCCTGACCGGGGTGATGGTGGCCGCCCTGGCCAAGCTGCTGGATGTGCATGAACTGATCCTGCTGTCGAAAAAGCTCAAGAGTGGCGCGGCCGCCAAGGCCCGGACCCTGGTGGGCCTGCCCGGCACCCTGTCGTCGCGGCTGCAACCCAACCATCCCACCGACAACCTCAGCGGCATCACCCTGCTGGTCTACACCGGCCTGAGCATGGGCTCGGGGGATGCACTGATCGGCCTCAACCCGGCCATCGACACCGTGGACAACATCAGCGCCACGCTGCACCACCTGGACAAGCTGCGCCGGGAAACCGGAGCCCCCACCCAAATCTGCGTGCTGTCCCACATCAAGACTCAACTGGCCTGCCTCGACCAGGGCGCCCCAGTGGAGATCATGTTCCAGAGCCTGGCGGGCACCGAACGCACCCTGACCGACGAATTCGACGTCACCGTACAACTGCTGGACCAGGCCTGGCAGACCATGGCCGAGCGCGGCCCGCTGCGGGACGTGGCGGAAAACTTCATGTACTTCGAGACCGGCCAGGGCAGCGAACTGACCTACGGCAAGCACGAAGGCATCGACATGACCACCTGCGAAGCCCTGTGCTACGGGCTCGCCCGGCGCTACCGGCCGTACATGGTGAACAATGTCACCGGCTTCATCGGCCCGGAAACCCACCTCGACAACTTCGAGATGACCTACTCCTGCCTGCAGGACCAGTTCATGGGCAAATTGCTGGGCCTGCCCATGGGCATGGCGCCCTGCTACACCCTGCATTCCCAGGTGACCCTGGAAGGCCAACAGATGGCCACCGAGTTGCTGACCGCGGCCGGGGCCAACTTCTTCATGGACGTGTACCTGAGCACCGACCGCATGCTCGCCTACTTCGACACCAGCGCCCACGACAACCAGACCCTGCGCGAGGTGCACGACCTGGCACCGGCCCCGGAATACCTGCGCTGGGCCCTGGGCAAGGGGATTTTCCAGGAAGACGCCCACGGCAACGTGGAACGCGGGCCGAACTGGGGCAACCCGAGGATTTTCTGCCCGTCGGACATCGACTTCCAGCGCCTGCTGGAGTCCACCCCGGCCACCTACGGCTTCGACAACGCCGGGCCGCGCCCGGCCAACAGCGTGTCGCGTACTGTACGCGCCAACCTGGCAGTGGCACGCGAGGCAATCTACGTCGACTTGCGCCCCACCGAAATCGGCGCCATTGCCCTGCGTGAGTTGCGCACCGCCGCCCCGGACAAGCTGGCCCATCTGCAAGACCCGGAGCTGGGCGCGCGGCTGACCGAGGAAGTGCTGCGGCGCCTTAAACCGGAATACAACGACGTGCAGATCGTGATTTCCGACGGCCTCAGTGCCGAGGCCATCCACCACAACATTCCCGAGCTGCTGCCGGTGCTGCTGGACGGCTTGCACAGCCGCGAGCTGCGCATCGGCCAGCCGATCCTCGCGCCTTATGGCCGGGTCAAGCTGGCGGAGTCGGTGGGCGAGGCCCTGCAACCCCAATTGATCATCGTGCTGATCGGCGAGCGGCCCGGCGGCGATGCCCTGGCCTCGCGGAGCATGTCCGCCTACCTGGGCTACCGCCTGCCGGACGACCAGGCGCGCCGCGCCGCCGCCCAGTTCAGCGGCAATGCCGACATTCGCTATGAATACACAGTGATCTCGAACATCTACAGCGGTGGCCTGCCGCCGCTGGAAGGCGGCAGCCTGGTGGCGGAAAAGGCCTTTGCCATCCTCCATCACCGGGCTGCCGGCAACCGTCTGGAAAACCTGCTGAAGAAGGTGGCATCCTGATGATCCGCCAGCACTCGGCAACGCCCCTACATCGTTGAAACGGAGACTGAGATGGCCCAATTTTCCCACAGCGTAGGTTCTCAGACCTATCGCTTCGACAGCCTCAAGGACGTCATGGCCAAGGCCAGCCCGGCCCGTTCCGGCGACTTTCTGGCCGGGGTTGCCGCCCTCAACGACGGCGAGCGGGTCGCCGCCCAGATGACCCTGGCGGATATCCCCCTCAAGCACTTTCTCGAAGAAGTGCTGATTCCCTATGAGTCCGACGAAGTCACCCGGCTGATCATCGATACCCATGACCGCGAGGCCTTCGCCACGGTCAGCCACCTGACCGTGGGCGGCTTTCGCGACTGGCTGCTCAGCGACGCCGCCGACGAACAGAGCCTGCGAGCCCTGGCGCCGGGCCTGACCCCGGAAATGGCCGCCGCGGTGTCGAAGATCATGCGCGTGCAGGACCTGATCCTGGTGGCGCAGAAGATCCGCGTGGTGACCAAGTTTCGCGGCACCCTGGGGCTGCGCGGGCGCCTGTCCACCCGCCTGCAGCCCAACCACCCCACCGACGAACCGGCGGGCATCGCCGCCAGCATTCTCGACGGCCTGCTGTACGGCAACGGCGACGCGATGATCGGCATCAACCCGGCCACCGACAGCATCGCCTCGATCTGCGCCATGCTGGAAATGCTCGATGCGATCATCCAGCGCTACGAGATCCCCACCCAGGCCTGCGTGCTGACCCACGTCACCACCTCCATCGAGGCGATCAATCGCGGCGTGCCCCTGGACCTGGTGTTCCAGTCGATTGCCGGCACCGAAGCGGCCAATGCCAGCTTCGGCATCAACCTCAACGTGCTCCAGGAAGGCTACGAGGCGGGCCTGAGCCTGAACCGCGGCACCCTGGGGCAGAACCTGATGTATTTCGAGACCGGCCAGGGCAGCGCCCTGTCGGCCAACGCCCACTTCGGCATCGACCAGCAGACCTGCGAAACCCGCGCCTACGCCGTGGCCCGACACTTCAAGCCGTTCCTGGTCAATACCGTGGTCGGCTTCATCGGCCCCGAATACCTGTACAACGGCAAGCAGATCATCCGCGCCGGCCTGGAAGACCACTTCTGCGGCAAGCTGCTGGGCGTGCCCATGGGCTGTGACATCTGCTACACCAACCACGCCGAAGCCGACCAGGACGACATGGATAACCTGCTGACCCTGCTGGGGGTGGCGGGGATCAACTTCATCATGGGCATCCCCGGGTCCGACGACATCATGCTCAACTACCAGACCACGTCCTTCCACGACGCGCTCTATGCCCGGCAGACCCTTGGCCTGAAGCCCGCTCCCGAATTCGAGCAATGGCTGGCCAGGACCGGCATCTTCACCCAGGCCGACGGCAAGGTGCATTTCGGCAACAACCTGCCGCCGGCTTTCCGCCAGGCGCTGGCCCAGTTGGGATAAGGAACAGGCTCATGCAAAAACACCCGACCGATTCGCAGAACCCCTGGCTGGAACTGCGCCGCCTGACTCCGGCACGCATTGCCCTGGGCCGCACCGGCACCAGCCTGCCCACCGATGCTCAGCTGGACTTCCAATACGCCCACGCCCAGGCCCGGGACGCCGTGCACCTGCCCTTCGACCACGCCGGCCTGAGCGCCCAATTGGCCGAGCGGGGCCGTGACAGCCTGCTGCTGCACAGCGCCGCCACCGACCGCCACAGCTACCTGCAACGCCCCGACCTGGGACGCCGGCTCAGTGACGAGTCGGCCCAGGCCCTGCGCGACTACGCCAGCGCCCATCCCGGCGGGTTCGATCTGGCAGTGGTGGTAGCCGACGGCCTGTCGGCCCTGGCGGTGCATCGCCATACCCTGCCATTTCTGGCACGCATGGAGGAGCAGACCGCCGCCGAAGGCTGGTCGCTGTCGCCCGTGGTGCTGGTGGAACAGGGCCGGGTGGCGGTGGCCGACGAGGTCGGGCAACTGCTGGGGGCGAAGATGACGGTGATTCTGATCGGCGAACGCCCGGGGCTCAGTTCCCCCGACAGCCTGGGGCTGTATTTCACCTACCAGCCGAAAATCGGCCTCACCGACGCCTATCGCAACTGCATCTCCAATGTGCGCCTGGAGGGCCTGAGCTACGGCATGGCCGCTCATCGCCTGCTGTACCTGATGCGTGAAGCCTGCCGCCGCCAACTGTCGGGGGTGAACCTCAAAGACGAGGCGCAAGTGCAGACCCTGGACAGCGACGAGCCGGCAGAGATGAAGGGCAACTTCCTCCTGGGCCCGCCCCAAGCGTGATTTTGCAAGACGATTGCGCTTTTTCGCCGCTTTGGGCAGCATCGCAACACGGCTGCCCGAGTCATCCAACCTGTGCCGTCACATCCACTTGAAGTTGAGAGCCACCATGCGGATTACTCAAGCAACCCTCGAGCACCTGGATCTGTTGACCCCCCTATTCGTCAAATACCGCGAATTCTATGGCGCACTGCCCTACCCGGATTCGTCCCGGGCCTTCCTGGAAAAACGCCTGCGGCGCAAGGAGTCGGTGATCTACCTGGCCCTGGCCGACGACGACAGCAACAAATTGCTGGGCTTCTGCCAGCTGTACCCGAGCTTTTCCTCCCTGTCCCTCAAGCGTGTGTGGATTCTCAACGACATCTACGTTGCCGAAGACGCCCGGCGCCAGCTGGTGGCCGACAACCTGATGCGCACCGCAAAGAAGATGGCCAAGGAAACCAACGCCGTGCGCCTGCGGGTGTCCACCAGCAGCAACAACGAAGTGGCACGCAAAACCTACGAGTCCATGGGTTTTCGCGAAGATACCGAGTTCAAGAACTACGTCCTGCCCCTCAGCGACGACTGACTCTGCAGACAGCGGCCCCAGGGCCGCTTTGGTATGTGCGCCCCCGACGCGCTCACCCGCCCCACCGGCGATTCACCAAGCGCCGGCCAAGCCGAAACGCCCCGCTACAATCTGAACACGCATTTCACTTATCAGCCCTTATAATGCCGACCTTTTCGGATCGTAAGAAAAGCTACACACCCCTGTAGTCCCTTTCTCCGAGTCATCGCACAGGCCTGCCGAGCCAGGCTGTCATCACAGGTGCCCCAATGGATTTCAACCCGATCGACCTAATCCTTCATCTCGACGTCTATCTCGACATGCTGGTGACCAACTACGGGCCCTGGATCTACGCCATCCTGTTCCTGGTGATTTTCTGTGAGACAGGCCTGGTGGTAACCCCCTTCCTGCCCGGCGACTCCTTGCTGTTCATCGCCGGCGCGGTGGCCGCGGGCGGCGGCATGGACCCGGTGCTGCTGGGCGGCCTGCTGATGCTGGCGGCTATCCTTGGCGACAGCACCAACTACGTGATTGGACGAACGGCCGGGGAACGGCTGTTCAGCAACCCCGACTCGAAGATCTTCCGCCGCGACTATCTGCAGAAAACCCACGATTTCTATGAAAAGCACGGCGGCAAGACCGTGACCCTGGCGCGCTTCCTGCCGATCATCCGCACCTTCGCGCCCTTCGTCGCCGGCGTGGCGCGCATGCCTTACCCACGGTTCTTCGCTTTCAGCGTGGCCGGCACCATCCTTTGGGTCGGCGGCCTGGTGACCCTGGGCTACTTCTTCGGCAACGTGCCCTTCATCAAGAAAAACCTCTCGCTGCTGGTGGTGGCCATCATCCTCCTGTCCCTGGTGCCGATGATCATTGGCGTGCTGCGCAGCCGCTTTGGCCGTGGTACCGAAAAAGCCGAAACCCGCTAAACGCCATGTGGTCCCTCAGCGCCTGGCGCCGCAAGCGCCGGTTGGCCAAACACCCGGTCAGCGATGAAACCTGGCAGCGGGTACGCCAGCACCTGCCCTTCCTCGACGGCATCAGCGCCGCCGAGGACCAGTGGCTACGCGAGGCCAGCGTGCTGTTTCTCGACGACAAGCACCTCACCGCCCTGCCCGGGGTCGAACTGCACCAGGAACAGCGCCTGCTACTGGCGGCCCAGGCACAGCTGCCGCTGCTGCACCTGGGGGACCTGAACTGGTATCAGGGCTTCCACGAAATCATCCTCTACCCCGACGACTTTCTCAGCCCGCAACGCCATCGCGACGCCAGCGGTATCGAGCACGAATGGGATGGCGAGCACAGCGGCGAAGCCTGGCAGCAGGGGCCGATCATCCTCGCCTGGCCCGGAGTCCTGGCCAGCGGTGGCTGGGAAGCCTACAACCTGGTGATCCACGAACTGGCCCACAAGCTGGATATGCTCAACGGCGATGCCAACGGCCTGCCGCCGCTGCACAGCGACATGCGGGTCAGCGAGTGGGCGCAAGTGATGCAAAGTGCCTACGACGACCTGAACCACCAGCTGGACCGTAACCCGGACGCAGAAACCGCCATCGACCCCTACGCCGCGGAAAACCCGGCGGAGTTCTTCGCCGTCACCAGCGAATACTTCTTCAGCGCCCCGGACTTGCTGGTGGCGGCCTATCCGAAAGTCTATGCACAGCTACAGCTGTTTTATCGGCAGAATCCACTGGCCCGGTTACAGCAACTTCAAGCAGAAGATCCGGTCTATCAAACACACCACTAATGTCCTGTCGCGCTATTTAAGCTGTTCACCTGAAGACCGGTTACCTGACGAGCAGGCCGCCGGTCGCACGGCAAACCCGAACACGCCCGCAACACAGTACAACCAAGGTTCTACGACCCTTGGCACGTGGCATCGGTAGCGGAGTGTGTCTATAATCGCCGCCACTTTTTGGTCAATCCGGCCAAGTCATTTGGTCAACTAACGGGGGCAACGCCCAATGAGCTACAGCAAGATTCCGGCGGGCAAAGACCTGCCGAACGACATCTACGTCGCTATCGAAATCCCGGCCAACCACGCGCCGATCAAGTACGAAATCGACAAAGACAGCGACTGCCTGTTCGTTGACCGCTTCATGGCCACCCCGATGTTCTACCCGGCCAACTACGGCTTCATCCCCAACACCCTGGCTGACGACGGCGACCCCCTCGACGTTCTGGTCGTGACCCCTTACCCAGTAGCGCCAGGCTCGGTGATCCGTGCCCGTCCAGTGGGCATCCTGAACATGACCGACGACGGCGGCGGCGATGCCAAAGTGATCGCGGTACCACACGACAAGCTGTCCCAGCTGTATGTCGACGTGAAGGAATACACCGACCTGCCAGCCCTGCTGCTGGAACAGATCAAGCACTTCTTCGAGAACTACAAAGACCTCGAAAAAGGCAAGTGGGTGAAGATCGACGGTTGGGGCAATGCCGATGCAGCCCGCGCCGAGATCCTGAAGTCGGTTGCTGCCTACAAAGGCTAAGAAGCAACTGCACGCTTGGAGCGACAAGCTTCAAGAAAGAGCCCCGGTCATCCGGGGCTTTTTTATGCCCGCACGCAGCACCCGTTGCCTGCTGGCGCCGGCTTGCCGGTGAACCGCTTCCTCGGCCGATCACGCATCCAGCAACATATTCTTCGCACTTTTTACGGCTTCAAGGCCTCTGGAACGCGCTTCGCACTGGGAATTCCCGGCGAATATGCGTATGCTGCGCCCCACATTTGCGCATCGACCCTTCAAGCGGTCAGAGCGCCTGACGAAGCGGATGACTTTCTCGCCCAGTCCCACAGCCAGCCGCAAGAGCTGGGTGTACGTTTTGAAGGCTGGTGCGGTTTACCAAAAATGAACCAAGCCAGTCCCCGAGAAGCCGGCCACAAGCCGGCTTTTTAATGCCTGAAAAACCTCCCCCCACGATTCAAATACCTCCACATAAATGCACTGGCCCTGGCCTTATATGGCCGAGCGCCAAGCGCACACCACTATGAACCTGCGCCTTCTTTTCAGATCAGAAGTTGCCAAAGGTACGCCGCACAGTGCTCAGCTCCCGCATGATCAGCAATCCGACCTGACGCATACTGCTTTACTGAAAAAAAAATAAGCGTAAATTTGTTTTTCACGAAAAAAAGCAGATGAAAACTTAAAATGACGCAAATTGCGACAAAAAGTAATCCTGCATTGCTAGGCCTCGATAGCGGGCAAGTGTGGGATACCGAGCTGGCCTTCGCACACCTCAAGATGCAGGGCGAAGCGGACACCAAACGCACCGCGGAACGACGCCTGCATAACTTGAATCTGCTACCGGCGGAATTGTCTGAACACGATCTGCGGGACGAGCACGATCGCCCAACGAACCGACTGGTACTGAACTGGGCCATTAATCAGGCCCGTAAACGACGCAATCGCGTGCTGTTTGCACAGATCAGCCCGAGCCCCAGTGGCCAGCCCATTCTGCATGCCAACGACGCACGAGGCGCACGCTTCTGGGTTCCGCTGCAGAACGCGGCTCAGGATGCGCTTAAAGACGCTCTTGGCGCTCTGCACCGCCACATCGGCAAACCCATCGTCCTCTTCCCCCATGGCGAACTCGTCAGTGCAACACGGTCGATGAACAGTACCCCAGACATTCAGATCTGCCAGCACGCCTATCAACCGGTCCTATCCCCTGGCTTGAAGCCAGACAGCTGCCGCCCCAGGGACACGACCTGCGACCCCCAGTTGAAACGCCTGGAAGCCGAGAGCATCCATATCATTCGCGAAGCCGTGGTCGAGGCCAGAAACCCGGTACTGCTGTACTCCGCGGGTAAAGATAGCGATGTCATGCTGCACCTTTTGCGCAAGGCGTTCTACCCATCGAGGCCTACTCTTCCCCTACTGCACATCGACACCTGCTGGAAGTTTCAGGAGATTTATCTTTTCCGTGATCTCATCGCACGGGAAAGCGCAATGGAGCTGTTGGTGTATACCAATCCAGAAGTAACAGAGAAACACATCAACCCATTCGACCATGGCTCGATCCTGTATACCGACCAGGCCAAGACCGGCGGCCTTACACGAGCGTTGGACCACTACAAGTTCGATGTGGTGCTTTGCGGTGCCCGACGCGACGAAGAGAGGTCCAGGGCCAAAGAGCGCGTGTTCTCGCTACGCTCTGCCACTCACCAGTGGGACCCGAAGACACAGCGCCCGGAACTGTGGAACCTCTATAACAGCCGCAAAAGCGCCGGGGCGAGCATCAGGGTCTTTCCATTGTCCAATTGGACTGAGCTGGATATCTGGCAGTACATCCACCAGGAAAACATTGCCGTGGCTCCTTTGTACTTCGCCAAACCGCGCCCTGTGGTCGTGCGTCCAGAGATGATCATGGTGGTGGATGACGAGCGCTGTCGCCTGATGCCAGAGGAAAGGATCCAGATCAAGAAGGTGCGCTTTCGCACCCTGGGCTGCTACCCACTCACAGGTGCGCTGGAGTCCGAAGCCGAAACACCGGAAGCCGTCCTGCAGGAGCTCATGAACAGCCGCCAGTCCGAACGACATGCCCGGATTATCGATACCGACAGCGCCAACTCCATGGAAAGGAAAAAGCGAGAGGGATACTTCTGATGACCAGCAACTCGACTCCGATACTGATCGTGGGCGCCGGATTCAGCGGCACACTGACAGCAGTCCACCTGCTGCGCTGCACGGCCCAGCAAGATGTATTCATTACGCTTCTTGACCCTGCCTCCACACCAGGACGCGGCCTGGCCTACCGCAGCAATGATGACAACCTGCTACTGAATGTTCCGGCCGGAAACATGAGCGCGTTTGTCGACGAACCATCCCACTTCGTAGAGTTCTGCCAGCGTATCGACCCTTCAATCAATGTCGGCACTTTCGTTTCTCGTCGCCTCTACGGGCGCTACCTAGAGCTCTGCCTGCAACAAGCAATGATCACAAGACCAGGTCGACTTCACATCATGCAAGATGAAGCCCTTGGGGTGAGCGCACTGCCAGACCGAGCAGGCTTCATTGTCAAGCTCTCCTCCGGCCATTACCTGGCGGCACAACATGTGGTTCTGGCCCCTGGACATCAGGTACCGGGGTTTCCATTGCCTCTGAGCCCCTCGGAACACGAGCGGGTGATAGCCCCCTGGGATTTCGAGCGCATGAATCAACTACCGGGGGATGCGCCCATTCTGATCCTGGGTACTGGCCACACTGCTGTGGATGCACTCTTCCATCTGACCCAGCAAGCCCAACCGCGCAAGCTTTGGATGATTTCTCGCCACGGGCTACTGCCCCACACTCATCGACTCAACCCTACTCCACCGCCGCACAGCCAGTACCCTACCTACATCGGCGAGGCTCCGCTGCGTACGCGAGCGCTGCTGCAACACCTGCGCAAGGAGGCCGCACAACAACAGCAGGCAGGCGGTGACTGGCGTGATGCGCTCAACCAGCTACGCCCCCATATGCCGCAACTTTGGCAAGCCATGCCTTTGGCCGAACGCCGGCGTTTTCTACGCCACGGCCTAGCCTTCTGGGACGTTCATCGTCACCGCCTCGCGCCCGTTTCAGCGGACCGCTTACAGTCCCTACTGGAGGCAGATAAAGTGAAGCTTCTGGCAGCAAGGCTGACAGATATACGCAAATCAAACAGCGGAGAATTGGAAGTTGGATTCAAGCCCCGCGGCCAGGAACTGAGGCACACCCTGAATGTTGCCGCCATCATCAACTGCACCGGCCCTCGAATGACGATTGGCCCGCACTCAAGCCCCTTGCTGCAACAGCTGAGCCGGGACGGCCTGTTAGTACCTGACGACTGCAATCTGGGCATACAAATCAACGATCAGTATCAACCTACCCACCCTCAAGGCGAAGCTACCCTAGGCCTTTGGTACGTGGGGCCCATGCTCAAGGCCCTGCATTGGGAAGCCATCGCCATTCCGGAGCTTCGCATACATACGCAACAACTTGCACAGCGACTGGCCAGAGAACTGGCAACCACCTCCACGCCTTCTCCTCAAGCCGAGCACGTCTGACTATGCCAGAGACAACACCTCGCCCCTACATGACCGGATCCTCCTCAAAGTCGTCGCACGCATCCGCCCCTCCTCAGCAGCAGGAGCAACTGCGCCTCATTACGTGCGGAAGTGAGGATGACGGCAAAAGCACCCTGGTCGGACGCCTACTTTGGGAGCTGCAACAGGTAACCGACGACCAGCTCAGAACCTTGCAAAACGACACCAGGCAGTATGGCGGCCAAGCCAACAACCTAGACTACGCCCTGCTACTCGACGGTTTGGCCGACGAAAAAAAACAGGACATGACCATCGACGTGGCCTACCGCTTCTTCGCTACTCCACGTCGAAAATTCATCGTGGCGGACGCCCCCGGGCACGAACAATACACTCGTAACATGCTGAGCGGAGCCTCTACGGCCGACATTGCCGTACTAGTGATTGATGCCAGCCTAGGCGTAAGCACACAAACTCGCCGACATGCCTATCTACTGTCGGTGCTGGGAGTTCGGCACATCGTACTGGCCATCAACAAGATGGATCTGGTGAATCATGATCGAGGCGCATTCAACGCCATTCAGGCGGACTTCCAGAGCACAGCGCAAGCGTTGGGATTTGAGAGCATCACAGCCATTCCCGTGTCAGCACTCAAGGGCGACAACCTCACCACCAGGTCCGCCCGCACTCCTTGGTACTCGGGCCCAACCCTGATCGCGTACCTGGAGTCCATCGAAGTCCAGCACACCAGCAGCGATAAGGTGATATTTCCGGTGCAGTGGATCCACAATCCCGATGCCAGCTTCCCAGGAATCAGCGGCACACTTGTATCAGGCGAAATAGCACAAGGTGACAAGATTCGTATTACAGCGTCCGGACAAACCGCTAACGTCGCGAGGTTGATTACAGCAGATGGCGACCTATCGAAGGCCAAGGCCGGGGATGCGGTGACTCTGGTTCTGAAGCAGGAAGTGCAAGCCTCTCGCGGCGATGTGATCGCCCTTGCGGATCAGCCCTTACAGATGACAGACCAGTTCGAAGCCACTCTGATCTGGATGGTTGATGAGGCCGGGCTCATCGGTCGAACCTATGAACTGAAATTAGCCACCCAATGGACCACTGCCAGCATCACAACACTGAAATATCAAGTGAATGTAAACAACCAAGCCCATGAAGCATGCCGGGAACTCCGGCTAAACACCATCGCGGTGGCCAACCTGGCACTGAACAAGCCGCTGGTATTCGCCCCCTACAGCGAATCGCGGACACTGGGTGGTTTCATCCTGGTTGATACCTATAGCCATGCCACAGTGGCTGTCGGGATTATTCGCCATGACCTGCGTCGAGCCCAGAACGTACATCGCCAGGCATTGAGCATTACTCGCGAAAACCGGGAACAACTCAACGGCCACAAAGGCAAGGTCATCTGGTTTACCGGCCTCTCGGGCTCTGGTAAATCAACATTGGCCAATGCACTGGAGAAAGAGCTCCATGCCCAAGGCAAACGCACCTACATACTGGACGGAGATAACGTTCGCCAGGGTCTTAACAAGGATCTGGGTTTTACCGATGCCGATCGCGTAGAAAACATCCGCCGCGTGGCGGAGGTCGCGAAGCTGATGATGGATGCCGGCCTAATTGTGATGACAGCCTTCATAAGCCCTTTCAGGGCCGAGCGCGAGATGGCCCGACAACTGATCGGCGAGGACAACTTCATCGAGGTATTTGTCGATACACCACTTGAAGTTTGCGAACAACGAGATCCTAAGGGACTGTACAAAAAAGCACGGAATGGGCTGCTACCGAACATGACAGGCATCAATAGCCCTTATGAAAGGCCCGCACAGCCCACTCTCAAGCTGGATATGCCGCACTTGGATATAGTGACGACTGTTCAGCATCTAATGAGACTATTACTCAATGACGCTTGACTCTGACTCCCCACCAATAACGGGGCTACGCCCGTAGTTGTCCTCGAGACGGACGATGTCATCTTCCCTCAGATAGCTGCCCGACTGAACCTCAATGATCTCTAGCTCGACTTTGCCGGGGTTGTGTAGGCGATGACGCTCGCCAAGGGGAATATAGGTGCTCTGATTTTCCGTCAGCAAAAACACTCGACCTCCACAAGTGATTTCAGCAGTACCTTTAACCACGACCCAGTGCTCCGCACGGTGGTGGTGCAATTGCAGGCTCAAACTGGCGCCTGGCTTTACGCCAATGCGCTTGACCTGAAACCGCTCTCCCTGATCAAGGCTATCGTACCAGCCCCAGGGCCTGGCTACACGACGATGCAGCAACGCCTGAGACACCGCCCGATCCGCCAACTGTCCGACTACCATCTTAATGTCTTCGGCACGACTCATCGGCATCACTAGCACCGCATCATCGGTATCCACGATGCACATGTTCTCAAGGCCCAGCGCAACCACTGGGCGCCGACCCGCCGCATGCACATAGGTGTGCTGGCAATCAAACAGATGGGCATCTCCTTGATTACTGTTTCCTCTATCATCGGGAACACTCAAGTCAGCTACTGCGTTCCAACTACCCACATCACTCCAGGCACCATTGAACAGAACAGTACAAATGGGGCGATGATGCTCCATTACGGCATAATCAATACTCTGCGAACGGCATGCATCGAAGGAGGGGCCGTGCAAGGCTATAGATTGCACAGAAGTCTGGCCATTCCGCGTCAAGACAGGTGTAGCGGCGCTTTCAAGAGAGTTCTTGCAAGCCGCAAGAATGTCCGGAGCATACAACTGAAGTGCTCGTCGCCACTCAGAAGCCAGCCCTAGAAATATCCCGGCGTTCCAGTGCATATTTCCCTTAAGTATCAACTCCGCGGCCTGGGCACTAGTCGGTTTTTCAATAAAGCGCTGCACGAGCAGAGCACCGGAATCCTGCCAAAGATCGCTAGCTTCAATGTAACCATATGCGCTGCTTGGATGAGTAGGGAACACGCCAAAAGTCACGAGAGCGCCGCCCAGAGCCGCCACCTGGGCTGAGCGGACGCGCTCGACGAAAGCGGGGGCATCAGGAATATAGTGGTCGGCCGGACAAAACAGCAACAACACATCATCGTCTGCATGCAGGGCAGCAATGGCAATAGCAGCGGCCGTATTACGACCTGTCGGCTCAAGCAGTACCTGGCCATCCAACTGGCATTGTTCAAATGCATCAATGACCAAAAAGCGATGATCGGTCGATGCCACGCACCATGGTTGAGAGCTCAACCCACTCACCCTCTCGAGCGTAAGCTCTAGCAGGCTACGCCCTCCGAGCAACGGCATGAACTGCTTGGGATAGCTCTGTCGACTCAGAGGCCATAGCCGTGTTCCCGCCCCACCACACAGAATGACGGGTTGAATCGTAGTGCTACTTTTTGATCCGAGCGATGACATTGGCAAAAAATCCATTATTTAAAATACATTGACTAGCTACGAATATTGCCTATCCGTATCACAGCAGTCAAAAGACCCTGACCATTTAGTTGCATAAGCTTCTCCCCCATCGCCACTGCGCAACTTGGAGGTGTTGCCAAACTAATCAAACCACTTATTTAAGGCGACACTATTAACCAAAATTTCCAACCAGGTCATTCATCTGATTTAGCTCTCGCTCCGCTCAAAGCCGGCACTAACTATCAACAGACTAATCCTCTACTGCCAGATCCCTGTACGAACCACATCTTGGTCTTAGAACCAATAAAAATTCTAGACCGACGCAGAGAGTAGAAACCGTACAATAGCCAGACCGGTAATGTATAGCCTTATCAAGATCACCTCTCTATAAACAGTTTCGAATTTTCAAAAAAATAAATCAGATCACTTAAGACGCGATAGATTTTGATGCAACTGCTCTATAGCAAGACACATCGCAGGCCAATCGAGAAAACCCCGCCGCTCATAATAAAGTGGTCGTTGATGCGGTGGCTGCTCCAGTCGCTGCCTGTTCGTCCCTTGCAAGTACTGGGCACCACGAAATAAATAATGCCCGCCTACAAACGGAAATAGACCCAACCAACTACGCCACTGAGACGGATAAGAGAGACAAAACCTTATGTACCGAAAACGATCTCGCCAAGCTATTGACTGTCTTTCAATGGGACCATTACTTGAAAGCGGTGACATCACACGAAAAAAAGGACCGAAACAATTCTGGCCATTGTAAAGCGGGTATTGCCAGACTGCAGGTGAATCCACTCGTGTTTCTAACAATTCAACAGCTATAGCGTGCAGCATGTCATGATCTGGGTGGCCGCCTTCCCAAGCAGGCACAAAACAAGCCTGAATAATCGGATGATCATTAAGAAAACTATCAAGCCAGCCTGTAAATGCGCCAACGTGACGATGCAGTTGGCCATCACCAATCGATAATTGCCGGCCGACAAAAAGGATGTCGTTCACTTCAACCCCTAATGCCTGAAGAACCGTTCGCGACTCACGGTCTCTATGATCGGAATCAGCAGTGGCGGCACCATCGGTTACGTAAATGCAGCGAACCCATCTACCAGCGGCCAACTCACTCTCAATCTGGTGGAATACTCCGAATTCGTCATCTTGGTGCGCCATCAGAAATATAGAAGCCGATCTCATCTCCCCCCCTTAAAATCACGGTATATCAATTGTATCGAGATCGAGAAACTTAACCCTGCTCAAAAAAGCATTATTTTTTTCCGTATCTTCGGTAAGAAACTTATAGCCAAAACTTCTTGGTTCGAAAAGAAAGCTCGGCACTTTAAGGAAAAAAGTTCCAGGCCGATAGGCTGATAGAGTCATCACAAACCCGAAACCAGAAGAATACAGGCTATCTCTACCGAGAAGATGGAATAGCAATGATTTCTTTCTCGTATACCATCCACCTTCCGGCCTTATAACGTTCCATAAGCTATTCTCTTTGGTCTCACCTCTAAAGAAGCGCCAAAAAAAAGGTATACCTATATACAGATATAAATTGCCATTCAGGGTCCAACCCAAGCCTTTTTCGCGTATTTTTCTAATATTTTTGTTCGGGTAGCCACAAACTATAGATATATGTTCCTCGACAAGCGACTTATATAATCTTCGTCCAAGCATCACCGACGAACCTTTTTGGGTTCCATCAGACATCGTATCAGTCGAAAGAAAAACAGCAGAACTTCCATAATTTAATTTTAAGCCGCAATAGGCTGCCACCATAGAGCCATCTTTAACTGTGTAACAGATCCTAGAGTCGTTTAGCAGGTATTTTTGAAACACTCGGACAGCATTTTTTTCTTCCGCCCCGAAGCACCTTTTAAACAAACGACTCCATTGCACAACAAACTCATTAGTAAACTCACTGCGTTGCGCTATATAAACTCCGTCCTCTAAAAACTCACTCATGAGAGTTCTCGCTCTTTTTGAAAACTATAAATTTTGATTGCCCATAACAGATCAATACGAGAAGTATATCTGAAATAATCTTAGCCACAACTTCCAATGACGTAACCCACAGCACTACAGACAAGATCAAAGCTGAAAGTGGAATATTTAATGCTAGAAGAATGAAGTAACGTATCGCCTGCTGCCCCTGCCCCCTTGCTTCAACTACACCAAAGGTAAAGGCCCGGTGTGCAACGAACGAAAAAACTCCTGCTAAAACCTTGCTGATCATATTAGCCACCAGCAAATTTGATCCAAAGAAATTAAATAACAGGAGGAATAGACTAATATCCACGCCATAGGTCACCAGTCCAACGAACAGGTAACGAGCAAACTGAGACAGAGTTCTTTGCATTGGATTCCTGCGGGTATAGGCCCGCTACACAGTTTCACTACCACAGAGCCCCATGATCTCTTGAGGCTTTAATCAATCAGCAAGCAATTTCATGAACCTACATTTTCTAACGAACAGCTCAAGCTACCAGAGCCCCCCCCCAGCGAGCGACTTACTTTCCACCCACGATGTCGATCGACAACGACATCAGGGTCGGAGTTGTAGAAAGGGGACGAAGCAAAACAATCACTACACGCCAGCCCTTCCTCGACAAGGTCTTCTTATCGAAACGCACCTATGCAATGCCCCTGGGCCTCTTTCATCTTGTCCTTGGGGCGAGCATATCCCCACCATAAGCGTTAATATCCCTTGGCCGCCCCTCAACAACTTGACAAGCAAGCTCATACAAGCTTGCCACGCTTGTTGACGCCGGGTTTCCGGGTATTCCGATGAAGCGGGCGAACAGGAACCGAGGCCACATCGTAACCTACAAAACCCAGCAAGAATTGAATACCGGCAATGATGGGCAACGCCGACATCATCACGGTACCCGCAGGAGTGGGGACCCCCATATGCGCAGACTCTATCCAGTGATAGCCGCCATAAACAAGGCCAAAACCGAGAAAAACAAGGCCAAGTGGTAGTTCTATGGAAGCAACAGACATATCCCGCAGATAGTAACTGTAAAATATACGTTTGGTGAAGTTTCTAACGTGCTTAGCAAGAAACTCTCCGATAATTTTAGATATCTTTAGGTTGCTTACCTCGTCTACATATTTGGCATTCATTGGCACATCCACTACCACAGCACGAATAGTGTTCAGCCGAAACAACATATCAGTCTCAAAGAAGTAACGGTGGCTTATTTTTTTGAATGGCAAGTGCCGAGCCACCGTTATGTGAATTGCGGTATAGCCATTAGTCGGATCAAACAGATCCCAATAACCTGACGAGAGTTTGGTCATAAATGACAGCATGGCATTGCCAAATAAGCGCATGCGTGGCATTGCACGAATTTCTTCCAAGTCAAAAAAACGGTTGCCCTTCGTATAGTCCGCCTCACCAGCAATGATCGGCGCGATAAAGTCAGGGATCAGGCTTGGATCCATTTGGCCATCGCCGTCAACCTTCACGATCACTTCCATATCATCTTCAATGGCAGCGCGATAGCCAGACATCACAGCGCCACCAACTCCTTGGTTCTCAGCATGACGAAGAACGCTTACTCGGCTGTCCCTACAGTTGGCTTCAATGAAATCACCAGAGTTATCAGGACAGCGGTCGTCAACCGCGTAGATACGCACCACTTCAGGACCAATTCCGCCGATTACTCCCAGAATATGACTCGTAACCTTGTAACAGGGAATCACCACTGCAACTTTTGGTTGGAATTTATTCGTCATTCTAGTTATTTATCCATTTTCAGTATGAAACCAACCATAAATTAAAAATCCGCACAAGCGAAACTGAAACAGGACAGTTTCGTAAAAACATATTATTTTTCTATCTCATACAACTCACTTCCCCACAACTCAGCAATTTTTGAGAAATGCTGCTGAACATATGGTGCGAGAGTCTCACGTACCGCAGGTGTAGTACATCCATCCAGTACGATATGACTTACAGAGTTAGCCACTAAATACTTTTCAAACTCCACAACATCAAGCAACTTAGCCTCCTTACTTTTCCAACTATGATTATGCCATGTCGTATATATTGTTCGACCATCGAAATATGCACCATACGGGCAACCGAGCAATAATACAGTGGGCGTAATTCGAGTTGAAGAACCAAGCACCCGCCCCAAGTACTGCTGTGCAGTAATTACCTCTTCAGTATAATTATTCGATAACACACCACGATAACTGCTGGGTGAAACCATATTCTTTACAGGGATATGCATAAGTCCGTTAAAGAAACGGTCTGCAGGCAAGCCAAAAAAACTTGCAGCAAGGAGACAACTTAAGATCACCGACCACAAACCGCTATGGGGCTTACTTATAACGAAATGCATATAATAAGAAAAGCTCATTGCCAGCAATAACAGCCCAGGCAAGATGTAACGCAAGTATTGTATTTGAACAAGAATTGCCACTAAATAGATGACGCCAGCAACAAGAGGAACCAATGCAACGAGATTACGTCGGCAGACCGCAATCAGACTCCCCGCACAAGCTAATAAAAACAGGAGCAGAAGCCCCATAGAGCCATCACTGGACTCTTCATAGCGAGATGACTCAAAAGTCATTTTCCATGGCAGGTTCCAGCTAATCTCTCCGACCCACCGACGATCCAAGAAGTTAATCGGGTCCCAATACGGTGACTTGAACACCGCATTATAGAAGGGAAACAGTGGATTCCCGGTTTTCACCCACGCAACCACGTAGAAAAATAGTGCCAGTGCCAATGCGGCCAATAAAATTGTCGATAACCGAAACCAGTCCTTGATTCTGCCAAACTCACGCCAGTTAGCCATAAGGACTACCAGAATTAGAGGGGCCAATAACAAACCGAACGTTTTGGTAGCGCTCGCCCCCGCAGCACAAAGTGCCGCTAATAGGGCCAACTCGATGGACCGGTGACGGAGAGAAGACGTCATCAAGACTACCGAGGCCAAAATGAAGCCGCACAGGGTCACTTCGATAAACAGCCCCGAAACTTCACGCACAAACATTGGCACGAAGGCGAATGCTGCCGCTATGGCTATCCCAGCTGGGCGCAAACGGAAGCCGCCACCTGTTGCGAGCAAAGCCATGATTGCCAGGAACTGCAGTACAAGATCAACCTTGATCGCCTCAACGCCACCGACGATAAACATCGAGCTGAAGTTGAACTGGGGGGCAAGAGGCATAACGGCGAACGTATATTCACTGACGTCATAACCCCAAAAACCCTTGCTCTGCATTTCACGTGCGATGCGCATATGCATTGTCGCCGCATCCCCATCGAACGCAGGATGCACTGAAGCAACAATCAGCAACATGATTGAAAGAAGCAGGAAAAACCGCGGAACTTTCCAACCGCCCACAGCGCGCAAGTATCGAGGCCGTGAAACAAGAAGATCCTGCAGTACGCGCACCACTTCAACACGCCCCGCAGGCGAGACGAGCAGTAGCACACCGAGCAAGACGCCTTCCATGAATCGCGTACTTACAGGAAAGAAGCTGAGCATTGAGAGGATCAGCATAAACAACGCTTTGCCAACCCAGAACGCCAGAGCCAATCGAGCCACGTCTGATCGAGCAAGCTGTGAGCGAGCTTGCAGTCCGATCAGTTGATACCCCAGCGATGCAACTACGAAAGCCGCAACAACTGCCCATAAGGTCGCAACTGGCCCCGCCATTAAGCTCAATACAGCCAATACTGCAACTACGCCATTGGCAGGATGAGCTCGAATGGTGGCAAAAAGTGCAACCAATGCAAGCACCACAAAGCAGATCACCGCATTCTTTACTTCATAGGGTGTACGCCAGAGTTCAAAGAGTGCACTCGCTGGCTTGCCACTGAAAAACAGAGCAAGAGCACCGCACATTAAGCAAGCCAACACGATTTGCAGGCCAAACGAGAAGGTCTCTTGGGAATACCAAGCAGACCTGAAATTTAACGAAATCCGGATAGGGCTCACGTACTAACATTTCCTATGTATTCAGGACCATTACTAAACATCCACTCCAAGGTTTCCCTCAAGGGTATCGGCTGGTAATTGCCGAGCAAATCTTTCAATCTACTTACATCACCCTGAAGTCGCCGGACCTCATTGGAGCGGACAAATGCCGGATTTACACGCACTTCGATCTCGTGCCCAGATATTTCCCCCATCATGGACAATACTTGTCTAAGTGAAATGACTCGCCCCGAGCCCACGTTAACTACTTGTCCGGTCGGAGCGATATCAAGCAATCGGGCATAAGCCTGGGCAACTATCCGAACATCCGAAAAGTCGCGCTCTACATCCAAATTACCCAGTTCAATAAATGGCTCTCGACGCTGAAAATGAGAAACAATTTTCGGAATCAAAAAATGCGGCGCCTGCCCAACGCCCGTGTAATTGAACGGCCGCGTCAAGACAATAGGAAGCCGATCCACCCATAACTTCGCTACATACTCCATGGCCAGCTTGCTAACCGCGTAGTCGTTTGCCGGAGCGAGACTAACCGATTCATCAATCAGTTCCACTGGAGCGTTGCCATATACATTGGCGCTGCTGGCCAGCAATACTGCACGTGGTGTACGCGCCAACCCGGCAAGTGCATCAAGAAGGTTTCGTGTACCGACTACATTGGTGCGATAAATGGCATCGACCTCACCATGAGCCACGAAAGAAATTGCCGCCAAATGAATAACTACTTCAGGCTCAACTTCCTTAACCACGCGACGAAGGGCAGATAGATCACAGATATCAACTCGGAAACACCCACCCTCCATATCACTTGCTCCGCCATGGCGGGTACCGAATACCTCATAACCGGAGCGACACAACTCCTCAGCCACATAGTGGCCAGTGAATCCTTCTAGCCCAGTGATGAGAGCCCGCGGTTTATTAGAAGGAGAACCCATTAGTATTTCTCCTCAGATCTGCTTCGACCATCATGGCGCACAGCTGCTCTACCGAGGTCTTCGGAGCCCAGCCCAGTTCGTCCTTAGCCTTCTGCGGATCACCAATCAGCAGTTCCACTTCCGCCGGACGGTAGAACTTAGGATTGACACGTACGAGAGTCTTACCCGTTGCCGCGTCGACTCCAATCTCATTTTCAGCATGATAGCGATAGTCGATATCGATACCCACAGCCTTGAAAGCCAAGCTAACAAATGTACGCACACTTTCTGTACGGTTCGTGGCCAACACGTAGCTGTCCGGACGCTCCGCCTGCAGCATTCGCCACATTCCCTCCACGTACTCTTCTGCAAACCCCCAATCTCGACGCGCATCCATATTGCCCAGCTCTAGAACCTCCGCAACGCCAAGCCTGATCTTCGCCACTGTATCGGTAATTTTCCGAGTGACAAACTCACGCCCACGCAAAGGGGACTCATGATTGAATAAAATCCCACTACAACCAAAGATGTCGTAGCTTTCACGGTAATTTATCGTCATCCAGTGGGCATATAACTTGGCCACACCGTAGGGGCTACGCGGATAGAACGGTGTGTCTTCTTTCTGTGGGATCGCTTGGACCTTACCGAACATTTCAGACGTTGAGGCTTGATAGAAACGGGCTTTCGGCTTCACGATGCGAATCGCTTCAAGGAGATTCACCGCGCCAAGCCCCGTAATTTCAGCCGTGGTGATGGGCTGATCAAAGGAGACTCCGACAAAACTTTGAGCGGCCAAGTTATAAACCTCATCAGCCTCAGTCACTTGCATTAAGCGGATGCTAGCTGAAAGGTCGGTCAGGTCATATTCGACCAAGTGTAAAGAAGGGTGCCCAGCAATTCCTAGCTCTTCAACTCTCCAAAAATTAACAGAGCTCGACCGACGGTAAGTGCCGTATACGGTGTAGTTCTTCTCAAGAAGAAGCTTTGCAAGATAGGCACCATCCTGGCCAGTAATACCAGTGATAACTGCACGTTTCATAAATCACCACTTTACAAAAATATTAAATATTTGGTTTTAGAAAATCGCTGTAAAAATCAGCCAAAACTATCAATTTTGCGCGTCGAAAAAATCAATAGAATTTTACAAAAGCTCTTAATAAGCAAGTCCCAAGAATGCCTTGCGGACTCGCTCGTGAAAATTAGAACGAGCAAAACGCCCAATAGAAACTTGCGCTCTTTTGCCTATTGCTTCCAGACTTTCGGGCGAGGCTCTCATCAAGCCTCCCATCTGCTCTGCAAGCATTTCATAATTCGAATACCGGAATCCAAGATCCTTGCTTGCAACAATCTCCTGCTGGCCCGCCGCATCAAACACTACAGGAACACAGGCACAAGCCATAGCCTCACAGGTGGTCATTCCAAAGTGTTCAAATCGCTCTGGAAACTGCTCCACACGCTCCCCCCAACCAGCTCCATGCCAGTATATTGAGGCCTTGCGATAGTAGGTGAGTAAATCGGAAAAGGGCAAGTCGGGAAGTATGTCTATCGGATGCCCCGCGCAAAGCTCAGTAAGCCGATCAAAGTAGTCCAGGTGCATCTGGTGCTCACGATGCCGAGAGCCCACGAATACTAGACGCCACCCATCAGGAATAACCTTCTCCTCGCGCATACGGATGAACGCACTCGCAATCTCATGGTGCTTCTTGTTGTGCCCTCCCGCAAAAAAACGCCCCACAGTCAGGATGATCTTTTCTTTGGGTATCGAAGAGTCAAGATCGAAGAGATTTGTATCGATTGGTGGCTGCAATTCGGTAGATGACAATTGCCAACGTTGATCAATCCACTCCGAGGTGAAGTGAGATATTGAGATGACCCTGTCGTAGGCTTGCAGAGACTGACGTGGACTGTGCACCTTATGAGCAACCTCACCATCCCAACTTAGATATCGGGTATCTATACAAGCGCCCAGTTGCCTGGAGTCAGATGAGAGTCCTAGTTCGCTCATCACCATCGGCTTACAAGAAAAGGAAAGCAGGCTGTTGTCGAGTTTTTCCAGACTTTTACAATCCACATGCAAAATATTTCCTTCGACCTGCCAAGGAACCTCCTTACCGTCCACTCGAATACTCTCAATGCCATTGTAGGCTTCAGGCCAAAGAGGAATCTTGAAAGAAGGGCCACCGGACACCAATAAAACAGCTTCAGAGCCGATCCAAGCACGCCCATCTGGCTCAGTCGCGTAGACTCCTGTCATGGGTACGACAGTTTCACCACGTAGACGCTTGATTCGGAATAGACTTCGCCTTTTTCCTGACACTAGTTCGCGAACCCACTGCCTCGCCCGCCCTCGCATAGAAGACAAAGCGTCAATACGGTGCGGGAAATAGCAGATCAGCGCCGACTTCTTGGATCGAGGCATCATAGATGAAGAATAAGTGCTGTTAACGAATAGATCGTAATGCGAAGACAACACTGATAACCGATCACAAGACTCGTTTGGCCATTCACGCATAGTGCATCTAGATAAATCCAGATGCAGCCTCGACTGCAGACGGTTCCAATCTACTGGCTCAATCGAAATTAGCTCTACCTCATGGTCCCGGGACAATGTCTCCGCTACAGAGCCGGTGTAGTTTTCACCACCACCACAAGTATTCCAATACCGATTGTAAATACCGATTTTCATTCAGCGATCCTTTCGCAAAAGTACACGTAGACGCGCCCCTAAAATGGAAGGGAGCATCGACGCCGCATTCATAAGTGCCTTGAATTCGATTTGCACAGGAGCCATATCATTCAACAGCATTTTACGCCACGACAATAAACCAAGGCGCCTATTACCCCGAGCGGCCTGTACAAAGGAACGAAAAAACAGAGCAATTAACAAAACCAATTGCACTGCCTCCGCATTCTTAAATCCATTAAGTCGGTAGTTACGCGTCACATGGTAACGAAAACCCGGCGACCATTCACCGCTACTTCCTGCATGAATGTGACGAACGACAGAACGAGGTTCAAAAAAAAGCTTCCATCCTGCCTTACGAAGCCTCCATGAAAGATCAGCATCTTCGTAATACATGAAGAAGCGCTCATCGAACCCTCCATGATCGATAAAAAGCTTACGCGGTATCAATACACTACAACCACAAAAAGCATCTAGTTCCCTAGGCTGATCAAACTGCCCTACATCGGGCTGATTGATCCCAATATCCGCCGCATTTCCCAACCCATCAAGAGAACTACCAGCATTATTAACAACCCACTTTGCGTTATTCGATAAAACGGAGGGAATATCAAACTCAAACTCTGCGAAGCCTTCCTGCACGTTACAAGTACCGAGCGACTGCCCTTCGCAGACTACCTCAAGACGCACACCATCGGGCCGGCCCACAGCTGCAGCGACAATACGGAGCTTCAATAAACCACCCAATTGCGTTTCAGCGACAGGCAGCATCAACTCAGCAGTCTCGCCAGTCCAACGCACAATGCGGTTCTCAGGCCAGCGCTCCTCATGATAAAACCCCTGGCCGATAATGGGCTTAACGTAGTTAGTGCCCACAAATGAAGTTTCAGACAAATCCATCGCCACTCCAAGCATGCGCCCATCGCCGGCGCCAGGCGAATAGACCGGAGAACACAATTTGATTTTCAAAAATCGCTTGAAATACACAATCTTCGGAGAAACAGCACCGACCCGCTCTCCAGCCGCAGTTTTCTGAGCCCAAGTGGCCACAAGGCCTTCGAGCCACGAATCAGAAACGACCGTATCGTTATTGATTAATGCAACCAAAGGAGAAGTCGCAGCGCCTACTCCTAAGTTATTACCGCCCGCAAACCCAAGGTTCACCTCACTGCGCAAAATTTTTACTTGCGGGTACTTCTCGCGAAGAAAATTCACAGAACCATCATCAGAGGCGTTATCAACTACTATGATTTCTGCAGGCGAAAGAGTCTGCCGCTGAAGACTCTCTATCAGTTCTTGCAGAAACTCTTTACCATTGTAATTGACTGTAACCACACTAACTCTAGGGACTAATTGGCTCAGTATTTCTTTCTGTCGAGCCTCGACATTGACGGAATACGCCCGTCGCTCATGATCAATACGTTCTATTTCCAATTTAGACTCAGATATGACCTGCTCAACTCGAACTCGCCAGGCATAATCTTGATCCATCAACATCTGATCGCGATCCTGCGCAATTCGCTGAATCTCGGCAGCATGGGTGGCCGCTACTTGTGTAATTTGCTTCGACCACACCTTATCCTTGTCTATCAACATCTGATCGCGCTCTCGCGCAACTCGCTGAATCTCGGCAATATGATCAGCTGCTACCTGCGCGACCCTATCCGACCAGGACTTATCCTTGTCTGCTAACATTTGATCGCGCTCACATGCCACTCGCTGAATTTCCATGACATGATCCGCTGCCACCTGTTCGACCCGTCCTGCCCAGATCCTGTCCTTATCCTGCAATTGAGCATCACACTCTGCGACACGCTGCTCCAACCTGACCGCCAGACCTTTGTAGTCCTGCAACGACAACGTCAATCGGTCGACTGCACTCTCGCTCAATGTGCTCAGCGTTCTTAACAACACATCAGTGCCGATAATCGAGATAATCGAGTAGATTTCACGGGCGTTCAAATGTAAACGCCCTCTCTCCACCCAAGTCTCCAGATCCAACGCAAGCACAGTAGCGAATGGAACACTGTCATCTTCAATGTTACGGGAACAACTCAAACCGACATAGAGCAGATCCCCGACTATACAGATACCCCGCGTATACCCATCCAGCACGGCTACGCGTAGCAGGCTCCCATCCAAGGAGTACTCGCGAATTTCTTTGCACTCAGAGTTTGCAACCAGCAGATTCTCACCGTGACGTACAAGGCTGTGAGGCTGCGATAGCCCCTCTACATATCTCTGCCCGGTGAACAGATCCTGAACAAATCCGGCCCCATGTGTGGCGCCTTTATAACCTCGCGTCGCGTCAAACGTGCCAAAGGCGGAGAAGACCACCGAGTCATTCCAGCGGGCCAGGCAGTTCAGATGCCAAGAATCCCGCTGACTCGAAAACGCCCAACGCCCCGTTTCATTACCCATCCCGTCGAAACGAACCACTTCATTGCCCGTGGTCCCAACGACATAACACCCATCACCATCGAACATGACGTCGTGAACATCATCGAACAACGTCTCGTCATCACCCAGTGACCAATTCTGTCCCCCCGTCAGCGACAAGGTTCGAGGCTGCAGTCCGATTAGAACAGAGCTCCCGTTCGCATCAAGCCCGGTGCAAGACGAGGAATCAAGACGGCTCGCCCTACCCTCATGAATAAGGAACAGCCCCCCGTCATTCGGGCATGACACCAGCAAACCATCAAATAAATTATGCATTCATTTCCACCGCACACTCAAAGCCGAAGTCGACCAACTCCGTCGCCCGATTACCGGACACTGGTAGCACCCGAAAGGCAAGCACATCAGCCTTTCGATGCAACACCACCTCCTCACCAGACTCATCACATCCGAACACACCAGCGTTCAAAAAAAACACCCCAGGATTCAAGTGACATGTAAATGAGTATTCAACTGAGAACCGAGCACCCGATTCGACCACTAGAATTGCATCGGTAAGCGAGGGGGCCGACAAGCCTCCACCAAGGGGCATTCCGGTAGATGCTTTTATTAGCATCGCAAAACGGACATTAGTCACCGTGCGGTTGAAACTCACGTCATAACGAAAGAAGTACTTCCGGCTCCGCACCAAGCCATTCACCTGAACACCTTCAGTCGTACAGATCCGAGCTTCACCGATCAAGGCCCCCCTAGACTCGAACACAACGGTACTCTGCGGTAGGAAACCCGGATCAAAAATCTCCTGATCTGCTTCGAGGCTCTCATAAACAACAGCGTGAGCTTCACCAGCTAACGCACCATTTTCCGACTCCGCGCTAGTACGCATGGCATCACGAACGTCCTGTCGCGTGCCCATAGGTGCGTAGAGTAGCTTTTGATAGCCTCCAACAACATGCCTAGGCTCACCGACAGTTAGCAACTCTCCAGAATCCAACAAAATCGCCCGATCGCATAAGTCCACTACCGTTGACCCCGAATGCGAAACGAAGAGAATTGTTGTACCAGACTGTCGTATGGTTTCTATCTTCGAGAAACACTTACGCTGGAATAACTCGTCACCAACAGACAGCGCCTCATCCACCACTAGAATGTCCGGCTCAACATTGATGGCTACTGCGAACGCCAATCGCACAACCATACCGCTTGAATAGCTCCTTACCGGCTGATCTATAAACGTGCCAATCTCAGCAAAGGCAGCAATATCGTCAAAACGTCTATCGGTCTCATCTTTACTAAGGCCAAGCACCGCAGCATTTAAGTAGACATTCTCTCGCCCGGTAAACTCTGGATTAAAACCTGACCCTAACTCCAGCAAGGCGGCAATACGACCATAAGTCTCGATGCTGCCACCGGTAGGATTCAGCGTGCCACAGATCATCTGTAGCAAGGTGGACTTACCGCTACCATTGCGCCCAACTATGCCAACTGTCTCGCCCTTCGCGATTTGAAAACTCAACCCCTTCAGGGCCCAGAACTCACGATAGTATTGTCTAGGCTGCATACCCACAGCCTTGAATAGGCGAGGCAGTAAAAACTGCTTGAGCCGATCACGCGGCTGATCGTAAATCTGATAACACTTACTGAGGTTATCGATCCTGATAACTATTTCAGAGGACATCCGCAAACCCCTTACGCGTCTTCTGGAACCAAGCAAAACCTAACCACGCAATAATAGAGGTTACCACCCAATATATTGCGAGTATGGAAAAGTCAGGCGGATTACCAAAGTATAATATCGCCCGAATTAATTCGATCACAGGCGTCAGTGGATTCAGGTACAAGAAATGACGGTAAGCTTCGGGCAGCGCAGTAGCAGGGTAAAAGATAGGACTAAGAAACATAAGCACTGTCGTTATTAGACCTACGAACTGTGAAACATCTCGCAGATACACCCCCAGCGAAGCCAGAGCCCAACTTAAGCCCATAATAAAAAAAATGAAGGGCAGAACAACAAGAGGCAAATATAGTGCCGTGGCATGAGGCGCGCCAAATAAAATCATATAAACCAGCAACCAAACACCTAAACTAATAGCCCCATGAAACAAAGATGAAAGCATCCCAACAAAAGGCAGAACTTCCAACGGAAATACTACCTTTTTAACGTAGTTTACATTAGACAGAATGAGCCCTGGCGCTCGATTAATACACTCTGCAAACAAGTTAAACACTATCAACCCTGCAAATAGGACTAGGGCAAATTCGACCTTGGACCCACTTCCCGCACTCCAACGCGCATTGAATACCTCACTAAACACAAAAGTATAGATTGCCAGCATGAAAACTGGATTAAAGAACGACCATAGCAGCCCCATCGCCGAACCACGGTAGCGCCCCAACACATCACGCTTGACGGAAGCCCTGATCAGCTCTCGATGACGCCACAAACTGGCTACCATTGCTACTGGACTGGCAGAAAAGTGTCGCATCAGGTGAGCATCCTTGCTTGTGCTAGGAGAAATTCGATTTGAGCCCTAGCTGAACGCCGCAGTGGCAACCCCCTCACCCAGTCATTACAGCGCCCAAAAGTTGAGGTGTCGCCATTTACAACTTCACGGAGAAGCAAGCCCATCTCGTACCTAGACAAAAGATCGCGAGCAAAACTCTCCGCGATAGAGCGTCCAAGCCAGCTCTCAGCCGAAAGCACTTCTTTTTTCCGCTGACTGATGGATACACGTTTTTTATGCAAACCCATCAATATACCTAAAAACTCGTTCCGCACCATGCTCACGGGCTCACACTGGGACTGCTTGACTGTCCCCTAGTAATACGCCGAGCATTTTTTCCACTAAAACAGTGATTACTTTGAGGAGATTCATCAGCAAATTTGTCAGACCAACGCTGACGACTTCTCTCAAATAGGTAAATGTACTCTTCGTCCATAATCTTACGAATTGAAAGCCTCTCCGCCTGCATAGATGGCTTAGAAACAACATCACACCTCAACTTCACAGAATTTTTACTACTCTCAAGAAAAGAGCCGGACATCGAAAAGAAATCACCCTTACGATGTTCGTGAATATTTTTAAAAAACAACGCACTCATCTGACTTAAATACCCAGAGCCAGGGCCACCAAGATAAAACTTGTTTCTGAGGTCATATCTGTTTCGCCCACCAGTTTCGATGTTACTTGGGACATGCCCCCCCCAAATATCACTTTGCATACCGCCGACACTCTCCTGATCATCACTACGACCAAACTCAGGACAACTGATAGAAAAACCACTCAGACAAGCCAACCACTCGCGCTCGACACCTTCATCAATGAAGCACACATCCTTGATAGCCATAATCTGCATAAGTTAGACTTTTCCAAATATTGCAGCCACGATCAATCCGATATTACTGAATAAGGTCTGACGATAAATTCCAGCCCGTTTGAATTGAATCAGGCGCGGAATCAAGCTCATCTTCCGACCTCTGGAAAAGCGCTGAAGAATTGCCCTATTTTCTGGCGTTAGCTTATGCTCAAGAGCCTCCAATGCGGCGATATTGATATCGCTCCAGCGCTTAAACTCACCCTGAAAAAGCATATGAATACGTTTGAAGCGTGCACTCCAGTTAGAGTTAGTACCAATCAGGTTACCGTTATGCTGACGGTAGCGCAGCGTCGGCTCCCTATCATAAAAAACCTGACCACCACAAGCAGTAACCGCTATATATGCCCACCAGTCGTGAGCTACAACAGAGATGCTCTCTCCAGCCTCACGAAAAAGCTCACGAGCAGCATTATTAAATACCATGGTGTTGCCACCACCAATATTTTGCATCAAGGCATTAGCAAAACTAGGCGGCCTTACAAAAAGCGGAGATATACCAATCTCATTATTATCTGAGTCAACTAGTCGCGTACGAGAGCAGTATAACGCCGGTATATTTACGGGGACAGTTTCAAGCCACTTCACAGCCCTAGCAAGCTTATCTACCTTCCAAATATCATCCTGATCGGAATAGGCGTAAAAATCTGCCTGGATACTGTCTTTGCACGTCAACGAAATGAAGTTTGCCGCAAACCCTTCTGCTGGCCCTGAGCAGATCGATAAGCGCCCCTCCGGCCATTTTCGACTATAGGCATCAAGGATCGCGCGAGTATCATCTTCAGAGCCATCGTCAGAAGCCCATACCTTCCAATTCGAATGAGACTGAACTTCAAAAGATGCTAATTGCTCAGCAAGATAGCGCTGACCGTGGTAAGTGCACAACAAAATTGCTACTTCCGAAGAAGTACTAATTATTGTCTCCCTAGCGTCCATTTCAGGGAGGGCGGACACAGCTGAATGATTTGACTTACAAGCCAACTGGCCTCTGTCGGAATCATTGTTTAATAGAACATTAATACTTGCCAGATCTAATTTAGGCATTTATCCGCCTTGACTGCGAAAACAAATTCATAATTCACAGAACACCATCCATGGTGCCGAAACCAAGTTAATGAAATCTCTAACAAACAAGTGCCTATCACCGTAGTTTTGAAGCTCCAAAGGAGCCCAATTCTACAGTTGATACCCGACAATGACTAGCGAATGGATTGTGCTTAGAGCAGCCTCGAAAACAAGATTTCCTAGTCAAATTTGATATAACCACAAATTTACGAATGGCTTCGCGCCCACTGATATGGTAAGCGTAAACCACCCTCTTGAGACGCTCGCTTTGCCATCGAATATCCATGCTTCACCTGCCAAGAGGAACGATTACGAACCACCAACACATCAGAACTCCATCCATGACGTCACCAAAAGACCGGCATCCTTTCGACGATTGGCAAAATGAACAAGCCACCTTATAAAGTGAAAAGCCCGTCGAAAGGCTTACCCCTATAAAATCCTCGCCATGGTTTCGATGCCTCACAGCTCGAGTTCTTTGTGGAGGCATCGAGCGGCCTGGATGACTATACCCAATTGACAAGAGAAAATGAAAACCGCAACTCATAAGTAAACTTTTGATGATGGCAATTACCCACCACCGGATCAAAGTATCTTGCTCGAACAGCACTGACGCAATGCGAAAATCAGGAGGCCCGTAGCGTCCATCGCCCTTAAAAACCTACGACCGTGTAACCGCATACGACCACAAAATGGTACTGACACCGGCCCTGCGCATATTTTCAAGCCGGTGGAGCGCCCGGAGCGTTGCTTCTGCCCACTTCTGCTTCGAGCAGCCTGTGATGAATGGCTGGCGGAATGGTACCAACTCAGGATCAATCATGAACCAACTCAATCACAGTGCGCTCCTTATACGAACTTCGACCAAGACGTAAAAGTACTCGCTACAATCCCATCCTTTAATCGCAATTTGAATACTTTCCGACAATAGGCGTTAACGCCTTGCCATCAATACGCTCACAAGCCCCCAGAACATGGTCCTGCACATCCCCACCCTACTCGTAGTCTCGGTGTTCATTTTCTTTCTGATGAGCCTGCTGACCTTCCACGCCTGGCTACGGGAAACCCGTGAGCGGCCGCTGGCTTATCTGGGCGGCATGATGCTGCTGGCGGCGGTGGGCGTGGTGCTGGTCAGCCTGCGCGACATGGGCATGGACTTCGTGCCGAAAATCCTCGGCAATGTGGTCCTGCTACTGAGTGCCAGCCTCAACTGGACGGCGATGCGGGTCTTCGCCGGGCGCTCCCCCCATGTCCCGGGCGTGCTCGCCGGTGCCGGCATCTGGCTGATCCTGTGCGGGGTGCCGGTGTTCTATCAGTCGATGCCGGTTCGGGTCTCGGTGTACTCGCTACTGGCGGCGGGTTATGGCGTGCTGACCCTGCTGGAGTTCTGGCGCAGCCGCCAGCAGTTGGAGGTCGCCTATATGCCGGCGGTGGTCCTGACCCTGCTGCACACTACGTACTACATCGTGCGTGCCGCCATTGACCAGGGCGTGGCCATGGATCAGGCGCTCAAAGGCTACGGTGCCGGGGTGCCACTGTTCTCCTTCATGCTGTTCGAGTCGATGCTGTATGTGATCGGTATTGCCTACGTGACCCTGTGCATGGTCAAGGAACGAGTCGAACTGCGCTTCAAGGCGGCGGCCTTCTGCGACGCCCTGACCGGTATCGGCAACCGCCGGGCGTTCATGGTCAATGGCGAGCGAATGCTGATCGAATGCCAGCGCCGGGGCGCACCAATGGCCTTGTTGCTGTGCGATCTGGACCATTTCAAGCGTCTGAATGACGCCTACGGTCATCAGACCGGCGACCAGGTGCTGGTCGCATTCAGCCAGGTGCTTGCAGAAACCCTGGGTACAAAAGACGTATTTGCCCGCATTGGCGGTGAAGAGTTCGCCTGCCTCCTGGCCGCGACCGATGAGCAGGCCGCAGTAACGGTAGCCGAGCGGATTCGCCAGGCGTTTGCCCGCTTGCCTCTGCTGGAACCCGGGCTGCTCAGCGTCAGCATCGGTGTGGTCAGCAGTGAAACCCGGGGCTACGACCTGCAGCGCCTGTTGTCCCTGGCCGACGAAGCCCTGTATGGCGCCAAGGACCGGGGGCGCAACCGAGTGCACACGGTATCGCGCAGCGCCCTGGAGTTGCAGCCGGACTGAGCGGCCAGGCCGCCTGGCTCCTGCGTGGTTTTGCCGATCAATGGGGTAACTGTGATACGTCCCCCAAAGGCAGCAAATAAGGCACTTAGCCAGTATTTCCGGCACCCTCGGGCAAGAATAAACTCGCCGCTCTCCAGGACTCTCGGATGACAAGGAATGTGGAATAAACAAGCCGCTATCGATCACTTGAACGCGCATGCTCACGCCGGCAGTACCGGACGCTGTGCCGCCTACACCCGCCAGGCGATCGAAGCCGGTGGCGGTGGGGTGATTCTGCACAGGAAGCACTCGGCCAAGGACTTCGGCTCATCATTGACGTCTGCCGGTTTCATCGAGCAACCGGCCGGCCAGACGCCCGCAGCGGGCGATGTGGTGATCATCCAGCCCATTCCCGGGCACCCCCACGGTCACATGGCGATGTTCAACGGCACACTCTGGGTGTCAGACTTCAAGCAACTGCACGGTTTCTACCCGGGGCATTCCTACCGGGTGCAGAAACCTGCCTACAAAATCTATCGCCATCCGTAAGGGGTCCTCCATGAGAATGCTGTTCTGCTCGCTGCTGGCAGCGGTCGCCATGCATCAGTCGGTCGCCCTGGCCGACTGCGCCAGTTCGCCAAAGCCCGCAACCCAGGCGTTTTATAGCTGGTACCTGCAAACCTTCAGCGAAGACAAGGATCCGTTGACCGACAACGTGGCGGAAATGAAGAAGTACGTCTCCGACTCGCTGATCACCAAGATCAAGAAACAGATGGCCAGCCCCGACGGACTGGAAGAGGACTACTTCCTCAAGGCCCAGGACTACATGGATGAGTGGCTGACCCAGATCAAGGTCAGCGAACCGCAAGTCCAGGGCTCCAGCGCCAAGGAGCAAGTGACGCTAGGCAACACCCCGGATACCACCCAGATCGTCGATGTGCGGATGATCAAGGACAAAGGCTGCTGGAAGATCGATGAAGTGATTTCCACCGCCGACCAGAGCGATTGACCCACCGCTTCGGCGCTGACTCCAGCCACAGCACGGGTCGTCCATCCGGACGATCCGCCATGCTAAGCTGCGCGCCGTTTCGGGCAACGGCCCGGGACCTCCTTCACTGAAAAAGGACTCTCAGTCATGTCGTTGCCGGCCGCAGTACGCCTGCCCCTGTCATTTCTCTCGCTGTTCAGCGCCCTCAGCCTCAGCAGTTCCTGGGCCCATGCCGATGCGCAACAGGACGTCGCCAAGGGGCGTTGGCAAGGCCTGGCCGGCATGGCCAACCTGTACCTGGACGAAGCTACGCCAACGGATTTCATCGAGGCCGGGGACAATGAGAAGAGCCAGCACGACAACTACGCCGGCGCCCTCGCCTACTACCTAACCGCTGCCCGCCTCGACCCGAAGAATGCCTACGCCTCCTACCAGGCCGCCGGCAGCCTGGCGGCCATGGACAAGAACAAGCGCGCCGCCGAATACCTCGACCAGGCCCGCGAGCGTGGCTTCTGGCAGCTGGTACTGCTCAAGGAAGACGACGAACTGGAGTCGTTGCAGCAGGACCCGGCCTACAAGAAGCTGCTGCAGGCCGCCGAGAAGAACTACCCGGCCAAGGCCAGGGATGCGGGCCTTGCGGCCTTCAGCATTCCCCAGGGCAAGGCCCCGAGCGAGGGCTGGCCGGTAGTGGTCTGGCTGTCGGGGTTCGGTACCGAAGGCAGCGACGGCATCGACATGCGCACCGACCTTGTGGGAGAGAACGCCGTGCTGGTGGGCATCAACGGCACTCTCAAGCGCGATGAGCACCAGTTCATGTGGCAGCAGCATTCAGTAGCGCCGACCGAAGAGGCGGTCAGCGCAGCGCTGAAGAAACTGGAAAAGCAGACCCGTATCGATCGCTCGCGCATCGTCCTGATGGGTTTCTCCCAAGGTGCCGAGCACGCCTCGCACCTGATCGCCGAGTACCCGCAGCATTACAGCGGCGCGCTGCTGCTGTCACCCGGCGGCTACCGGATTCCCTTCGGCGAAACCAAGGCCCGGGACAAGCGCATCGTCATCGTCCATGGGGCCAAGGAGCACGAGAGCAACCAGAAGCTCACCGCCGCCACGCAACAGGCCCTGGAACCCGGCAACCAGGTCCACAGCCATGAGCATGAGCAAGGCCATACCTTCCAGGACGACTGGCGCCAGGTGTACCCGGGCTACCTGAAGTTCGCCCTGAACCTCTGATGCCAGGTGCCGGGGCTGGAGCCCCGGCTGCTACTTGGCCGGAGCCATGGGCCCGGGGGCCTTTACCTGGGTCATCAGGTCATCGTCCCACTGCCCCTCGACCTTGACCTGAGCCAGGGCTCCCAACTCCATGGCCTCGATCAGGTTGTGGTTGAGGTAAACGTAGGTGCCCGGCTGCTTGAAGGTGTAGAGCGCCGCCAGGGCCGAACCGCCGGGGATGAACCAGGTCTCCAGGTTGCGTTGCGGGGCGTTGGCGAACTTGCCGGTGGTCCAGACCCAGTCGCCATGGCCGCCGATCAGGTGCGGACGGCTGTCGCGGTTGGCCTGGGAATGGATGAACAGCACGCTTTCGCCGACCTTGGCGGTCAGGGCGTTGGCTCCGGTCAAGGCGCCGACACGGCCGTTGAACACCACGTGACTCGGGGTCAGGGTACGCATCACTTCACGGGTGTCCTGGTAGCTGGAGGCCAGGTCCGGGTAGCTCTTGTAATGCCCGTCCTTGTCCTTGGGGATGTACAGGTCGAACTCGCCGATGGTGTAGGCCCGGTCATAGTGCAAGGGCTTGCCGGCGGGGTCCTGCAAGCCTTCGCGCGGCAGCACCATCAAGGTTCCGCTCATGCCCGAAACCACGTGCCAGGGCACCATGCCCGGCGGCGCGCAGTGATAGACGAAGGTCCCGCTGCGGTCAGCCTTGAAACGCAGCACCACTTCCTGCCCCGGCAGCACCTGGGTCAGCGCCGCACCGCCCAGGGCACCGGTGGCCGCATGGAAGTCGATGTTGTGGGGCATGGTGTTGCTGGCCGGATTGCTCAGGGTCAGCTCGACGTAGTCGCCTTCGTGCACCACCAGGGTTGGCCCCGGCATGGAGCCGTTGAAGGTCATGGCCTGCAGGGTGGTGCCCTGATCGTCCACCACCATCTTTTTCTCTTCCACGCTCATGCGGAACTGCACAACCTTCGGCGGCCCGCTGACAGCCTGCTCATGAACATGCACCTGGGGCGGCGCCACCAGGTCTACCTTGACCCGCTGCAAACCGTCGGCGCCCGCGGCCAACACCAGGCTGGAGGCACAGCTTCCGGCCACTACACAGCACTTCAACCACGATTGAAAAGCACCCATGTTCTGCATTTCCCTGCCAATGAATGGTGATTCATTGCAAGGCAAACACCGGGGGCCCGTATTGTCTCAGGGCAATGAACGGATGGCCGGGAAAACGCATCCGTTGAGCCCGGTCATGGATAACTGAAACTGCGCACCAGGGTCAGTTCCCCGGGGGCGCGCATCGGCACCACAAAGGTCTCGCTCTTTTCATCCGGCGTGCCTTCTTCGGTAATCACTGTGACCTGGGCGGTGGTCAGGGGCTGCACGGCATTTTCCTGGCCACCGTCTTCATCGTCGTCACTGCGATAACCGCCACCGTAGTAGTTCACGTAGACCAGGTACTGGCCCTTGAGCGGCGCCGGCATGGAGAAGATCTCCGGGCCGTAGCCCGTGGTCACGTCCACATCCAGGGTCGCGCCGTTGGGAGCCACGCGGTCGCCGTACCAGATGTGCGCGCCGTCCGGGGTTACCAGGTGCAGGTCAAGGTCGGTGTTGTCGCTGTCCCAGGACAGCAGCACGCGCAACTTGGGCGGGGTCACGCCACCGCCGGTGTTGAGAAACTGCACGCGCTTGCGTTGCTGGCCATCCGGGCTGCGCACTTCGACGCTGTTGCTGCCGTTGGGAAAGGCGTAAGGCCGGTCGAAGCTGCCTTGCTCATCGAACTTGAGCGGCATGCTGACGCCATTGACGATCAGCTTGCCGGGCTCTTTGTTCACCTTGGGCGCGCCCTTGATCTGCCCGCGAATACGCGCGGTATCGGCCTGGCCCTGGGGGGTATTCACCGAGGAGGCCGGGTAGTTGACCTCCTGAATGTACTGTTCACCATCCATGGCTCGAGTGCGCCAGCCGCCCTTGGGGGTGTCGAGTTGGATGCCGCTGTCGGCCAGGGCCATGGGCAGGCTGAACATTCCACAAAGGAACAGGAGGACCGGGGGAGCAGGAAGTTTCATGGCCTATTCCAATAAAAGATGACGGGCGAGCCCTTCGATGTAGGTTTCATCCTGGCCGTTGGGATGAGCTTCAAAGGCCAGGTGCAGGTATTCGTGAGTCAGGTCGAGGCGGTCTTGCAACGAGAGCACGCCCCGCACATAGATGCGTTGCCGTTCACGGTCGACGTAGGGCCGGCCGAAACTCAGGCGGCACACGGCGAACTGGCTGATTTCGTTGTAACCGACCTCTTGCTCCAGCGGTTGGCGCCAGCGCCGGCGCTGCTGCAGCAGCCACTCCTGGGCCGCCGGCAAGGGTTCGCAGGAGGCCACGGGGTTGTCCCAGCGGCTGAGGCTGGCCCGGGGATAGGCGTGCAGCAGGATGGCGTCGTAGCGTTGCCCGGACCGGGCCTGCTCCACGGCCTGCTGCCAGGACAGCTTGTCCGGCGCCTTGAGGTCCGAGTGGTAGGTAACTTGAGTGCCGGCCAGCACCAGGTCGCTGGTCCAGGCGGCAATGGCCCGGGCCTCGGCAGTGGCCGGGCGCGGCGCGACCCGCTGGCGGTTGCTGCTATCGTCGATGCTCAGGCATTCGCCGCTGCGCCCGGCGTTCTGCAACAGGTAGGTACGGATGGCCACGGCCAGCGCCTTGGCGGCCTCCCCTGGCTCACTGCTGGCTTCGCGCTGCAGTACCCGAGCGACATATTCCTCACGGTCCAGGCGCGCCACCAGTCGCTGGGTCGCAGGGTCTTGCTGCAGAAACAGCTCGCCGGCGCTGTGGATATCCAGCTGGTTGCCGTTGGCAAACTCCACCCGGTAATCCCCTTGCAAGGCACCCGGCTTGGCCGGCTGGCCGCCCTGGCTGACGCTTTTGAGCGGGTAGCGGGAAAACAGGCTGACCTCCACACAGCGGCCTTTATCCACAGGCGGGTTGTCCGGCAGCGCCTGGTTCAGGGCCTGGGCATAATCCTTCAACACCCGCTGGCTGGTGCCTCGCCCGCCCACCCACAGCGGTGTGCCATCCACCAGCCAGCCGGCAAAACCACCCTGGCGCGACTGCGGGTCCTGATCCGCCAGCCAGCTCCAGGTCTTGACCCGCAAGCGCCCGCCCAAGGCGCCCACTACAGCGCCGTCGCCGGCATTGAGCACCACATCCAGCAGCACGCGCCGGGCCGTGTCCCGGGCCGGCAACAGCGCCAGCACCTGCAGCAGTTGCGCCACCGGGACCCGGGTCTGGGGCTGCAGCTGGTTGAGGTCCTGCAACCAGTCGGGGGCGTTGCGGGCCTGCCAGTAATGGCGCCAGTCTGCGGCGGACAATTGCAGGCGCTGGGGCTCGAAATACAAACCGCAGGAACGTACCAGCGCCTGATCGCGGGCGATGCTGGCGCCCACCGAGCAGCAGTAGACCTCTTCCTTGGACTTGCCCTGGCAGGCATAGGCCGGCTCCTGGGCGCCGGTGTCCACCAACCAGGCGTAGACGAAGAGTTTCCAGACGCTGCCCAGGGGCGCTTGCAGATCCTTGGGCAACGGCTCGCGAGACAGAACCTGGGTCTTGCTCAGGCTCACCAGCTCACTGTCCGGGGCGTTTTTCCAGGCCAGGCGCAAGAGCTCGTCCTGGGCCGTCACCCACCCAGGAAGCAAACACAGACATAGCCAGGCCCAGCACCGCGCCATGTTATTTGACCGTGACCTGACCCAGGGCCGGGGTACGTTCCTGAGCCTGATGCTCCGGTGCGTACACCTGGTAGAAACGCGCCGGCGGCAGGTTGAACTGGCCTTTCTGGGAGAAGCGAACCAGATGGCGCAAGCGCACTTCGCTGCTGTCGTTCAACGCATCCAGCGGCACCGCGTAGCTCATCTGCCCCGGTTCGGAGCGAGCCTTCTCCAGGGACGCCGCTTCCGTACCGGCCGGGCCGGCCAGCTTGATGCCCCAGGTGGTGCGCTCGACATCGGCGCCCGGCGGCAGCGGCACTTCCAGCATGCCGTACAGCAGCGGCCGGTTGCCTTCGTTGGCGATGATCACTTCGTCCAGGTACAGGCCATCACTGGCGATCGGCTTGTTGCCCACCGGTTCCAGCTTGAAGGTGAAGGCTTCGTCCCCCGGCACCAGGCGCAACAGGCGGCGGGTGATGTTCACCGGCGACGGCGTGCCCATGTCCAGCTTGCTCAGGTAGCTCACCGACGCCCGCAGCGGACGTTCCGGCACAGAGCCCAGGGCCAGTACCGTCGGCACCTGCGCCCCTTGCCACTGCCAGTAGCTTTCACCGCTGGCGCCCTGGCGCTGTTGCCAGCCCTGCCCCGGGTTCAAGGCCACCGCCGGGGTCGACTGGGCGATGCTGCGCTGCAGCCAGGTCAGGGCCAGGGCCCGTTCCAGGGTCGATTGCGACGGCAGCAGGCGTTGCAGCAAGGCACGCGCCGCGCCTTGGTCGAACGGTTTGAGCGACAGGCTCAGGGCCTGGGTGAACGGCTGGGAGCTGATATCCAATTGCTGCTGCGCCGCTTCCAGCTGGGCGACGAACGCCGCGGGTGGCGTGACCTTGGCATCCCGCGCCAGGGCCGCGGCCAGCACCCGGGCGCTGGCCAGGCCGAGGGCCGAATCCGGATCGTCCATCACCAGGCTGTCGCTGTCGTTGTCCTGCATGCTGGCTGCCGGGCCGCTACCGGCCTTGGCCAGGTCGTCCATCAGGCCGCTGACCAGGGTGTTGATCGGCAGTTTCATTTCACGGGCGAACGACAGGATCAGCGCCCGTTGCAGCAACGGCGTATTGCCAGCCTGCTTGGCGTAGACCTCCAGCACCCGCTGCCAGTGCTCCGGCGGCAGGTTCAGGTCCAGCACCTTGCTCGCATTCCAGTCGGCGTAATAGGCGTAGGCGGTGAGGAAGGCATCCGGCTCGGCATCTTCGCCCCACCAGGTGAATGCCGCTTCCGGCCCGGCCATGTGCACCAGGCGCAGACGGCTGTTCTGCATCATCAGCCGCAGCCGGTCGCGGATCTGCGGATTGCTGGCCAGCGCCGGGTAGGCAACGCTCAACGGCAGCAACTGGCTGGCGGTCTGTTCGACGCCGCCATACGGGTATTCCAGCAGGTCATCCAGGGCCGAACGGAACAGCGCTTGCGGGCTGTCGTCCAGGCGCAGGCGAATGTCCGCAGCATCGGCCGGCAGGCCCAGCGGCGTGCTGATGGTGACCACGTCCAGGCTCTGGGTCTGCACGCTCTGCCAGCCGGCCGCACTGCTGACCAGGCGCACCGCCAGGGCATCCACGGTCTTGCCGCCCTGCACCAGCTCGGCGCTCCATTCGCCATTGCCCGGGGCTATGGCCGGCAGCGCCACATAGTTGATGCCGCTGTTGAGGGTCAGCGGCAGGCGCTGGGACTCACCGGCGTAATGGATCACCAGTTCGGCCTTGGTGGGTTGTTCGGACTGGCTGAAGGCGAATACCCCCAGGTCCGGCTTGTCACCCGTGCGGAAGCGGGTCGGACCGCTCCACTTCAGGTACAGGGCCTTGTCGGAACGCACGAACTGCTTTTTCTGCCCCACTTGGCCGTCATCGGCGATGGCCCGGGCAGTGATGCGCCAACGGGTCAGGGAATCCGGCATGCGGAAGGTGAAACGCGCCTTGCCGTTGCCATCGGTGACCAGCTCCGGCTGCCAGGCAGCGGTGTCGACGTCTTCGCGTCGCGGACGCTCCAGCACCTTGACCCCGCGTTCGCTGCGGTTGGCCTTGCCCGGGGCGGTGGGGCTGCCCGGCAGGGCCACGTCGTAGCTGATAAACGACAGGCTGGCGCTGGTGCGCACGTTGTTGCGCCGCGGGTGGTAGAAGAACTGGTCGATGCTCGGCGCCACTTCCGGTTGCAGGGCGTAGACCATTTCGTCCACCACGCTGACCGTCAGGTGTGCGGGCACCGGCTTGCCGGCGAACTGGGTAGACAGGTCGACGGTGACCATGTCACCCGGCTGGTATTTGTCCTTGTCGGTATGGATGGCCACATCGATCTGCGGCGTCAGCACCTTGATCCCGGCGTTCTGGAAGCTGTACTCGCCGCCCTTGGTGTAGAGCACGGAAAAGGTCAGGTTCGGCGCAAAGCCGTCCTTCACCGGCACCCGGGCGCGGTATTGGGTGGGGCTGAGTTTTTCCACCTTGAGCCAATCGCCGCCCTTGGACAGCAGCGCCGTGGCCTCGACCTTGTCCCGCTCCAGGGACAGCAGGGCGTCGTTGATCGGCTCCGGGAAGGTGATCAGCGCCAGGGCTTCGTCGCCAGCCTTGTACTCGGGCTTGTCGAGGACGATTTCCACAGTGCCCGGCACCGCTTTCACGCCCTCGCCAGTGACCGAGTGGCTGGTGCCGCCCAGTACACGATCATGCTCGTCGCGCAGGGTCAGGTTGTAGGTACCGGGGCGCTCGAAGGCCAGGGCGAAACCGCTGTCGGCGGCAGCCAGCTTGCCCTCGCCGGTGGACTGGTCCTCCATGCGCACCCAGCCGTAGCGGCTCGGCTTGACGTTCTTGCTCTGCTCGCTGGTGTTCTGGTTGGCATAGCTGAACTGCACCTTGTCGCCGGCAGCGCTGAAACGCTGCGGCGCACTGAGGCTGAAGCTTGCCGCGCCACGCTCGATGAGGATTTCCTTGGTGGTCTTGACCCGATACGCGGCGCCATCACTGGCGAATACGGTGAGCATGTAGCGGCTGGGCTTGTCCGCCGCCGGCAGGTCGAGGGTCGCACTGCCCTTGGAGTCGGTAGTCAGCTCGGCGCTGGTCAACTCCACCGGGAACTGGCCCATGTACTGCAGTTCGTTGTCCACCATGGACAGCTGCTGGGCCCGCAGGCTCAGTTGCAGGCGAGCGTTGGCCACCGGCTTGCCGTCGGGGTAGAGCAGTACCAGGTTGCCCTTCACCGGCTCGCCGGTCTTGAAGTCCGGCTTGGCCAGGGCCAGGGAAACTTCAAAGTGCGGCTTGATGTACTCGGCCACGCGGAAGGCACTGCTGTAGACCTGGCCCTTGTAGCCAAAACGCAGTTCATAACCACCGGCCACGGCATTTTCCGGCAGTTGGAAGCGGCCCTGGGTGCCGGACTTGGAATCCAGGTTCAGGGTCATGTTCTGCAGGGCGGTGCCGGCGGCATCCAGCACGCTGACGTTCACCGTGCCGGCCCCCGGCTGTACCGAGTCCCGGGCGTTCTTGAACTCGCGACCGACGATCTTCAGCGATACCCAGTCCCCGGGGCGATACAACGGCCGGTCGGTGAAGGCATACAGTTTGGTGTCGTAGATTTCGCTGTCGTAATAGAAGTTCTCGGAGACGAACACCCCGCCTTCCTGGTCTTCGCCGATCACGTAGGAGCGCTCGGGGCTGACGTGCTTGAGGCGCACCAGGCCCTGTTCGTCGGTGGCGCCGCTGTTCATCACGCCGAGGCCGTCGGTCCACAGCACATTGACCTTGGGCACCGAGTTGCCTTCATGCTTGCCCGCAGCCCAGACCAGCAGTTCGTCGCCGGCGATCTTGCTCACCGCCACGGTGTTGGAAACAAAAACCATGGTGGTGGCGCGGTACTTGCCCACCAGGGCCTCCACCAGGTACAGGCCGGGCTTGAGCTGCCCCAGCGGGATGTAGACGTTGCCCGGGGCGACGTTGATGAACTGGCTGGAGGAACCGGACAGGTTTACCCCGGCCGGCGGCTGGATCGGCTTGGCTTGCCACAGCGGATAACGGAACTGGGTCACCAGGGGCAGACCCGGGATCAGGGCGAATTGCGGCTGGGCGTCATACGGCGTCGGCGCCAGCATGGAGTTGCCCACCTTCAGTTCCGGCACCTCTTCGGTGACCTGCTTGCGTGACTCGTAGGAGAAGGCGCGCTGCATCACCCGGCGGGATTTGCGGTACCAGTTGTCCCACAGGTAGGCCAGAGTATTGGACAGGCCCTCGCCCTTGAACTGGCCGTCGCTGACCACTCGGTGCAGGTTCTTCTGGCGCTTGAGAAAGTCCAGCGGCTGGTCGATCCGGTACACCCGGATGTCCGCGCCGCCATAAGGCTCCATGCGAAAGCGCCGGTAGTCACGGCCCGGGGCTTCGAGGCGCACCATGGCCTGTTCGTCGCTGGCGAAACTGCTATCGGCCAGGAGGAAGAAACTCTCGCCGGAGACCGCCGCATAGTCGCTGGACGGCACCGAGTCTTCGGCGTTGACCAGGGCCACGGGGGTGAGCAGGGTCAAGGCCAGTGTCAGACGAAACAGAAAACGGGACATACGGGATTCGCTCATTGGGTGAGGAAGTTCAGTCGATAGATGCCGATGAAGTTGGGGTTGGCTGAGTCGGGTATCCATCGAGTGTCCTTCCATGTCATCAGTTGCTGCACGCTAGCCGAGCGCATGCCGTTGTCGGTGGGAGTGGTGGTGCCGGTGTGATAGGCGATGTTGCGGCCCATCCAGATCATCAGGTGCTGGTCGTCGCCCTGGTCGAAGAACAACAGGTCACCGGGGCGCGCCTGCCCCAGGTCACGGCTCACCAGATGGCTGTTGAACTGGATCAGCTTGATGGCATTGACGTAGGGCCCGGTCTGGCCGCCGCCCTGCTGCCACTGCTGGGCCAGGCCGCGCTGGCCTTCGCTCAGTTGCAGCTCCGGCGGCAGGTAGCGATTGGACATGCCGTTGGCCCGCAGCCACTTGTTGTCGTGGACCTTGAGCGCTTCGTTGGCGGCAAAGCGCACCAGGCCCGCGCAGTCCTGCTGGTACCAGCGCGGGCTCGGGCCCTGGCTCAACTGCTCCTGGGCGATGCGCACGAACCAGGCACGAAACACCTGGGACTGTTGCACGTCCAGGGGCGGCGCCTGGGTCGCGCCCACGGCGCTGCTCAGCAACAAGGCCAACAGGCCAAGGCTGCTCAGACCTTTGCGCAGTGCACTCACAGGGCACGCCATTGCAGGGGCAGCCATTGCCAGTGACCGTCGGGCTCGCTGCCTTCGGGCAGGGTCAGGGCGTACTTGCCATAACCGCCGAGGGTGCGCAGCTTGGGCACCAGGTAGGTTTGCGCAGCGTTGTTGAACACCGGTTCCATGTCCTGGGGCAGGCTGTCGAAGGTTTCCTGCTGGATCAACTGCGCCAGGGACTGCGGGCCCAGGTACACCGGCATCAGTGCATCCTTGGGCACCACGTCCGCCAGCGGCGGGAAGCGCTTGTCCAGGGTGCCCAGGGCCTTGTTCACCAGCTTGTCATCCAGGGAAAACACCAGGGTCGAGCCATGGCGGGCCAGGCTGACCTGCATGAAGGCGCGACCGGTGATGGTTTGCGGGTCCTTGGCTTCCTTGGCCGGGTACTGGCCGAAGTTGGAGCTGACCTGGCGCTGCCACTGGTGCACGTCGCCGTTCTGCTGCTCGACCACCGGGAAGATGCGCTCCGCCACCTTGCTTTCCCGGGTGCCGACCATGGAGCCGAACAACTTGCCCAGCTCCGCATCGAGCTTGGCGTTGTCCTTGTCCTTGAGGCTGGCCACCAGCAGCGGCGTGTAAAGCCGCGAGTCGGCGTACCAGCACAGGCCAGCGGTCCCGGCCATGTGTTCGGTCAGGGTGGTGGCCACCGCTTCTTCGGCGCCCAGCTTGACCAGCAACGGCTTCTGCTGCTCCGCCGCCAGGGGCAAGGCTACGCAGGCGCTGGCGCCCATGGGCATGGCCTGCCAGATCGGCTTGAAGTCGAACGCCGGCTGGTTGTCCTGCTCTTGCATGGCCAGGTAGCTGTGCCAGCCCTTGTCGTCCATGTCGAAGCGCAGGCCGGCGAAGTTGGGGATAAAGCGCTGGTAACCCATGGCCAAAACACTGGAGTTGACTGCCAGCCGCTGCTGCACTTCAGGCTTGCGCGCTTCCAGGCCAAAGGCCTCGGGGAACAGTTTGTCGCCGTTGAGCAGGGCCTCCAGGGCGGTGGTGGACACCGCACCATGCTCGTCGTCGGCGCCGGTGGCGGGGTCGTACAGCTTGGCGGGGTTGGACAGCACCACCAGCTTGTCGCCGTGGGAGGCGAATGCCAGGGACCTGCTGGCGTTGTAATTCAACTGGTACAGGGTCACCGCATCGCCACCGACCTTCAGGTCCGCCAGCTTGCTCAACTGGGTGTCATCCAGGGCCACCTTGGCCAGGGGCTCCAGCAGCTTGGCCAGGCCGCCGCGGTCCATCACCAGCAGGAAGTCCTTGAGACGCCCATCGGCGCCGCGCCACAGCGCCACGTCGGCCGGCTGGTCGAACAATTGCTCGATCAGGTTGTCCTGCAGCTTCAGGTCATGCTCGTAGATGATCCGCCGCAGGCTGCCGATCAGGCCCAGGCGGTCGGCGTGGGTCTGGTAATAAAAGACGAAATCCTCGGTCAGGGTTTCCTTGAGGAAAGGCACCGCCAGCAGGTCCTTGGGCAACTGCGCCAGGGAATGGGTTTCCAGCAGCCCGTCGGGGCGGCTCAGGCCCAGCTTGTCGCCGGCCAGTTCCGCCACCGGAGTCTTGGGCTTGCAGCCCACGCCGGTGACCGCGGCCGCCACCAGGCACAGGCCCATGACCAGGACCGGCCAGCGCCGCTTGCTGGCGGGTTGTTCAGTACCGGGCACGCCGGCTGCCGGGGATGCTGTGTTTTCGCTCATGATTCACAAAGCCCAATTCATCCGTGGTGCGGGATGTTCAATAGTTGAAAGACTTGACCAGCAACAGGTCGCCGATGGCCCGCATGGGCACGATAAAGGTCTCGCGTTTCTCATCGACAGTGTTTTCGTTAAGGATCAGGTTGATCTGCGAGGTGATCACCTCGTTCTGATTGCTGCCTTCGTCGAAGTTGTACCCGCCGCTGCCGAAGTTGCCCCAGTAGTTCACGTAGATCAGGTAGGTGCCCCGCAGCGGTGCGGTCATGGTGAACATTTCCGGGCCCGGGCCATCGACGCCGTCCGGGTCCAGGCCGCCGCCATTGGTCAGGCCGGGGTGGCCGAAGAAAGCGTGCTGACCGTCCGGGGTAATGATGTGCATGTCCAGCTCGGCCTTGGGGTCGTCCCAGCCCAGCACTACGCGAATGCGCGGTGGAGTCTTGTTCAGGTTGGCTTCATAGAACTGCACGCGCTTGAGGGACTTGCCCTCGGAACTGCGCACTTCGACGCTGTTGGAGCCGGCACCGAACGCATAGGGCCGGGCAAAACGGCCCTGCTCGTCGGTGTAGAGGTTCAACGGATTGCCGTTGACCGACAGGCTGTGGGGCTGGCGCAAATGGCCAATGGCCTTGAGCTGGCCTTCGATCAGGGTGCGGTTGCGCTGGATGCCTCGGTCGATGGGCGGCGTCGGATAGGCCACGCGATCCTGCTCGGTGCGGTCCAGCAGGCCGGAATAACGCCAGCCGGCCAGGGGTTCCTGCAGCTCGGCAGAAGGCTCGGCGAATGCCGGCCCGGCCAGCAGCAAGGTCAGCAGAAGGGAGGATAGAGCGCGCATGTAATGCGTCCTGCCATGCATGGGGAAACCCTGGCGCCAGATCCTCGGCGCGGCTGCAAATATTCAGAAAGAGTGCCCGGCAACAAAGGGCGTTGGAAAGGCCGCAGATTAGCGATTTGGCGCCTGTTGCACAATTGCCGAAAAAGGAATTTGCGAGGGAATCGGCAATGCCCTGAAACCCCCGCAGCAAGTGCCATTACCGCGCCATTACTCCCTTCACTTCCAGGAGCAACGCGCGTCGTGCAAACCCCAGGTTCCCTACCTGAACGCCCCCCGCCCGAAGCCCGCCAGCGGGCGCTTCTCATTTGCCCGAAACCCCGCTGTCTGCTAGTGTCGCGCCGGTTTAACGTCAACCGGGATAGCCGCCATGGCCCGCAAAAAAGCTGCCTTAGATTTCGAACAATCCCTCGCCGACCTGCAAACCCTGGTCGAGCGTCTGGAGAACGGCGAGCTGTCGCTGGAAGACTCGTTGACCGCCTTCGAGCAAGGCATCGGCCTGACCCGCGATTGCCAGGCAGCCCTGGCCCAGGCCGAGCAGAAGGTGCAGATTCTCCTGGAGCGCGATGGCGAGCTGGCGGAACAGCCCTTCGATGCGGAACAGCCGGAATGATTACCGCCTATCAGGCCTCCAGCCAGGCCCGCGTCGACGCTGCAATGCACACCCTGTTCACCGCCCCCAGCCCCGAACTTGCCCGCCTTTATGAAGCCATGCGCTACAGCGTGATGAATGGCGGCAAGCGCGTGCGCCCGCTGCTGGCCTACGCCGCCTGCGAGGCCCTGGGCGGCAAGCCCGAGCAAGCCAACGGCGCCGCCTGCGCGGTGGAGCTGATCCACGCCTATTCCCTGGTGCACGACGACCTGCCGGCCATGGACGATGACGACCTGCGCCGCGGCCAGCCCACCACCCACAAGGCTTTCGATGAAGCCTGCGCGATCCTCGCCGGCGACGGCCTGCAGAGCCTGGCCTTCAGCGCCCTGCTGGACCCGGCCCTGAGCGACGCCAGCGCCGAGATCCGCCTGCGCATGGTCACCACCCTGGCCCAGGCCGCGGGCCCGGCGGGCATGGTCGGCGGCCAGGCCATCGACCTCGGTTCCGTGGGGCTCAAGCTGGACCAGCCGGCCCTGGAATACATGCATCGGCACAAGACCGGGGCACTGATCGAAGCCAGTGTGATCCTTGGCGCCCTGGCCAGCGGCCGGGCCGAAAAGGACGAGCTCAAGGCCCTGCAAACCTACGCTCAGGCCATTGGCCTGGCGTTCCAGGTGCAGGACGACATTCTCGATGTCGAAAGCGATACCGCCACCCTGGGCAAGCGCCAGGGCGCCGATATCGCCCGGGACAAGCCGACCTACCCGGCCTTGCTGGGCCTGGCCGCGGCCAAGGAGTACGCCCTGGAACTGCGCGACCAGGCGCTGCATGCCCTGCGTCCGTTTGACGCAGCGGCCGAGCCGCTGCGCGAGCTGGCGCGCTATATCGTCGAACGCCGCAGCTGATCGGCGGTCCGTAACAGGACCGCATATCGGCCAAGTTCGGCGCTCTGCGTGGGCAGCTTGCGATGCATAAGGTAAACTGCCGCCTCTTTCTATACCTATAACGATTCGCCTGATGCCCACGACGTTTCATGAGATTCCCCGCAAACGCCCGACCACGCCGCTGCTCGACCGCGCCCAGACGCCGGACGGCCTGCGCCGGTTAGGCGAAGCCGAGCTGGAAACCCTGGCCGATGAGTTGCGCCTGGAATTGCTCTACACGGTCGGCCAGACCGGCGGGCACTTCGGTGCCGGCCTCGGGGTCATCGAGCTGACCATCGCGTTGCATTACGTGTTCGACACCCCGGACGACCGGCTGGTGTGGGACGTGGGTCACCAGGCGTATCCGCACAAGATCCTCACCGGGCGCCGTGAGCAGATGGCCAGCCTGCGCCAGAAAGACGGCCTGGCCGCCTTCCCGCGGCGCTCCGAGAGCGAATACGACACCTTCGGCGTCGGCCACTCCAGTACCTCCATCAGCGCTGCCCTGGGCATGGCCATCGCCGCCCGCCTGCAGAACAGCGAGCGCAAGGCCATCGCCGTGATCGGCGACGGCGCCCTGACCGCCGGCATGGCCTTCGAGGCCCTGAACCACGCGCCGGAGGTGGACGCCAACATGCTGGTGATCCTCAACGACAACGACATGTCGATCTCGCGCAATGTCGGCGGGCTGTCCAACTACCTGGCCAAGATTCTCTCCAGCCGCACCTACGCCAGCATGCGCGAAGGCAGCAAGAAAGTGCTGTCGCGCCTGCCCGGGGCCTGGGAAATCGCCCGCCGCACCGAAGAATACGCCAAGGGCATGCTGGTCCCCGGCACCCTGTTCGAAGAACTGGGCTGGAACTACATCGGCCCCATCGACGGCCATGACCTGCCGACCCTGATCGCCACCCTGCGCAACATGCGCGACCTCAAGGGCCCGCAGTTCCTGCATGTGGTGACCAAGAAGGGCAAGGGCTTCGCCCCGGCGGAAGTCGACCCGATCGGCTACCACGCCATTACCAAGCTGGAACCCCTGGACGCCCCGGCTGCCGCCCCGAAAAAGGCCGGAGGGCCGAAGTATTCCGGCGTGTTCGGCGAATGGCTTTGCGACATGGCCGCCGCCGACCCGCGCCTGGTGGGCATCACCCCGGCGATGAAGGAAGGTTCGGACCTGGTGGCCTTCAGCGAGCGTTTCCCGCTGCGCTACTTCGACGTGGCAATTGCCGAGCAGCACGCCGTGACCCTGGCGGCCGGCATGGCCTGCGAGGGCGCCAAGCCGGTGGTGGCGATCTATTCGACCTTCCTCCAGCGCGGCTATGACCAGTTGATCCACGATGTGGCGGTACAGAACCTCGACGTGCTGTTCGCCATCGACCGCGCCGGCCTGGTGGGCGAAGACGGCCCGACCCACGCCGGCAGCTTCGACCTCTCCTACCTGCGCTGCATCCCCGGCATGCTGGTGATGACCCCAAGCGACGAGAACGAGCTGCGCAAGATGCTCAGCACCGGGCACCTGTACAACGGCCCTGCGGCCGTGCGCTACCCGCGCGGCACCGGCCCCAACGCGCCGATCGACAAGAGCCTGGAACCGATCGAGATCGGCAAGGGCGTGATCCGCCGCCAGGGCAAGCAAGTGGCCTTGCTGGTGTTCGGCGTGCAACTGGCCGAAGCCCTGCAAGTGGCCGAGAAGCTCGACGCCACCGTGGTCGACATGCGCTTCGTCAAACCCCTGGATGAAGCCCTGGTGCGCGAGATCGCCGGCAGCCATGAACTGCTGGTGACCATCGAAGAGAACGCCATCATGGGCGGCGCCGGTGGTGCGGTCAGCGAGTTTTTGGCCCGCGAGAGCATCCTCAAGCCGATCCTGCACTTGGGCCTGCCCGACGCCTACGTCGAGCACGCCAAACCGGCGCAGATGCTTGCCGAATGCGGCCTCGACGAAGCCGGCATCGAAGCTTCGGTGCGCCAGCGCCTGGCGCTGCTGGGCCTGGCTTGACCCACAGCGGCTACCTTTAGCCGCTGCTGCACGCCCGCCATGCGGGCGTCGCTTTTGCTCCCTTCCTTATCCGGCTTCACACACTGCGGCGAAGGCTGAGCCGCGCTAACGGAATAGCCATGAAACTCTCTCGCCTGGCCCTGCCACTTTGCCTTCTGCCCTGCGCCGAACTCTTTGCCGACACCCCCGACCGCGATCAGGCCCTGAAACTGCCGGAGATGCTGATCAGCGCCAACCGCCAGGTGGAAGCACGCAACGACAGCAGCGCCGCCAACACCGTGTTCACCCGGGAAGACATCGACCGCCTGCAACCCACCAGCCTGACCGACCTGTTGCAACGGGTGCCCGGGGTCCAGGTTGCCCAGAGCGGCGGCCGTGGCAACCTGCCGAACATTTTCATTCGCGGCACCAACTCGGCCCAGAGCCTGGTGCTGGCGGACGGCCAGCGCATCAGCAGCTCATCGAGCGGCGACAGTAACCTGCAGTTCATCAGCGTCGAGCAGATTGAACGGGTGGAAGTGCTGCGTGGCTCGCGCTCGGTGATCTACGGTAGCGACGCCATTGGCGGGGTGATCCAGATCTTCACCCGGCGCGGCGCCGACTCGGGGCTGCATGGGCGCATGCGTGTCGCCGCTGGCAGCAACCAGACCTGGGAGCGCAGCCTGGGCCTTTCCGGTGGCGACGCCCAGACCCGCTTCAGCCTCGGCGCCAACCTGGATGAAACCGCCGGGATCGACTGGACCCACGAATCGTTCCCCAGCGATGCCGACCATGATGGTTACCGCAACAAGTCGTTGAGCTTCACCCTCAGCCATGCGCTGAACGATGACCTGGAGGTAGGCCTCAACCTGCTGGATAACCGTGGTCGCACGCGCTATGACAACCCCTTCGGGCGCTACGACTCAAGCTACGACGTCTTCGCCCAGGATCCTTACACCGACTTCAGTGTCAGCAGCGTCAGCGGCTATCTCGATGCACACATCAATGATTACTGGACGTCGCGAGTAGAGCTGGGGCATAGCGAGAACCGCGACCTCAAGCGCGACAAACTCAGTGACGAACGAAACGTATTCAATACCTACCGGGACTCGCTGAACTGGCAGAACGATCTGCGCCTGGACGAGCACAACAGCCTGATCCTCGGCGCTGACTGGTACGAAGACCGGCTCAATACCAGCCCGGCGCGATTTGCCGAAGACAGCCGCTGGAACCGGGCGGCCTTCATTCAGCACCGCTTTCGCGGTGACAGTTTCTCCACCGAGCTGGGTCTGCGCCGCGACCAGAACCAGCAATATGCCAGCCAGAACACTTGGAGCGGCACCTTTACCCTGCCGCTCAACCCGGACAATGACTTGCTGCTCTCCTATAGCGAAGGTTTCCGGGCGCCCAACTTCAGCGACCTGTACTACCCCGGCTTCAGCAACCCCGACCTCAAGCCGGAACACTCCAAGAGCTATGAATTGCAGTGGCGTAACCAACTGACGCAAAGCACTCGCCTGGAGACCTCGATCTTCCGCACCGATATCAAGGACGCAATCATTTATGACCGCATAGCCCAACGCCCGGAAAACGTTGGCGCAGCGAGAATCAACGGTTTCGAAGCGGCCCTGAAACAGGAACTGTTCGGCTGGCAGACCAGCATCGGCACCGCGATCATTGATCCGCGCAATCGCAAGGATGGCCATCAACTGCCGCGCCGTGCCCGCCGCACCTTGAATCTGGATCTAGACCGGCAGTTCGACCAATTGGCGCTAGGTGCCAGTTGGCAACTGGTGAGCAAGAGCCGTGAGGACTTGAGCACGAAAAAGCAGGTTCCGATTGGCGGCTACGGCCTGCTCGGACTGCGAAGCAGTTGGGCGATCAATCAGGAAGTGAAGCTGGACCTGAAACTCGACAACATCTTCGACAAGTCCTATAGCCGCACGCTCTACGAGTACAACGGCCACGACTATGGCTACCGCAGCGAAGGCCGTACCTGGATGTTCGGCGTGACCTGGACACCTGAGCTGTAAGGTCCACCGCCTTCGCCGGCAAGCCGGCTCCTACAGGCCCCCGAGGGCAAGGTCTGCCGGCGAAGGGGCTCAGCGCTCAGGTGCGATCAAGGCACAGAGCCTGGCCGTCGCGGCAATCATCTGCCCGCTGGGCCGCTCCAGGCCCTTGTCCCTTACCAGCAGCAACCGCCCCTGCTGCACCGCCGCGATCTGCGGCCAGGCCTTCCAGGCATCCAACTGCCCCTGGGCGGTGGCCAGGATCGCCTGCGGATTGCGCTGCAACACCGATTCGATACTGACCTGGGGCGCCGGCAGGTGCTGGTCGGCAAACACGTTGCGCGCGCCGCAGACGCTCAAGGCGTCGCTGATGATCTGCCCACCGCCCACGGTATACAGCGGCTGGTCCCAGACCTGATAGAACACCGGCAACGGCGGTTCGCGGTGATAGCGGACGCGCAATGCAGCCAGTTGCCCGTTCAACTCGGCGGCCAGCTCGCGGCCGGCCGTCGGGCGACCCAGGCGCTCGCCGATCTCGGCAATCTGCGCGGTCAGTTGCGGGAAGTCATGGGGTTCGGCAACCAGGGTGGGAATCCCCAGGCGCGCCAGCTGATCGCGCTGGGCCGGGCCGACACTGCCCGGCCAGAGCAACAGCAAATCAGGTTTGAGGCTCAGCAGGCGCTCGATATCCAGCTGGCCGTAGCGCCCCACCGAAGGCAGGTCCTTGAGCGGCGCGGGCCGTTCACCGGCATCCAGCACGCCCACCAGCAGCTCGGAGGCGCCTAGCTCTACAACGATTTCCGAGAGCGATGGCGCAAGACTCACCACCCGCTGCGCCGCCATCGCCGGAGCACTGGCCAGCAGGCACAGGACCGCCAGCCAGCGCAGCATCAGCCCAGTTGACGCGGAATGCGATAGAGGTAGAACAGCACCGCCGTGGACACCGCCAGAAGCATCAGCGGCACCGCTTCCAGGCCGACGAACACCGCCAGGGTGCCGATCCAGGCCGGCAGCGACGCCGCCAGGAACGCCACCCGCCGGCTGGCCGCAAGGTTGATCCAGGCCGCCGGTTCCTCGGGAGTGTCCAGGGCTTTCTGGGTGGCGATCAGGGCGTGCTTGTAGCCGCCGAAGAAGCGCAGGCTGACGAACATCGATGCCACCCCGGCAATGAAGAACGGCATCGCCAGCACCGGCAGGATGGGCTCGCCCTGGCCGAACAGCGCGTTGATCACGAACAACGGCAACAGGCCCAGGGCCAGGTATTGCCACCAACTGACGGTCAGGCGCCGCTTGACTTGGCCCCGGGTCACGCGCGGTCAACCTCGCCCTGGTGCTCGTTGCCCATCATGTGGTCGAGCTTGCTGGCCTTGGTCGCCAGGTAGAGTTTGTTGTGCGGGTTGTGGCCGGTGTGCAGCGGTACGCGCTCGGCGACCTGAATCCCCATCTCGGTCAAGGCCTTGACCTTGCGCGGGTTGTTGGTCATCAGGCGCAGGGACTTGACCCCCAGGTGCTCCAGCATCGGCAGGCACATGGCGTAGTCGCGCTGGTCGGCGGCAAAGCCCAGGCGTTCGTTGGCTTCCACGGTGTCGGCCCCGCCGTCCTGCAGTTCGTAGGCGCGGATCTTGTTCAAGAGGCCGATACCCCGGCCTTCCTGGCGCAAGTACAGCAACACCCCACGACCTTCGCGGGCAATGGCCTGCAGGGCGGCTTCCAGTTGCGAGCCGCAGTCGCAACGCTGGCTGAACAACGCATCGCCGGTCAGGCACTCGGAGTGCAAGCGGCCGAGAACCGGCGCGCCGTCGGCGATATCGCCCAGGCTGAGCACCACATGCTCGCGGCCGGTAGCTTCATCGAGAAAACCATGCATGGTGAATTGCGCAAAAGGCGTAGGCAGCTTGCAAGCAGCAACAAAAACGACGGGCACTGTTGTGCTCCTGATCTGTATGAGGACTGGAGATTCGCAGAGGCGGCATTGTAACAGCAGCCTCCACTGGACGCTTAGGCTGAATTATCGGAGATAAAGATCGATAAGTTTGATCAACGCACCGCCGGCTAGGGGCTCCCGTCAAAGGGATAAGGCTGTTTCCAGCGCTCGAAAATCGGCCGCAAACGCCCGGTGCTCACCAGTTGCGCCATGCGCTGGTCGTACAGTTCGCGCATTTCCCGCCCGCGCGGGTTGCTGGCGAACCCCAGGTAAAGCGGCAGCTCGGTCAGGTGGGTACGCTTGAACTGGCTCGGATCGGAGGCCTGCCCCAGCACGTAGTCGATCTCGGTCTGGGCATCGATGTAATAGTCGGCACGGCTGTACAGCAGCATCGGCAGGATGCCGATGCGCCGGCGGATCTCGTTGTAACGGCGGACATTGGGCAGGTAATCCTGATACTTGTAGCCGCGCACCCAGACCAGTCGATAACTGGCGATAGTCGCCAGGCTCAACTCGGGGTTGCTGGCCAGCCCCAGGGCGTAGATGTGATCGGTGTCGTAGTTCCAGTGAGGGTAAAGCACACCCGGCGACTCATCGCGGTAGGCCCCCATGTGGGCGTCCACTTCACCGCGCTGTACCAGCCCGACCGAACGGGTATAAGGCACGCTGCAACGTTCGATGGTCACACCCAGCGGCTCGAAGACTTCCCGCAGAATGTCCCAGCCCAGCCCCTCGCCGTTGGCTTCGGTGTAATCGCTCCAGACCTCGCTGGCGATGCGAATGTGCCTGGGCTGCGCCTGCGGCTCCGCGGCCCGGACGCAGCAACAGCTCAAGGCAACCAGTAATACCAGCAGCGCGCGGCACACACCCATGCCTATTTCCTCAGCTGAAGCACCACACCAGCCCTTGCATCGCCAGCCAGGCGAACACCCCGGCGAGGATGTCGTCAAGCATGATGCCAACGCCGCCATGCACATGCCGGTCGATCCAGCGAATCGGCCAGGGCTTGAGAATGTCGAAGAAGCGGAACATCAGGAACCCTGCCAGCAGCCAGTACCAGCCCTCGGGCACCAGCCACAGGGTGATCCACATGCCGACCATTTCATCCCAGACGATGCCTTCGTGGTCATGCACCCGCAGATCGTCGGCCACCTTGCCGCACAGCCAGAAGCCGAACAGCATGGTGATGCCGAGCATCAGCCAGTAGCCCCAGTCCGGCAACATCTGCCACAGCGGGATAAAGGGTAGCGCAACCAGCGACCCCCAGGTGCCCGGGGCCTTGGGCAAGGTGCCGGAACCAAAGCCGAAGGCCAGGAAATGCCAGGGGTTGCGCCACACCGACGGCGGTACGAACTCCGCCGGGACCTGTTTGGGATGATCTGTCACTGTGTCTCCGGAAAGTGTTGATAACCCCGGGTGCCGGGGGTGATGTCCTGCCCATCGGCATCCAGCAGCGTCACCCCCTGCCCGGCTACCACTCGCCCGACCACCCGCACTGGCCAGCCGGCCGTCAGTAGCGGCGCCAGTTCGGCCGGTGGCAGGGTGAAGGCCAGGACGTAGTCGTCACCGCCACTCAGGGCCGCGGCGCGAGCACCCTGCTGGCCGAGAAAGCCCAGCAGCGCCGGCGACAGCGGCAGTTTCTGGACCTCGACCTGCAAACCAACCGCCGAGGCCGTGGCGATATGGCCGCAGTCGGCCAGCAAGCCATCGGAGATGTCCAGCGCCGCCGTGGCCTTGCCCCGCAGCGCCTGGCCAAGGGCCAGCTGCGGTTGGGGCGACCAGTAATGGGCCAGCAGTGGCTCAGCCAGCGCCGGCTCAGCGCTGCGCTGGCCCAGGACCAGCGGCAAGGCGCCGGCGGCGTTGCCCAGGTCACCGCCGACGCATAGCAGATCGCCTGCCCGAGCACCGCTGCGGGTCAGGGCCAGGCCGGCAGGTACCCGGCCGAATACCGTCAGGGTCAGGGTCAAGGGGCCGCGGGTGGTATCGCCACCGATCAGGCGCACCCCGCAGTTCTGCGCCATGGCGTTCAAGCCTTGGGCATAGGCCTGCAGCCAATCGGTGCTTACCGTCGGCAGGGTCAGGGCAAGGGTAAAGGCCAGTGGCGTGGCGCCCATGGCGGCCAGGTCGCTGACAGCCACCGCCAGGGAGCGTTGGCCAAGAAGAAAGGGCTCGCAGGGATCGGCGAAATGCACACCGGCCACCAAGGTGTCGGTGGAAATCGCCAACTGCTCGCCAGGGGCAACTGCCAGCAAGGCGCAGTCGTCGCCGATCCCCAGGGCAACACCCTCGCCGCCCTGCGCACAAGGCGCGGCAGCGAAGAAGTTACGGATCAGCTCAAACTCGCCCATGGCAGCCGCAAGCGCGATTCAGCGCTTGAACGCCTTCACTTCAGCTTCGCGCAGGCGGGGAGCCAGCTTGTCGAGTACGCCGTTGACGAACTTGTGGCCATCGGTGGAACCGAAGACCTTGGCCAGTTCGATACCTTCGTTGATCACAACGCGGTACGGCACGTCGACGCGCTTGAGCAGTTCCCAGGTGGACAGGCGCAGAACCGCCAGTTCCACAGGGTCCAGCTCATCGATGGCCAGGTCCAGGCAAGGCACGAGCGCGGTGTCGATCTCGTTCTTGTTGGCCGGAACCCCGTGCAGGATCTCACGGAAGTAGGCGCCATCGATGTCAGTGAAATCGTTGTCGACCCGGAACTGCGCTTCGATCTCGTTCAGCGAATGCTTGGCCATGTGCCATTGATACAGCGCCTGGGTCGCGAGCTGACGGGCTTCGCGACGCTTGGCGCTCTTGGATGGCTTGCCGGCATTGGCAGGCTTGGGATCGCGCGGGTTGAAACGATCGCTATCGTCGCTAATCACTTGGCCTCCAACTGCGCCAGCAGGCTGACCATTTCCAGGGCGGACAGGGCAGCTTCAGCACCTTTGTTGCCGGCCTTGGTGCCGGAACGCTCGATGGCTTGTTCGATCGAGTCAACGGTCAGCACGCCGAAGGCCACTGGCACGCCGAACTCCATGGACACCTGGGCCAGGCCCTTGGTGCACTCACCAGCCACGTATTCGAAGTGCGGAGTACCGCCACGAATGACCGCGCCCAGGGCGACGATTGCCGCGAACTCACCCTTTTGTGCCACTTTCTGCGCAACCAACGGAATTTCGAAGGCGCCAGGAGCACGGATGATGGTGATGTCGCTTTCGCTCACGCCGTGGCGAACCAGGGCGTCAACCGCGCCGCTGACCAGGCTTTCGACGACGAAGCTGTTGAAACGGCCGACCACCAGGGCATAGCGGCCTTTAGGGGCGATGAAGGTACCTTCGATGGTCTTCAGGGTCATTCGACAAATCTCTTAAAGAGCCAGAGCGTGTCTAGTACACGCTCTTCAGTGATATTTGAACCGCGAATAGGCTGCCGGAAACAGGCGGCTTTTATTCGGAGGGCACGTATTCTACAACTTCCAGGTCGAAACCGGATATCGCATTAAACTTCATCGGCGCACTCATCAGGCGCATTTTGCGTACGCCCAGGTCGCGCAGGATCTGCGAACCGGCACCGACGATGCTGTAGGTGGTGGGTTTCTTCGCCGGCTGGTGCTCCGCGGTTTCACGGATATGTGCCAGCAGCACATCACCATCCAGCGGGTGCCCGAGCAACAGCACAACGCCACTGCCGGCCTCGGCCACCGTGGCCATGGCCGCCCGCAGGCTCCAGCGGCCCGGTTGCTTGACCATCAGCAGGTCGCGCAGCGGATCCATGTTATGCACCCGTACCAGGGTCGGCTCTTCAGCGCAGATCTCGCCCAGGGTCAGGGCCATGTGCACGTCGCCTTCCACGGAGTCACGATAGGTCACCAGGTTGAACTGGCCCAGTTCGCTATCCAGCGGCTGCTCGGCAATCCGCTGAACGGTACGTTCGTGGATCATCCGATAGTGGATCAGATCGGCAATGGTGCCGATCTTGATGTTGTGCTCGGCGGCGAAGGCTTCCAGTTCGGCGCGACGGGACATGGTGCCGTCGTCGTTCATCACTTCGCAGATCACCCCGCTAGGCTCGAAACCGGCCATGCGCGCCAGGTCGCAGGCGGCCTCGGTGTGGCCAGCGCGGGCCAGGGTGCCGCCGGGCTGGGCCATCAGCGGGAAGATGTGGCCCGGGCTGACGATGTCTTCGGCCTTGGCGTCCTTGGCAGCGGCGGCCTGCACGGTACGGGCGCGGTCAGCGGCGGAGATGCCGGTGGTCACACCTTCGGTGGCCTCGATGGAGACGGTGAACTTGGTGCCAAAGCCCGAACCGTTGCGCGGCGCCATCAGCGGCAGCTTGAGCAGCTCGCAGCGCTCGCGGCTCATGGGCATGCAGATCAGCCCGCGGGCGTGCTTGGCCATGAAGTTGATGTGTTCGGCCTTGCAGCACTCGGCGGCCATGATCAGGTCGCCTTCGTTCTCGCGGTCTTCGTCATCCATGAGGATGACCATCTTGCCTTGGCGGATGTCTTCAACCAGTTCTTCGATGCTGTTGAGCGCCACTCGGCACCCCCTTGAGTCAGGATTTGAGATAGCCGTTAGCGGCCAGAAAACTTTCGGTAATGGTGCCGCCCGTGGCCTCGGCCGCCTTGTCGCCCAGCAGCAGGCGCTCCAGGTAGCGCGCCAGCAGGTCCACCTCAAGGTTGACCTGCCGACCCGGCCGGTAGTCGGCCATGATGGTTTCCGCCAGGGTGTGGGGAACGATGGTCAGCTCGAACTCGGCGCCATTGACCGCGTTGACCGTCAGGCTGGTGCCGTCGACGGTGATCGAGCCTTTATGGGCGATGTACTTGGCCAGTTCTTTCGGTGCGCGGATGCGGAACTGGATGGCCCGGGCATTTTCTTCCCGCGCCACCACTTCACCGACGCCGTCGACATGGCCACTGACCAGGTGACCGCCCAGGCGGGTGGTCGGGGTCAGGGCTTTCTCCAGGTTCACCCGGCTGCCGGCCTTCAACTGGTGAAAGGCGGTGCAGTCCAGGGTTTCAGGGCTGACATCGGCCCAGAAACCATCGCCAGGCAGTTCAACAGCGGTCAGGCAGACGCCGTTCACCGCGATGCTGTCGCCCAGTTTGACGTCGGCCAGATCAAGCTTGCCGGTTTCTACATAGACCCGCACATCTCCGCCTTTTGGGGTCAATGCGCGAATGCTGCCGATGGATTCGATGATGCCGGTGAACATGGAGTCCTCCTCGAGAACAGGGCCGCCGGGTAGGCGAAAGTCGGGAATTATACGCTCGCTGGCGGGGCCGGGATGGCAGTGACTCGCCAGTCATCGCCCACCGCACGCATTTCGATGATCTTCAGCAAGGGCGCCTGGCCCATCTGCGCCAGCGGCCAGTCCAGCAAGGGCCGCGCAGAGGAGCCGAGGAACTTGCCGGCGACGAATATCTGGTACTCGTCCACCAGGCCCTGCTGGGCAAAGGCCCCTGCCAGGCGCGGGCCGGCTTCCACCAACACGTCATTGACCCCACGTGCCGCCAGTTCCAACAGCAGGCGACGCAGATCCACCTGGCCATCGGGGCCGGGAACAATCAGGCATTCCGGGCCGTTGGCGTATTGCTCTTCCACGGCTGCGCAAGTGGCAACCAACGCTGGGCCGGCCTTGAAGAATGGCGCATCCAGAGGCACCCGCAGGCGGCCGTCGATCAACACCCGCAGCGGCGGCCGGCTCATGGCCAGGGCGGTCTGTTCGGCATCCAGGCCCAATTCGGCGGCGCGCACGGTCAGCCGCGCGTCGTCCGCCAGCACCGTGTCTGCGCCGGTCAGCACCACACTGGACTCGGCCCGCAGGCGCTGCACCGCAGAGCGCGCCGCAGGGCCAGTGATCCACTGGCTCTCGCCACTGGCCATGGCGGTGCGGCCATCCAGGCTCATGGCCAGCTTGACCCGCACATAAGGCAAGCCGTGCTCCATGCGTTTCAGAAAGCCTTTATTGATCGCCCGCGCCTCGCCTTCCAGCACACCGCTATGGGTGTCGACACCGGCCTGGGCCAGGCGCTGCAAGCCACGGCCGGCCACTTCCGGGTTGGGGTCCTGCATGGCCGCGACCACCCGTGCCACGCCGGCATTCACCAGGGCGTCGGCGCAGGGCGGCGTACGCCCGTGATGGCTGCAGGGTTCGAGGGTCACATAGGCGGTGGCGCCACGGGCCAGTTCACCGGCCGCGCGCAGGGCATGCACCTCGGCATGGGGCTCGCCGGCCCGCACATGCCAGCCCTCGCCCACCACCTGGCCGTCGCGCACGATGACGCAGCCGACACGCGGGTTGGGATGGGTGGAGTAGCGCCCCTTGCGTGCCAGTTCCAGAGCACGGGCCATGTAGTGGGCGTCGAGGATCGCTTGCTCGGCAGGCTGGCTCATTGCTTGGCCGGCTCACGGGCAAGACGGTCGATCTCTTCGCGGAATTCGTTGAGGTCCTGGAAACGCCGATAGACCGAGGCGAAGCGGATGTAGGCGACTTCATCGAGTTTTTGCAGCTCGGTCATCACCAGCTCACCCACGACCAGGGACTTGACCTCGCGCTCGCCGGTGGCACGCAGTTTGTGCTTGATGTGCACCAGCGCCGCCTCCAGACGCTCGACACTCACCGGGCGTTTTTCCAGGGCGCGCTGCATGCCGGCGCGCAGTTTTTCTTCGTCGAAGGGCTGACGGCTGCCGTCAGTCTTGATCAGGCGCGGCATCACCAGTTCGGCGGTTTCGAAGGTGGTGAAACGTTCACCACAGGCCAGGCATTCACGCCGGCGGCGCACCTGTTCGCCCTCGGCGACCAGACGCGAGTCGATGACCTTGGTGTCGTTGGCACCGCAGAAGGGACAGTGCATGGTGGCAGGCAACAAAAAAAGGGAGGGCCATGGTAGCGCATCCCACTGGCAAGACAAGCCATAGCCTTTACGGTATACAGACCGACTATTATGTTTCGCACACGGAAATTCGCCTTGTTGGAGCTTCAGATGCCGCTCAGACCGCTCGTTCTGCTCAGTCTTGTCAGCCTGTTGGTCGCTTGCAGCAGCGATGCGCAAAAACCTGCGGCCCCCTCCACGTCACAGCAGCAGGCGGTGAAAAAAAATCAGGAACCGGCCGATCAAGGCCCCTTGCCGGCCTACCAGCGCGAGCTGAGCGGCACCCTGGAGGGCGTACCGGCCGGCGCCGACGTCGAGCTGGCACTGCTGGTGATCGATGAGCGCGGCCGTCCGCAACGCCTGCTGGCCAGCAGCAACCTGAGCGGCACCAGCCAGGCCCTGCCGTTCCGCCTGCGCTTTGCCGCCGAAGCCTTTCCGGTCGGAGCCCGGGTCGAACTGCGCGGCCGCGCCAGCCAGTCCGGCCAATTGATCCTGCACCTGCCGGCACAACGCATCGACCAGCCCACCAGCCAGGCCCTGGGCCAACTGCAATTTATCAAAGCCCCATGAATGTCCCGCTCGACCTGCAAGCTGCCCTCGGCGAACTGCTGGGTGACGCGCGACTGGTAGCCTGCGAGCTGCCCGATACCACGCTGAAACTCTGGCTGATCGACGCCGACAATATGGACCGCGCCTTCACCCCGGAAGAAACCCGGCGCATCCTCCACGAGCCGCCCTACTGGAGCTTCTGCTGGGCCAGCGGCCTGGCCCTGGCGCGCTACCTGGCCGAGCAGCCGCATTGGGTCGCGGGCAAGCGGGTGCTGGATTTCGGTGCCGGTTCCGGCGTGGCGGCGATTGCCGCGGCCAAGGCCGGGGCCCGGGAAGTGGTGGCCTGTGACCTTGACCCGCTGGCCATTGCCGCCTGCCGGGCGAATGCCCAACTCAATGGCGTCGAGCTGAGCTATTCCATGGATTTCTTCGCCGAGGCCGACCGCTTCGACCTGATCCTGGTGGCAGACGTGCTCTACGACCGGGCCAACCTACCGCTACTGGACCAATTCCTCAGCCGTGGCCGCCAGGCCCTGGTGGCGGACTCCCGCGTACGGGACTTCCAGCACCCGCTCTATCAGCGCCTGGAAATGCTCAATGCCCTCACCCTGCCCGACCTGGCCGAACCCTGGGAATTTCGCAACGTGAGCCTCTATCACGCACAGCGGCGATAGCGATTTTCAGCCTCCCGGCCAGCCTTTATAGTGCTTCCATTCCCGCTTATTCGAGATACCCCATGAGTCAGGAAACGCCCTACATCTTCGACGCCCGCACCGCTGACTTCGACCAGTCGGTGATCGAGAACTCCTTTCACAAGCCGGTCCTGGTGGACTTCTGGGCCGAGTGGTGCGCGCCCTGCAAGGCGCTGATGCCGATGCTGCAGCAAATTGCCGAGAGCTATCAGGGCGAACTGCTGCTGGCCAAGGTCAACTGCGATATCGAGCAGGACATCGTCGCCCGCTTCGGCATCCGCAGCCTGCCAACCGTAGTGCTGTTCAAGGACGGCCAGCCAGTAGACGGCTTTGCCGGTGCGCAACCGGAGTCCGCGGTGCGGGCCATGCTCGACCCCCATGTGCAGATGCCGCCACCGCCGGCCGCCGACCCGCTGGAACAGGCCGAAGCCCTGTTTGCCGAAGGCCGTATCGGCGATGCCGAGGCCCTGCTCAAGGTGCTGCTGGGCGAAGACAACAGCAACGCCAAGGCGCTGATCCTCTATGCCCGCTGCCTGGCCGAGCGTGGCGAGCTGGGTGAAGCCCAGACCGTGCTCGACGCGGTCAAGAGCGATGAGCACAAAGCGGCCCTGGCCGGGGCCAAGGCGCAGATCACCTTCCTCAAGCAGGCCGCGGACCTGCCGGATGCCGCCGAGTTGAAGGCGCGCCTGGCCAAGGACCCGCAGGACGATGAAGCGCTGTATCAACTGGCGATCCAGCAACTGGCGCGCCAGCAATATGAAGCGGCGCTCGAAGCCCTGCTCAAGCTGTTCATGCGCAACCGCAGCTACAACGAAGGCATCGCCCACAAGACCCTTCTGCAAGTATTCGACCTGTTGGGCAACGACCACCCGCTGGTGACCGCCTACCGCCGCAAGCTGTTCGCCGCCCTGTACTGAGCCGCAGGAGCTGGCTTGTGTAGGAGCTGGCTTGCCAGCGAAAGCGTTCACAGGTCGAACGCGCTCGCCAGCAAGCTGGCTCCTACAGGGTCATTGCACCCAGCTGTAGAGCGGAGTATCCGCGCCGCTCACCACCTTGACCTCGGCGCAGTGGCGCAAGCGCACCAACAAGCGCTTGCCCGCCGCCGCGCTGCCGGCCAGCCCTTCCAGTTGCTCCAGCAACTCCGGCCCACTGAGCTGCCCGGCCTTGCGCAGCAACTCCTTGGTGGCCTGCCACAGGGCATCGTCCTGGCTGGCCGGCTTCGCCGCCACCGCGACGCTCTCGGGCTTGGCCGCCTGCAACTGCGCACCCAGTTGCGCCCAGTCGCCTTCGTCCAGTTCCAGGGTCAAATCCACCGGCCAGTCGCCGATGCTTCCACGAATCCGCAACATTGCTGTGCTCCTGAATTTTTCTGACGAGCATGCTCCCACGCGTCTTGCACAACGCCAAGCGGACGGTCAAACTCAGCGGCCAACTGTTATAAGATCACATAACATTTATTTCATCTTCGCTCCGGAGACTTGCTATGCGCCGTCTGCTACTCGCCCTGCCGTTCGCCCTGTTGCCGCTGGCCGCCTCCCAGGCCGCGCAAGCCCATGATCACGAGCATGAACATGGCAGCCTCGGCGCCCACGAACATGGAGTCGGCCGTTTGAACGCAGTGCTCGATGGCCAGACCCTGGAACTGGAACTGGAAAGCCCGGCAATGAACCTGGTGGGCTTCGAACATGCTCCGAGCACCGATGCCGACAAGGCCAAGGTGGCTGCCGCCCGCACCCAGCTGGAACAGCCGCTGGTGCTGTTCAGCCTGCCCAAGGCAGCGGCGTGCGTGGTGGCCAAGCAGGAGCTGGAGAGCCCGCTGTTCGGCGACAAGCCCGATGCCGATGATCACGATGACGACGACCACGATGAAGATGCCAAGGACGCCGCTGGCCACGAGCATCACCATGAGCACAGCGAGATCCACGCCCACTACCAGTTCACCTGCGCCAAGCCGGATGCCCTGAAGACCCTCGATCTGGGGCAGATCTTCAAGACCTTCCCCGCCACCCAGAAAATTCAGGTACAACTCATTTCGCCGAATGGCCAGCAGGGCGTCGAAGCCAACGCCACGGCCGCCACCCTGAAGTTCTGAGCGCCAACCCTGTAGCCGCTGCCTTCGGCGGCTACAACACTCATCCGATGATCGACCCGACATGACCCAAGCACTTATCGAACTGTCCAACCTGGGCTTCAACTGGCCCGGTCATCCACCATTACTGGACATCCCGGACTTTCGCCTGGAAGTCGGCGAAACCCTGTTCCTCAAGGGCCCCAGCGGCAGCGGCAAGACCACCCTGCTGGGCCTGCTGGGCGGCGTGCAGAAACCCAACCAGGGCAGCATCCGCCTGCTGGGCCAGGAGCTGACCGAGCTTTCGGCCGGCGCCCGCGACCGCTTTCGCGTCGATCACACCGGCTACATCTTCCAGCAGTTCAACCTGCTGCCGTTTCTCTCGGTGCGCGAGAACGTCGAGCTGCCCTGCCACTTCTCCAAGCTACGGGCCGGCCGCGCCGCACAGCGCCACGGCAGCGTCGACCAGGCCGCAGCCACCCTGCTGGCCCACCTGGGGCTGAAGGATCCGGAACTGCTCGGTCGCCGCGCCGATTCGCTATCCATCGGCCAGCAGCAACGGGTCGCCGCAGCCCGGGCGTTGATCGGCCAGCCGGAACTGGTGATTGCCGACGAGCCGACCTCGGCGCTGGACCACGACGCCCGGGAAGCCTTCCTCCAGTTGCTGTTCGCCGAATGCCGCGAAGCCGGGGCCAGCCTGCTGTTCGTCAGCCACGACCAGAGCCTGGCAGCGCTGTTCGATCGCAACCTGTCGCTGGCCGAACTCAATCGCGCCGCCAAGCCCGCAGAGGTCTGAGATGTATCTGTTCCGTCTAGCCATGGCCAGCCTGGCTAACCGTCGCTTCACCGCAATCCTCACCGCCTTCGCCATTGCCCTCTCGGTCTGCCTGCTGCTGGCGGTGGAGCGGGTGCGCACCGAAACCCGGGCCAGCTTCGCCAGCACCATCAGTGGCACCGACCTGATCGTCGGCGCCCGCTCCGGTTCGGTGAACCTGCTGCTGTACTCGGTATTCCGCATCGGCAACGCCACCAACAACATTCGCTGGGACAGCTTCGAGCATTTCGCCAGCAACCCGAAGGTGAAGTGGGCGATCCCGATTTCCCTGGGCGACTCCCACCGCGGCTACCGGGTGATGGGCACCACTGACGCCTACTTCCAGCACTACCAGTACGGTCACCAGCAGAACCTGCAACTGGCGGTGGGCCGGGCCTTCGCCAGCGACCCCTTCGAGGTGGTGCTGGGGGCCGAAGTCGCCGAAGCCTTGCACTACAAGCTGGGGGACAAGCTGGTACTGGCCCACGGCGTGGCGGCCATCAGCCTGGTCAAGCACGACGACAAGCCCTTCACCGTGGTCGGCATCCTCAAGCGCACCGGCACTCCGGTGGACCGCACCCTGCACATCAGCCTGGGCGGTATGGAAGCAATTCATATCGACTGGCACAACGGCGTGCCGGCCCGTGGCGAGGGGCGCATCAGCGCCGACCAGGCGCGCAACATGGACCTGACGCCCCAGGCCATCACCGCCTTCATGCTGGGCCTCAACAGCAAGATCTCGACCTTCGCCCTGCAACGGGAGATCAACGAATTCCGCGGCGAGCCGATGCTGGCGATCCTGCCCGGCGTGGCCCTGCAGGAGCTCTGGAGCCTGATGGGCACCGCCGAGAAAGCCTTGTTCGTGGTGTCGCTGTTCGTGGTCCTGACCGGCCTGATCGGCATGCTCACGGCGATCCTCACCAGCCTCAATGAGCGCCGGCGGGAGATGGCCATCCTGCGCTCGGTGGGCGCGCGCCCCTGGCACATTGCGACCCTGCTGATCTTCGAAGCCTTCGCCCTGGCGCTGTTCGGGGTGCTGGCCGGGCTCGGCCTGCTGTACCTGGGCATCGCCCTGGCCCAGGGCTACGTGCAGTCCAATTACGGCCTGTACCTGCCACTGTCCTGGCCCAGCCAGTATGAGTGGACGCTGCTGGGCGGTATTCTGATTGCCGCGCTGCTGATGGGCAGCGTGCCGGCCTGGCGCGCCTACCGGCAATCCCTGGCCGATGGCCTGTCGATTCGTTTATGAGCCCTGGTTTATGAAGACCCAACGCTTGCTGCGCTCTGTGCTTGCCCTGTCGCTGCTGTTCAGCTCGCCGCTGTGGGCGGCGGGCGCTCCGAAGGACCTGACCTGGTCGGAAATGATCCCGCCGGACGCGCCGCCGGAAGTGCCGAACATGAAGCCGCTGCACGACCTGTCGCAGATGAGCGATGCGCTGGCCGCCGAATCGGCCCCGGCCGCCAAGCAGGACCTGCCCAATGCACCGGTGGTGAAGAGCCTCGATGGTCAATCGGTACGCCTGCCCGGCTACATCGTGCCCCTGGAAGTGAACGAGGAAGGGCGCACCACCGACTTCCTGCTGGTGCCCTACTTCGGCGCCTGCATCCACGTACCGCCACCGCCGTCGAACCAGATCGTCCACGTCACCAGCGAAGTCGGGGTGAAGCTCGATGAGCTGTACCAACCGTACTGGATCGAAGGCGACATGCAGGTCAAACCCTCCACCAGCGAGCTGGCGGATGCCGGCTACCAGATGGCGGCGCAGAAGATCTACGTCTACGAGTTGCCGGAGTAAAAGAGTGCGCGCGAGCGACGCCCGGGGAACGTCAAAAGAGTGCGGGGCAAAAGAATAGTTCACCCCGCCAACCGGGGTTTGCCATTTCATTGAGCTGAGTCAAGGTGGTCAACTTGACGATCCTTACCATTGGACATAGCCAATTTGAATCGTCCTTTGGAGCTCCCATGCACAAGTCTCTGCTTAGCGCCTCCCTGATCGCGCTCGCACTCGCCGCCCCGATTGCCAACGCCCACGAAGCCGGTGACATCATCGTTCGTGCTGGTGCGATTACCGTCAAACCCAAAGCCAACAGCTCCGACGTCAAGGTCGACAGCGGCCCACTGGCTGGCGCCAACCTGGGCGGCAAGGCGACCATGGACAGCGACACTCAGTTGGGCTTGAACTTCGCCTACATGCTGACCAACAACATCGGTATCGAGTTGCTGGCCGCCACCCCGTTCGAACACGACGTGAAGATCCGCAATACGTCCCTGGCTCCGGCCAACGGCAAGCTCGGTACTCTCAAGCACCTGCCACCGACCCTGAGCGTGGTGTACTACCCACTGGACCACAAGTCGGTGTTCCAACCCTACGTCGGTGCCGGTATCAACTACACCTGGATCTACGACGAGCACGTCGGCAGCCGCGCCCAGTCCGAAGGTTTCGACAACTTCCGCGCCAAGAACTCCTGGGGCCTGGCCTGGCAGATCGGTGCCGACTACATGCTGACCGACAACATCATGATCAACGCCCAGGCACGCTACATCGACATCGATACCCGCGCCTACGTGGACAACAACGCCCTGGCCGCCGGCACTCGTGCCAAGGTCAATGTGGACGTCGACCCATGGGTCTACATGGTGGGCCTGGGTTACAAGTTCTAAACCCGCCAGCAATAAAAAAGGCGCCTTGCGAGGCGCCTTTTTCATGTGCGTGTTTTCCCTCAGCGCCCCATCAGGCGGGCGAGGCCGACGCTCATCGGGGTCGGCTCGGGGAACTTGAAGCGCTGCAGCAAGCGCTGGTTGGCAGCCCGCGAATGACGGATATCGCCCGCCCGGGCCGGGCCATAGCTGATGGGTGGCAAGGCACCCACCACCTCGGCCAGGGCCGCGAGCATCTGCTTGAGGGTCGTGGCCTGGTTCAAGCCAACGTTGACCGCCCCCACTTCCAACTGCGGTGCCTCGATGGCCTGCACCAGCACCTGCACCAGATCGCCGACGTAGACGAAATCCCGGGTCTGCTCGCCATCGCCGAACACGGTGATCGGCAAGCCTTGCTGGGCCCGTTCGCTGAAGATGCTGATCACCCCGGAATAGGGCGAAGACGGATCCTGGCGCGGACCGAAGATGTTGAAGAAGCGGAAGATCGCCGGTTCCAGCCCGTGCTGGCGCCGGTAGAAATCCAGGTAATACTCGCTGGCCAGTTTGTCCGAGGCATAAGGGGTCAGCGGGGACTTGGCCGTGTCCTCGTCGATGGACTGGCCTTCACCGTTGTTGCCATAGACCGCGGCGCTGGAAGCGAACAGCACTCGCTTGACGCCGTGCTCACGCATGGCCTCGCAGACATTCAGGGTGCCGATGAAATTGCTCTGGTGGGTCTGTACCGGGTCGTCCACCGAGGCCTGCACCGAAGCCACCGCTGCCAGGTGCGCCACAGCGCAGCAGCCTTGCATGGCCTGGCTGACCAGCGACGCATCGGCCACATTGCCCTCGATCAGTTCGACCCGCGGATCAGCCAGCGGCAGGTTGCTCGGTTTGCCGGTGGACAAGTCGTCCAGCACCCGCACCGCGTAGCCCTTGGCGAGCAGGGCATCGGCCAGGTGCGAGCCAATGAAACCGGCACCGCCGGTGATCAATACGAGGCCTTCAGCCATGACGATAAAACCTATCCAGTAAAGCCGGGAGCGCGGCACGCCAGGCGCGCGGCTTGATCCCGAAGGTATGAAGGATTTTCTTGCAAGCCAGTACTGCGTGCTGCGGTTCTTCGGCGGCATCGGCGCTGGCGGCATGGGCCTGGGCGGTGGGCGCCTCGATGGCCAGCGGGTGCAATTGCCGGGCTTCGGTCAGCACCGCCTGCCCCAGGGCCAGGGGCGTGGTCGCTTCCTGGCCGGCGTAGTGGTAAGTACCCCAAAGCGGCGCGGCGCAATCGAGCTGCTTGAGCACCGAGATGATCACCCGCGCGGCATCGTCCACCGGGGTCGGATTACCCCGCCGGTCGTCGGCCATCAACAGTTCGTCCGGGGATTCGGCCCGGGCCAGGAAACGCCCGAGAATGCCGTCCGGGCTGTCATCCAGCAGCCAGCCGAAACGCAGCAGCACGTGCTGCGGGCAGGTGGCACGAACGCTTTGCTCGATCCGCCACAGGGCCTGGCCGCGCAGGCCCAGGGGCACCGGCTCGTCCTTTTCGCTGTAGGCAGTCGCCCGGGAGCCGTCGAACACCCGGTAGCTCGAAGGTTGCAGGAGAATGATGTTGTGATGCTGGCACAGCTCTGCCAGGCGCTCGACCGCCCGCTCCTGGCCGCTCAAGCGCCCCTCGCTCACACTCTCCGCCTGAAACCAGTCGAAGTAGTAAGCCAGGTTGATCAAGGCATCCGGGCGGGTGTCGTCGAGCAGTTGCGTAAGGCTCGCGGCATCCCAGCCGTCTTGCGGCGGACGGGGGGCGAGGAAACCGATGTCTTCCTCCGCACCCAGGCGAATCAGCGCCTGCCCAAGGGCATTTCCGCCGCCCAGTAACATAAGGCGCATTCGCATAGAGTCAGCAGGCCCAGTCTGTTCAGAACGATGGTTGGAGTCGGCCAGCCCCTCGGGGCTGGCCGCCGATAATTGCCGGAATCGTTGCATTTTGCGGGTTTGTGGCGCAAGCGTCACTCAGAAAGTGTCGAGGCCCCATGGAATCAACGGTGCTTGCAAGTTGCCGGGCGCGGCCGCATAAATCCATCCATGAACCTTGCCCAATCCGTGAATCCGGTGCTGGACGGCTTCCACCCCGCTGTCAGCACTTGGTTCAAGCATACCTTTGCCGCTGTGACCCCGGCCCAGGCCCGCGCCTGGCCGCTGATCGCCCAGCGCCGCTCGACCCTGATCGCCGCGCCCACCGGCTCCGGCAAGACCCTGACCGCCTTTCTCGCGGTGATCGATGACCTGGTGCGCCAGGGGCTGGCCGGCGGTGGCCAGCTGCCGGACGCCACCCTGGTGGTGTATGTGTCGCCACTCAAGGCCTTGAGCAATGACATTCAGATCAACCTGCAGCAGCCACTGGCAGGCATCACCGAGCAATTGCGCCGCATGGGCTTGCCGGAACTGTCCATCAGCACCGCGGTGCGCACCGGCGATACCCCGCAGAAAGACCGCAACGCCATGCGCAAGAGCGCGCCGCAGATCCTCGTCACCACCCCGGAATCCCTCTACGTGCTGCTGGGTTCGGATTCCGGGCGCAGGATGCTGGCTAGCACCCGCAGCGTGATCGTCGACGAAATCCACGCCCTGGCCGGCAGCAAGCGCGGCAGCCACCTGGCCTTGAGCCTGGAACGCCTGCAGGCTTTGTGCGCCGAACCCTTGCTGCGCATCGGTCTGTCCGCCACGCAGAAGCCCATCGAAGCCGTGTCGCGCTTTCTGGTGGGCCACGGCCGCCCCTGCGAAATCGTCGATATCGGCCACGCCCGCCCCCGGGACCTGGACATCGAAGTGCCGCCGGTGCCGCTGTCGGCGGTCATGGCCAATGACGTCTGGGAGCTGGTGTACGAACGCCTCGCCAACCTGGCCCGGGAACACCGCACCACGCTGATATTCGTCAACACCCGGCGCCTGGCCGAGCGCCTGGCCCGCCACCTCAGCGAGCGCCTGGGCAAGCAGGCGGTGGCCGCGCACCACGGCAGCCTGGCCAAGGAGCAGCGCCTGGAAGCCGAGCAGCGGCTCAAGGCCGGCGACCTGCAAGTGCTGATCGCCACCGCTTCCCTGGAGCTGGGGATCGATATCGGTGATGTCGACCTGGTGTGCCAGATCGGCTCGCCGCGCTCGATCTCGGCCTTTCTGCAGCGGGTCGGCCGCTCCGGTCACCAGGTGGGCGGCACGCCCAAGGGCCGGTTGTTCGCCCTGACCCGCGACGATCTGATCGAATGCGCCGCCCTGCTCGACTGCGTGCGCCGGGGCGAACTGGACAGGCTACTGATACCCCATGCCCCCCTGGATGTGCTGGCCCAGCAGATCGTCGCTGAAGTCAGCTGCCAGGAGTGGTCGGAAGCCGCGCTGCTGGACATGCTGCGCAAGGCCACGCCCTACGCCGACCTGGATCAGGCCCACTACCAGGCGCTGTTGCAGATGCTCGCCGAGGGCTTCAATGGACGCCAGGGCCTGCGCAGCGCCTACCTGCACCGCGACGCCCTGGCCCGCACCCTGCGCGGCCGTCGAGGCGCCCAACTGACCGCGCTGACCAGCGGCGGGACCATCCCCGACAACGCCGACTACAGCGTGCTTCTAGAGCCCCAGGGGCTGAACATTGGCAGCGTCAACGAAGACTTCGCCGTGGAAAGCATCGCCGGCGACGTGTTCCAGCTGGGCAACACCTCCTACCGCATCCTGCGGGTGGAAACCGGCAAGGTGCGGGTCGAGGATGCCCAGGGCCAGCCGCCGAACATTCCCTTCTGGCTCGGCGAAGCCCCCGGGCGCAGCGCCGAACTCTCCAGTGCCGTGGCGCGCCTGCTGGCCCAGCTCGACGAATTGCTCGGCGCCACGCCCGGCCAGTTGCAAGCGGCCATCCACTGGTTGCACCACGAACTGGGACTGAACCTGGCCAGCGCCGAGCAACTGGTGGATTACCTGGCACCGGCGCGCCTGGCCCTGGGCGCCCTGCCGTCCCAGGACACGCTGATCATGGAGCGCTTCTTCGACGAGTCCGGCGGCACCCAACTGGTGATCCACAGCCCCTTCGGCAGCCGCATCAACCGCGCCTGGGGCCTGGCCCTGCGCAAGCGTTTCTGCCGCACCTTCAATTTCGAACTGCAGGCCGCCGCCAGCGAGGACGCGATCGTGCTTTCCCTGTCCACCAGCCACAGCTTCGCCCTGGACGAGGTCTGGCGTTACCTGCACAGCAACAGCGCCGAACACATCCTGGTCCAGGCGCTGCTGGACGCACCGCTGTTCGGCATACGCTGGCGCTGGAACGCGGGGGTGGCCCTGGCCCTGCCGCGCTACAGCGGCGGGCGCAAAGTGCCGCCGCAGATCCAGCGCATGAAAAGCGAAGACCTGATCGCCAGCGTGTTTCCCGACCAGATCGCCTGCCTGGAAAACCTGGCCGGCGAGCGCGAGATTCCCGACCATCCGCTGGTGGAGCAGACCCTCGACGACTGCCTGCACGAAGCCATGGACAGCGAAGGCTGGTTGAACCTGCTGCGGCGCATGGAACAGGGCCAGGTGCGCCTGCTCAGCCGCGAACTGCCGGCGCCCTCGCCCCTGGCGGCGGAAATCCTCAGCGCCAAGCCCTACACCTTTCTCGATGACGCGCCCCTGGAGGAACGCCGTACCCAGGCGGTGCTGGCCCGGCGCTGGAGCGACCCGCAAGCCACCGACGACCTGGGCGCCCTGGATGCCGAAGCGATTGCCGCGGTGGCCGCCGAAGCCTGGCCAGCCCCGGCCAGTGCCGATGAAATGCACGAAGCGCTGATGAGCCTGGCCTGTATCAGCGAAGCCGAGGCCCAGGCCAACCTCCACTGGCCCGAGTGGCTGCAAGCCCTTTCCAGCCAGGGCCGCGCCTGCCGCTTGCAGGCCGGCCCGGGCGGCGGCTTGTGGCTGGCCCTGGAGCGCATCTGCTGTCTGCGGGCGCTGTACCCTCAGGCCGCCTTGCAACCCGCGCTACAACCGGTGCCCGGTTTCGACCAGGCCTGGGAGGAACAGCCGGCCCTGGTGGAGCTGATTCGCGCCCGCCTCAGCGGCTTCGCCCCCCTGACCCTGGCGCAGATCGCCGCGCCCCTGGACCTGCCCGCTTCCAGCATCCACCAGGCGCTGATCCAGCTGGAGAGCGAAGGTTATGTGCTGCGGGGGCGCTTCAGCCCCGGCGGCGATGAAGAACAATGGTGCGAACGTCACCTGCTGGCGCGGATCCACCGCTATACGGTGAAGCGCCTGCGCCGGGAAATCGAACCGGTGGCCTTGCAGGATTTCATGCGCTTTCTGTTCGACTGGCAGCACCTGTCGCCGGGTACCCAGGGCCAGGGCAGCGCCATGCTGGCCGAGGTGGTCGCGCAGTTCGAAGGCTACCCCGCAGCGGCCTCGGCCTGGGACAGCGACCTGCTGCCGGCGCGCCTGAAGGATTACTCCGCCACTTGGCTGGATGACCTGTGCCGCAGCGGCAAGGTGGTCTGGAGCCGGATCAACAGCAGCGGCAAGATCGCTGGCAGCGCCCTGCGCAGCACCCCCATCGTGTTGCTGCCCCGGGCCCGCGTGGCGCTCTGGAACGCCCTGACCTGCCCCATCGACAGCAATGACTTGTCACCCAAGGCGCAGAAGGTACACGCCGTACTGAGCCAGCTGGGCGCACTGTTTTTCGATGAACTGCTGCAGGAAGCCCACCTGCTGCGCAGCGAACTGGAAACCGTGCTGCAGGAACTGGTGGGCGCCGGATGGGTGAATGCCGACAGCTTCGCCGGGCTGCGGGCCCTGATCACCCCGGCCAGCAAGCGCCAGAACCGCAGCAGCCGACGGGGTCGCGGCGCCTTCGTCGGAGGAATGGACGACGCGGGGCGTTGGGCCTTGTTGCGCCGCGCCGCCAGCGAGGATAGCGCCGCCACCCTGGAGCACGTGGCCATGACCCTGCTACGCCGCTATGGCGTGGTGTTCTGGCGCCTGCTGGAGCGCGAGGCCGACTGGCTGCCCAGTTGGCGCGATCTGCTGCGTACCTTCCATCGCCTGGAAGCCCGCGGAGACATTCGCGGCGGGCGCTTCGTCAGCGGCCTGGCCGGCGAGCAGTTCGCCCTGCCGGAAGCCATCCCGCTGCTGCGCGAAGTGCGCCGCCGGCCCCATGACGGCAGCCTGATCGCGGTGTGCGGCGTCGACCCGCTGAACCTTGCCGGGACCCTGCTGCCCGGGCCCAAGGTTCCGGCCCTGAGCGGCAACCGCCTGGTGTTCCGCGACGGCCTGCCGGCGGCCGCCGACATCGGCGGCACCCAGCACCTGTGGCTGGAGCTGGAACCCCAGGCCGCCCAGGCCCTGCGCAACAAGCTCATCCGGCACTGACCTCCCCCCGTAGGAGCCGGCTTGCCGGCGAAAAGGCCCGTAAGCCCTGCGCCAGATCCAGCGGCCTCTTCGCTGGCAAGCCAGCTCCTACACAGGCAGCAGGTGCCCCTCCAGACAATCCACGCCCCCCTCATAGGAGTCGGCTTGCCGGCGAAAGGGCCCGTGAGCCCTGCGCCATATCCAGCGGCCTCTTCGCTGGCAAGCCAGCTCCTAAACAGGCAGCAGGCGCCCTTCCAGACAATCCACACCCACCCTCGTAGGAGCCGGCTTGCCGGCGAAAGGGCCCGTGAGCCCTGCGCCAGATCCGCCGGTCCTTACGCTGGCCGTCGTTGCACACTCATTGCGGGCGGGGGGATTCGGGGAGCAGCAGCGCCGAGTCGTCCTGTTCCGGTTCGTCTTCAGGAACCCGCCGCGCCGGCAACACCACCGGTTGTGGGTAAGTCTGGGCGAAGTGCACCCAGGGGCAGTTATCCACAAGCTTTTTCAAGCGCTGGTTGAAGGCCCGGCTCACCGCGTACTGGCCGCCGGACACCGTGCGGAACTGGGCCGTCAGCACCACGCCGTTGAGGTCCATCTTGTCCACCCCGAACACGTCCAGGCCGCCTTGCAGGTTGTAGCGCAGGAAGCTGTCCTCGCTGATGGAGCGCCCGGCTTCGCGGATCAGTTCGATGGCCTTGTCGACATCGGTGTCGTAGGTGAACTGCACCGAGAAGAAGGCATAGGCGAACTGCCGCGACTGGTTGGTGACCGCCTTGATCTGGCCGAACGGCACCGAGTGCACGAAACCCTTGCCGTCGCGCAGGCGCAGGGTGCGGATGGTCAGGCCCTCGACGGTGCCGGCATGGCCGGAGTCGAGCACCACCCAGTCACCAATGGACAGGGTGTCTTCGATGATGATGAACAGGCCGGTGATCACGTCCTGCACCAGTTGCTGGGAACCGAAGCCGATGGCCAGGCCCACTACCCCGGCACCGGCCAGCAGCGGCGCGACGTTGATCCCCAGGTTGGCCATGGTGGTGATCGCGCAGATCACCACCAGGATGATTTTGATCGCATTGCGCAGCAGCGGCAGGATGGTCTTGACCCGGGTACTGGGCTGACGCGCCGAACGCTTGTTGGCCGGTGGCTTGAGGGCCTCCTGGATCGCCGTGTCGAGCACCACCCACAGCAGCCAGGTCACCAGGAAGATCAGGCCGATGCTGCTCAGGGAGTCGCTGATGGCCCGACCCACGGTATTGCGCTGGGCGAACTCGAACAGCGAGATCCCCCAGATGCGCCCGAGGATCTCGATGAATGCGATGGCCATGACGATCCGCAGCAGGGCGTGCAACAGGCTCAGAAAACGCTCCTTGTAGGCGCTGCTGCGTTGAATCGTCTGGGCGCTACGGGACTTGAACAGGTGCTGCAGCACGGTGCTGAGGAACACCGTGGCGATCAGCAGCACGGTGGTCAGCAGGGCGCAGCGCAGGGCCTGCTGGCTGTCTTCGCCAGCACCGATCAGGCTCACCGCCGAGACCAGCACCATCAGCAGGATCGGCCAGTACCAGAGCCCGGAAAAGATCCGCAGCGACTCCTGCAACGCCGGCTGTTTCAGACGCTGGGCCAGGGAGCGATTGCGGATCAGGTGCGCCACCGGCCGGCGCAGGCGGATCACCAGCACCGCGAAGATCAGCGAGGCCAGCAGGCCAGTGAACACCGCCACGCTGCTGGTGATATTGCCCCCCAGCTGGCGGGCGATCTGCGGGCTGGTCAGGGCATCGCTGAGGGCCGCAAGGAAACCGATCAGAAACAGCGGTTTCGGGCAGTAGCCACGGATGATCCGCACCGCGGGCCGCTTGTGCCCGACGTTGAACATCACGATCAGGCATAACAGCACCGAGGTCGAGACGATGCCGCTGCTGGTGGCGTAGGCCAGGCACAGGGCCAGCGCCCGCCCCACCGAACCGTTCAGGGAATGGCTGGCGTAAAGCGTCAACGGCAGGCAGACCAAGGCCGGCAAGGTGTAAGGCAGCAAGTATTCCAACAGCCCCTGGCCTCGGGGCCGGGCTTGCAGCCAGGGCCGCTGGCTCAGCCGCCGTACCAGCAGCCCGGCCAGCACCGTAAGCAGGGCGAAGCTGCCCAGCCAGGTGCCGGACAAGGTGAGGAAATCCCCGGCCACGCTCCAGCCCGAACGGTCCGAGGGCTGGTTCACCAGGCGCCCCACTTCGTCCGCCGCGCGGTCGGCCCGCAGGCGCCAGGCGTCGATCAGGTTTTCATTGAGGTCGAGCTTGTCCTGGACATCGTCGATGCTCGAACTGATGGCGCCCAGCAGGCCGCCTTCCACCAGCAGTTCGGGCTTGGCCGGGGCCGGGGGTGTTGCGGCGGTGGTAGCGGCGCTCAGCTCGCTGCTGCCCAGAACGAGCAGCACCCCGAGCAAGATCGCGGTCTTGAAATTCAACACAACGCAGGGCTCCTTCAGCAGGGTCTGTAAGGAACTGATCAGCAAACGTCCGGCAAGTTCGCTTCAACTGCCCCATGGGTCACACGCGCTGACCCAAAGCGTCTTCGCTATCGATGCGCCCGGACAGTGGCCGGCCACTGGACTGGCCGCAGCCGGGTTACGGCAACCGGCTCGCAGCAGCTGAGGTGGCACCGAAGCGATTGCGGTATTCGCTGGGCGCCAGCCCGGTGATTTTCCGGAACAGGCTGCGAAAGGTGGCAGGGTCCTGATAACCCACGGTCCAGGCGATGTGGTCGATGCTGCCGTTGGTGAACTCCAGCAGTTCCCGGGCCTTGCCCACCCGCAGATGCTGGCAGTACTGGGTGGGCTTGAGGCCGGTGGCCGCCCGGAAGCGTCGCAGCAAGGTGCGCGGCTCAAGCCCCGCCTGCTGAGCCATTACCGGCAGCGAAACATCCACCGCGCCATTGGCCTGCAGCCAGTGCTGGAGCTTGAGAATCGCCCCGTCGCCATGGCTGAGGATCGGCGCGAAATTGCTGCCGCACTGGCTCGCGCTGGCACTGTGCTCCATCACCAGAAAACGCGCCGTGGCACTGGCGATGCTCGGCCCCAGCAAGCGGTTCACCAGGCGCAGACCAAGCTCTGCCCAGGCCATCAGCCCGGCGCTGGTGATCAGGTCGCCGTCATCGACGATGGGTTTTTCCGCTTCCAGGCGCACCTGTGGATAACGCTCGGCGAAGGCCTGGGCCGAGGTCCAGTGGGTGGTGGCGCTGCGGCCATCGAGCAGGCCGCTTTCGGCCAGCAGGATCGAGCCCACGCAGACCCCGCCCAGGGTGGCTCCGGCGGCGTGCTGCTGGCGTAGCCAGTTCATCAGGGCGGGAGATGACTGATGGCTTGAGAAGCCCGCCAGAGAAGGCGGGATCAATACCGCCAGCAAGGCCCCGGGGGCTTCGGCCAGGCTGTCGTGGACCCGCACCGGAGGCCGTTCGCCGGTGGCCTGCCAGTGGCTGACGCGCAACCGCGGCAACTGCGCCTGGGGCTGTTCGCCGGCAATCCGATTGGCCACCTCGAACAAGTCGCTCAGGCCATGTACCGCCGCCATCTGCACACCGGGATAGAGCAATACCCCCAATTCGGCGTGCGTGCCTTGAATGCCCACTGTCAGTTTTCCCCCGGTTAATGTCGGTGCGGCCAATCCTCGAAGGAACGACCGGCAGAGATACTGACCACGTCAATCACTCACCCGCAGGTATGACCCATGGCCAGACAGGCACTCATCGTAATCGATATCCAGAACGACTACTTCGCCGACGGCAAGTGGCCCCTGATCGGCGTCGACGCCGCGGCGGACAACGCCGCCCGGCTGATCCAGGCATTTCGCCAGAACGCCGAACCCGTGGTGCACATCCGCCACGAATTCACCTCCGACGACGCCCCCTTCTTCACCCCCGGTTCCCCAGGAGCGCAGTTGCACCCCAAGGTACAGAACCACGCCGATGAGCCGGTGGTGCTCAAGCATTTCGTCAACGCGTTCCGCGACACCGACCTGCAATCGCTGCTTACGCAGCAGGGCATCGAGGAACTGGTGATCGTCGGCAACATGAGCCACATGTGTGTGGAAGGCACGGCCCGGGCCGCTGCCGACCTGGGCTACCCGGTCAAGGTGATCCATGACGCCTGCGCCACTCTCGACCTGGAGTTCGCGGGCCAGCGCGTGCCCGCCGCCCAGGTGCAAAGTGCGGTGATGGCGGCACTGGCGTTCGCCTATGCCAGCGTGCTGTCCACCGAGCAATTTCTGGCGGCTGGGCAGCCCCCTGCGGCTTGATCACCGCACCTGCATGGCACAGGGCATTTCCCGGATTTAAGTTCTCCGCTGTTTGCCGAGAGTTTAATAGCGGGAAATGCCAATAGTTGCAGGATCGACAAGTTAACCGCCAAATGTACGAATGATTCTTGTTACCAAAAAAGCAAGCCCCAGCAATCGACTCGAACAACTCTTATAGAGCAACTAAACAACCTCCAGATTAATAAGCAAGCCATTAAATAGCTGACTAATAGTAATCAAGGTTTAATTCGTTATTTCAAAACCTGATTTGAAAAAAAATTCAAAATCCCACAAGAGCCGACAACGCACATTACTTAGTGCGCTTTTGAAACGGATTTTTCTATATATCCAAATTTCATAATATTTATAACAAAGCAAAAAACTGCCCGCCGCCTATGCCACCTCCCCGCATTCATTGAGCAAAAACAAGCTGCGCCAAACTTCTTGCAAGGCTTTCAGCAGAGCCTCCCCGTATTAAATACGCACTTGCCCCGGCGCCTGAAGAAATACCGTGCTAGCCCGTTCGTTCAACTTACTTGCAAAACCCTCGGCCTTGACTAAGTTGATAGCTACTCGCCACTGAAGTGTTCTTCAGTCGCCAGAAGACCAATAAAAACCGTCGAGGAATTCAATAACCAGACGCCCTCCTGCCCTACCCAGCTGACACTGACACGGAATCCAGTCATATCAATCAAGAGGGACGCTTGATGAAGCGCAGCTCGTTGTCTCGTGCCTTTTCACTCAAGGGTGCGGCCGAAAATTACTGGCTCTCGTTATTACTATTCTCGATCCTGGTTATCGCCAGTTTCCTGTTGTTTGAACAGCAGATCCAACAGCTGCTGAGTCACCTGGGCACCTTCCTTCCTACCGATCCCGTACAACGCCTGAGCCTGGCCCTGCTGCTGGTAACCCTGTTGGCCCTGGACGTGCTGCTGCCCGTGCCCTCCAGCCTGGTGGCACTGCTGGCCGTGGCGGCCCTGGGTGCCATTGGCGGCTACCTGGTGATCTTCATCGGCCTGTGCCTGGGGGCCAGCCTCGGCTACTGGCTGGGGGCCGGCTACTTCCGCCTGCTGTCCAACTGGCTGGGGCTCAGGACCTGGCAACCGGGGCAACTGGCCTATCGCCTCAGCACCCTGTCCCTGGTGTGCCTGCGTGGCGTGCCGGTGCTGGCAGAGACCTCGGTGCTGGCTGCCGGCATGCAACGTTATCCGCTGCGCCAGTTTCTCCTGGTCACCACCCTGGCCAACGCCGGGCTGGCCCTGGCCTATGCCGCCATCGGCAGCCTACTGGTGGAACAGAACGCCCTGCTGGCGACCATTCTCGCCAGCATGGTGCTGCCCGGGCTGTTCCTCGGCACCCGCAGCCTGCTCAAGAGCCGCCTGGCCCAGCCCCGGCACGATCAGGCGCTGCCTCTGGAGGGCCGCTTCCAGGTGAGCTACCACTACCCGGTGCTGTTCACCGATCACATCTTCCGGGCCGACAACCCCTGCCTGCACCAGCAATTGACCCGGCAGAACCCGGGGCGCACCACGGTGCTGGTGTTTGTCGATGAACAGCTGCTGCTCTGCTCGCCCCAGTTGCCGCAGCAGATCGACCACTACTTCAGCGCCCACGCCGCCGACCTGCATCTGCAGGCGGCACCGATCGCGGTGCCGGCGGGTGAACTGAGCAAGACCCCGGACGTGCTCCAACTGCTGTACGCGCAGATGCTGGAACACGGCCTGGATCGCCACTGCTATGTGCTGGCCCTGGGCGGCGGCGCAGTGCTGGACGCCGTGGGCTATGCCTGCGCCACCTTCCACCGGGGCATGCGCCTGATCCGCATCCCGTCCACCGTGCTGGCGCAGAACGATGCAGGCATCGGGGTGAAGAATGGCATCAACGCCTTCGCCCAGAAAAACCTGCTGGGGGCCTTCTACCCGGCCACAGCGGTGATCAACGACTTCCAGCTGCTGCTCAGCCTTTCCCACCGGGACCAGATTGCCGGCCTGGCCGAAGCGGTCAAGGTCGCGGTGATCAAGGATGCCGCGTTCTTCCAGTGGATGGAGCAGCAGGCCGAAGCCCTGGCCGGTTTCGAGCACAACGCCAGCCGCTACGCCATTCGCCGCTGCGCCGAACTGCACCTGGGCCATATCACCGGTGCCGGCGATCCGTTCGAACGGGGCAATGGCCGCCCTCTGGACTACGGGCACTGGGCCGCCCACAAGCTGGAGAACCTCAGCCAGCATCGCTTGCGCCACGGTGAAGCGGTGGCCGTGGGCATGGCCCTGGATGCGCTGTATGCCAACGCCATTGGCCTGCTCTGCGACGCCGACTGCCAGCGCCTGTTGCGACTGCTGGACAGACTCGGCTTCAACCTGTGCCCGCCGGAACTGAGCCAGCGGGACAGCCAGGGGCGTTCGCCGATCCTGGTGGGCCTGGAGGAGTTCCGCCAGCACCTGGGGGGCCAGCTGTCGATCCCGATGCTCAACCGCCTGGGCCAGTCGGTGGATGTGCACCAGATCGACATGCCCCTGATGGAACAGGCCCTGCTGCGCCTGGCGGGTTTCGGCGGGCCGGACTTCGCCTGGGGCCCGGGGTGCGCGCAATGACCCAGTCGTCGCTGACCACCTGGCTGACCCTGGGTCGGGTGTCCAACCTGCCAACGGTCTGGACCAACGCCCTGGCCGCCGCACTGCTGGCCAGCAGCGCTACCACCCTGGCGCCGCCCTCGCCGCTGGTCTGGACACTGCTGCTGGTGGCGCTCTCGGCGCTCTACCTGGCGGGCATGCTGCTCAACGACCTGATGGACGCCGACTGGGACCAGCAGCACCACAACCCGCGGCCGATCGTTCTCGGCCTGGTCAGCCGCGCCCAGGTCCGCCTGGCCACTGCCGTGTTGCTGCTGCTGGCGGCGCTGGCGGTCCTCGGCCTGAGCCGGATGATTGCCCAGCCCCACTGGCTGCTGGCCAGCGCCGGATTGCTGCTGCTGTTTATCCTTGGCTACAACCTTCTGCACAAGAAATATCCCCACAGCGTCTGGCTGATGGGCGGCTGCCGCTCGGCGCTGTACCTGACCGCCGCCGCCAGCCTGGCCATGCCGCCCCAGCCATTGTGGCTGTGCGCCGCGCTGCTGGGCACCTACATCGCCGGCTTGACCTACCTGGCCCGCCTGGAGCATCGCAACCAGTTGCTCAGCCGCCTGCCGCTGCTGCTCATGCTCAGCCCTCTGCTCCTGGCCGCCTATGCCGGCAACAGCGTGTTCTGGCTGGTCCTGCTGCTGTGGCTGGGCTGGTTGGGCTGGCACTACCGGCGCCACCTGGCCAACCCGCAACAACGGCAGATCCGCGCGTTCATCGGTGCCGGGCTGGCCGCCCTGCCGCTGTTCGACGCCCTGGTGCTGGCGGTGGCCAACCAGCCCTTGGGCAGCCTGCTGTGTGTGCTGGTGTTCTTTCTGCTTCCCCACCTTCAACGCTGGATCAAGCCGACATGAACATGGACCCCATCGCCCCTGCGCCGCCGGCGCTTGTCATTCGCCATAGCGCCTTCGCCGAGCGCCAGCAATTGCTGGAACGGCATCTGGACGACGACAGCCGAAGCTGGTGGCAGCAAGCCCGGGAACAACTGGCCCGGCAGCCCTCGGCCAACACCCTGATGCTGCTCAGCAGTCAGTGTCGGCGCCGCTTGGCGAGCGCACCGCTGGCCCCCAGCCCGGACTGCAACCGCACTCAACTGGCCCGGGCGCTGCTGCTGGCGCAGTTGCTGGAGCAGCAGGCCGGCGCCGGGCAACTGGGCCTGTTGCGCCAGCTGTTTCTCTGGGGCGACGACCAGGAAAAAGCTGCCCTGCTCAAAGCCCTGGATGACCTCGACAGCCAGGGCGCCAGCCTCGACCTGGCGCTCCAGGCCGGGCGCACCAACAACCGCGAGGTATTCGCCGCCATCGCCCTGGACAACCCCTTTGCCGCGCGCCACTACCCGGACCGGGCCTTCCACCAACTGGTGCTCAAGACCCTGGGCATGGGCCTGGACAGCCGCCGCATCCACGGCCTGGCAGAACGGCGCAGCGTCGACCTCAACCAATTGGCCCTGGACCTGATGGAAGAACAGCTGGCCGCCGAACGCGAGGTCGCCGACGGCCTGCCCCAGGCCATTGCCTTCGAGCTGTTGAGCCCGGCCCAGTTGCAGCGCCTGCGAGGCCTGTACCAGCAGGGACGATTGCCTGCGCACTGGCGCGACCACTTCCCGGCAGGCGGTTGAACTCCGCCAACTGAGCCCACGATTTTTCCCGCACTCAAGCAAGGAGCCACCATGGCGAAGTACTTCGACCCGCACATTCATATGGTCAGCCGCACCACCGACGACTACCAGAACATGGCCGCCGCCGGCATCACCGGGGTCATCGAGCCTGCGTTCTGGCAAGGCCAGGCGCGCACCAGCGTCGGCAGCTTCATCGACTACTTCGACACGCTGCTGGGCTGGGAGCGCTTTCGCGCCAGCATGTTCGGCATCCACCATTTCTGCACCATCGGCCTCAACCCCAAGGAAGCCAACGACCTGTCGGTGGCCAACGAAGTGCTGGAGATCCTGCCGCGCTACCTGGTCAAGGACGGCGTGGTAGCGGTAGGGGAAATCGGCTACGACGACATCACCCCGGAAGAAGATCGCTTTCTCGCCGCGCAGCTGGAACTGGCCAGACAGTTCAACCTGCCGGTGCTGGTGCACACCCCGCACCGCGACAAGATCGGCGGCACCAAGCGCACCCTGGCGGTGATCCGCGAGGTGGGCATCGCCGAAAACCTGGTGATCATCGACCACCTCAACGAACTGACCCTGCCCCTGGTGCTGGACAGCGACTGCTGGCGCGGGCATTCGATCTACCCCAACACCAAGATGTCGGAACAGCGCATGGTGGCCCTGCTGCAGCAATACGGCAGCGAAAAAATGGTGGTCAACAGCGCTGCCGACTGGGGCATCAGCGACCCGCTCAAGGTGCCCAAGACCGGCCAGGCCATGCTCGCCGCCGGCTTCAGCGAAGCCCAGGTGGAGCAGGTGCTGTTCCACAACCCGGTGGATTTCTTCGCCCAGAGCGGGCAGTTGGACAAGCAACTGGTGAGCACCCCGCTACCGATCGACCAGCGCCGCCAGTGGCAGGACAACTCGGCCCTGAGGGGCCAGGAACCGGTGGTCAAATGAGTACCCGGGCCGGCTGGAACGCCGCGCAGATCGGCTATTGCAGCAACGTGCACCCGGCCCGTGACGTGGCCGGCCTGCGGGCGTCGATCCAGGAGCATTTCCAGGTCGTGCGGCGTCAACGTGGGCTGGCGGTGCAAGACAGCGGCCTGTGGATCAGCGCCCAGGCCGCCGCCGAACTTCAGGTGCCCGAGGTGCGCGAGGCCTTCATCGAACTGCTGCACGATTGTGGCCTGCGGCTGACCTCGCTCAACGGCTTCCCCTATGGCCAGTTCCATGAAGGCGCGGTGAAGGCCGAGGTCTACCGGCCTACCTGGGCCGAACCCCAGCGCCTGGAATACAGCCTGCAACTGGCGCATCTGCTGGCCGCCGCTCTGCCCCTGGATTGCCAGCAGGGGGTGATTTCCAGCGTGCCCTTCGGTTATGCCGCCACCTGGGACGAGGCCCAGCAGCAACAGGCCGAAACCCACCTGCGGCGACTGACCGCCGAGCTGGCCAGCCTGCATCGCAGCAGCGGCAGGAAGATCCTGGTGTGCCTGGAGATGGAGCCGGATTGCGTGCTGGAAAACACCGATCAGGCCCTGGCCTTTTTCAAGCACTGGCAGGCCACCGATCCCCATCATGGCTACCTGGCGCTGTGCTTCGACGTCTGCCATCAGGCGGTGGTCTTCGAAGACTGCTACCAATCCCTGCAACGGCTGCTGGATGCACGGGTTCCGGTGGGCAAGATCCAGCTGTCCAACGCCCTGATCTGCCAGTTGCCGTTTGCCGATCGCCCACGCCGCCAGCAGATACTGCAGGCCCTGGGCAACTTCGCCGAAGCCACCTACCTGCATCAGGTCAAGGCCCGGAATGTGGCCGGGCAGCTACTGGCCTGGGCCGACCTGAGCGGGGCCCTGGACGTCGCCGAACCGGCCCTGGGGCAATGCCCCGAGTTGCGCATTCACTTTCATGTGCCGCTGTTCAGCGAACAGTTTCTACTGGCCGAGCTCAGCGGCAGCCAGCAGGCCTTGCTGCGCACCTTCGACTTTCTCGCCGCGCACACGGACTTCCAGCCGGTGCTGGAGGTGGAAACCTACAGCTGGAACGTGCTGCCCGGTGCGCTGCGCCCGGATAGCGAGCAGGCCTTGCTGCAAGGCATCGCCGCTGAACTGCAATGGGTCGAGGGCCAACTGCGCCAGCGGCATCTGTTGCGTGCCCACTCGTCTGCCCTGGAGGCGCCGGCCCATGCCTTCTGAACGCCCACGCCAGCCCTTGCTGCTGATCAATGTGGTGGGCCTGACACCCAGCCTGCTGGGGCCGGCCACACCGCGGATCAACAACCTGCTGCAGCGGGCGCGGATGGCCCGGCTGCGCCCGGTGTTCCCCGCCGTGACCTCCACCGTGCAGGCCTCGATCCTCACCGGGCTGCCGCCTTCGGAACACGGCATCGTCGGCAACGGCTGGTATTTCCGCGATCAGGCCGAGGTGCGTTTCTGGCTGCAGCCCAACGCGCTGATTCAGGGTGAAAAGGTCTGGCAGGCGCTGCAACGGGAGATCCCCGGCCTGCGCTGCAGCCAGCTGTTCTGGTGGTTCAACATGTACGCCCAGGTGGAGGCGGCCATCACCCCGCGCCCCCACTACCCGGCCGATGGGCGCAAGATGTTCGGCCTCTATTCGTCGCCGCCAGGGCTGCACGAGCGCATCGAGCAGCAGATCGGCGAGTTCCCCTTTCCGAGCTTCTGGGGCCCGGCCGCGGGGATCGCCTCCAGCCGCTGGATCGTCGACTGTGCCATCGCCGAGTTCCAGATCAGCCGCCCCGACCTGCAACTGATCTACCTGCCGCACCTGGACTACAGCCTGCAACGCCTGGGGCCGGAGCATCCGTCCATCAGCGACGAAGTGCGGGCCATCGACCATGAAGTCGGGCGCCTGCTGGATTTTGCCCAGCAGCAAGGCGCGGCCGTGATGCTGGTCTCCGAATACGGGATCGAGGCGGTGCAGCAGTCCATCTCGATCAACCGCGTGCTGCGCGAGCAAGGTCTGCTGCAAATACGTCGGTCACTGAGCTGGGAACTGCTGGACCCCGGCGCCAGCGCGGCCTTCGCCGTGGTCGACCACCAGATCGCCCACGTCTATGTGCGCCAGCCCGAGGACATCGCCCGGGTCAAGGCCCTGCTGCTGCGCCAGCCTGGTATCGAGCAGGTGCTGGACAGAAGCGAGCAGCAGGCCTGCCAGCTCGATCACCCACGCAGCGGCGAACTGGTGGCGGTGGCCGCCCCGGGCTTCTGGTTCGATTACTACTACTGGTTCGACGACCGCCTGGCCCCGGATTTCGCCCGCACTGTGGATATCCACCGCAAGCCGGGCTACGACCCACTGGAGCTGTTCATCGACCCGGCGATCCGCTTTCCCAAGCTGCGGGTCGCTCGCCGGCTGCTGCAGAAGAAGCTCGGCTTTCGCTACTACATGGACCTGATTCCCCTGGACACCTCACTGATTCGCGGCAGCCACGGACGCTTGCCCAGCAGTGCCGAGGTAGGGCCCCTGCTCATCACCGATTGCGATTTACCCCTGCCGGCGCACCTGCCGGCCACCGCGGTAAAGCACCTGCTCCTAGAGCATTTCCTAGGGCGCCCCTATGACGATACGGCTCAGGCCAAGGAGATTCCATGCGGCGAACCATCCCTATAGTCGTGCTCGGTGTGTTGAGCGGCCTCGCTCACGCACAGACCACGCCCACCTTCAATTGCAGCAACTTCCTGACGTTCAATGGTGACCAGGCCGGCACCCTGAGCACCTTCAAGCAGAGCCCGGAAACCATGGCGTGGAACTGGTTTGTGTGCCTCAACCAGCCGGCTGCCAACCAGAGCAATCTGGTCTGGGAGACATTCAAGCCTTCCGATCAGGTCTATCTGTTGAAGGGGGCCACCCCCCTGCCCTACTCGGACCACGAGAACCTGCCGAGCGAAGTGCCGGAGCTGGCACAAAAACAAAACATGGACCCCAAAGGGCTGTTTCAGTTTCTCGGCAACGACATGGCAGGCAGCCCGCAGAACGGCATCCAGCAGGTGGATGGCCTGGCCTTGAAGATGCGCAGTGATCCGCCGGTCCCACCGTCGAAACACGAACAGTTGGTGCGCTTTCACCTGTTGATGGGCGAGGACACCTTCAACTACATCGTCACCAACAAGATCTACAACCGGGATGGCCTGGCCAAACTCACCAGCAACCTGGACTTCCCAAGCACAGCCTGGGAACTGAAGACCTCCTGGTTCTGGATTGGCACCGACCAGAACTTCAAGACCCTGTTGACCCAGGACGGGTACTACATCTCCCAGGCCTATTACGTGGACAGCACCGGCCAGTATCAGGTGGGCTATGCCGCCCTGAGCGGCATGCACGTGATCAACAAGCTGACCCCGGACTGGGTCTGGACCACCTTCGAGAACCGCAACAACCCCAAGTACACCGTCACCAACGACACGCCGCCCAAGCCCATGACCAACACCACCGGCCCCACCGAGGCAGCCAAGCCGGTGAACAGCAGCTACCAGCAGCAGTACCCGAATCTGGCGCAGTACGAACTGATCGGCGTGCAGTACGACCGCCACCAGGCCGAGCCCAAGCTGCTGGCCAACTCCCAGCTGGAGTCGGCATTCCAGGGCACCTCATCGTGCCTGGCCTGCCACAGCACTGCGGCCTATTCGACGAAGAAGAACAGCTTCTTCTCGTTCAACATCGACCACACAGGCGGAATCCTCTACCCCACCAGCGTACTGCCGGACAGCGACTTCATCGGTTATCAAAAGCTGGATTATGTCTGGTCGCTCAAACGCGCCCAGTGGAAACGCTAAGGAGAGCAGCCCATGAGCGTCTTGAACTTTCCACGGATCTACCTCAACGGTTTCATGTTCTGGAACCCGCCGACCTTCAACAACAACGATGTACTGCCGCTGTATGACGCGGTGAAGATGCAGATGAACTGGCGCTTCTTGAACAAATACGAGATCAACGACAAGAATGCCCCGCAAACGCTGATGCCATGGGCCATCGCCCCGCTGGCCTACCAGAACGTTCCGGACTACGTGCTGCAGGTGCCCACCAATGGCGATCCCAACAGCTACCCGATGATTCCCGCCGAATGGGATCTGTTCGGTGACAACGCCTGCGGCACCGTGAACTACCAGCAGTTGCGCTCGGTGATCATCGGCGGGGAATCCAAGGTCGACAGCTACATCGACAGCGACCCGCTGATCAACAAGTCCTACCAACTGCTGGGCAATCCCTTCGGCAACCCGAGCCCGACCGCCGCACGCTTTGTCGATGTCAGCCCCTGGCAGAACACCTTCACCGCCCTGTACTTCGACAAGCTGGTGCTCGGCGACGCCACCTGTGGCCTGACCCTGAAACACACCTACCGCATGCTCAACCGCTTTCTCGACTTCAACTGGGGCGCCTTTGGCGGCCTGGTCTACGTCACGGCCACCTGGCAGACCTGCTTTCCCAAGGACCAGCTGGAATGGGTCATCGGCGACTCGAAACTGCTGAAAAACCTGCAGGATGAAATGCTCAGCCAGAACGCCCAGGGCCTGATGATCAGGTTCACCACCTACCTGACGGTCTATGACCAGAACGGCCTGTTCAACGACTTCAAGAACGTCGACAGCCATTCCAAGGCGCCCTGGGACATGTCCAGGCTGCAGATGCTCTATCAAATGGGCCTGGACAACCCGACCGAAACCTTCTTCAACCCGGCCTACAGCCGCACTGCTGGCACCCTGGGCCTGTGGTTCGCCAACGAGTTCCCCACGGCGCCGGGCGGCCAGCGCCTGGCGCCCAAGGATCCGGTGCCCTTCTACAAGAAGGTTCCGGGCGATACGGTGATCCACCAAAAAGACCAGCGGGTCAACCTGGGCGTACTCAGTGCCCAGCTCAACGGCAGTACGCTGTCGCTGGACCTGGGCAATACCTTTCCGATCTACCCGGCCGTCCATGACGGCCCGGCCGCCCCCGATCTCGATGGCCGCAATAATGCTATTCCGGTCGCCGCCAAGTTCCATGTCGGCGACTACGAGCTGGGGGTCCAGCAGGGCAGCAACTTCGAACCCCTGACCAGCATCGGCTTCGACCAGTATCAGCAATCGGCCTTCGACAAGCGCTCCGGCCTCTTGGACCTGCCCCTGGACGCCGGCGCCCAGGCACTGCTGAAAAAAGGCAACCTGGCGCTGCGGCTCAAGGGCACCGACACCATCGCCGCCCAACAGCAGATGTGGACCGCGGAAGTGATCGAGAGCGGCAGCTTCATCGACGTCGGTGACAGACGGACGCTGAACATCATGGTGCAGAGCAACGGCCAACCGGCACCGGCCGGCACCACCTTGTGGGTCGCCGAGTACAACAACGCCTTCATGCTGACCACCAGCAACTACTACCTGGCGTTCAGCAATCCGGCGGATTTCGTGCTGATCACCGACTATCCCGATGCGCGAGCGAATAACCAGCCGGGCATGCCCCAGTTCAGCGACGGCTCGCAGCATCCGAGCCTGCTCAGGGAGGGCAGCGGCAGGCGCCTGAGCGCCATGATGGTCAGGGATAGCAGCGCGTGCGATAAGCCGGTCAGCAACGCCATCACCTATCAGGAGTTCCTGGAAACACCGGCCGCTGTCGATCTGAGGCCCTGCCTGAAATTCGACAACCCGCAACCGATGACCGGGACACTGGACAATGACGCCGGCCTGGGCGCCACCGTGAACTACAGCCTGACCAGCATCACGACCAATGCCGACGGCATTGCCCAATTGACGGTGCAGGCCGTGGCGCCGGGCTTCCCCACCCTGCGCTTTTTCATTCAGGACGATCCGGCGGGCATTCCGTTCAGCTTCTCCTACACCGACGCCTTCACCGACTTCCTCTCGCCGTTACGGGTGCTGCCGCAAGAGCCGCAGATGCTCAAGGACTTCATCACCTACTGGAACGGTGTCTGCAAGTTCGACGACGCCAACGTGCGGATCTGGAACGGCTTCATCTTTCCGCAAATCCTCCAGCCCTTCTATTACCTCTACCCGATCATGAACAAGTACATGCCGCTCAACTCCCTGCAACGCATCGAGGGCGCGATCGAGCAGTTCATCACCCTGATCAGCAAGGAGTACCAGGAGGCCAGCACCCTGGCCATGCCCATCACCCGGGACCTGCCCCAGAGCCGACGCCAGGTGCTGGAGATCTGGGCCAAGGACCTGGTGAGCACCGGCTACCCGCCGACCCAACTGAACCTCGACGACTATCAGCAAGGCTGAGCCGCAACGGCCCTGCAATGGAACCCCGGGCGCTCAACGGCGCCCGGCTTTTGCAAAGGAGAGTCAGATGAATACCAGCTTCCTCAAGCGCCTGCTGTTGGCGGCCCTGCTGTTGGGTGCCGGCCAGACACTGTGGGCCCAGGAATACCCCGACAACGTCTACTTCAACATGGGCGTGCACAACGACAAGGGCTGCGACGCCAAGACCAACAACTGCATCGCCAAGCGCAAACCCGGCGAGCCGGCCGATCCGCTCTACCCGGCAACCTGGGTCAGCGACTGGATCATGTATCGGGTCACCGCCAACTACGTGAAGAGCCCACCGCCCTACAGCAGCCCGCCCAGCACTCTGAAACCCGCCGACTACACCGTGTCCCGGGGCACCAGCTACTACGACAACGACTATGTGCCCGCCGACAAGGATGGCACCGGGGCGATGATGGAGCACTACGAGAAGTACTGCCTGCCGATCTTCCCGATCAAGGACAACAACTACACCTGCTCCTTCGTTTCCCTGGGCAACAAGGCCTACTTCCTCACCTACCCCGAGGACAGGCCAAAGGACATGCCGGCCTGCTGCATGTTCTCGCCCATGAACCATCCGCCGCGCCGGGACTTCATCAAGCACCTGCCCTACAGCGCCGCCCGCAGCCAGCATCTGGATGGCAGCGTGCAGGCCTACGCACTGGAGATCCCGGTCAAGCCGAGCCCGATTCTGTTCGGCTATGCGTTCTACAAGAAGGCCAGCAGCGACGGCCCGGGCCAGCCGGCCTATCAGCATCCGCAGTCGTTCTACTTTTCCGGCGATGCCAGCGTCGCCAACGCGCCAATCGTCAGCCAGAACTACCTCAACTGGCGCACCGAGAAACCGGATCCGGCCAAGACCTGGGACCAGGTGGCGAAGATGTGCCCGGCCAACCCGCCGGACTGCCAGCTCTTCACGCCACCGCCATCGCTGAAGAACGGTGCGCGGCCGCAGTGGAACCAACTTTCGCCTCCCTCGCCATGACAGGAGCCGCCTCATGAACACTTGGAGCCGTTTCACCGCCCTGTTGTTGCTTGGCCTGGGCAGCCAGCAAGCCAGCGCCCTGCAGCCCAGCACGCCGGAAGCGCAGACCACTTGCCCGCCCAATGCCGTGGTGCCTGCTGCCGGCGCCTCCCAACAGGCTTTCGATCAGTACAGCTGGCAGATGTTCATCAACCTGAACTGGCCGGCCAAGGCGGGCCAGCGCGGGGTTGCCGATTGCAGCAAGCCTCTGGGCAGCCCTGGCGATACCGTGTGGCAGAGCTACAAAGGCGTGAATGAGGTTTTCCTGCCCCAGGGGCAAGACCCGGGGCCGTGGGACTCGGCTCCCATGGCCAAGGTCCTCAAGCTGATCAATATCGCAGGGCGCAAGAACACCGCAACGGCCAACGACAACCAGGCCGTGGGCGGTTGGCTGATCGACCAGAACGGCAATCCGACCTATTACCAGATTGCCGCCAACCAGGTCTCCTACGACTACATCGTCAGCAACCAGTTCTACAACGCCGATGTCGTGGCCAAGGCCAGCAACATCAACTTCCCCAACGCGACCAACGAGATCAAATCCAGCTGGCGGATACTCACCGCCAAGGATGACCCCAGCCGCTACCTGCACATGCAGGCCCAGATCACCACGTTCGACGCCCAAGGCGTGGCCAACGGTACGGCTCAAGCGACGCTAGGCCTGGTGGGGCTGCACATCATCAACAAGGTCGAGGGGTTTCCACAGTGGATCTGGTCGACCTTCGAGCAGGTCGACAACGTGCCGCCCAAGGTCAAGCAGGGGAACCAGTGGGTCAATCAGCCGCAACAAGGGGTCGCGTACTCCTACTTCGACGCGAAGGCGCCTGCCGACAAGGTCAATCAGACCCCCTGCAACTGGACCCTGCAAAATGGCCACATGACTTGCACGCCAAAACCGGGGATGAGCTTCACCACCCCCAACCCCCTGGATCGCTTCACGCCCTTGACCGAAGCCACCAACAAGCTCAACAGCGAGTACCAGGCGCTGCCGCAGGTACAGGCCTCCGTATTCAAGTACTACCAGTTGATCACCACCCAATGGAGTACCCCGTCCAACCCTGGCGCGCCCATGGGTCAGACGACCCCAGAACTGTCGGCCAACGTGACCATGGAAAGCTACATCCAACCCAACAGCAGCTGCACCAACTGCCACTCCATGGCAACGCCGATCAACAGCCTGCAAAAGGCCGATTTTTCCTACCTGTTCAAGTTCGCCCGGTCCCCCAGCAGCCCAACCACCAAGAGCAAGGAGTGAATCATGAGTATTCTCAATGGCCCACGGCTGAACTTCTGGGGCGGGATCGAGGCCAACGTCAGCCTGCCCAACAACTCGCCCACCATTCCCAGCGACCCCACAAATCCCCACAGCAAAGAGACACTTTCACTCTTCGACCTGACCACCTCGACCCTGTACCCCGAGGCCGAGGTCTACAGCGACGAGCAACTGACCGAGATGATCAATGCGCCGACAGGCCACTACTACACCGCCGGTGGCTGGAACCACTACGGGCAGCATGTCGTCACCCTGGACAGCGTCGCCATCAGTTCCCAGGGCACGCCCGGCAACATCAGCACCCAGGGCGATCTCGTCGGCGAACCTTTCTACCTGCTGGGTTCGACGGACCCGATCACCGGCGCCCCGCCAGTGACCGGGCCGATGATGGTCGACCTGGACCCCACCGGCAGTATCAGTTCGCAGATTTTTCTCGGTGGCCTGCAGATCGGCAATAGCACGCCCCCGCAGTTGCTGGTCAAGGGCAATACGGTGTGCAGCAGTTATGACGTGACCATCCGGATTCTCGACCCGGAGCTGGATGCACCGGGGTCCAACCGTATCAGCGGCAGCTTCCAGGTCACTTTTCCTCGCGAGCAGATCGTCAGCTACAACAAGGACAATCCGCTCCTGCGCTCCATCATCGAGGCCCCCGGTGCGACCGGCATCGTCGTGCGCTTCGTCATGTTCGAGATGTGCCCGAAAATGACCACGGCGCAACTGGACGCCGACTACGCCGCCCACCAGTACACCTCCAACCCAAGCATTGGCCGCGTGGTCGGCACCCTGGCTCCGGCCTTTGCCGGAGAACCACTGATCGTCACCGGCGGGCGCCAGCTCATCAATCCATCGTCACGTAGCGCAGGCTACGCGAGTGTGCTCGAGAACAATCTGTTGAGCATCGACATGCTCAATATCATTCCCAAGCAGGCGTTTCGCAGCGTTCGAACCGACAACACCTCGCCCATCGGCCCCAATGCGAACTTCGGCGATGTCTCGATCAACCTTGGCTCGACGACACTGACGACCCTGGATCCGCTCAAGACTCCGCTGTCGGACTACTACGTGTATGGCGGCATCCTTGACCTGCCGCTGACGCCCACACAACGCCAGTTGGCCAATCAGGAGCCAATTGCCATCAAGGCACCGCTGACGCGCTACTACCCCTCCGACCCCGAGCCCAAACCGATCAATATCAACGCCATTGAACAGACCTATCGCCTGACGTCCGATCAACGCAATTTGTATCTGGAGGATTACCCCGAGGGCCTCGAGATCACCCTGAACTTGAGCCAGCATGGACACCCCGTCACCGAAGACACCGTGATCACCATCAGCTCCGGCCCCTCAAACGGCAGCACGGATGCCCCTTACAAAGATCCTCAGTTCTGGGACTTCCTGGAGTTCGAGCCCAGACAAACAGTCAAGGCCGGCCAATCCAGCGTGAGCTTCAAGGTCAGCCTCAAGCCCGGCTCGGCAGCACAGGCTGGATTTGTCACCTTGACCTGCGCAGTCGAGCACGGAAAATCCAACGGTTTTTTCATCAACCTGCGCAAATACGCCATCACCGATTTCGGGATCGCGCCGGGCAGCACCGTCACCTGGGACCAGGTGTACAAGAACGTGCTGCGTTTTCACTACCTGGCCTTCCCCGCCATGTCCCGCTACATCGCACTCAATCAGCAGGACGCGGTCTGGGGGGCTCGCCAGATGATCCTGGCCCGCACCTCCTCGCAATACCTCGGCACGACCTTGTACATGCCCGTGGTGCGCTCGATGTCCGCCAGCCAGAGAGCCTTGCTCAAGTGCTGGTTCACCAATGAGCCCTGGCAGCCACTGCAGTGATAGGTTCGCGCCAATCGCGAGGGAGAATCCGTATGCCAATTGCATTTCTCATCCCCGGCCAAGCGCAGGAAAACCTGCGCCCCAGCCAGGTGGTCGCCGAAGGCTTGCTGAACCCCCGCGGCCTCTGCCTGCTAGCCGACGGCAGCCTGCTGCTGGCGGAAGCCGGCTCAGGCCTGCCGGACCAGCCGTTCAGCGGCCGCATCAGCCGCCTGCGCCCGGACCCGGAGCAGCCGGGCGCTTATCTGCCACCGCAGGTCCTGGCCCAGGGTTTTCGTTCGATGAACATGCAATCGCGCATGCTTCGCGACGAAATCATGGGCCTGTCGGACATCGCCCTGGGCGGCGGCCTCTGCCTGGCCAGCCAAACCGACTACGTCGCCGGTTCCAAGCTCTTGGACCTGCAATACAGCCCACCCGAGCCCCTGTTTCACAGTCGCGGCAACCTTAACTCGCTGTGCTATCACCCTTCGCGCCAGAGCTGGCTGGCGGTCAAGCCCGATAGCAACCAACTGGTGGAGTTCACCGAAGGCGGCGAACAGGTCCTGGCGCAACTGCCTGATCTGGATCAGGGCCAGGAAGCCGTGCCGGTGACCCTGGTGCACGAGCCACAGACCGATGCCGTGCTGATCAGCCTGTTCTCCGGCGAGCTGCGCCGGGACCCGGCGCGGATGGGTATCGACTTCGCCGACAAGGCGGGCCAGGTGATCCGGGTCTGGCCCGAGAGTGGCAGGATCGAGGTGCTGATTCGCGGGTTGCAACTGCCCACCGGGCTCGCGATCACGGCCCAGGGCCAGATCCTGGTGCTGGAGCTGTGCGACCGGCTATTGCAGCCCTTGCCGCCCGAGTGGTCCGGCGAAGTGCTGCACGGCGGCTTCGCCCGCTTCAGCGGCCGCCTGCTGCGCTGTGATTTGCCGCAACGCAGTGTGCAGGTGCTGGCCAAGGGGCTGGATACCCCTTCCAACCTGTGCTGCGTCGGAGACGCGGTGCTGGTGAGTGAAGGCATGGGCCTGAGTGGGCGGCCGATTCCCACTGCGGATCAGCAGGTGGTTGCCCTGAGCGGACGATTGCGCCGGGTCGAGCTGTAAGTCTACCGGCATAAAAAAGGGGCCCCATACGGGGCCCCTTTTTCATCGATGCTGAACGCGAAACAACGCGATCAGAACGGAATATCGTCATCGAAGCTGTCGAAGTCCGGAGCCGGCTGCGGAGCGGCCTGCTGTGGCGCTGGACGCGACTCACGCTGCGGCTGCGGAGCAGGACGGGACTGCTGAGGACGCGGTGCGGAATTGGACATGCCGCCCTGGCCCTGCTGGTCGCCCTGTGGACGGCCACCCAGCAGCTGCATGGTGCCCTGCATGTCGACGATGATTTCGGTGGTGTAGCGCTTGATACCGTCTTTTTCCCACTCGCGGGTCTGCAGCTTGCCCTCGATGTAGACCTGCGAACCTTTGCGCAGGTATTCACCGGCGATCTCCGCGACCTTGCCGAACATCGACACGCGGTGCCACTCGGTGCGCTCGACCTTCTGACCGGTCTGCTTGTCGGTCCACTGCTCGCTGGTGGCCAGACTCAGGTTGGTCACGGCGTTACCGTTAGGCAGGTAGCGAACTTCGGGATCCTGGCCGCAAGTGCCGACCAATATGACTTTGTTAACCCCACGGGCCATAACGTTCTCCTAGGCTTCGCTCGCCGACGGCGCTGGATTGACCAGTTGCTCGAGGGTCGTGCGATCCAATAATTCGGTGTCCAATTTGATGTAAATGGCGGCCTCTTCGGCCACCACTACGGCATCTGTTACCCCAACAACGGCCTTCAGGCGCTCGACCAGGCCGGCTTCGCGGATCGCTTCGGGCGATAACGGCAAGCGCAGGCTCGTCACATACGGGGGCTCGCGCATGGTAACAGCAAAGGCCAGCCAGAGTGCAGCCAGGACTGCGCATCCAAGGAACACAGCCGACAAACCGCCATGCTGGAACAACCAGCCGCCGAGGATGCCGCCCAGTGCCGAACCAAGGAACTGGCTGGTGGAATACACCCCCATCGCCGTTCCTTTACCACCTGCCGGCGAAACCTTGCTGATCAGCGACGGCAAGGACGCTTCCAGCAGGTTGAACGCGGTGAAGAACACCACGGTACCAATCACCAGCGCCCGCAGGCTGTCGCCGAACTCCCAGAAGAATAGCTCGGTGAGCAGCAGCGTACTGACCGCGCCCAACAGAACTCGTTTCATTTTGCGTTTCTTCTCGCCGTAGATGATGAACGGGATCATGGCGAAGAACGAAATCAGCAGTGCGGTGAGGTAGACCCACCAGTGCTGCTCCTTGGGCAGGCCGGCTTTTTCCACCAGTGCCAGGGGCAAGGCCACGAAGCTCGACATGAGCATCGCGTGCAACACGAAGATACCAAGATCCAGGCGCAGCAGATCGGGGTGCTTGAGGGTCGGGATCAGCGCCTGACGCGCCACTCCGGATTCCCGGTGCTGCAGCGGCCCGGTTGAGCGCGGCACCATGAAGGCGATGATCAGAATGCCCACCAGGGCCATGGCCCCGGTGGCCAGGAACAGCCCCGAAAGACCGAAACTGCGGGTCAGCAGCGGGCCCACCACCATGGCCACGGCAAAGGACAGGCCGATGGTCATGCCAATCATGGCCATGGCCTTGGTCCGGTGCTGTTCGCGGGTCAGGTCGGAAAGCAGCGCCATCACCGCCGCGGAAATTGCGCCGGCGCCCTGCAGGATACGCCCGGCGATCACCCCCCAGATCGAATCGGCGTTGGCCGCCAGCACACTGCCCAGGGCGAACACGATCAACCCCAGGTAGATAACCGGACGACGACCGATACGGTCGGAAATGATCCCGAAGGGAATCTGGAACACTGCCTGGGTCAGGCCATAGGCACCAATCGCCAGCCCGATCAGGGTCGGGGTCGCTCCTGCGAGATCCATTCCATAGGTCGCCAGGACCGGCAGTACCATGAACATGCCAAGCATACGGAAGGCGAACACCAGGGCCAGCCCGCTTGCCGCGCGGGTCTCGCTGCCACTCATGCGTTCGTTGTGGGGATCGTGCATGGATAAACCTCATGTGAACCGGCGGCGATTCTACCAGTCGGATCGATTGAGGGGGTATATGGCGACGCTTTGCCGCGCAGCCCATGCCAGCGATCAAAAAAGCGCCGAACGATAGTGTGCATCCATCCAGTGTTTGGTTTTATACTCCTGCCTTTACGCCCGCCGATCGAGGCCACTTTTGGACAAGATTCTGATTCGTGGGGCCCGCACCCACAACCTGAAGAACATCGACCTGACCCTGCCGCGGGACAAGTTGATCGTCATCACCGGGCTGTCTGGGTCCGGCAAGTCGTCCCTGGCTTTCGACACGCTGTATGCCGAAGGCCAGCGCCGCTATGTCGAGTCGCTCTCGGCCTATGCCCGACAGTTCCTGTCGATGATGGAAAAGCCCGATGTCGACACCATCGAAGGCCTCTCGCCGGCGATTTCCATCGAACAGAAATCCACCTCCCACAACCCGCGCTCCACCGTCGGCACCATCACCGAGATCTACGACTACCTGCGCCTGCTCTATGCCCGCGTCGGTACTCCACGCTGCCCGGACCACGACATCCCACTGGAAGCCCAGACCGTCAGCCAGATGGTCGACCTGGTGCTGGCCCAGCCCGAAGGCAGCAAGCTGATGCTGCTGGCCCCCGTGATCCGCGAGCGCAAGGGCGAACATCTGTCGGTCTTCGAAGAGTTGCGAGCCCAGGGCTTCGTTCGCGCCCGGGTCAACGGCAAGCTGTTCGAGCTGGACGAGCTGCCCAAGCTGGATAAACAGAAGAAGCACTCCATCGATGTGGTGGTCGACCGCTTCAAGGTCCGCGCCGACCTGCAGCAGCGCCTGGCCGAATCCTTTGAAACCGCCTTGAAGCTGGCGGACGGGATTGCCCTGGTGGCGCCGATGGACGACGAGCCGGGAGAAGAGATGATCTTCTCCGCGCGCTTCGCCTGCCCGATCTGCGGCCATGCCATCAGCGAACTGGAACCCAAGCTGTTCTCCTTCAACAACCCGGCCGGTGCCTGCCCGACCTGCGACGGCCTGGGGGTCAAGCAGTTCTTCGACATCAAGCGCCTGGTCAATGGCGAACTGACCCTGGCCGAAGGGGCGATACGCGGCTGGGACCGGCGCAACGTCTATTACTTCCAGATGCTCGGTTCGCTGGCCTCTCATTACGGCTTCAGCCTGGAAGTACCGTTCAACCAACTGCCGGCGGATCAGCAGAAGGTCATCCTGCACGGCAGCGGCACCCAGAACGTCGATTTCAAGTACCTCAACGACCGGGGCGACATCGTCAAGCGCTCCCATCCGTTCGAAGGGATAGTGCCGAATCTGGAGCGCCGCTACCGGGAAACCGAGTCGGCCACCGTGCGTGAAGAGCTGGCCAAGTTCCTCAGCACCCAGCCCTGCCCGGATTGCCGTGGCACCCGTCTGCGTCGCGAAGCGCGGCACGTGTGGGTGGGCGAGAAAACCCTGCCGGCAGTCACCAGCCTGCCCATCGGCGACGCCACTGATTATTTCGGCACCCTGAAACTCACCGGGCGCCGTGGCGAAATCGCCGACAAGATCCTCAAGGAAATCCGCGAGCGCCTGCAGTTCCTGGTCAACGTCGGGCTCGACTACCTGACTCTGGACCGCAGCGCGGACACCCTGTCCGGCGGCGAAGCCCAGCGTATCCGCCTGGCCAGCCAGATCGGCGCCGGCCTGGTGGGGGTGATGTACATCCTCGACGAGCCGTCCATCGGCCTGCATCAACGGGACAACGATCGCCTGCTGGGAACCCTGAAACATCTGCGCGACATCGGCAACACCGTGATAGTGGTAGAACACGATGAAGACGCCATTCGCCTGGCCGACTATGTCGTCGATATCGGCCCGGGGGCCGGTGTGCACGGCGGACGAATCGTTGCCGAAGGCACCGCCGCAGAGGTCATGGCCCATCCGGACTCCCTGACCGGCAAATACCTCTCGGGCCGGGTGAAGATCGTGGTGCCGGCCAAGCGTACGCCGCGCAACAAGAAGCTCTCCCTGACCCTCAAGGGCGCTCGGGGCAACAACCTGCGCAATGTCGACCTGGAGATCCCCATCGGCCTGCTGACCTGCGTCACTGGGGTATCGGGCTCGGGCAAATCGACCCTGATCAACAACACCCTGTTCCCCTTGAGCGCCACCGCACTGAATGGCGCCACCACCCTGGAAGCCGCGCCACACGACAGCATCAACGGCCTGCAGCACCTGGACAAGGTAGTGGATATCGACCAGAGCCCGATCGGCCGTACTCCGCGCTCCAACCCGGCGACCTACACCGGGCTGTTCACCCCGATCCGCGAGCTGTTCGCCGGGGTACCCGAGTCACGCTCCCGGGGCTACGGGCCCGGGCGCTTCTCCTTCAACGTCAAGGGTGGGCGCTGCGAGGCTTGCCAGGGCGATGGCCTGATCAAGGTGGAAATGCACTTCCTGCCGGACATCTACGTGCCCTGCGACGTGTGCAAGAGCAAGCGCTACAACCGCGAAACCCTGGAAATCAAGTACAAGGGCAAGAGCATCCACGAGGTGCTGGAGATGACCATCGAGGAAGCCAGGGAGTTCTTCGACCCGGTGCCTGCCCTGGCGCGCAAGCTGCAGACCCTGATGGATGTAGGCCTGTCCTACATCAAGCTGGGGCAGTCGGCGACGACCCTGTCCGGCGGCGAAGCGCAGCGGGTCAAGTTGTCTCGCGAGCTGTCCAAGCGCGACACCGGCAAGACCCTGTATATCCTTGATGAGCCGACCACGGGCCTGCACTTTGCGGATATCCAGCAGTTGCTGGACGTACTGCACCGCCTGCGCGACCACGGCAACACCGTGGTGGTAATCGAACACAACCTGGATGTGATCAAGACCGCCGACTGGCTGGTGGACCTGGGGCCGGAAGGCGGTTCCAAGGGCGGCCAGATCATTGCCGTGGGCACCCCGGAGCAGGTTGCGGACATGCCGCAATCCCACACTGGGCACTACCTCAAGCCGTTGCTGACCCGCGACCGCGCCTGAGGCCGATGAAAAAGCCCCTGTCACCGTGAGGTGACAGGGGCTTTTTTACATCTCAGATTTGACGCATCTACCGTAGGAGCAAGCTTGCTCGCGAACCGGCATCACCGCCCTTCTGCAGTCAGAACTGCGACTGCAGGTAGTTTTCCAACCCGATGGATTTGATCAGGCCCAACTGCTTCTCCAGCCAGTAGGTGTGATCCTCTTCGGTGTCTGCCAGCTGAATACGCAGAATGTCACGGCTGACATAGTCCTTGTGCAGCTCGCACAGCTCGATGCCTTTGCACAGCGCGGCGCGGACCTTGTATTCCAGGCGCAGGTCGCTGGCCAGCATCTCCGGCACGGTGGTCCCAGTGTCGAGATCATCGGGGCGCATGCGCGGTGTGCCTTCGAGCATCAGGATGCGGCGTATCAGGGCATCGGCGTGTTGCGCCTCTTCTTCCATTTCATGGTTGATACGCTCGTAGAGCTTGGTAAAGCCCCAGTCTTCGTACATCCGCGAATGAATGAAATATTGGTCGCGTGCTGCCAGTTCGCCCGTCAGCAACGTGTTGAGGTAATCGATTACGTCCGGGTGACCTTGCATCGCCCTACATCTCCCTGCTTGAAAGCCGATAGTTTGAACCAAGCTGACTTCCAGGTCACTTATAAAAAGCCAGAAAAGTGAAGAATATCTGAGAAAACCAGTAGAAATAACGCAAAAACCGCCCTAATGAGGGCGGTTCTGCTTCTTATTTAGACTTACTTGAGCGATACGCCCAAAGCTTTGGCGATACCTTCGCCGTAAGCCGGGTCAGCCTTGTAGAAATGTTGCAGCTGACGATCAACCACATCAGCCGTCACCCCAGCCATGGCGCCCGCGATGTTGTTGATCAGTAATGCCTTCTGCTCATCGCTCATCAGACGGAACAACGCTCCAGCGTGGCTGTAGTAGTCGGTGTCTTCTCGATGATCGTAGCGGTCCGCAGCACCGCTGAGTGCCAGGGCCGGCTCGGCATAACGTGGAGCCTGCTTCGGCGCATCGCCATAGCTGTTGGGCTCGTAGTTAGGCGCCGCACCACCATTGGTACCGAAAGCCATGGAGCCGTCGCGCTGATAGCTGTTCACCGGGCTCAATGGAGCGTTCACCGGCAACTGTTGGTGGTTGGTGCCCACACGGTAGCGATGCGCATCGGCGTATGCGAATACCCGGCCCTGCAGCATGCGGTCCGGCGAGAGGCCTACCCCAGGTACCATGTTGCTAGGCCCGAATGCAGCCTGTTCGACCTCTGCAAAGTAATTCAGCGGGTTGCGGTTCAACTCCAGCTCCCCCACTTCGATCAGCGGGAACTCTTTCTGCGACCAGGTCTTGGTCACATCGAAGGGGTTCTCGTAATGCGCGGCGGCTTGAGCTTCGGTCATGACCTGAATACACACGCTCCATTTCGGAAAATCGCCGCGCTCGATCGCATTGAACAGGTCGCGCTGGGCGTAATCAGGATCGGTACCGGCCAGGCGCGCTGCGTCAGCCGGTGCCAAGTTCTTGATGCCCTGCTTGGTCTTGTAGTGCCACTTGACCCAGTGCCGCTCACCCTTGGCGTTGATCAGGCTGTAGGTGTGGCTGCCAAAGCCATGCATGTGGCGGTAGCCATCTGGAATGCCCCGATCGGAAAACAGAATGGTCACCTGGTGCAGCGCCTCGGGCGAATGGGACCAGAAATCCCACATCATCTGGGCACTTTTCAGATTGCTCTGGGGCAGGCGCTTCTGGGTGTGGATAAAGTCGGGAAACTTCAGCGGGTCGCGAATGAAGAACACCGGGGTGTTGTTCCCTACGATGTCCCAGTTGCCCTCTTCGGTGTAGAACTTGAGGGCAAAGCCGCGTGGGTCACGCTCGGTGTCTGCCGAACCACGCTCGCCGCCGACCGTGGAAAAACGCAGGAAGGTCGGAGTCTTCTTGCCTACCGCCTCGAACAGCTTGGCGCTGGTGTATTCGGTGATATCGCGAGAAACGGTGAAAGTGCCATACGCACCCGAACCTTTGGCGTGCACGCGACGCTCGGGAATATTCTCGCGGTTGAAATGGGCGAGCTTTTCGATCAGGTGAAAATCGTCGAGAAGCAGAGGGCCCCTAGGGCCGGCGGAACGAGAGTTCTGGTTATCAGCGACAGGAGCGCCACTTGCGGTAGTAAGAGTTTTGGTCTGGCTCATGCTCAATCTTCCTCTGTCAGTCTGTGAAACTGCCGGCTAATCGGCTGACAAAGAGTATTGACCACCAGTGTTACAAGATCCAATGCATTACACATTAGTTAACGATAGAAATATCCAATATATGCAGGCACAAAAAACCGGGCACTAGGCCCGGTTCCTTGTTTCAGACTGACGTCTTACTCAGCGGATACAGCTTCACCGCCGACAGCACGATCAACCAGTTCAACGTACGCCATAGGAGCGTTGTCGCCAGCGCGGAAACCGCACTTGAGGATGCGCAGGTAGCCACCCTCACGGGTAGCGTAGCGCTTGCCCAGGTCGTTGAAGAGCTTACCAACGATAGCTTTCGAACGAGTACGGTCGAAAGCCAGACGGCGGTTAGCCAGGCTGTCTGTCTTGGCCAAAGTGATCAGCGGCTCGGCAACGCGGCGCAGTTCTTTAGCTTTCGGCAGTGTAGTTTTGATCAGCTCGTGCTCGAACAGCGACACCGCCATGTTCTGGAACATGGCCTTGCGGTGCGAGCTGGTGCGGCTCAGGTGACGCCCACTTTTACGATGACGCATGGTTCATTCCTTACCAAACACAACGTTCGGTGATTACGACGATCAGGCAGTCGCCTTGTCGTCCTTCTTAAGACTTGCAGGCGGCCAGTTGTCGAGGCGCATGCCGA